>ERZ808270.584-NODE-584-length-20520-cov-10.720645_pt1 | contig 20520 bp, 18 predicted proteins | sample MGYA00521082_ERZ808270 | MGnify/ENA primary metagenome ERZ808270 (study PRJEB31516, sample SAMN03275594) | gut metagenome | biome: mammalia-associated habitat; material: feces | host: Papio cynocephalus | place: Kenya | collected 2012-07-27 ... | reverse complement strand
CACTCTTTTGAGCGAAAGTCACCTGTCTTCAATATCGACAAGACGTTCTTGTCATTCTTCAAGAGATATTGCACGTCAGACAAGTCGACAGCCCCATCACCATTCTCATCCTTTACTTCCGTGATTTCCACTTTATAGGCAATCTTCTTAGGGTCGTCATCTTCTGAGTTGTCGAAATGGAGCATCAGCTCCTTGCCTGTCACGGGTGAGCCGTTGTAGCAAGTACAGATGAGCTTCTTCAGTCCGAGTTGGTTGAACCGGAGGGCGAAATACTTAAAGAAATTGCTTTCGTAAGGGTCATCGCAGTTGCAGAGCACCACCTTGTCACGGAAGTGTTGCCAATAATGTTGCAGCTCTCGCTCGATGTCTGAAAGCTGAGTGTAAAACTCGTCTTTCTTGGCTATCTTAGCGGCATTAAGGTTTTTGTTTGCCATTGATACACGATTGATAGTTATATGGTTGCGAGCACGAACTATCAATCACGCCAAGACGCAAAAAGGGCGTGATGCTCTTATTGCGTTCAGCTATGAGGCAGCCTCGGAATGGAAACCTCAGGTCACTAATAAGAATACACCACGCCTTATGGCGATGATGCATTGCTATACTAAATGACCTAAGGCATCCCATACCGAATGCCTTATCACAATTATTCCTTGTTACGTTATTTCCAATAAGTTTCCGAGGCTTTTGGCTGAACGCGAAATAATAGCGAATGCTTTTTTACCAACAATGTCTTGGAAAGGGCATGATGCCTAATCCAGGTGTAAAATTACAAAGAATTGTTTGAACATACGCACATTCTTGAGAAAAAATATGGTAAAACGAAATAATCTTCGTAGCTTTGCGGAAACTAAAAGAGATATGTTATGGCCATTGACAAGGTAGAATATTGGCGAGAACTTGCTGACTATGATATTGAAACTGCGGAAGTGATGTACGGCGGTGGAAGGTGGTTGTATGTAGGTTTCATGTGCCATCAGGTCATAGAGAAGACTATCAAGGCATATTGGAGTAAAATCAAACCAGATGAAGTTCCATTTATTCACAACCTTCTTAAATTGGCTCAAAGTTGTGGGCTGGTTTCTAAAATGTCACCAGAGCAATTAAGATTTATAGCGGAACTAATGCCAATGAATATTGAGGCAAGATACCCCTCTTACAAAGAAGAATTGGCAAAGAAGTTGACTCCAGATTATTGTAGGACAATTATAGATAAGACAAGGGAATTAAAACTATGGATAGAGAAACAGCTTTGAAGATCGTACGTAGCTATAAGGAAGTTATACAACCATTGGTTCACGATGCCAAGGTTTACCTTTATGGCTCTTGCAGTAGGAATGAAGCTCATAAGGATAGTGATATTGATGTTGCTGTTGTTGTCCATAAACTCAATGGCGATTGGTTAGGTACCACTTCCGCACTTTGGTTAGCTACGCTTGATGTTGACACTTCTATAGAACCAGTGCTAATAGAGGAATGCAAGCCTTCTCCTTTGTATGAGATAGTGATGCGTAATGGCATATCGGTGTAGCTTTACTGCTGAAGACAAATTGAAAACATTTAATTAATGTATCAGCTTATGAAGAGGAAACAGTTGATGACGATTGCCGCCACTTGCATGATGATGTTTGCCGTGTGTGTGGAGGCATCGGCTAAAATAAAGAAGACCGTGGAGCGGGGTATGACAAAGGAAGAGGTGACAGCCATACTTGGCAATCCTAAGTTGGCGAGTTTTGACGCTTTCGGTGACAATTGGCAATACGAGAGTCAAAACATTCTCACGGGAGACATTAAACATACAACGGTGATGTTTGACCGTAGCGGCAGGGTAGTGGGACTGAATACTTACATTGAGGAGTTTGTTAGAGGCAATGGTAACAATGGTAACAATGGTAACAATGGTAACAATGCCAACTGTCATCAGCCAGCACCGATGCCAGTTCCTCCAAATTACAACGTTGGCGGGCAAGGTGGCTACGTCTATCCACTTGACGATGCCTCGTTTTCCAAGTTATATAATAAGGTGAGGAATGCCAGCTTCAATGAGACTAAATTCGACCTTATCGAGGTAGCAAGCCTCGGCTGTTGGTATTCTTGTGCCCAGACCGCCCGCATGATGAGGCTATTCATGTTTAGCGATGAAAGGATGAGGGTGTTGAGGCTTATGGCTTCTCGCATAGTGGATCCTCAAAATTCAGCTGACATATACCGTGTTTTCACCTTCGATAGTGATAAGACTAAAGCAGGTGAAATCATGCGAAGCGCTATCAGATAGGGTTTGCATAGGCAAGTTTTTTATGCTAATAAAATAGCCCATTGGCGATATCTTAGCTTAGCTAAGTATGCCAATGGGCTTTTATGTTAGTTGATGGATTTATTGCCAAACGCAGATTAGGGTTTAGCAATAATCAGTATTAATCAATATTCTCCCCAAGCCTTGATGTCTATGTCGTCGAGCGAGAGTGTGGTGAAAGCATTGATGAATGCCGATGCAAGACGACTGTTGGTAATAAGTGGCACGTTGAGGTCGATTGCCGCACGGCGAATCTTGTAGCCGTTGGTCAGTTCGCCGGCGGTGAGATCCTTAGGAATGTTGACCACCATGTCTATTTTCTTCTCATGGAGCATTTGCAAAGCCTGTGGCTGCTTGTCAGACTCGGATGGCCAGTAAACAAGCGTATTTGCCACGCCGTTTTCCGTGAGGTAACGTGAAGTGCCAGGGGTGGCAAAGAGCTCATAGCCGTGGTTTACCAGACACTTAGCCGCATCGAGCATCTCTGCTTTCTGTTTTGCGCCACCAGTTGAGAGCAGCACCGTGTGCTTTGGTATGCGCTGTCCGACAGCAAGTTCGGCTTTGAGCAGAGCTTGATTGGTGTCATCGCCCAGGCATCCCACCTCACCAGTAGAACTCATGTCCACGCCGAGCACAGGATCAGCCTTTTGCAAGCGGTTGAATGAGAATTGCGAAGCCTTGATGCCAACGTAATCGAGGTCGAAGAGGCTCTTGGCCGGTTTCTCAACAGGCACGCCGAGCATTATCTTCGTGGCAAGCTCGATGAAGTTGAGCTTGAGCACCTTGCTCACGAATGGGAAAGAGCGTGAGCTGCGGAGGTTGCATTCGATGACGAGAATGTCGTTCTCGCGAGCCATGAACTGAATGTTGAATGGGCCGTTGATGTGCAACGCCGCGGCAATCTTACGGCTGACGCGCTTTATGCGGCGAACCGTCTCTACGTAAAGTTTTTGTGGAGGCAACTGAAGGGTGGCATCGCCAGAGTGTACACCGGCGAACTCGATATGCTCTGAGATGGCGTATGCCATGACCTCACCATTGCGTGCTACGGCATCGAAGTCGATTTCCTTGGCGTGCTCAATAAACTTAGACACAACCACGGGGTGGTCTTCGCTCACGTTGGCTGCGAGTTGCAGGAAACGATGAAGCTCATCCTCGTTGGAGCAAACGTTCATCGCAGCTCCAGAGAGAACGTAAGAAGGACGCACGAGGACAGGGAAGCCTACGCGCTTCACGAAATCATCTATGTCGTCCATGCTCTTGAGTGCGCTCCATTCTGGTTGGTTGATGCCCAGCTCGTTGAGCATCTGCGAGAACTTGGCGCGATCCTCTGCCTTGTCGATGTCCTTGGCTTGAGTGCCGAGTATTGGAACGTTCTGTTCGTCGAGATACATGGCGAGGTTGTTCGGAATCTGTCCGCCCGTGGAGACAATGACACCGTACGGCTGCTCCAAGTCGATGATATCCATGACGCGCTCGAATGTGAGCTCATCGAAATAGAGACGGTCGCACATGTCGTAGTCGGTCGATACGGTTTCTGGGTTGTAGTTGATCATGATGGAGCGATAGCCCTGCTTGCGTATGGTGTGCAGGGCCTGAACGCCACACCAGTCGAACTCAACGGAAGAGCCGATGCGATAAGCTCCTGAGCCAAGGACGATGACCGAGCGATGGTCGCTGGTAAAGTCGATGTCGCTTTTTACGCCTGCGTATGTGACATATAGGTAATTGGTCTGCGCTGGATATTCAGCGGCAAGGGTATCTATCTGCTTGACCACAGGCAAGATGCCGTAGTTTTTGCGAAGGCTGCGAATCACGAGCGTAGCCTTGTGCATGTTTCCAATTTCTTTTTCCAGGCCAACGGCGCGAGCAATCTGGAAGTCGGTGAAGCCGTAGACCTTAGCCTCACGTAGCAACGCCTTGTCGAGAGTGTTGACATTGCTTTTCTTCAAGCGTTCGTCGATGTCGATGATATGCTTGAGCTTATATAGGAACCATCGGTCAATCTTGGTAAGCTCGTGAATCTCGTCCACGGAATAGCCTTTGTGCATGGCTTTTGATATGACAAACACTCGCTTGTCGGTAGGCTCGCGGAGCGACTTGTCGATGTCAGGAATCTCTAACTCCTTGTTTTCCACAAATCCGTGCATGCCTTGCCCAATCATGCGCAGGCCTTTCTGTATGGCTTCCTCGAAGTTGCGACCGATGGCCATTACCTCGCCTACCGATTTCATGCTGGAACCCAACTCCTTGTCAACGCCACGGAACTTGCTAAGGTCCCAACGTGGAATCTTGCAGACCACGTAGTCGAGTGCTGGCTCAAAGAACGCTGACGTGGTTTTCGTGACAGAGTTTTTCAATTCGAAGAGACCATAGCCCAATCCGAGCTTGGCGGCAACAAAGGCGAGAGGATAACCTGTGGCTTTGGATGCCAAAGCTGACGAACGAGACAGACGCGCGTTGACCTCAATGACGCGATAGTCTTCAGAGTTGGGGTCGAAAGCGTATTGCACGTTACACTCACCCACTATGCCGATATGGCGCACGATCTTGATTGACAACGCGCGCAGCTTGTGGTATTCAGAGTTGGTGAGGGTCTGTGATGGCGCTATGACGATGCTCTCGCCAGTGTGTATGCCCAATGGGTCAAAATTCTCCATGTTGCACACCGTGATACAGTTGTCGTAACGGTCGCGCACCACTTCGTATTCTATTTCCTTCCAGCCTTTAAGGCTCTTTTCCACGAGAACCTGCGGTGAGAACGAAAAAGCTTTCTCGCAAATTTTGTGAAGCTCGTCATCGTTGTTGGCGAAGCCTGAGCCAAGTCCGCCGAGGGCGTAAGCAGCGCGAATGATGACTGGATAGCCCAAGTCATTTGCGGCCTTGAGAGCCTGAGCCATATCTTCGCAAGCCTCACTCTTGATAGTATTGACATTAATCTCGTCGAGTTTCTCCACGAAACGCTCACGATCTTCCGTGTTCATGATTGCGCTAACGGGCGTGCCGAGCACTTGGACATTGAATTTCTCCAATACGCCGCTTTCTTCGAGCTCCACTCCGCAGTTGAGTGCGGTCTGTCCACCGAATGAAAGCAGAATGCCGTCTGGGCGTTCCTTGGCGATGACGCGCTCCACGAAATATGGCTGTACGGGAAGGAAGTATATTTGGTCGGCCACGCCTTCCGAAGTTTGCACGGTAGCAATGTTTGGATTGATAAGCACGGTTTGTATGCCTTCCTCACGCATGGCTTTAAGTGCTTGGGAACCAGAGTAATCGAATTCACCAGCCTCACCAATCTTCAGCGCGCCAGACCCTAATAGAAGAACTTTCTTGATATTTTGATTTTTCATTGCGTCAGTCTTTCAAAGTTTCTATGAATTTGTCGAACATGAACTCGGTGTCTACAGGGCCAGAGCATGCTTCGGGATGGAACTGTGATGAGAACCAAGGGTTGGTCTTGTGGCGTATCCCCTCGTTGGAGCCGTCGTTCATGTTTACGAAAAGCTCTTCCCACTCAGAACCTAATGTTGTAGCGTCAACGGCGTAACCGTGGTTTTGGGAGGTTATATAGCAATTATCGGTTCCTACGAGGCGTACAGGCTGGTTGTGGGAACGGTGGCCGTATTTGAGCTTGTAGATTGATGCTCCAGCGGCCTTGCCGAGCAGCTGGTTGCCCATGCAGATGCCACATATTGGCTTGCGGCTCATGCTTAATTGCTTCTTTAATACATCCACGGCATCTTGACACGTGTCAGGATCGCCAGGGCCGTTGGCAAGGAAGAGACCGTCGAATTCCATGTCGGTGTAGTCGTAGTTCCAAGGCACGCGGATAACCTCCACGCCTCTATTTATAAGGCAGCGGATGATGTTGGCCTTAACTCCGCAGTCTACGAGCACCACTTTCTTTCCTGCTCCCTCGTTGTAGCGTATGATGTCCTTGCACGACACTTTGTCTACAAAGTTAACGCCAGAGTAGTCGGCATGTGGCACGTTGCCTGGTTCGTCATCGAATACGATGGAACCCATCATGACACCATGTTCGCGCAATACCTTGGTCAACTGTCTCGTGTCTATGCCTGTGATGCCTGGTATGTGCTCGCGCTGTAGCCAGGAAGCGAGAGTCTCCACGCCGTTCCAATGGCTGTATTGCTCGCTATAGTCGGAGCAAATCATGGCTGCGACGTAAATCTTGTCGCTCTCCATGAATGTGGGTAGGCCATTTTTCTCAAATGTAAATGGAGGCACGCCATAGTTGCCTATCAGAGGGTAGGTGAACGTTAGAATCTGCCCGGCATAAGAAGGGTCGGTCAATGATTCGGGATAACCCATCATGGCGGTGTTGAAGACAACCTCGCCTGCTACGGGTGCGTCGTAACCGAATGAACGGCCATGAAACTTTGTGCCGTCAGATAATATCAAAGTAACATTTTTCATCTGTTGTTGTTTTATATGCCTAAATTGATGCGGCCATAAACATTCTCATAATAATTGATGAATGCCTTAACGCACATCTTGTTTCCGCCAGGAGTGGGGTAGAATCCCGAGAAATACCAATCGCCCCGATTGTCGGGAATGGCTTTGTGAAGACCGTCGAGCGACTGGTAGACGATGTCCACAGGTGTTGTCATGTCGTCAGGTTTAAGCATCTCAACTATCTTCTTGTTTATCTCCTCTTCGGCGAATGGCTGGTAAATGTCGCGGACATGGTTTTCCATCTCGCTTGTCGGCTTCTCAAGTTCAGCCTTGCAAGCTCTGTATGTGTCGTGGATTAGGTGCTCCATGCCGCGGTCGTGTATTAGGGCAATCGTGGCGCGGAAGACGCAAAACTCCTCAAGCCTTGGCATGTCTATTCCATAGTAGTCGGGATAGCGAATCTGTGGGGCTGAACTGACGATTACAATCTTCTTTGGATGAAGCCTGTCCAGTATGTGGAGGATGCTCTCTTTCAGAGTAGTGCCACGCACGATGCTGTCGTCTATGATTACAAGATTGTCCTTATATGGCTCAATGGAACCGTATGTGATGTCGTAGACATGAGCCGCAAGGTCGTTTCGCGCCGTGCCTTCCGTGATGAACGTGCGCAATTTTATGTCTTTCCACGCCACTTTCTCTGACCTGACGTCGCGGTTGAGAATTTCTTTAAGCTCATCGCAAGTGGGCTTGCGCCCCAACGCCAATATGTCGTTGATGTCTTGTTCTCGTTGGTAATTCTTGAAACCATCGAGTAGGCCATAATATGCCACCTCGGCAGTGTTGGGTATGAATGATATGACCGTGTGCTCCGTGTCTCCGTCAATGGCTTTGAGAATCTTTGGTGTCAACTGCTCACCAAGTTTTTTGCGTTCACGGTAGATGTCTCTGTCGGAACCGCGAGAGAAGTATATGCGCTCAAATGAACACTTATAGTTCTCCTCCTCTTTGAGTATTTGCTGCTCCGTGGTGTTGCCATCGTTTCTCACGATTAGGGCGGCACCTGGAGTGAGTTCGTGTATTTCATCATATTCGAGGTCGAATGTGGTTTGAAGTACAGGTCTCTCCGATGCCACGGCCACAATTTCATCGTTCTTATACCAAAAAGCGGGACGAATGCCATGAGTATCTCTCATCGCAAACATCTCGCCACTTCCGGTGATGCCGCACATTACATATCCTCCGTCAAAATGATTCATCGTGGTCTTGAGGACATTTTCCATTCGCACATGGCTATCTATGTAATCAGTTATGTCGGTATCCTGTAATCCCAGTTTTTGCGCTTCGACGAAGTTGCGCTCAACCTCGCGATCCAACCTGTGCCCCATGAGCTCAAGCGTTATATAGGTGTCGCTGTATATACGTGGGCATTGTCCTTGCTGTGTTAGGGTCTTAAACACGTCTTCAACATTTGTCATGTTGAAATTGCCGCATATACAAAGGTTTTTCGCTTTCCAGTTGTTTCTTCTCAAGAAAGGATGCACGTATTTCACGCCACTTTTTCCTGTAGTGGAGTAGCGCAAATGTCCCATGTAAAGCTCGCCTGCGAAAGGAAGTTCATCGTATGCCTCTGTGTCAACGTCTTCCTCTTTCATCACTTGCTTTATTTGCCGGTTTGCCTGACCGAATATCTCTGTGATGGCGTTGGCGCCTTCAGCCCTTTCCCTGAACATATATTCGTGTCCAGGTTTTGTGTTTAGCTTAACAGAGGCTATGCCGGCACCTTCTTGACCGCGGTTGTGCTCTTTCTCCATCATGAGATAGAGCTTGCCCAGTCCCCATTTCCACGAGCCATATTTCTTTTGGTAATAGCTGAGTGGTTTCAGTAGGCGCACTAAGGCAATGCCGCAATCCTCATGGATATTGTTTTCCATTGATTATATGAATTCTTGTTATATGATTATTTCAAGATTGTCAATACCAGTGATGCCACGGTGGTAGCCCAACCTAAGACCGTGACCCAAAGTGTGGTCCACTGGCCAGTGGAAGACTGCACGGTCTTCTGCTTGGTTGGCTGTACGTATACGATGTCGTTTTGCTTGAGATAATAATAAGGGTCATTGAATATTCTCGCATCGTTCATGTTGAATCGATGTGAGTGCTTCTCTCCAGTTGAGTCCTCGCGCACCAACAGCACGTTCGTGCGCTTTCCATACATGGATATGTCGCCTGCTTGAGCCAATGCCTGAACAATGTTTATCTTCTCGTCTGGCACTTCTATGACCTTTGAGCCAAGTTCTCCTATCATCGTCACGCGGAAACTTCTAAGCCTGCAGATTACGACAGGCTTCTCTGAACGTGATAGATAGGGTTTGAGCCTATTTGAGATGGTATCCTCTATTTCCGAATTGGAAAGCCCACTCACGTGAATTCTTCCCAAGACAGGGAAGTTGATGCAACCTTCGTTGTCAACGAGGTATCCACGTATGTTATTGGTGCTGGAATTGTTTGCGTCTGTGCCAGAAAAAAGGTTGAACAGCTGTGAGACTTCTGGATTGGTAGTCTTGACGATGATTGAAAGCTCATCGTTTGGCATGATCCTTGTCACCGGAAGCCCCTTGGATGGAGACATGTCCAAAGTGTCAATGTTTTGAAAATAGGTGTAATGTCGCATACTTGAACAACTTCCCAAGGCGAGAAGTATAGCACACAAAACCGGGATAAAGAGGATTTTCTTCATTTTTAAATAGAATGAATGCTTTATTAGTGCAAAGGTAAGACTAATTTTCCAAAGTATAAAGCATTACCTTAAAAATAATTTCTTGAAACAATATGAATGGTATAAAAAATAAGTAATTTTGCAAATGGGAAAGAATTGGCATTGGGTCTTATATAACCATAAAAATTGATTTACACGCATGACATACGATGAGATTTGGTTGTTGAAGTGGCATGAATGCATGTCATACGTTGAGGAAAACAAGCGAATGCCATCTAAATATCATGTTATGGACAGGCACATGGTCAATTGGCTTAAGTATAATCGAAAGATGTTTAAAAAGAACAAGTTGAACGAGGCCAGAAGAGAAAGGTTAGCCATTCTTTTGGCTGAGGCCGATAGGTATAGGCGTGTTAATCAATATAGTTATTATAATAAAAGATAAAGCTTGGTGTAATGAATAAAGTGTTGCTGATTTATACAGGGGGAACTATCGGGATGGGACAGAATCCACAGACTGGCGCATTGGAACCGCTCGATTTCAACCATCTTGAGGACTCTATGCCTGAATTCAACCTTATCCGCACCAATGTGGACGTGTATCAGTTTACGCCACCTATTGACTCAAGCGATATGAAGCCTCAAAATTGGGCGCAGCTGGTAAGGATTATTTCGCGCAATTATGACCAGTATGATGGTTTCGTGATATTGCATGGCACAGATACAATGGCTTACACGGCCTCGGCTTTGTCGTTCATGTTGGAGAATCTTACCAAGCCAGTAATCCTCACTGGCTCTCAGCTCCCTATCGGTCAGCTAAGGACTGATGGTAAGGAAAACCTTATTACAAGCATTGAGTTGGCGGCCCTGAAAGACAAGGAAGGCCATGCCATGGTGCCAGAGGTGTGTATCTATTTCAGTGGAAGGTTGTTGAGAGGAAACAGGTCAACAAAAATAAACGCCGAAGGCTTTTTCGCTTTTGACAGTTTTAATTATCCACATCTGTGTGACGCTGGCGTGAGTTTCTCCTTTAACGACCATTATATTCTTAAGCGTGATTTCTCAAAGCCCATGACACCACATTATGCCATGAACGAGAATGTCATGGTGTTTAGTATATTCCCTGGAATACAAGAGCGTATATTCAGGAATGTGCTGAATTCCAGTTCGCTTCGTGGTATGGTCGTTCGGACTTTTGGCAGTGGCAACGCCCCACACAACTATTGGTTGATGCCATTGCTCAGGCAAGCCGCGCAAAGGGGGGTAGTTATTGTGAATATTAGCCAATGCGTTGCTGGAAGCGTGGTCATGGATCGTTATGACACTGGCTATCAACTCAAGGACATTGGGCTTGTGTCTGGGTTTGATAGCACGGTGGAGTCTGCAATTACAAAGTTGATGTTTCTTCAAGGAATGTATTCTGACCCTAATGTCATACGTGGCTTGATGTGCCAGTCGATAGCTGGAGAAATAACAGTATAATTTTTTTGTGGGTGAAACCGCTGGCGTTTAGACTTATGCTATTCCTCATTGCCTTCAAGTATGCTTAGCATTCGTGCAGCGGTTCTCCCGTCCCATCTTTCAGGGAGTCCTCCTTTTTTCCATTTGCCTTTTATTATGTCTGCGACGGCCTTGCCCAAAGTGCTGGCGTCTTCTCCTACAAGAAGATTAGTGCCCATGCGCACAGTTTCTATGTGTTCGGTATAACTGTTAAGGGTGATGCAAGGCACGTGATTGAACGTCGCCTCTTCTGCCACGTTTCCAGAGTCTGTGATAATGCCTTTCGCGTTAGCGGTAAGCCATGCGAACTCCAGGTAGGGAAGAGGTTCGACAATGTGAAAAAAGTGAGGGTCAAAGTCTTGCACGCATTTCAGTATGGCTTTAGCGGCATTGTCTCTAAGCGGTGCTATTATTGGGGTTTCGCCAGCGTTTGAGATAGCGGCTTTCACCATTTCATGGAGGTTCCCAATGTTGGCTATCAGCGCCTTCCTATTGAGCGTAAACACAAAATAGTCCTTTCCATTTAAACTCAGGTTGTCGGCTATGGCGGGCTTTTTAATCTTGTCGTGTATGAAGCGCAGGTTGTCGATGAGAATGTTTCCCACCATATAGACCTTTGACAGTTCGGCACCTTCACGGTTGGCGATGGAGTTGTTGCTTGTGCCGGCCGTAAAGAGAATGTCTGACAGGCCATCAATGACGAGCCTGTTGACCTCCTTTGGCATGTTAATGTCAAACGACCTTGTTCCTGCCGCTATATGCGCGAGCCTGATGCCATGTTTTTTCGTAACAATCGCCACGGCCATGGTTGAGGCGAGATCATCCACCACGACTACGGTGTCGGTTGGATGTGTTTGTAGGTACACCTCAAACCGCTGCATAGTTTGCCCAGTTATCTCACTTAGGTTTGTTGCCGACACTCCAAGAAACGTGTTTGGGCGTGGTATGTGCAGATCGGCAAAAAGCGTTTGGTCTATCGTTGGGTCATTTTCTGGGCCTGTATATACGAGTTGGAAACTGGCTCCTTGCTTGGATGTGCTCGCGTTAATAGCCCTAATAAGCGGCGCGACCTTAATGAAATTAGGGCGCGCGCCGCATACAATGCATAAGCTACAATGCATAAATCTATGGATATATTGAATGATTATTTGAACAATTCCTTTATCCCTCCGAGGCTTCCCATCAGGTTGCTTGCTTCGTATGGCAGGAATACGGTTTTCGATTTGTCTCCCGCCGCTACTTGTTGCAGCATTTGAATATAGTTCTTTGCGAGCAGGTAGTTGGCGGGATTTGTTGTTTGTCCCACGGCTTGCGTCACTTTCTCGATTGCCGCGGCCTCAGCCTCAGCCTTGCGTATGCGTGCCGTTGCTTCGCCTTCCGCCCTGAGTATAGCTTGCTGCTTGTCGGCTTCAGCGCGGTTGATGGTGGCGGCTTTCTCACCTTCCGACTTCAAGATCTGCGCTTGCTTTTGACCCTCGGATGTGAGGATGGTTGCGCGCTTGTCTCGCTCAGCCTGCATTTGTTTCTCCATGGCTTGCAGCACGCTTTGTGGTGGAGTGATGTCTTGCAGCTCAACGCGGTTCACCTTTATTCCCCACTTGTTTGTTGCGTCATCGAGCACGCCGCGAAGCTTGGTGTTGATTATGTCTCGAGAGGTAAGGGTCTGGTCAAGCTCCATCTCGCCAATGATGTTTCTCAGCGTGGTTTGCGTCAGTTTCTCTATGGCGTTAGGAAGATTGTTGATTTCATAGACAGCCTTGAAAGGGTCAACTATTTGAAAATAGAGCAGGGCGTTGATTTGCATCTGGATGTTGTCTTTCGTGATAACATTCTGTTTGTCGAAATCGTACACTTGTTCTCTAAGGTCAATGTGCGTGCTGTAATTGTAGCGCCCACGTTGGTAAGTGACGATAATCTTGGCCCTGTCTATAAAAGGTATAATGATGTTTATTCCAGGTTTGAGCGTGGCGTAGTACTTGCCCAATCTTTCGATTATCCGTGTCTCGCTTTGCGGGATGATGACAATGGCCATCTTGGCGAATAATAGCGCCAGCACTACAAGTGCTATTAAAACATATAATCCAATCATGGTGATGTTGATTTAAGGGTTAATAAATTTAAGAGGTAATAGTCTTGGTTATGTGTGTTTCTCAACGACTTTCACTATTATGCTGTCGCGAGACACTATCGTCACGCGGCTTCCATTGCCTATGGTCGTTTCGTCGTCGGATATGGCTTTCCATTCGTCTCCGTCGACTTTCACGTAGCCAGGATTGCCAGGGCCGATAGGCTCTACGACGATGCCCGTGCGGCCGATAAGGGCATCGGCATTGCTCGGGCGGTCGTCATGGTGCGGGTGGAGATACCTTACGGCAAACGGACGTACGCCAAATACGCAAACGCCTGAGCCAATGGCGAATGTCAATACCTGGATCCAAAGAGGAGTGTTAAGAAGCGAGGCTATGATGGAGCATGCCGCGCCCAAGGCGAAGCACATCAAGTAAAACGTGCCAGACGTGACTTCAAGTATCAAGGCGAAGACGCATACAAGTGTCCATAAAAGCCAAAGGTTGGATGAAAGATATTCGAGCATAGGCTGAGAGTTTGAGGTTTGTCGTGTGGGTGGTAGTTCTCGTGAGCGTTATTTTTTCTTTGTTGAAGTTGTTTTTTTCGTCGTTGCCTTTTTCTTGGTCGTAGTCTTCTTGGCAGTTGTTTTTGTCGTGGTGGTCTTTCTTGTCGTAGCCTGTGTGGTCTTGGCATAACCTGATGCCTGATAGTATTTCAAGGCCTCTGGCATCTCCGCCTGTAATGCAGCGATGCGCTTCGCGTCTGATGGGTGGTCGGACAGAAAGTCGCTTTTGTTGCTGTTGCCAGAAGACATGCGCTGCCAGAAAGGAATTGCGACCTCAGGGTCATAGCCAGCCATGGCGGCGAAAATCAGTCCCATGTGGTCAGCTTCGCTCTCATCCTCACGGCTGTATTTCAAGTTTGCGAGGTTGAATCCTGTCTGCGCCACTTGTGTCGCGACCGATGCGGCACTGCTGCCAACCACTTGCCCGAGCAGCGCGCCGCCAATCTTTGTGCCATACTGTTGGCGGAGTTTCTTTGACATCTGTTCTGCCGAGTGCTTTGCCACGGCGTGTGCTATTTCGTGGCCGAGGACGATGGCCAGCGAGGCCTCGTTCTGGGTGATTGGCAGAATCCCTTCGTAGACAACTATTTTGCCACCAGGCATGCAGAAGGCGTTAGCCTCTGAGTTTTGAACGAGGTTAAACTCCCAGGAGAAATTTTTCACTTCCGAAGAAAGACCGTTGTTATTCAAGTATGTCTCAACGGCTGTTGCCAAGCGTTGCCCCACGCGCTTCACCATTGCCGTGTTTTGGGCATTGGTGGAAACCTTGGCCGTCTTCATGAATTCAGAGTATTGCTTGTTGCTTAGGCTCAAGACCTCCGAGTCTGATACAAGCAGCGTGTGCTTGCGACCGGTTATGGGCACGGTGGATGTGGTGCCGCATGAAGCCAATGTCAATGTGGCGGCGGCAGCAAGTGTGATAAACTTGAAATGTCTCATTTCTTTATTTTGCTTTAATTCACTTTTATTTTGCAAAGATAAAGAAATAAGACATTACAAGGCGCGCTTTTGTGTTTTTTAACTTTGCTTATGTGAGCGCGTGCATAAACAAAAACTAATCACTCGTATCTGATTGCCTCAATCGGGTCGAGCATTGCGGCCTTCTTGGCTGGATACCAGCCGAAAAACACTCCGGTGAACGTACATACTGCGAACGACATGAGTATTGTCCATGGCTCAATGTAGATAGGCCATCCTGCCACCATCTTCACGGCATAGCTTGCGCCGATGCCGATTATTATGCCAATTATGCCGCCTGTCACAGACATCATGATGGCCTCTATGAGAAATTGGTTGAGTATGTCTACGCTGCGCGCGCCGACGCTCATGCGCAAGCCAATCTCGCGTGTGCGCTCCGTCACGCTGACATACATGATGTTCATGATGCCTATGCCTCCCACGACGAGCGAAATGCCAGCCACGCAACCGAGCAGTATTGTCAGCATGTTGGTGGTAGAGTTCATCATCGTGGACAACTCTTCCTGCGAGCGGATGTTGAAGTCGTCATCGTCGGCTTCCCTGGTGTCAGTGGCATCCTTCAACTTGTGATTGCGTCGCAAGATGGAAGTCATCTCGGCCACGGCTTTGTCTGTCACCCCCTCTGTTATTGCTGAGGCTTGAATCTCAGATAGATAAGTCTGTGCGAGGATGCGTTTCATGATGGTGGTGTATGGGGCTATGACGAGGTTATCCTGGTCCATGCCCATTGAGTTGTAGCCTTTCTTCTTCAATACGCCAACCACGCGGAAAGGCGTGGAGTTGAACCTCACCACTTTCCCCACCGGGTCTCCTCCGTTTGGGAAGAGGTAATCCACTACGGTTTGTCCGAGTATGCACACCTTGGCGTTGGCCTTGATGTCTTGGTCGGTGAAGCATTCACCGTTGGACACGCTGAGTTGCCTGATGTCGAGGTATTCGGTGTTAACCCCATAGATGGTCGATTGCGTGTTGTTGTTGCCGTAGATGAATTGTCCAGAACTGCTCACCACGGGTGATATGCCCTTGATGTAGTTGCACTCGTCTTTCAGCGATTGGTAGTCGGTGAGTTTCAGCGTTTCCATCGACGATGCGTCCTGCCTTACGCCTCCGCGCATGTCCTGTCCAGGGTGAATCATTATCATGTTGGAGCCCATCTCGGCGATGTTTGCCTGTATGCTGCGTTTTGAGCCTTGGCCAATGGCGAGCATCGTGATGACCGATGCCACGCCGATGATGATGCCAAGGGCGGTCAGGAAAGACCGCATCTTGTTTGCGCCAATGGCTCGCAGGGCTATCTTGAATAAGTTGGTATAGTTCATTTTGTCAACAAAATTTTACTCATCTGTGTTTGCCGGCAATTCCGCGAGGGCTTTTGCCGCATCCTTGATGTTGTCGTTATACTCATCGCAGATAACCCTTCCGTCTCTTATCTCGATGTTCCTCGACGAGTAGTTGGCTATGTCGGGGTTGTGGGTGACGAAGATTATGGTGTGTCCTTGCGCGTACAGCTTTTGGAAGAGCACGAGAATCTGGAAACTTGTTCGCGTGTCGAGGTTGCCGGTCGCCTCGTCGGCAAGGATCACGGCTGGGTCGTTCACGAGTGCGCGGGCTATGGCCACGCGTTGCATCTGTCCTCCCGACATCTGGTTCGACTTGTGGTAGAGCCTGTCGCCGAGCCCTACGGCTTTCAGGGCCTCTATCGCTCGCTCGTGACGCTCCGCGGCAGACACGCCAGCGTTGTACATGAGCGGCAACTCCACGTTTTCCACTGCCGATGTCTTTGGCAAGAGATTGTAATTCTGGAAAATGAAACCTATCTTGCGGTTGCGAAGCACCGCCCTTTGCGAGCGCGACATCTCCCTCACTGGCACGCCGTCGAGATAATACTCTCCACTTGAAGGCGTGTCAAGGCAACCAAGCTGGTTGAGGAGGGTCGACTTTCCGGAGCCAGACTTGCCCATGATGGTGACGAACTCTCCCTCGAAAATCTTGAACGAGACGCCACGCAAGGCGTGGACGGTCTCATCGCCGACCTTGAACTCACGCTTGATGTCTTGCAGTTCGATTACTACCTTTCTGTCTTTGTCCATACGCTTACTTCTTTTTGTCTCCTCTTGGTCCAGGGGCGAATGGGCTTTGCGTGCCGTCGTCGGTGTTGTCGTCAGAGTCGTCAGCCTCTGGTATAGCTATGCCTGTGATGACCTTAGCGCCTTTCTTTATGCCGCCGAGTATCTGCGTGTGAATGCCGTCCGTGGATCCTATGGTCACTTTGTGCGCCACGAGCGTGTTGCCCTCAAGCGTCCATACCTTGTTCTTGGCATTGGCAATGTCTTGAATTTTTCTTCCGCCAACAGTCTCTTTTTCAGGCGTGTATCGCAATGCTTTTGAAGGAACACTCAACACGTCTTTAATCTCCTCGGTATAGATGTTCACGTTGGCAGTCAATCCTGGCTTAAGTTTCAGGTCTTGGTTTGGCGCGCTGATTACGACCTCATATGTCACTACGTTGTTTGTCGTGGTGGCCTCTTGGCGTACTTGCGTCACGGAGCCTTCAAAGGTGTCGTTGGGATATGCGTCCACCGTGAACGTGACCCTTTGGCCAACCCTGACTCCGCCTATGTCAGCTTCGTCCACATTGGCTATCACGCGCATGTCTTTCAGATCTTTGGCTATGGTGAAGAGCTCTGGCGTGGCGTAGCTTGCGGCAACGGTTTGGCCTTCCTCAACGCTCTTTGATATTACCACACCGTCTATTGGTGACGTGATGACGGCATAGCTGAGGTTTGTTTGCGCGCGGTTCACCTCTTCCCTTGCGGCTGCCACGGCGTCGCGTCTCTGTGCCACTGTCGCGCTTGCCGTTTGCCAGCTCAGGCGTGCTTGCTCATATTCGTTGGCTGAGATTAGTCCCTTGTTGTATAATGTCTTGTTGCGCTGATAGTTGGCTTTTTGGTAGGCAAGGTCGCTTTCCGCGCTGACGAGGTTGGCCTGTGCCTGCGAGAGCTGTGCCTTTGATGAGTTGAGTTGGCTTTGCAGGTTTTGCCTGTCAAGCTCGGCAATTACCTGTCCTTTCTTTACCACGCTGTTGTAGTCTACGTAGAGCTTGTCAATGATGCCGGACACCTGCGTACCCACGGTTACCGTCTTCACGGCCTCAATCGTGCCGGTGGCCGTCACGCTGTTCTCGATGTTGGTGGGGGCTACGGCCTCGGTGGTGAAGTTGATGGTCGTGTCTTTCTTGTTGCCTGACAGCAGCCACGCTGCTATCGCTACGACAACAACTACGCCTACGATTATCCAAACACTGCTTATTTTCTGGATTTTCATGAGTTTGTATTTATGCGATAATTAATATGTCTTGTTTTGCTTGTCTTTCACGTTGATTTCCAATGTAGGATGGTCTTTATTTCAAGGTTCCATCCTTATAGAAATTGAGCAAGTTGATGTTGAGTATCGCCATGTATTTGGCTTGCAGCTCATTTTGCTTTGCCTGGAGGAGCTTGTCCTTCCCGTTCATGAGCTCAATGACATTCTTGAGGTTTTGCTTAAACTGCTCTTGCAAGAGGTCATAGCTCTCCTGTGCGCTTTCGGTGTTCACCTTCGCGCTCTTGTATTGCTCTTGGTTGTTGTTGGCCTGTAGCCAATAGTTCTCTATGGTGGAGTAGAGCTGCGTTTGCTTGTCTTTCAAGTCGAGCTGGTAGCTTTGTTTCGAGAGAATGGCCTTGTTGATGGCTGTCTTGGCCTGCCTGTTGTCGAAAATTGGTATGCTCACCGTGACCCCGGCTCCGCCAATGAGGTTGTTCTTCAATTGCTTGCCCCAAGCGTTGCCGTTCATTGAAGTGGTGTTGGTGCTTACGCTTGCCGACACTCCCACCGTTGGCATGCGTTGCCCCTTGGCTATCTTGAGTTGCACGTCGCTGCTCTTGATGCCCAGCATGGCGTTCTGAATCTCCGGGCGGTATTGCATGGCCGAGTCGTAAACCGTGGTCACAGATGGTATGGCGGTCGTAGCCATGGCATCGGTTGGCTCCTCGGCGCTCACGTCAAACTCTTCCTGGTCGGTTATCTGCAAGAGTTGCTTCAGCTGCCGTTTATATTCGGCAAGCGAACTTTGGGCTTGAACCACGCTGTATTCGTCTTGTGCCCTTTGGGCCGTGAGCTGCGCCAGGTCTGCCTTGCTAAGGGAACCCACCTTGTAAAACTCCTTTCCTCTATCCTCTGTCTTCCTTGATGTCTCGAGCGTGGTCTCGTTGACCTTCACCGCTTCTTTGGAATAGAGTATTTGCACGAAGAGCTGTGCTATTTGCTCTTGCAGGCTGTTGGCGGTTTGTGCGGAGTCGAGCGCGGCTTGCTCTACGGATAGCTTGTTCAACGCTATCTTGTTGTGGTTCTGGTTGCCGTTCCAAACCGTCCAGTTGGCGTTTATGCCGTAAGATCCATTGTAATAGAACTTGTCCACATTGGTTTGCACCTTCGACCCTTGCACCGTGTACGACCCCTTCTCAGGCCAAGGGTTGTAGGAGACGTTTTGCGACGTGGAGGCGGAAAGCGATGGCAGCAGCGCGGCCTTGCTTTGCTTGTAGTCTTCAATGGCCGAATACTTGTTTACCAGGCTCTTTTGAAGCGTGATGTTGTTGGCAAGTGCATAGCTGATGCATTCGTGCAGCGTCCACTGACGTGCCGAGACCCTTGCTGAGAAGCTAAGAAATCCTGCCACAACAAGGATAGTTGTTGCTTTGTTTACCATAGATATTTTTTAAAAAACTGATAATTATCGTATGATGGTTTGATGTAATAATGCATTAAAGGTTTATTTCAACGATTGATTATTAACAATAGTTGGCGCAATTTTTACAAATTGTCATAAAAATGACAGTAATTAGACAAGTTTATATAACTTGAAAAAGTATTAAAGCCAATTGGTGACGTTCAACAAAAAATAGCACCCAAGTGTGGGTGCTATTTTATATTGATTAATAGCCATCGCGATTCAAGCGTAAGGCCATTGCGATTCAAGCGTAAAGCCGTTGCGATTCAAGCGTAAAGCCGACGCGATTCAAGCGTAAAGCCGAACGGCCTGTTTTTATGCCTCAAAATGGTGCAGGCGAGCGATGTATTTGCCTAAGATGTCGAACTCGATGTTTACTCGTGTGCCAATCTTGATGTAGTGGAAATTGGTGTGCTCGCGCGTGAAAGGAATGATGGCAACGGTGAATGAGTCGTCGGTAGGGTTGATGACGGTCAGCGACACGCCGTTCACTGTCACCGAGCCCTTGTCCACGCACATGTATCCACGCCTTGCCATCGCCTTGTCGGCATGATAGCGGAAGGTGAAATAGGTGCTGCCATCGGCGTCTCTCATGTCTACGCACTCTGCCGTCTCATCGACGTGCCCCTGGACGATATGCCCGTCAAGACGGCCATTGACCTGCATAGACCTCTCCACGTTAACCTTGTCGCCAATGTTCAGCTGGCCGATGTTTGAGCGGTCGAGTGTCTCTTTCATTGCTGTGACGGTATATTGGTCGCCCTTGATGTTGACCACGGTAAGGCACACGCCGTTATGACTTATGCTTTGGTCTATCTTCAACTCGCTTGTGAATGAGCAAGTCAGGGTGAGGTCAACGTTGCCTCCATACCGCTTTATGGCGACAACGGTCGCCATTTCTTCCACTATTCCACTAAACATGGTATTTAAAGTATTGAGAATATAAAAAAGGGGTTGCCCTGAGGATGTGATGAAAACTCCAGCTATAAAAGTTGTGGGTTCTCTCCGTTTTTGTAATCCACTGGCCTTTTGGCTTAGTCCGTATGCACGGTTTTATGTGGCCCGCCATCGACAAGAGAAGTGACCCGGTTTTCAACATAATTTTGATGAGTATCCCGATCTATCAGGACAACCCCCGAATGTCTGTTTCGTATTTGTGATTGCAAATGTACGATGTTTCACTGATACGGCAAAACAATTCGTGAATTATTTTTCAAAAAGGC
>ERZ808270.582-NODE-582-length-20550-cov-8.508319_pt1 | contig 20550 bp, 27 predicted proteins | sample MGYA00521082_ERZ808270 | MGnify/ENA primary metagenome ERZ808270 (study PRJEB31516, sample SAMN03275594) | gut metagenome | biome: mammalia-associated habitat; material: feces | host: Papio cynocephalus | place: Kenya | collected 2012-07-27 ... | reverse complement strand
TGCCTTTATCTTTTTTGTTTAGCTCTTTGAACTTAGCAAAGGCTGCTTTCATCGCTGCCTTTGCATCGCTCGTTTCTTTCTTTACATCTTTCCCTTTGCTATCCGGGAAGATAGTTCCTTGCTTGGCTGTAGGCTTCCGCTTTGCATCTGACTTAGAAGGTCCTCCGCTGCCTCCTCGTCTTCCTCCTCTACCCACACTTCCCTTGCCGCCAGTTGTGCCGCTTCCTTCGGGTTTAGTACTTCCGGCAGATAGTCCGCCCACTCCGGGTGTTCCTCCTTCACCTTGGCTATCGCCTTGTTTTCCAGCAGGAGGATTAGCACCTCCCTCACCATTCTCTCCGCTCTCTGGCTCTCCGGGTGCAGTTTCTCCGCCTGCTCCTTTATCCACTGGCTCAGCAACTCCTCCGCTGCCTCGTCCTGGCTCCAGCTCCAATCCGTTGCCGCTTCCATTATCGGTTGCAGCCAACTGTGTTCCGTCTTCTGTTCCGCTATTGCCGGGAACATTCTCATGTCGATTCCTAACATCTCCGTAAATTTTTAAATAAGCTATTTGGTTTAATAAACTCTTGTCGCCGTCCACGTAGGCTATTGCCGCCGCTACAAGCTCTTGATTCTCTTCACTCGCCCCATTCCGTATCTCCTCCTCAGTAAGTGGGTGTTCGTCTGCCTCCTTGCCCTTTTCTTCGGGTGTCATATCCTCCCACTTCTTCGTTCCAGTATCGGTAGGTGGTTGCTCTTCCTTTGCCTCCTCTTTCTTGTATGCCTCGGCATTTGCCCTTAGTCCCTCCTCTGCATTGGATGGGTCTTCGAGCTTTACTCCTCCTTTTCCTTTTTCATTATCTCCTCGTGTCTCCGGTTCACTTCCTTTAGTGCTGCCATCATCAACTGTGCCTTGCTCGGCTTGTTGTTCTTTTCTTGTGTCATACTTCTTCCAACTTTCAAGTTTTAATATCTCGTTAATAAACTCTTCCTTTGTAGGCTTATCGCCAAACATGTCTACCTCACCTGTATTGTATGCCTGTGCATTCCGGTTGTAAGCCTCCATGATTTCCTTGAAGTCTGCGACCTTGCCCTCCAGTGCCTTTGCCATTATCTGCACCTCTATCGGGTAACGCTCCGATGCTGACTCTCCGAACATTTCCGGCTGTCGTAACAGACCGTCTACGGTGTAGCCTTTTCTCTTTGCCTCATAAAGCAACTGGACAGCCTTGTCTATTTCTTCTCTAAGAGAATACTCACCCAACTTCGCGTTGTCCATAATCTGACGCATAGCGTTGAGAGCCTTGCTCTTCAAGCCTTTCTCGATACCCATCATCTTTAAGGTGTCCTCCTTGAATACCGCACCAAGCAAGAGGTTCTGTACAAACTCCCTGCCTTTTGCTGACATCAGATCTCCATCCATAAGTCCGGCAACTTCGTTCTGACCGATTACACCTTTCTCTACTAACGTCTTTACCAGTTCATTTATTGCTTTCGGATTGTTAAAGAAACTATCCAAACTACCCGAACTCTCCATCTCGCTAATGATTGCGCCTACATCTTTTGCCGACAGTTTCTTGCTGTTGGCAATAGCCTCTTGCGTATTGCTCTGTGATTTCTTCTCATTCCTGTTGAACCTCGCAAAGGTCTCCGTGTCGTATGGCAATCGTTCGTCCGGCACGAATATCACTCTCGGGTGCTCTATCTTGTCTACATCTTCGGCTGTAAGTCCAAATGCTTCTGCATTCTCTTTCAAGGCTTCGATGTATTCCTTGTCCGTGCCTTTCTTTGCTGCAAGCTGTCCTGCCATTGTTCTGCCGTTACCGTCATAAACAATTCCCTCATCGCTTACCGTTGGAACTTGGTTTACAGCCTGTCCGTCATATTTGGCACTCATCTGCTCAGTTACATCCTGTGCATCCTTATCGTGCTCATAATCTCTGTCGTTGATTGTTCTGCCCTCTTCATTCACAGGGAAGCCTTCGCTCTTCTTATAGCCGTTTGTCGCATCATGGCTTGCAGTAAGGCTCTCTGCCGGAACAATCATATATGTTCCCTTTATCTTCGTTCCGTCCGCAAGTGTCCGTGAACCTTTACGGCCAACAACCTTTGATGCTTTCTGGAACTTTTCAGCAGCAACACTTCCTGCCGTATTAGCCTCTTCGCCATCTGCGATTTCCGGTTTGCTTGCAGCAAGTGTTCCCTCAACTTTCTTTGCTGTCAGTGCCTTCTGTATAGCGTCTACTCTGTCTATCTCTGCCTGTGCTGCCGCTATTGTTGCTTCTTTCTCTTTCTTTGCCTTCACCTTTTCACTCCAACCGCTACCGCTTATCTTCATCTTGTTGGCGTCCTTCAAGGCTTTCTCTGCTGCTTTCCTTTCGTTCGCAAGCGTACTCTCTGCATCAGCACCGAAGTTCTCTTCATAAAGCTCTGCTCCCTGTTCGGGTGCCATCTTGCTAAAGTCCGGCTCTCCCTTCTCATTCATCGGAACCGCCGTTCCGTCCTTGAACTTCGGAATTTCCTCTTCCGTTTCATTGTTGTTATCGGTTTTCTTCAATTCCTCAGCTTTCTTCTTTTCAAGCTCGGAGATTTCCGCCTTCAAGTCGTCTATCCGTTTTAGGACTGTCTCACTTGGATTCTTAATTTTTTGTATACCGCCAAGCACAAGTTTGTCGTCATACAAAACTGTTGATACTGATGTGTCCTCTCTTGTTGCAGTTATTACTTCTGCTGACCGGTAGAGTTTTCCATCTTTCATTATCTGCGGTTTTCGCACAGATTTGATAATAGTCTGTCCGTCTTCAAGTTTGTCATATAATGGGTCGCCGGGTTCAACGGATATACTTTGTGAAATTTCAACCTTTTCACCTCCGTTATATTCCTTGCCTGTCAAGTCTACGATTTCATAGCCTTGCTCTTTGAGTTCTTGCTCTATCTTGTTTACCTTGGCTTGTTCCTCGGTTGTGATTATACCGCCATTCTTTACATTATTCCTTATTGCGCTTATTGCATTGAGTTTTTCCTCCGGACTTTCCGCCTTATCAAGCATGTCTAAATGGTGTGTAATAATCTTTCGCCCATGAGGAACATTTTTGTTCGGCTTAACGATATTATCGTCAAGATATGACGTTTCAGCACTGAGAGTTTCGATACCGTCAGGACCTACCATTTTCCATCTTTTGGTATCTTTATCATAGCCGACAATTTTGTACTTTCTTGTCTTATCTGTATCTTCTCCATCAAAAAGGACATCACGCAACTCTACCTCATCGCCTATCTTATATGGTTCGTCCTCTTCCTTGTGTGAAGACTCGCCCTCACCATTAGGTTCGTCAGATTTCTTCTCTCCCTTTGGTTCTTCCTTCTGAACCTCCGGCAATGGCGTTTCAGAACTCTGTATCTCGGCTGTCTTCCGTTCCTGTAAGGTCGTGCGAACGCGGTTGGCATAATCCTCTGCCGACAGTGTCCCGACTTCGGTCAGACCGTCAAAGTTTGTACGTTGAACAGTATTACCGTCTTTATCACGGAATATCACAAGCCCCGACTTCCCGACGCTATACGAACCGTCTCCTGCCGTATCAACAATTACATCTCCACCAACAAGAGTATATTCATTCCCGTCTTTGTCTGAAAAAATAGTAACAGTGTTATCTGTCGCAACTTTGGCACCTTGCTTGTTTTGCATAGTTCCCGTAAACCTCGCCTGCGCCACTTGGTTCTGCACGGCATCCTCTATCTTCTGCGAAGTATTTTGGATGAAACCGTCTTTCATAGACTTCGCCTTGCTCAGTTCCATATAGGCATCAGCAACATCATCACCGAAGTTATCACGCATTTCCTCAACGGTAGCATCTGGATTATTCTTCATCCACTCTTCCAGTTCCGGAGTGTTCTTCACCATCTCCATCCAAGCTGCCGTTGCAGATGCTTGTCTGTCGTTCACAGTCTTTGCGTTCTCCGTAAACTTCTCGCTATCCTCCAACTCCGTCTGCTCCGACAAGTCCGCTCCGTCTTGGTGTGCAACAGCTTTGTTCTGCGCCTCATCGTTCTTGTCGGTGTTCATTCCGCGTAAGCGCCTTTTGAATTCGTCTATGGCTTCATTCTCCTCATCCGTCCTTAGCATGAAATCTTTGTCCATAGCCTTGTCAAGGTCTACCTTATATTCTTCACTGACTGCTCTCTGAATATCAAGCACCCTCTTGGCTTTAGTACCAGCGTATTCCTCGCCTCGCTTCTTATAGTCTGCCTTTATCTTTTTGTCAAGACTATCGTCCCCCTGTGAGTTCCGTAAAGCGCTTTCATGTATCATATCCTGTATGCTGTCAAAGCCGTTATCTTTGGCTACAAGCTCCATTACAGACATCATGTCTTCCTGTGTGGTAACGTCCATAGCGTTTAAGTACTCGTCTTTAAAATCGCGGTCTTGTCTTCTTAGATAGCGCTCTTGTCTATCTTCCTCTGCACCGCCATAAGTGGAGTGTTCCTTAGCATCTATCAATTCTCCATCTTCGGCATACTCCTTTACGATATTCTTGCCGTTCGCACCCTGCTCAATAACTATTCTGCTTGCTCTTGGTATTTTTGTTCCCATTGTTCCACCAAGTGCTGCAGAAACTTTCATCCTCAACTTCAAAGGTATTTCTTTGTTGTCAAGGAACTGCTGCAATTTGCCAACGGCATTACCCTGCGCATCTCTTGCCGAAAGGTCTCGCTGTTTTTTATTTACAACAGCTACACGGTCTTTATACTTCATGCCGGAAGTATTTTCCGAAGCAAGACCTTCACCCTGTGTCTTATGGTTTGGCTCCAACGCTTCGCATGCCTCAACAAGGTTTCTTGCATCTGTATTTTCAAGGAATATCCTCTTCTCTGTATCAGTAAGCTTTAGGCTCTTATCTCCAGCAGCCATCGTCATGCTACGAAGAATATTCTTCGGACTAAATTGTTTATAATGACCGCTTCCCAACTTCATTGCCATATTCTCACAAGCTCCTTGGATAAAGTTGTCCATGAAGTTTATTTTATGATCCTTCGCCCATTCTTCTGCTATTTGGTCTGACCTAAAGGCAAGGCTCTCTGCAACAAAGGCTCCTGTTGAAACGGAAGCTTTCTTTATTCCATTCTTTATTCTTTGAAGGTTACTTGTCTCCGCTCCCGTAATTCCGACGTTACGTCCTATTGTCGAGCCGACAGCCCCAACAACACCAAACTTCAGACCTGTCTTAAATTCATCCGAATAACTATTAAACAGACCGCCGATCCAATTATCCGTATCACCACTTTCCGCCTTGTCATATCCTTCACCTGTAACGTATTGCATTGCGCCATAGTTACCAAGGGTAAGACCGCTTCTTAATGTTCCTTTTGCGCCATCCGTAAGTATCGTGCCCAGCCATGTTTTATTATTTCCAACAAAGCTTGCTATTCTCGCGGCCCCCTCTACACCATACTTCTCTACCAATTTGCTTGTTGACGTTATCGCACCGCCAATAAGTCGCTTGCCGAGTGGTGTATTTGTTAGTAAGCTTACACCTGTACCAAGACCGGACATCATTCCGCCTGCAATCTTTCCGGCTCCAGCAAACGCGGCAATATCAGATGCCATTCCCATGGTCGTGTTACCATACTTGGCTACTCCAGCCTTACTAAACACTCCATCATCTTTTATACGCTCTTCAATATTCGAGAGATATTTTTCATGTCCTTCATTCATTATATCTCTTCCTGTCTTTGTCATGACGCCGCGAGTAAACAGATTTCCTCCAACACCATTGAGAACTCCCCTCATGACGTAATCCATATCAGACTTTGGCATGTGCTGCTTGACGAGTCGGTCATGAATTGATTTTTCAATATTTGGGAGCATGTATTGCTGAACAAAAACATCTGGGTCCATTCCGAGTTTCTTTGACTGCTCCAGTATTGCCTTACGGGAACTGTCGTTACTGAATATCGAAGGAATCGCTTTGTTGTATGCAGCTATTATTGCATCTGTGCCATACTTCTGACTTGCCTCACGCATAGAGCCAAGCATTGTCCCCATAGCATCATTTGGGTCGGTAGTAATCCCGGAAATCATGCCTTTTCCGAAAAGTTTGCCAGACTTTTGCGCATAGAGTTTGTCTATTTCGTCAAAGTCTGATTTTGTAAGCTGGTCAAGCAACAATGCTGCGGCTCTTTTCTTGTCATCCTCTACCTTTTGCGTTCTCCCCTCAAATCCATAGTCAAGAGCCAAATCACTATCCCCTAATTGGGTTTGGGTGAAAAACTCGTTTTTATTATGCTTTACGACACGTGGGGCTTTACCTTGCTTACCCGTTACTCTCGATGTAACATCAACCGGTGTATCTTTTGCCACATTTATTCTGTTGACAGGCTTGCTCTCGCTGTTCTGTCTTTGCAGCCAAGATTGCCCGGCTGTCGTCGTATCAAGAGTGCCAAAGTTCTCCGGCACTTGCGGAGCCTTATAAGCCACCGCCTGTTGTGCAGCCTTGCTCCGAGGTTGAGCTGTTGGCTGTTTTGTATTGTTTACTGCGTGCAGTCCTATCTTTTGTGCAAACTCCTCATAAGATTTACTTGATACCGCCCCATCTGCATGAAGGGCATTATACAGCTGCAATCTGTTCTGATAACCCTGTTTGCCCGGAGCATAGACGAATTTCTTAAAATTCTCTCTCGTTCCTGACACTGCGCCATCTGCTTTTAGCGCATTGTATAGCTGGTCAAATTTATCTCCACCCATATTATTTATATTTTTGTTTATAATCCTAATGCTTTGGTGTGCTTATAGCCATTATGGCTTTTCCCGACACCACTCTTATTCTGCCCTCCGTTCTGGCGTGCCGCAGGTTTCTTCGCTGCTGGTTTAGATGCTGGCTTCTGCTGCTGCGGTTTAGATGCCGATTTACTTTGCTGCGGTTTAGATGCTGGCTTCTTTGGAGTGGCTGGTTTCTTTGGTGCACTCACTGTCGTAGTCTCACCATACATATAATGGTCTTTCAACACCTTGCGGAACGCATCACCCTTTTTGCCTGCCATATTTGCAGCATAGGCTATCCAATAGTTTTGGAGGTCGTTTGCACTCTTTGAGTCTCCAAGCATATTATACCTCTTCCACATATCCATATTCGCCTTGTTGATAAATCCATTGTTTATCAAGTATTGAGTAATCTGCTTCTTCTCTATTGAATTCAAGTCTTTCTTGCGGTTCAAATGACCGGACGGAGAAGAAAGATTTGTCAGTGAAGCTGACTTCCCTCCAGAAGAGCCGCCCTTCGCCGCCTCAATAGCGTTTCTCTGTGCACTAAGCTGCAGCCTCCTCTCGCCTTGTGCCAATTGCTTGTTGTGGTACTCCCTGGCATCGTCCAATGCTCTGCCCCTCAAATCCAAATTTGCTTGATCCTTCTGTTTGTTCCAAGCGAACTTGTCTGCATTCTCTTTAGCCTTCCGGTAATCATTAAAGACATTCCTATTGAACTCATTGTTCTTCATTGCCAACAAAGCATCCTTATATGCTGCATCTGCATCCATCTTGGCTTTCTTCTGTGCAGCATCGGCTCTCGCAGCTCTATCCTTATCCCTAAGAGCTTTCTCCTGCTGATACTTCGCCTCTTGCTCTGCTACCGGGTTGTTGAACTTCTGTGGTGTCGCGCCCTTCGTAACATAAGCCAAATTACCAATCTGTCTTATCGCATCTGCCAAGGCATACAGTTTCTCCTTCGCATTGTTCTTCTTCTTATAAGGCTCTTCCTCTTTCTGTGCACCACCATTCAGATAATCAAACACTCCCTGCGTTACATCGCTCGCCTGTTTATACTGCTTCCTGTAATTGTTCAGAATGGCATCGTTCATTGCTATCGATGCCTTTTCATCATCACTCAGACCCTCATCTTCACCACTCTGCTCTTGCTGCTCACCTTGGGTAACATCTTTCGTCGCAGTATTCGGAGCAAAGTAATTCTGTGGCTGAACCTGTTCGGGAGTTGGCTGAGGAGCCCCCTGCTGGGCATTACCAACTGCATTGCTTGAAGCTGGAACTACCGCCTGTTGCTGAACTGGAGTATTGACAGCATCACCACCAACTGGAGTAGTTATCTTCTTCGCATCTGCCGGAGCCTCTGTCTTGCCGTTCGGCTGAACCGTAGGAGTAACTGTACCCGTTGGAGTCTTCTGCTTCTCATCATTGTTTATAAAATAATTCGCCATATTCCTTTACTTTTAAAGTAATCATTTCTTGAATTTGGACAAGTCATTTCTATGGTTGGCAAACCACTGCTTATTTTCTTCGGTAATACCACCATTACTTCCACCTTTCAAATTAGACTTGCCACTCCCTCCCATCGCAGTAGCTGCACTCATCAATCCGTTACTTACTCCCGATGCAGTGTTGGCTATATTGTCCGCCCTCTGCTGCTGCAAAGCTATTCTATCCTGTGCAAAGTTATCCTGCATCTTCATGTGCTGAGCGTCAACGGAATCTTTCCTTGCCGTGTCTTGCGCTGCCATATTCCTTACAGTATCAGCCACCATCTTATTGCCAGCTTCCTTAGCTTGCGCCGTGGCTGCGTCCGTCCCTCCCGTAACCGCTGCTGCACCACTCGCCTTCTTCCAGTTCTCTCGAGCATATTCCTTAGCCTCGTTAATCATGGCCTTGCCTGCTGCCGTGTCCGCATAATTCTCATTGTATCTCCGCTGATACCATGCGTTCTCTGCATTCTCCCTCGCCTTCTGCTCTTGCTCCGCTTTCTTTGCAGCAGCCGCACTCTTTGCTCCACCAAACAACGAACTCGCAACACTCGCAGCCGCTAACGCTATCTGTACCCATTCCTTACGGACTGAACCATAAGGAACATTACTCAAATCTCTAATATTAATCTCTCGCATATTCTTAAAATTTAATTATTAACTATATCAACAACTCTTCCCATTTTGGAAATAACCACCTACCTCCTATCATCGCAGTACCTAATACCCACCCCCCCTCAACATTTCTTCTGGCATATAGCCTGTGCGCTCGTATCATTCCCCGGAAGTATGGACCACCTTTGCGTGGGGTACCTAAGCCCCCCCTATTGATATTTGTGCGTGTGATTACTACGAGTGAACCCGCGTCCGAGGTACCTATCCCCCCCCCACCCTTGGGGTCGCTTGTGTCATATTGTGGTGTGTCGCATTTCGCTTTGCCTCGCCTTGCGCATACCCTCGAAAACGGTACGTGGGAGATGCGATTGGAACTCACTGCAACCTCTCCTTGCTACCTCGTGGGTACTCTCACATCAGCGAGAAAAGGAAGAAAAATCATCTTGGCATCTCCTATATATAATAGGTGCATCCTGTGGGGTTGCACTCCTGTATGGATTCGAACCCTCTTTTGCAACACGCTGATACGCACCACATTACGCATATCCACGTATCAAGATGTATTTAATTCGTATTTATTTGCCGTGATTTGGAGTGAAGTTGCCACATCGCCATCGACATTGAAAGAACAGGAGAGAGGAATGAAGTCAAGGAACGCACGCACACACTGGGGTACGTGGCGAAGTTAAAAGAAAACGATTAAAGTATTTCCGTTTGCGCTGAAAAGCGGTTTTTGAGCGCAAAAAAGAAGTGTAACATTTGCGCAAAAATCTTGTCGTTGCGCCCCAAATCCTAACACTCTCTTTTGGTAACTATTGGCAAAATTAACTAAATTTTACCTTTAACGGCACTTTTAGTTGATAAAAATGAAGTATGGATTAATTAACAGGACACGAAAAATCAAGCACTGTAACATTTGCAGCACTTGAAAAAACGACTTTTAGGATATACTCACCCGAGAAAATCGTTACTCGCAAAGAAGTTTAGAACACTTTAAGGCAAAGAAGTGTTACACTACATTATAATAAAGGTATATAATTAGTCTTGATTAATCACTTGCAAGTGTATTGTACGCTTGCAGTGAGGACACGTGAGAGTAATTGATGTATCGTCAGCATCCGCCAGTAAGTCAGTGAGAGGACAGGAGAGTATATCTGCAATCTCTTGCACCTTTGCGACTGATATAGTATTGTTGTTGATTTGTTGAGAAAGAGCGGACTGTGTAACGTTAAGTCTCTCGCTAACTTGCTTGAGAGTATAACCTTTTGCCTTAATTGCTTTTTTTATATCGTACATATTAGTATAGTCTTAATTAATTTTGCTTGCAAAGATACACATTATATATATAGGACGCAAATATATTTAGTTTTATCTACATTTTATAAAGATATGTTAAGAGAATACTTCATAACGTTAATTTAATGTTAAATGAAGAAGAAACTAAATTAAAAGTTTGGAACTTTAGAAATATCTACATATCTTTGCAACCGAAAACAATAAACAATTAAACCAAAAGAATATGAAAAAGAACATCTTACTAATTGTACTCGCTACCTTACTTGTAGCCAGTTGTGCGAACATGAACAGGTTAGCAACAGAGAACAGAATGTTGAAAAGCAATATTCGTGAACTTCTTGACAATATGGAAGCAAACGACGACATCGAGAAGTACGAGGGTAGCGACATGTTGATTAATTTGCAACATGCAGTGTATAAACCAACTAAAGGGAGGGTGACCAAATGATATACTTACTATTAGCATCAAGTTTGATAGCATACCTTATAGGTATTTATGTAGGCAAACATTATAAACAATTTACGGAGGAATGAAAATGAAAAAAAATAAATATTGGTACGGTTGGAACTTGTGGACTAACTACGGTTACGGTTGGGAAATAGAGTGCACTTACGACAAAACAGAAAGCACCTATCAAGATGTAAAGCGAGATGCAAGAGAATACCGCCTTAACGGTGCACAGGTGAGAATAACGGAAACAAGAGGAATAAACAAGTAAGGTAGATACGGTATCTAAGCCGTTCGGAGTAGATGCAACGTCTACTCTACCTACAATTAATAACAACTTAAAATTATAAAGATATGGAAATAACTAAAATTAGAAGACACGGAAGCGAGATTAATGTAATCTTTACAGGCGCACAGTACATTTTCCACAACTCTTTTTATGGTATACTTGCAGTAGCAGAGCGCAAAGTATTTAATGTTGATAAGGCACTAACAAGCTTTACCGTCTATTACGGCAACCATCAGACAACAGATAGTCTTTTTGACGGTAAGTACTGTTTTGATATGGCTAAGAGTCTTATTATCAAAAACGAAAATCGATACGTCAAGACTGATGTAATTTTTACACCAGTGGAGGAAGATTTAGACACGTGGTATATGGATTTTAAAGCAAAGAGGAGATAACAATTATCCGTGAGAGTTCAAGGCTCACACCACGTTCAAGCCGTGGCACGGAACAAACTTAGCTAAGATAGTGGAAGTGATTTGCGGTTAGAAGTTACCTTTGAGCCGACCACTTTAAAAAACGACTGAAAGCGGAAATCGAGAGCCAACTCCCATAATAGGGAACCGAGAAAACGTAATCAACCGAGCGTAGGCGGATTACCTACACCGACAAAACGTGGTGAAGTCGGAAAATCACACGTCAGCTTTGCATCTGATAAGACAGCAGCTCTATATGCGGAGCTTAACTGCAAAAGCAAGACTGCATAACGCTTGCAGACGTAGGGCGCACAACGTACACCGTGCAGCGGTCAGCGAATAGGCGCACAAGTGGATCAAGACCACAGACCGCACAAGTTTAATCAAAAAAAATTAAAGATATGGTATATCAACAAGCAATTAATAAAGCGTGGCTTAATCGCTATGCGGAGCTCTACAAAGACGATGGTTTCGAAGTAGAGTGGGAAAATGAACAACGTTTCGTTGCATCAAAAGTATTTAACGGAAAGACGATATATAATATAACAGTATACAACAAGTGAGGGATTAAATTATAGGAGACAAAGACAATGATAACACTAACGAAAACAAAGAACATCCCAGCAAAGTGGGACGAAACAAATCTATCTATTGACGCAGTAGATGAAGTGCTTGACGAACAATACTCTTACGAAGAGAAGAAAGGTACAATGTACTTTACAGGACGCATCGGAGTGGACACAAAGGTTAGCATCTTTGCACACACACGGAGCAATGTAACGAACATTATATGCTCAAAGAAAGAAACTATTTTAAGAGTACAGGAGTGGTGCAGAGATATGGAAGAAAACACCGACGACTTGAAAACAGACGTTACCACCTTTGATGTTTTAGGCGCAAAATATAGTATAATCATTAAAACATATTGGGAGGTAGAGAGATGAAAAGACAACAAGATTTAACCAGTGAAGAGATATTTGAATCAACAATAGACGTTACACACAGAGTAAACCGTTTATATAAAGATGAGTGCAGTCGTAGCGAACCGATTTTCGGAGCAACAGACGAAGACGCAATCAATTACGCTTGTACTCTTAAAGACCACGATATATCGGTGATTACTGTTGAGAAATATACTGAAGACGGACTATTAAAAAAAATAAAGGAGATTAAAAATGAACAGAGATGAACAGATAACAAGAGCGGTTGAACCGCTTTTCGTTACAATCGAGCAAATAAAGTACTTGTTCGACGAAGAAGACTATCTAAAGAGCAGAGTGTATAACAAATATGTTGCAGCCGTTGACGACAATCTTATTCACCTGTATATAGACTGCAATAGAGTACGTATCAAACCAGTTCTAAAAAGCGATATTAAGAAGATATACGATGAAATAAGCAACAGGATTAAATACGACAACGGCATATCGATATACAAAGCGATAGAAAACAATTCGATAAACATATTATTTTGGAAACAGTTATGAACAGAGTATCAGAAAATGTAGTTGCCTTATACAGGGCATGCGGGTTTAGCGAACTTACACCCGAAGCGGAGCACAGGCTTAAAGAAGCCTTTATAACGTTTTACAGTCAATACGACAGACGCTTATTGAAGTGCAACAGAGATAGAATTAATGTAGTAGTTAGACCCGACCACACGGCACGACTAACCACCGTATATTACAAAACCGCATACGGGCAAGTGTATAACATCACACAGGAGGATATAAAATGATAAAAGAGCATGTTGCAAAGTTGTTCGATGAACAATATATAGAAAAATCGGTAATCCAAGAATTCCCCTATCTGGGATATATTGGAGGTACACCGTGTTTTGTACGCTGGAGCAATAATATAATTGTCATTACACCTTTCTACCCAGTCGTTTACAACACGGTAGCGAGCATCATCAAAGAGCGCAAGAAGGAGTTGAGCGAAGATATGACACAGGAAAACAACGGAGAAAGAATAATATTATATGGATAAAGAGATACTGAAAGAAATCGAGCGTATAACAAGTGTTATGGAGGTAATGATTAAGCAGCCACTTTCAACACTTATGCTTGTATGCATTGACGAGATAGCAAAACATATTATTAATATTGAAAATGTAGTGAAACATGATAACAAAGAACGATTTAAAGAGACTGTTTGACCGAGGAACGGCACAGGAGCGGTTAAATGACATCACAGGGAATATCGGAGGAGAGTCAGCAGTATTGTTCATCACCGACAATTTCGCCTACTTCAAGGCAAAGGACGGAGGGAACTATAATGTAATATCCAAAATGTTGGATTTAAAAGTCGATATGATTAACCCGAGTACCAAGCGAGTAATAACCGACAATATTGTTACTCTATACAGGTGAAAGCGCAGCCGTTGAGGATAGAAACTATTTCGGAGCGACACCGACAACGGCACAAGTATTAATTTAAACTCAAAAGATATGAAAATCAAAATCAGAAACAGGCAATTTATAGACCGATACACGTGCGTAGACACGTGGAGTGAGCACTTTGTTGACAACCGTACAACAGAGTGTGGGGGCATGACACAATTCTATAAAGGCGGTTACACCTTTATAGCAGTCGCAAAAGAAGATTATGTTGTTTTAAACTGAAGAATATGAAACTATTAGAAGAAAAGAACAAAGGGTATTGGAAAACCCGAGACGAGCACATCAAACACTTTGTCTTGTGGGTAGCAGCGTTCAGGCGCATGGAGCGAGAGAACGACAGAAAAGGATATACAGAATTATCCAACCAGTGCCGAGCTTATGCCGAGGACGCTAAGAAAGAATTAAAGAGAGTATTAACAGGTAATATTTAGGAACATGAAATACAAAGTAACAATCACTGAATATCTGCAAAAGGAAATAATTGTAGATGCAGACAACGTGCAAGAAGCAATAGACACCGTAGAGGACAACTATTACTCTAAGCACCCCGAGGAGAAGTATATACTTACATCGGACGACTATATAACAACAGATTTTAATGCAGATAAATATGAAGATTAAATTATTATCATTCGTCCTATTGTGTGCGATATGCGCACAGGGGCAGACAACAAGAAAGGGCAACACCTTTGCGCAGACAAAGCGAGCAGCCGTGAGAGATACGCTTGTTACTAATTACAAGTACGAGAGTAACGGCAAGACCTATCCAATAGTAGTCAACAGGAAAACAGGAACTTGCTACATTTGGAAAGTCAGCAAGAACGGCAAAGGCTACCGTCAGTACATGAACAAAGAGATTAAAGAAATAATTAATAAAGAACTTAAATTAAAGAAATCATGACTACATTAAAAGAAATCTTCGAAAACGCTATCCGACAGTACGAAATCATCAGAAAAGGCGAAAGTCTATACGATGCACATTACGTTTTTCTTGTCAAGATAAACGAGGGGGTGGAGTATTATTATCAAGTGTTTGTAACAGACGTAACAGGCGACCATATCTTGCAGACCGCAGACTGTTACGACACAGAGGAGGAAGCAGCCAAAGAGTACAGGGCACATCTAAAAAGAGAACAAGAGCAACCATTATCACAGTTATGATAAGAGCAGACGTTGAAAAAAATAACCAGTTAATCCACTGTTGGAACGACATCCGACAGTGGGTTTTAGAAAACTGCAAAGGTGATACAGGAGAGTACACGATACCGACCGAACACGGCAAAGCCTTTTTAGACCTTAACCAAGGTGATGCCACGATAGACTATCGAGACGAGAGAGGGAACTATTCCGTGTACAGGATTTATTTTACACAAGGGTTGAAAAAATCCACACTGAAATACAACATTAGGAAGATACAACTCCCATTCTACCTAATTGAGCAGCTTGTCAAGCACTGGAGCGAGATTAAAGATAAAATCTTAACCGCAAAAATAGAGAGATTAAACATTTTCAACTTTAAAGCATAACATCATGAATGACTTAAAATCATATATTGAAATGCTGATTAAGCAGCAGAGCGAGAAAGATGCAGAGTTCAAGGCTTTACTATCAAAGCCGAACAAATCAATAGAAGAGTGTGCCAAGTTCTTAGAGGGCGAAGCATACAAGGAAGCCGAGAAGCAGAAAGGCTCATGCCGTTGTGTTGGTTGGAGTGATGCTACAATGACCGGACAAATCATTCACTATTACCAAGAGGACAGTATCAAGGCACAGGAACTACCGAGCAACGTAACCACAACACCGCCAGTAACCAAGCCAAAGACCGAACCGACAAAGGTAATACAGATGCCTATACCGCCACGGAAGAAAGGCAGCAAGGCAAAGAAAGAGAGTAAGAACCCGAAGTGTCAAGAACTAAGTTTATTCTAATATGAAACCGCAGACCAAGATACAAAAAGAGGTAGAGGAATTATCCAAGAGATTAAGACCATTACCGCAATATCTGCTTGACAAGTTCTATCAAGCAACCGAGGAGTACAACCGCACAAGATATTATGCGGTGTTGGAGCAAGTGAAAGACTATTCAGTTGTAAGATATTTCAAGTATATCAAGCACAAGAGGATAGAGAATGTTTGTCAAGAATTCATGCAAGTCTATATGAGCGAGCACGGCAATGCAGTAAGGGCGAAGCAGCGTTTCTCTATGGGGCATTATTACGACACGTTCCTAACTGACAGTCCCATGAAGATAAGACAGAACAACAGAAACTACTGTTATAACAGGCTTACCGATATTGGTTACTCTAAACTCTTTGTCCGTTCCAAAAAAGCAAAGAGAGTAATCTGTAACTACAAAGAGAACCAGTACTACATGATAGGCAAAGGGTATCTATGGTTGACAGACGATATGAACGTAGACAAGTTCCCATTCTTAGAAACAATACTGAAACAGAAACCGAGGATAGCCGAACTTCTCTTGCTCAACCATATCAAAGACCAGGATATTGTAAAGCTCGCATGGAAACACGGATATTTGACCGAAGATTTAGATTACAATTTATGGTCTGACACCGTCTCTATGGCAAGACGTCTTAACTTAGACATCCATAACCCTATCTATGTTTGCCCACAGAACTTGCAGACCGCCCACAATCTGTATACTCGCAGACTTAACCGACAGAGAGCCGAAGAAGAGAGGAGAAGAGAGGAGATGAGAGCGATGAGCGACAAAAAGGCAAAGAAGCACTTCAATGAGTTCATCAAGAAATTCTTAAGCCTTATCATAACAGACGGAACGGTTACCATTCAGCCGTTGAAGTCAATAGAAGAGTTCAGAGCCGAGGGCAAGATGATGCACCACTGTGTGTTCGATATGGGTTACTATAAGAAGCCAGACTGTTTAATCCTGTCAGCACAGGTGAACGGCAAGCACATGGAAACAATAGAACTCAATCTAAAGAACTTCTCGATAGTGCAGTGTCGAGGGTTCATGAACGACCCGAGCGCATATCACAACGAGATAGTACAGCTTATGAACAAGAATATGTACAAAGTAAGACAACTGACAAAGAAAAGAAAGGAGGTAGCATAATGAGTTTTTGGTTTCCAAACAAGGACACGGACAAAATGACAAGGAGATGCAACCGCATGGCAAGAGACAGATTTATCGGAGATATACTGAAAGCAGCATTTTGGATTAGTCTTATGGCATTATCTATGTGCGACACAAAATAAATCACAATATTTTGCGTTATTACAATATATATAATCATTCAGCCCTCGACATCACGGATAAGTCAATTAATTATGAAGAAAATAGAATTTGTTGGAGGTATTGCGAACGAACTTGCAGAAGTAATCAATGAAAACAATATACATATTACCTGTATTGAAGGTAATGTATGTGAGATAGATGATGATAATTTTGTCAAATTGCAAGCAGTTTGTCCTGCCGCATTTGATGGCAATGATATAATAGTAGTAACAGAATAACTCCCCGAGCATGGAGGTTGAATAGAGAAAGAAGAAATTGAACGTTTATGACAACTCAACAAGGATGCCTAACAAGCATCCTTTTTTATTGCCCTAAATTGCGTGAACGGAAAAACGCATAAATCCATTTCTTAATTTTGCACCGTGAGTTGTAGCAGAACACACATACCGATTAGACATCATAAGCGAATGATTATATATAGTCCCTATCTGACGAGCTGCTACCTCCGAAGATAGGGACGCTTTTTATCCCAGTAAAAGATGAAAGAAGTAAGTTTAGACAAAGCAATCGAAGTCATTTGTAAAAGTACATTACTCGGACACGAGATTGATGTGTACGGTTCAGCTGATGAACCACTGTTCAAAGCAAAAGACGTTGCAGAGTGGATTGAACATTCAGACGTCTCAACCATGATGCGCAATGTGGATGATGACGAAAAGGTTACAAACAATGTTTGTACCCTTGGTGGGAGCCAATTAATGTGGTTTCTAACAGAGGACGGACTTTATGAAGTTCTCATGCAGTCTCGCAAGCCAATAGCGAAGCAGTTCAAAAAAGGAGTAAAAGAGATATTGAAGAAAATCCGAAAGACAGGAAGTTACTCATCACAAGTTCCACAGACCTTTGCCCAAGCTCTTATGCTCGCAGCAAAGCAACAGGAGAAGATAGAGCAGCAACAGAAACTACTTGCAGAACAAACTCCCAAGGCTGACTATTTCGACAATCTTGTCGAGCGCAACACGCTGACAAACTTCCGTGATACCGCCAAGCAGATAGGACTGAAACAGAACCAGTTTATAGAACTTCTTATTCGTGATAAGTTCATATACCGAGACAAGAAAGGGAAAATCAAACCTTACTCACAACACGCAAACGTCTTATTCAAGCTAAAAGACTGGGGGGACGAACACAAATCGGGATTACAGACGCTAATAACACCACAGGGGAAAGAAACATTCAGATTATTGTACAAGTAAAATAGAAGAAATAATTAAAGGACATAATCATGGAAGAAATTATCAAAGTTGAAGAGCGCAACAATACGCAAGTCGTAAATGCAAGAGAATTACATCAGTTTTTAATGGTAGGGAAAGACTTTTCAACATGGATAAAAAGCCGGATAGAAAAATACGGCTTCGTTGAAAATGAGGACTTTGAAGTTTTCCCCAATTTTGGGGAAAACCCTAACGGAGGTAGACCGACAAAGGAATATGCAATAACCCTTGATATGGCAAAGGAACTTGCAATGGTTGAAAATAACGAACAGGGACGCATCGCAAGGAAATACTTCATTGAATGTGAAAAACGGTTGAAAGAAGCAAAAAAGCCAAAGAGCGCAACCGAATTGTTCTACCAGAGCGTTCTCGCCTTAAAAGAACAGGAGGAAAGGATGAACAAACTCGAAAACAGGTTGGATGCATGGGATAAAGAAAGGGAAGAGAACGGCAAACTACTCTTGTCCGTAAGTCTTTCTACTAATAAAGTCCCCGAAGTCAAACTTAGAGACAAAGTAAGACAGCTTGTCAACAGATACTCCGCCGCCACCAACACACGGCAATGTGAAGTATGGCACAAAATTTACGAAATACTTTATTACTCTTACGGAATATCAATCAATTCATACAAGCGTAAGACTAAGCAGAATAAGCTTGACATAGCGGAGGAAAACGGTTTCCTTGGTAAAATGTATGATGTTATATCCAATATGGCTAAAAGTATCTAACCGAATTTATATCGGAAGTTGCTAAGAATGAGCTGAATTTTAATTCCGTAGATTTTACGTATTTAAAATAAAGGGTGCAGTCAACCAACGCTACACCCTTTATTCTTACACCCAACATTACACATCACACCACCGCCCAAGCCTTTATTTATCCCCGACACGCAACATCTTGTGTAACGTTTCCTGTTAGCTTTTACATCTTCTTGAAAGCATCCTTAATCGTCTTGTCTCTCATCGTTGCATACCTGTTCGTTTGCAGCGTAGTCGTGTGCCCGAGAGCATGCTTAATCACGTCAGTACTTACACCCCTGTTGAGCATCGTAGAAGCAAAGGTACTCCGCCCCATGTGAGAATGAAGGGAGGGTTCACCAATCATTTGCCCGAGAGCCTTAAGGTACATATTATACTTTTGATTACTGATTACAGGCAACCGACCCTCATACCGAAGAGTAATCTCCACCGCCTTGTCGGTCAGATAAAGAGTGTAATCCGTGTTCGTCTTTGTTCTCTTGCCGTTCAACCGATAACTACCATCGTCTTCCCTCTCGCAGTCAGACAAGCGGAATTTCATCAAATCCGAGTAAGCCAACCCAGTATAACACTGGAAAAGAAACAAATCCCTGGTTCTCTGTAAATATCCGTCAGTCAAATCAAGCTGCTCAATTTTCTCAACCTGTTCAATGGTAAGACAGGCAATCTGACCGCCCTCCGCCTTGTCTATGTGTATTCTCTTGCTTTGGTACGGATTTTCACTCGCCAGCTCATCCGTAATTGCGTCATTGATGAAAATCTTCAGATATTTGTGGTACGATGCAATGGTACTCTGCATAAGACCCTTGCCACCGACCACACGTCTATGCAGCCACTCGTCAAAGGCACGGACGTTACTCTCCGTAATATCCGAGAAGTACATCATCTTCCCCCATTCCGAAAAAGCCTTGATGAATGACCTGTATCTGTTCCGAGTGTGCTCCGATACATTCCGTTGAGGTATTCTTGATTTGATGTAATCTATAAAGGTCATGGACGATGCTCTTGTATCAGTAACCCGGTTCAGCTTACCTAAATCCACGATACCGCTTTCCGCCATTTCTCCTATCATCTTGTGGCAGTCATTCACCAACTGTCTTAATCTGTTATTCAGCTCAACCGCATCAAGACGGAACTTCACGCAATCCGCCTTAATATCCCATTGTGTAGGCAATACCGATACACCAGTAGAGATAAATTTTTGTTTGCCACCATAGGCTACCCTAATATCAACCGACCCTTCTTTGTCTTTTGAAGCCGTATGCCTACGGTCAAAAACGAGCCTAATTTTCGCTATCTTCATAAGCTAATTGTTAAACATTGTTTTTAAATACGCTCCATTCACAGCCGTAACCATTTTCTAATCAATGGTTTACGGCAAAATTAAATACACATTTCCCGATTTTTTGTTTCGTGTATTTAATTCGTATTTATTTTGTGTCATATTTCATACACATTAGATACGTACAGATACACATCAGATACGTATTACATACACCCATACAATCTCTTTAACTTTACTTATTTACTTGATATTCAGCGTTTTACATTTTTAGTTATTGGTTATCAGATACAAAAAAGGGGAGCATTTAACTCCCCGAAAGTGATTCCGCAGGGA
>ERZ808270.572-NODE-572-length-20835-cov-4.086189_pt1 | contig 20835 bp, 23 predicted proteins | sample MGYA00521082_ERZ808270 | MGnify/ENA primary metagenome ERZ808270 (study PRJEB31516, sample SAMN03275594) | gut metagenome | biome: mammalia-associated habitat; material: feces | host: Papio cynocephalus | place: Kenya | collected 2012-07-27 ... | reverse complement strand
TACGTGTCGTATGCCTATGTGGACCAGGCTTATGATGAGGGTCGTGTGACCCTGTACATGAGTTTTCTGGAACCAGTTGACCCCAGCCAGGTGCAGGAAGTCTACGCAGAAGACGGCACTTTGATGTGGAAAAATAATACCTGACCTCCTCGATACTTTCTAATATACTCTATCCCAGAGAAAACGCATCTCATTTTTGAGGTGCGTTTTTTCATGGCCTGCCATGCAAATTGTCTCCGTATCATCTGAAAAGGCACACCGTAGGGGCGAACATTGTTCGCCCGAAACTCTTCTGACTCCGACCGCACTGCGTGCCACCTCCTCTAAAAGAGGAGGCTTTTGCCTTCTTTGAAAAGGTGAATCTGTAGGGGGCGATGCCTAGCCCGTCGCCCAGTGGAAATGGCGACGGCAGACTTGCCCAAGGATAGCAAGCCACATCGCCCCGTCCCCTTTCTAAAAAAGTTTACCGTAGGGGCGAACATGGTTCGCCCGTTATTCCTCTGACTCCGACCGCACTGCGTGCCACTTCCTCTAAAAGAGGAGGCTTTATCAAATTGTCTCCTCTGTAGAGGAGATGCCCGATAGGGCAGAGGAGTTGTTCTTGCCTTCTTCAAAAAGGTGAATCTGTAGGGGCGACGGGCTGACCCGCCGCAATTACCTACTGAATTTGTCGCATTTGACAAAAAAGAAATCTTGTTGTATAATAAAACAATCACATTTTTCTGCAACTGCGGAGACAACAAAGGAGAACTGCTATGAGTACATCAACCAAAAACCGAGCCACGTTTCATTCCCGGCTGGGCTTTATCCTGGTATCTGCCGGATGCGCCGTGGGTCTGGGCAACGTCTGGAAATTTCCCTATATCTGCGGCGAAAACGGCGGCGGCGCTTTTCTTATCATTTACCTGCTGTGCCTGCTTTTGCTGGGACTGCCTATCGTCATCTGTGAATTCGCCATCGGCCGTGGCAGCCGCCGGAGTATTTCCCAGGCGCTGAATATCCTGGAACAGCCGGGCAGCCGCTGGCATATCACCAAATACGCCGGCATCGCCGGAAACTATCTGCTCATGATGTTCTACACCATGGTCGCCGGCTGGATGCTCTACTATGCGTTCCTGTACGGGTCGGGAAAGATCACGGCGGTTTCTGCCGAAGAGACCTCCGGCTTTTTCTCACGGATGCTGGATAATCCGGGGCTGATGATCCTCTTTGCGGCAATTGTCATTGCCCTCTGTATCGGCATCTGCGCCCTGGGTCTCCAAAACGGCATCGAAAAGATCACCAAAGTCATGATGATGCTCCTTATCGTGCTGATGCTGGTGCTTGTGGTGAACTCGCTCCGGCTGAAAGGCGCAGGCGAAGGTCTGAAATATTTCCTCGTCCCCAGCTTTTCCCGTCTGAAAGAAAACGGATTCGGCTCTGTGGCATTCGCCGCTATGACCCACGCTTTCTTTACCCTGAGCGTGGGCATCGGCGCTATGGAGATCTTCGGCAGCTATCTGAAAAAGGGACGCTGTATCACCGGCGAGGCGATCAACGTGGTGGTATTGGACACCTGCGTTGCCATTATGGCTGGCCTCATCATTATTCCGGCGTGCTTTGCCTATGGCGTTCAGCCGGATGCCGGCCCGTCCCTGCTGTTTATCACCCTGCCCAATGTGTTCCATCATATGGTGGGCGGACGCATCTGGGGCTGTTGTTTCTTCGTGTTCATGTCCTTTGCGGCGCTTTCCACCGTCATTGCCGTGTTTGAAAACATCATCACCATGACCGTAGAACTGGGCAGCTGGACCCGGAAAAAGTCCCTGCTGGTGAATCTGGTGCTGATCTTCGTGCTGTCTCTGCCGGCGATCCTGGGCTTTAACCTGCTGTCCGGATTCCAGCCTTTCGGGGATGGCTCCAGCGTGATGGATCTGGAGGACTTTTTGGTTTCGTATAACATCCTGCCGCTGGGTTCGCTGGTGTATGTGCTGTTCTGCGTCCGGAAAAACGGCTGGGGCTGGGAAAAATTCCTGGCGGAAGTCAACGAGGGAACGGGTCCGAAACTGCCGGGCTGGCTGCGTGGCTATATGGCGTATGTCGTGCCAGCGCTGATCTGTCTGATCTACCTCAAGGGCTATTACGATATGTTTGCCGGAAAGGGAACGGGAATGCTCATTGGCTGGATGGCGTTCGCTGTGCTGCTCCTGGCGGTGATCTTCTGGGTGTGCTTTTCTGTGGGGAAAAAGCCTGCGGCAAAGGCGGAGACCAAAAACAAGTGACCTGCGGCTGACATAATATCAAACAAAAAAACCGTTTCGCTGTCGGAAATCCCGGCGTGCGAAACGGTTTTCGTTTTATTTAGGGCAATAGCGTGCAAAGCCGCCAGTCGGACTTTGTGCGGTGTTGCCTTAGCGTATTGCCTTGCTTACTTTCTTCTGCCACGCTTTGCGGTGGTGGTCGGCTTTGCTGCGGCAGCCGGCTTTGCAGCGGTTGTCTTTGCAGTTGTTGCAGCAGCCTTTACCGGCTCTTCCTTTTTCACAGCGGCCTCAGCCGGCTTGACAGCCTTTTCTGCTGCGGCAGGCGCAGCCTTCGGTGCAGCGGCTTTGGGTTCCGCCTTTGCCGGTTCTGCCTTCTTTGCAGCGGCAGCCTTCGGCGCCTCGGTCTTCTTCGGGGCAGCCTTGGCAGCGGTCTTCTTTGCCGGAGTCTTTGCCTTCGGTGCAGCAGCCTTTTTCGGTGCCGGCAGGGTTGCCAGAACTTCACGGAATACAGCCACCTTGTCCCAGTCGCCCTCCACGGTCAGAGCGTCTGTCTCTGCGCTGCGCAGTGCGTCCAGCAGCTCTGCGGCGTCAGCGGATACCAGCACATCGTGACCCTTATAGTCATACGGTTCAATGGTCAGCTTGTCGCTGTCTGCGGAAACTACGGCATAGAATGCGCCGCAGCCCTCACCGGAAACGTCGAACTGTACTGCAACGGCAGTGTCCGCATTCTTGGTGCTGGCGTTTTCCAGCATTGTTTTTGCCTGTGCAAACATCTCTTCAAAAGTCATTTTCTGTCATTCCTTTCGCTCTATCCGGCAAAAATGCGCCGGAATCTCATATGCTTTTCCTCTTTATTATAGGCGTAAATCGGGGAAATGTCAAGGAGAATGCAGATAAAACGTGAAAAATAAGCAAATATATTGCATAACGAGAAAAAGTGCGGTTTCAAATTTGTGCAGTTTCACGAAAGAAAAAGCTTGACAAGCCGGTGAAAATAGGGTATACTTGTAAAGCAGATTACTTTTACAGGCAGGAGGCGGCATGGAAATGTCCAAGGATTTGCGATTTGCCATGCTGTTGGACTGCTACGGCGAATTTCTGACTCCGCACCAGTACCGGCTCACAGAGCTGTATTATTGTGCAGACCTGTCTCTCAGCGAGATCGCTGAGATCGTGGGCATCACCCGTCAGGGCGTCCGGGACGGCATCAAGCGCGGGGAGCAGATCCTGCAGGAGATGGAAGAAAAGCTGCAGTTTGCGGCAAGGCTGAATGCGCTGCGGGAAAACTACAGCGCCATTGCCGGGTCGCTGGAGCGCATCCAGGCACAGGCGGCAGATGCACCGGCGGTGCAGGACGAATGCCGCCGGGCAATGGAAAGCGTCCGCCACGGGCTGGAGCTGCTTTGAAAAAAGATGAAGGAACTGCATTTTGTAAGGCTTTCCTTGAAAAAGGCGGATGCCGGCAAAAGCCGGCAGAGGATTATCCCTCCGGCACTGCGTGCCACCTCCCTTTTCAAGGGAGGCAATACAATTGTTTTTCTTTGAGAGGAGGAGATCATTATGGCATTTGAGGGACTGTCGGGAAAGCTGAACCAGGTGTTCAAAAAGCTGAAATCCCACGGAAAGCTGACGGAAAGCGATGTCAAAGAGGCGATGCGTGAAGTGCGCATGGCACTGCTGGAGGCGGATGTCAGCTATAAGGTGGTCAAGGATTTTGTCAAGAAGGTCTCCGACCGTGCAGTGGGTGAAGAGGTCCTCACCAGCCTCACCCCGGCACAGCAGGTCATCAAGATCGTCAACGAGGAACTGTGCAATCTGATGGGCAATGAAAACGCCCGGATCCAGTTCCCGTCCAAGCCGCCGTGCATCATTATGATGTGCGGTCTCCAGGGCTCCGGTAAGACCACCCACGCCGCAAAGCTGGCGAAGATGCTGAAAAAAGAAGGGCATTATCCGTTGCTGGTGGCGTGCGATATCTACCGCCCGGCGGCGATCAATCAGCTGCAGGTGGTGGGCGAGCGTGCCGGTGTCAAGGTCTTTGAGATGGGACAGATCGACCCACGCATCATCGCCAAGGAGGCGCTGAAGTTTGCCAAGGATCACGGCAATGACGTGGTCATCCTGGATACCGCCGGCCGTCTGCACATCGACGTTGCGCTGATGGATGAGCTGAAAGATCTGAAAGAACTGACCCACCCCAACGAGATCATGCTGGTGGTGGATGCCATGACTGGTCAGGATGCGGTCAACGTGGCAAAGGCGTTCGACGATGCCCTGGGCATCGACAGCGTGCTGATGTCCAAGCTGGACTCTGACACCCGTGGCGGTGCGGCGCTGTCCGTGTTGGCTGTCACCGGCAAGCCCATCAAATATGTGGGCATGGGCGAAAAGCTGGACGAGTTCGAACAGTTCCATCCCCAGCGGATGGCGTCCCGTATCCTGGGCATGGGCGATATGCTGACGCTGATCGAAAAGGCGGAAAGCACCATCAGCCAGAAAGATGCCGAGAAGATGGCGAAGAAGTTCGAGGAAAACCGGTTCGATATGAACGACCTCTTGGAACAGCTGCGCCAGATCCAGAAGATGGGTTCGCTCAAGTCCATCATCGGTATGCTTCCCGGCGTGGGCAGCAAGCTGAAGGATGCAGACATTGACGACCGGCAGTTCGTCCGCATCGAGGCGATGATTACCTCGATGACCAAGGCGGAGCGTGCAAAGCCCTCGATCATCAACCCGTCCCGCAAGCGGCGTATCGCTGCCGGCAGCGGCACGAAGGTGGAGGATGTGAACCGTCTGCTGAAACAGTTCGACCAGATGCAGAAGATGATGAAGCAGTTCGGCGGCAAGGCAGGCAAGGGCGGAAAGATGAACCGCCGTGCCATGAAACGCCTGGCAAACATGAATCCCGAACAGCTGCAGAATCTGCAGGGTGGCATTCCGGGCGTTCCGCCGGGGCTGATGCCGCCGAAGAAGTAAGAGATCCCGCAGGAAACTGCTGGAGATAGATTTGACATTAGTCAAGAATAATACATGGAGGTAAATTCAAATGGCAGTAAAGATCAGACTGAGAAGAATGGGCGCAAAGAAGGCTCCGTTCTATCGTATTGTTGTTGCTGACGAGCGTTATCCGAGAGACGGCCGTTTCATCGAGGAGATCGGTTTCTACGATCCGACCAAGGAGCCGACCGTAGTTAGCCTGGACGCTGACAAGGCAAAGACCTGGCTGAAGAACGGCGCACAGCCGACTGATACCGTTAAGGTTATCCTGAAGAAGGAAGGCGTACTCTAAGTTTTTTTAGAGGCAACACCAAGTGCGGGGTCGTTCTGCAAAGGCAGAACGGGATTGCTCCGCCGGTGAACCGTATCGGCGCTGTCCGGCTGGACGGTGTGTGTGCTGCACAACGGGTACGGCTGACCAGTGTAGCAATCATGTGACCATAGAAGGAGGAAAAGACCATGCAGGAACTGTTGCGAGTGATCGTTGCCGGTCTGGTAGAAGACCCGACAGCCATTCAGATCACGGAAGATGCCCCCAATGAAGAGGGCGTGATCGTTTATCATCTGCACGTTGCACCGGATGACACCGGGCGTGTCATCGGAAAGCAGGGGCGCATTGCCAAGGCGATTCGTGTCATCATGCGTTCCGGCGCAGCAAAGTATAATCAGAAGATTGCTGTCGAGATCGACTGAGGAACAGCTACAAACAATCCATGCAGGCGGACAGAAATGTTCGCCTGTTCTTGTATGTACAGAAAGGACTGCTCATGAAACAATACCTTGAAATCGGAAAGATCGTCAACGTCCACGGACTCCGCGGCGATATGAAAGTCGTGCCGTGGTGCGATGATCCGGAATTCCTGTGCGAATTCGACACCCTGTACCTGGGCAAGGCGCAAAAGCCGGTGACGGTGACTGCCGCACGCCTGCAAAAGGGCAACGTGCTGCTGCATCTGGAGGGCGTGGACACCGTGGAGGAGGCAGAAAAGCTGCGGAACCAGGTGCTGTATATGGACCGGGACGAAGTGGAACTGGAAGAGGGCGTGTACTTCATCCAGGATCTCATCGGGCTGGAAGTGCTGGACGTGGACACGGGCAAAAGCTACGGCAAGCTCACCGATGTGATGCAGACCGGCGCCAATGACGTGTACGAGGTCAGAGATGCGGACGGAAAGACCGTGCTGATCCCGGCGATCCCGGATGTGGTGCAGGAGACCGACCTGGACGGCGGCGTAATGCGCATTCGTCCGCTGGAGGGCTTGTTCGATGCAGATTGAGATCGCTACCCTGTTTCCGGAAATGTGTGAGGCGGTGCTGTCCGAGAGCATCATCGGCAGAGCCAGAAAAGCCGGGCATATCTCTGTCCGCTGCTGGAATATCCGGGACTATACCCTGGACAAGCACCGCCGTGTGGATGATGTGCCTTACGGCGGCGGCAGAGGCATGGTCATGCAGGCAGACCCCATCTACCGCTGCTATGAGGCGGTGTGCCGGGATATCGGCACGAAGCCCTATGTGATCTATATGTCCCCCAAGGGAAAGGTGCTGGAACAGCAGCGCTCGCTGGAATTGTCCGTGATGCCGCATATTTTCGTGCTTTGCGGGCATTATGAAGGTGTGGACCAGCGCATCCTGGATGAGATCGTGGACGAGGAGATCTCCATCGGGGACTATGTCCTCACCGGCGGCGAGCTGCCGGCGCTGGTGCTGGTGGATACCATTGCACGGATGGTGCCGGGCGTTCTGCCGGAGAACCTGTGCTTTGAGGAAGAGAGCCATTTCGGCGGACTGCTGGAATATCCCCAGTATACCCGTCCGGCAGTGTGGCACGACCGGGAAGTGCCGCCGGTGCTGCTCACCGGACACCACAAAAACATTGCAGAATGGCGCAGCGCACAGAGTCTGGAAGAGACAAAAAACAAGCGCCCCGACCTTTATGCAAGCTATTTGGATAAAAAATAACTGTTTTCTTTGTGGAATTTGAACAAAATATGCAACTTCGGAAAAAGGGGAAAATTCCATTTTGACATTGTTGTCATGTTCCACAAAGATTCAAACGAAAAGGGAGAACGGTTATAACAACACGTAGAAAATTCCGGAAAATCGGACAATTCTTGCAAAAAATGCGTTGACGTTCTTCGGAAAAAACGGTATAATGGTAGCATAGAAGGGAAGAGGAATGCACAAATTGTTTCCAGGGGAATGGAAACCGCAAAGCTTCTTCAAACCAACGTATGATGCGTGAAAGCGCATGATCATAAGGATGGGAGAGTTTTTATCATGTTTGTAAAAGAAGTTACAGTACAGAATCAGGTTGGTCTGCACGCAAGACCGGCTACATTTTTCATTCAGCGTGCCAACGAGTTCAAGTCCTCGATCTGGATCGAAAAGGAAGAACGTCGGGTAAACGCAAAGAGCCTGTTGGGTATCCTGTCTCTGGGTATCGTAGGCGGCACTGACATCAAGATCATTGCAGATGGTTCTGATGAGCAGATCGCAGTAAACTCTCTGGTAGATCTGGTAGAGAGCGGTTTCAGCGACTAATTCGCTGTTGTATCGACAAGAGAACCTCACGGGGGAGCAATGTCCGCCGTGAGGTTTTTTGTTTTTGCGCCGGCTCAGCTGCCGCTCAGCCCATAGCGCACCATATTTTCACAGAAGATGCCGTAGCCCCGTGTGGGGTCGTCCACAAATACATGGGTCACTGCGCCCACCAGTCTGCCGTTTTGCAGAATGGGACTGCCGCTCATGCCCTGGACGATGCCGCCGGTGCTCTCCAGCAGTTCCGGGTCTGTGACGCATACGGTCATGTTCCGGGTGCTGTCCGTGCCGCTGTAGTCGATCTCTTCCAGCATCACGTCATATGCCTTCGGCGTGTCGCCGGAGACGGTGCAGAGGATCTGTGCCGGACCGGTCTCGATCTCCTGTTTCAGCGCCATGGGAACAGCGTCCTCCGCAGACGGATTGTGGTACAGCGTCCCGAACACGCCGCAGCGGTTGTTGCAGACCAGCTCGCCCAGGGATGCCTCATCCGAAAAGCAGCCCTGGAGCATTCCCGGACTGCCGGAGACGCCTTTCACCACCTGGGAGATGGTCACGGCAGCTGCCTCGCCCGAACCAAAGGGCAGGATGTCGCCGGTGTCGGCATCGCAGATGGGATGTCCCAGACCGCCGAAGCTGCCGGTTTCCGGTTCATAAAAGGTGATGGTGCCGATGCCGGCGCTGCTGTCCCGCACCCAGATGCCTGCCTCATAGCGGTTGTCTGCGGCGGCATATGCCGGTGTCAGCGTCACCGTGCAGGTCTCTTCGCCCCGTTCCAGCGTCACTGTAACGGGAACGCCGTCCGAATCGGCGATGGCGTTCTGGAGCGACTGGTTGGAGTCGATGGCCTGTCCGTCCACAGAGCGGATGAGGTCGCCGGTCTGGATGCCTGCCTCCTGTGCCGGACAGCGCTTGCCCTCCGGGGTGTCCACCCGTTCCATGCCCACCACCATAGCGCCGTCCATGCGGAGCTTGATGCCGAACGGCTCGCCGCAGGGGACGAGCATGGGCGTGTCGATCTCCTGGACTTCCACCTCCTTGACGGGAATGACGCCGAAGAGCCGGAGGGATGTGGTTTCAGCAGTACGTGCCGATGCGGCTGCCGCCTGGACGGTGTGCGCCGTGGGGACGGCAGAGATATGGAGCGCCGTATCCACTTCCAGCTGGCTGCCGGTCTGCACATAATAATTGTCCGGCAGCTGCCAGGCGTAATATGCCGCAGCGCCGTATAACTGCAGCAGCACGGCAGCACCGAGAACTGCCGTGCGCTTGATCCAACGTATCATTTTTGTGTCCTGCCTTTCTGGTACTATATTGTTGCTTTTTTTGTTCCGTATCTATCGTGTGCAGTACGGCGGCGCTTATCAGCGACAATGCAAGGAAAAAACATAGGGCAGTTGTTCTCACAACAGGCAGCAACTGCCTTTCCGGAAAACGGGAGAACCACTTCTGCAATTCCAAAACATCCAAAAAATTGAAAATGAAAGGATTCACCGCCATGAAAACCAAAACCGCCGCCTCTCGTCCCATTCCCACCGCCGCACAGCTGAAAAAACAGCGTGTCCGCCGGGTGAGCTGCATCATCCTCCGCATTCTGCTGGTGCTTTCCACCATCCTGTTCACCTGGATCACCTGCTGGGGCTGCGGACTGGGCTGGATCAGCCGTGCCAGAGCCGGCAGCAACTGGCCCATGTCCTTTGTGGGCTACGGGCAGATGCTGCTGGTGGGTTCAGGCCTGCTGACTCTGGGGACGGTGCTTGTCCTGCTGTGCCGGAAGAACTGGCTCAACTGGGCGGCGGCAGGCAGTGCGGCAGGCGGCGTGGTGCTGTGCCTGCTGGCGCTGTACCATGTGGCATCCTATGCGAAGGAGCATTCCTTTTACAGCCAGCTGATGCAGATGCCGGCGGCGACGCTGTACTGCATGCAGATCCTGCCGGTGATCCTGCCCTTTGTCTGCGTTACGGCGCTGGGGCTGTTACAGTTCTTTTCGCCCGAGGCAGTACAGCGCCGCCGTTCCAGAAAACTGGCGGATTCGGCAAAAGCGCCGTCCATTCTCTGAGCGTCCGGAACGTCCTGTATGGTTCTTCTCTGCTTTTTACACAGATTTTACAAAGATAATTTCTTTTTCGACAAGTTTCAGCCTTGCAGTTCTCCAAAGAATGTGGTAAAATTATAGGGTAGAACAAAAAAACAGGAGGTAACAAAATGGACAACAAAAAAATAAAAGTCCTGATCGGAGACGACAGCGCCGAGTATGGCATAACCTGTGCCAACGAACTGCGTGCGCTGGGTCTTTACGTCGTGACGAGACGCAAAGACGGCAAGGTCATTCTGGATGCGATCCGGAACGACACGCCGGACGTTGTGGTAATGGACGCAGTGCTGCCTGGCATGGATGCCATAGAGATCCTCGAGAAATCTCAGACATTCGCTCATGCGCCGGCTTTCATTATCACGTCATCTTATGAGAACACATTTATTGAGCGCCAGGTCATGGAAAAGGGTGCGGCGTATTTCATGCTGAAGCCGTTTCACATTTCGGCTCTGGGAAACCGCATCACAGAACTGGCATCCAACGGCATTCCCGACAGAGAGGCATCTGCGCACCGTACACTGGAGATGGTGGTGACGGAGATGATCCACCAGCTGGGCGTGCCGGCACATATCAAGGGCTATCACTATCTGCGTGCAGCCATTCTGGCATCCATCGAGAACCAGGCACTGCTGGAGAGTGTCACCAAGATGCTCTATCCCACGGTGGCACAGCAGTTCGACACCACCTCTTCCCGTGTGGAGCGTGCCATCCGCCACGCCATCGAGATCGCATGGGACAGAGGCGACCTGGACACCATCAATTCTTTTTTCGGCTACACGGTGAACAACTGCAAGGGAAAGCCCACCAACTCGGAATTCATTGCACTGCTCACGGACAAGCTGCGGCTGCAGTACGGAAAGAGCGGTATGCGGCATCACGCCTGAAATCGCCCGCTTTGTGAAAAAATTCATTTTCTCTGTGTAAAATCTTCTTACAGTAGCGCTCTGTTTTGTGGTACAATAAAAACAGCTATCTGCTCTCTGCACTGCCTGTCCGCCGGGAGACATAGTATTATCTTATGCGAAAGGAATTGATTTTATGACAGACGGAGAAATGTTTTTTAAGAAAATGGAGCTAAGCGATCTACAGTGCAATCCTTTTGACATGATCGGAAAATCATGGTACTTACTGACCTCCGGCACACCGGAGGACTACAACACCATGACGGCATCCTGGGGTGCGATGGGTGAGATCTGGGGCGCACCGTCCTTCCACTGTGTGGTACGCACCAATCGGTATACCCTGCAATATCTGGATCGGAACGAGCTGTTTTCCGCGTGCTTTTTCGATCCGGGCTATAAACCGGCACTGCAATTCTGCGGCACACATTCCGGCCGGGACTGCGATAAGGCGAAACAAACCGGATTGCGGCCCGTTCTCCTGGACGGAACCACTGCCTTTGCACAGGCACGCCGTGTGCTGATCTGCCGGAAACGCTATACGGCGATGATGCAGCCCGAGGGCTTCATCGAACCGGAGACCTATGAAAGATGGTACGGCACCGACCCGATGCACCGGGAATTTGTGGGTGAAGTACTGGCATATTATGAAAAACTGCACTGAGTATTCCCGAAATCAAAAAGCCTCTGTCCTGTGACAGGGGCTTTTTTGCGTGGAGCAGGCGCTGGCACTGCATTTTTTTCATGGAAACATGAAAATATGCAGGAATAACTGCATATTATGCGTGAAATATTGCAAAAGGAAAAAAAATCCGTATATTTATGCAAAAATGCTTGACATCGCTGAAAAAAGGTGTATAATAAAAGACAAGAGCATTTGCAGCGGATCAAAAAGGGCGGTACAGATGCGATAAATTATGCTGATGGAGGAGTTTGCATCATGGCAAAGGCAAAAAAGGACATTAAGAAAGTCGTTCTGGCATATTCCGGCGGTCTGGATACTTCGATTATCATTCCGTGGCTGAAAGAAAACTACAACAACTGTGAGGTTATCGCAGTTTCCGCAGACGTAGGACAGGGTACGGAACTGGACGGTCTGGAAGAAAAGGCAATCAAGACCGGCGCATCCAAGCTGATCGTACTGGATCTGAAGAAGACCTTCGTAGAGGACTATATCTTCCCGACTGTACAGGCCGGCGCAGTATATGAGAACCGTTACCTGCTGGGTACCTCTTTCGCTCGTCCGATCATCGGTAAGGAGCTGGCAAGAATCGCTCTGGAAGAGGGCGCAGATGCCATCTGCCACGGCGCAACCGGCAAGGGCAACGACCAGGTTCGTTTCGAGCTGGCGATCAAGGCATACGCTCCGGATATGGCGATCATCGCTCCGTGGAGAGAATGGACCATCAAGAGCCGTGACGAAGAGATCGACTATGCAGAGGCACACAACATTCCGCTGAAGATCAACCGTGAAACCAACTACTCCAAGGATAAGAACCTGTGGCATCTGTCTCACGAGGGTCTGGATCTGGAAGATCCGGCAAACGAGCCGCAGTATGAGAAGGAAGGCTTCCTGGAACTGGGCGTTTCTCCGCTCCAGGCTCCGGACAAGCCCACTTATGTGACCATTCACTTTGAAAAGGGTATCCCGACCGCTATCGACGGCAAGGAACTGGGCGCAGTAGAGCTGGTAGAAAAGCTGAACGAACTGGGCGGCGCAAACGGCATCGGTCTGGCTGACCTGGTAGAAAACCGTCTGGTCGGCATGAAGTCCAGAGGCGTTTATGAAACTCCGGGTGGCACTATCCTGTACCACGCACACGATGTGCTGGAGACCATTACCCTGGACAAGGAAACTGCAAGAACCAAGCAGTATCTGAGCATCAAGTTCGCTGACATCGTATACAACGGTCAGTGGTACACTCCGCTGCGTGAGGCACTGACTGCTTTCGTAAACGAGACCCAGAAGACCGTTACCGGTGATGTTAAGCTGAAACTGTACAAGGGCAACATCATCAATGCCGGCGTAACTTCTCCGTACACCCTGTACGATGAAGAAGTTGCAACCTTCGATGCAGAAGACGTTTACAACCAGAAGGACGCAGAGGGCTTTATCAACCTGTTCGGTCTGCCGATCCACGTAAAGGCTGTACTGGATCAGAAGCGGAACAACAAGTAAGCTTTTGAAAATTTTATACCGGTTCTCCTGCCGGTGAGGAAGAGGCGGCTGTTACCGGTCGCCTCTTTTCCGTTTCCTCTATCAACATAATATAATCACGAAAGGACGTTTCATATATGGCACTTTGGGCAGGAAGATTTTCCAAAGAAATTGACGCAGGCGTAAATGCGTTTAACTCCTCTATCGCATTTGATGCCCGTATGTACCGGCATGACATCCAGGGCAGTATCGCCCATGCCACCATGCTGGGTGACTGCGGCATCATCTCCAAGGAGGACAGCAAGACCATTATCGAGGGGCTGACTGCCATTCTGGCAGATCTGGACAGCGGCAAGCTGGAATTTGACCCCAACGCAGAAGATATTCATATGTTCGTGGAGGCAGAGCTGACCAAGCGTTACGGCGATGTGGGCAAGCGTCTGCACACCTCCCGTTCCAGAAACGACCAGGTGGCACTGGATCTCCGGCTGTATCTCCGGGACGAGATCAAGGAAATTCGTGGTCTGGTGGAAAAGCTGTGTGCCGTGCTGGTGAAGCTGGCAGAACAGCACACCGAGACCGTGCTGCCGGGCTACACCCATTTGCAGCGTGCGCAGCCGGTGACTTTTGCACACCACCTGCTGGCATATGTGCAGATGCTGCTCCGTGACCTGGGCAGACTGGACGACACTGCAAAGCGCATGAACGAATGCCCCCTGGGCAGCGGCGCTCTGGCAGGTACGACCTATCACATCGACCGGGAAGAGACCGCATCCCTGCTGGGATTCGATGCGCCTATGGCAAACAGCCTGGACGGCGTTTCCGACCGTGACTACTGCATCGAGCTGGCAAACACCCTTTCCATCATCATGATGCACCTGTCCCGGTTCTCTGAGGAGATCATCCTGTGGTGTTCCTGGGAGTTCAAGTTCATTGAACTGGACGATGCCTTTGCAACCGGTTCGTCCATCATGCCCCAGAAGAAGAACCCGGATATTACCGAGCTGATCCGTGGCAAGACCGCCAGAGTGTACGGCGATCTCCAGACTTTGCTGACCATGATGAAGGGTCTGCCGCTGGCATACAACAAGGATATGCAGGAGGACAAGGAGGCGATCTTCGACGCAGTGGACAATGTGAAGCTGTGCCTGGAGACCTTCACCCCCATGCTGGAGACCATGCGTGTGCTGAAAGACAATATGCGTGCTGCTGCGGCAAAGGGCTTTATCAACGCTACCGACTGCGCAGACTATCTGGTCAAGAAGGGTATGCCGTTCCGGGATGCCTATAAGATTTCCGGTACACTGGTGGCAGAGTGCATTTCCAAGGGTCTGACTCTGGAGACACTGCCGCTGGAGGAATATCAAAAGATGACACCGCTGTTCACCGAGGACGTGTACGATGCCATTAGTCTGGAGACCTGCGTGCGCGGCAGAGTTTCTCAGGGCGGTCCGTCCCCGAAGGCTGTGGCAGAACAGCTGAAGCTGGTCAAGGCAAAACTGGGGCTGGCATGAAAAAGCGGCAGATGAAGTTTATCCTGGCGCTGTGTTCGGCGGCGGTGGCGGTCTGGATCGGCGGAGAGATCCTGCTGGGTCTGGTGCTGGATCTGGGGCTGACGGTGTCCCGGATCTGGGCAATTGCCGTGATCGTGCTGACCTGTGCCTTTAGTCTGTGGAAGTGTCCACGGGAATAGAAAAACAAGGGAAATGCAGAAGGACGTTTGGGCAGTATGCAGCGTTTCCCGATGAAATATATGAGGATGAGGAAAATGGCTGTAAAAGTATTTATTGACGGACAGGCTGGCACGACTGGTCTGCGTATCCATGAGCGTCTGGCAGACCGGAACGATCTGACCATGATTACCCTGACCGAGGAAACCCGGAAAGACCCGGAGGCAAGACGTGCCGCCATTCTGGAAAGCGACGTGACATTCCTGTGCCTGCCGGATGATGCCGCAAGAGAGGCTGTGGCGCTGGCTGGCGATGCGGACGTGCGGATCATTGATGCTTCCACGGCGCACCGTACCAATCCGGACTGGGCATACGGCTTTCCGGAGCTGTCTCCGGAACACCGGGAAAAGATCCGCACCTCCAAGCGTGTGGCAGTGCCGGGCTGTTATGCCAGCGGCTTTGCGTCCCTGGTGTATCCCATGGTACACAGCGGACTGCTGCCCAGGGATTATCCGGTGCAGTGTTTCGCCATGTCCGGCTACAGCGGCGGCGGCAAGAAGATGATCGCCGAGATCGAATCACCCGACCGTGCGCCGGAGCTGTACAGCCCTCGCTTTTACGGTCTGGCAAACAACCACAAGCACCTGCCGGAGATGCAGAAAATTTCCGGTCTGGAAAAGAAACCCATGTTCACCCCGATCGTGGACGATTACTATAACGGCATGGTGGTATGTGTGCCGATCCAGGCGGCGGTCTCCGGCTTTTCGCTGGAACCGGAACGGGTACAGGAGATGCTGGAACGCCACTATGAGGGTTCCAACTTCGTCCATGTACAGCCGCTGAAAACGCCGGCAGAGATGACAGCCACCAAGCTGAGCTGCAACGACCTGCGTGACACCAACCAGATGGAGATTTTCGTGTTCGGCGACGCAGAGCAGATTTTGCTGTGTTCCCGTCTGGACAATCTGGGCAAGGGCGCATCCGGTGCGGCAGTGCAGTGCATGAACATTATGCTGGGACTGGATGAGACTGTGGGCTTGCTGTAAAAAATAGCCTCTTTTGAAAGGGCATCTATGGTATGTCCTGTGTTGAAATGGAGAGGGATTATCCCTCAGTCAGCCTGCGGCTGCCAGCTCCCTTTTCAAGGGAGCCTAAGTGATAGATTTTTAGAGTTTGCAGCGTAAAATAAATCGAAATCAATCAGAGAGGAGTCATACCTCATGGAAAAAGTAGCAATGGAAGGTTATACCTTCGTGGACGGCGGCGTTTGTGCCGCAAAGGGATTCTGTGCCGGCGGCGTATACTGCGGCATCAAGGACAACCCGGACAAGAAAAATGATTTAATGGTGGTTGCGGCAGATGCCATGTGCAATGCGGCTGCGGTCTACACCCAGAACAAGGTGAAGGGTGCGCCGGTGCTGGTGATGAAAAAGCATCTGAAAGCCACCTGCGGCAAGACCATGGCAGTGGTGGCAAACTCCAAGAACGCCAACACCTGCAACGCAGACGGCGAGGAAAAGGCAGAGACCATGTGCGCTCTGACTGCCAAAGAACTGGGCGTCAAGCCGGAAGAAATTCTGGTCATGTCTACCGGCGTTATCGGGCAGATTCTGCCCATCGAGCCGATTCAGAACGCTCTGCCGGCGCTGTGCAAAAGTCTGAAAGCCAGCGCAGAGGGTGCGCATGAGGCGGCTGTGGCAATCATGACAACAGATACCTTCGCCAAGGAGATCGCTGTGGAATTTTCACTGGGCGGCGTGACCTGCCATCTGGGAGGCATGGCAAAGGGCAGCGGCATGATCCACCCGAACATGGCGACCACGCTGAACTGCATCACCACCGATGCGGCTGTGCCGGCAGAACTGCTGCAAAAGGCACTGTCTGACGTGGTGAAGGTGACCTATAACTGTCTGTCTGTCGACGGCGACCAGTCCACCAACGACACCTGTCTGCTCATGGCGTCCGGTGCGGCAGGAAATCCGGAAATTGCGGCGGATTCTGCGGAATATACCGTGTTCCGGAACGCCCTGTACTGCGTTATGATGAATCTGACCCGGATGCTGGCGTATGACGGCGAGGGTGCGACCAAGCTGCTGGAGTGCAAGGTCTCCGGGGCAAAGGATCTGGACACTGCCATTGCCGTGGCAAAGAGCGTGGTATGCTCGCCTCTGCTGAAGTGCGCTATGTTCGGCGCAGACGCCAACTGGGGACGTGTGCTGTGTGCCGTGGGCTATGCTCCGGCAGAGTTCGACATTAACCAGGTGGCTGTGACACTGGCATCCCGTGCCGGCTCTGTGGATGTGTGCAGAAACGGCGCAGGCATCGAGTTCTCCGAGGACATCGCCAAGACGGTGCTGCTGGAGGACGAGATCGAGATTCTGGTATCCATCGGTGACGGTCCGGCGGCGGCAACGGCGTGGGGCTGCGATCTGACCTATGACTATGTAAAAATCAACGGTGATTACCGTTCTTGAGAGAGGCTTTCGAAAATGGGAGAGATATTGAACAATGTGCGGGCGCAGGTGCTGGTGGATGCCCTGCCCTACATTCAGAAATACAACAACAAAATTCTGGTGGTCAAGTACGGCGGCAACGCCATGACCAACAACGAACTGAAACAGGCAGTCATGGACGATATCGTGCTGCTGTCCCTGGTGGGTGTCAAGGTAGTCCTGGTACACGGCGGCGGTCCGGAGATCAGCGATATGCTCAAGCGGCTGAACATCGAGTCCAAGTTTATCGGCGGTCTGCGGTATACCGATGAGGCGGCTGTGGACGTGGTAAAGATGGTGCTGTCCGGCAAGGTGAACAAGGAGCTGGTCAGCCTGCTGACACGGACACGGGGCAAGGCGCTGGGTATGTGCGGCATCGACGGGCATATGCTGACCGCAGAGCGCAAGCTGGGTCCCAACGGCGAAGATCTGGGCTTTGTGGGCGATATCGTAAAGGTCAACGAGCAGCCTATCCTGGATGCGCTGAACAACGGCTATATTCCGGTAATTGCTACGGTGGCAACCGATGATTTCGGGCAGGCTTACAACGTCAATGCGGATACGGCGGCGGCACGGATCGCTGCACAGCTCCGGGCGGAAAATCTGATTCTGATGACCGACATCGCCGGACTGCTTCGGGACAAGGACGATCCGTCCACCCTCATTCCGTTTGTCAACGTCAGCGAAGTGCCGTTCCTCAAGCGCAAGGGCATCATCTCCGGCGGCATGATCCCGAAGATCGACTGCTGCGTAGAGGCGGTGCGCCGCGGCGTGAAAAAGACTGCCATCATTGACGGCAGAGTACCGCACTCCATCCTCATTGAGACCCTGTCCAATGAGGGAATTGGTACACAGTTCCGGTAATTTGCTTTTATACATAGGAGGTCATGAAAATGACAACACAAGAACAAATGAATCAGTCTGTTATGGGAACATACGGACGGTTTCCGGTGGTCATCGACCACGGCGCAGGGGAATCCTGTGCGGATGAAAACGGAAAGACCTACATCGACTTCGGCAGCGGCATCGGCACGACTTCGCTGGGCTACTGCAACGAGGCGTGGACAGAGGCAGTGTGCCGGCAGGTCAAGACCATGCAGCACACCTCCAACCTGTACTACACCAAGGTGCAGGCGGACTTTGCACAGAAGCTGTGCGAGACCGCAGGCTATGAAAAGGTGTTCTTCTGCAACAGCGGCGCTGAGGCAAACGAATGCGCCATCAAGCTGGCGAGAAAGTACAGCTTTGACAAATACGGAAAGGGCAGACACAAGATCTTGACCCTGGTGAACTCGTTCCACGGCAGAACCCTCTGCACCCTGTCTGCAACGGGACAGGACGTGTTCCACAACTATTTCTTCCCGTTCGTGGAGGGCTTTGACTATGTAGTGGCAAATGACATTGCCGACCTGGAGTCCAAGCTGGACGACACGGTCTGCGCTGTGATGCTGGAATACATCCAGGGCGAAGGCGGCGTGAATGCGCTGGAGCAGGCGTTTGTGGACGCTGTTTTCGAAAAGTGCGCCGCAAAGGATGTGCTGGTCATTGCAGACGAAGTGCAGACCGGTGTGGGCAGAACCGGCACATTCCTCGCCGGGGAACAGTTCGGACACCATGCCGATGTGACAACGCTGGCAAAGGGCATTGCAGGCGGTTTACCGATGGGTGCTTGTCTCGCCAGTGAGAAGTGCGCCGGCGTGCTGGACAAAGGCTCTCACGGCTCTACCTTCGGCGGCAACCCGGTCTGCTGTGCAGGCGGTCTGGCTGTGCTGAACACGGTGACAGCGCCGGGATTCCTGGACGAGGTAAAGCGCAAGGCGGCACTGCTCCGGGAAAAGCTGGCACAGCTGCCGGGCGTGGAGAGCGTCAGCGGTCTGGGTCTGATGATCGGCATTGCCCTCAAAGACAAGAAAGCCATCGACGTGGCGAATGCAGCGCTGGATGAGGGATTGCTGGTGCTGACGGCAAAGACCAAGGTGCGTCTGCTGCCGCCGCTCACCATCACAGACGAGGAAATCGAAAAGGGCGTTGCTATCCTGGCGGACGTTCTGTCGAAATAAAGGAAACACTGCATAAAGCCCGCCTGACGGCTTTGCACGCAATCTGCTTGCAGATTTTCCATCATATTGCCCAGAAATCCCTTGCCAGACATACAGTCTGCCTGCGGAATTTCTATGCAATCTGCCGAAAAATCTGACTACGCATCTTACGCACAAGCTTTATGCAGTGTTGCCTAAATGAAGGAGTTAGACTATGAAACACTTACTGAAAATGCTGGATCTCAGCACCGAAGAGATCATCGAGATCCTGGACCTTGCCGATCAGCTGAAATATGAGCTGAAGCACGGCATTCCCCATCCCCATCTGAAGGGCAAGTCTCTGGGCATGATCTTCCAGAAGGCTTCTACCCGTACCCGTGTTTCCTTTGAGACCGGTATGTACCAGCTGGGCGGCCATCCGCTGTTCCTGTCTGCAAACGATCTGCAGATCGGCAGAGGCGAGCCGGTACAGGATACTGCACGTGTACTGTCCCGGTATCTGGACGGCATCATGATCCGTACCTTTGAGCAGAAAGAAGTGGAAGATCTGGCAGAGTACGGCTCGATCCCGATCATCAACGGTCTGACGGACTTCTGTCACCCGTGCCAGATTCTGGCGGATCTGATGACCATCCGGGAATTCAAGAGCAGCTTTGACGGCTTGAAGATGTGCTTTATCGGCGACGGCAACAACATGGCGAACTCTCTGATCGTAGGCTGTCTGAAGGTGGGTATGTCTGTAGCCATCGCCTGCCCGGACGACTATCAGCCGGACAAGGAGGTCCTGGACTTTGCGGCGCAGTACGGCAACAAGTTCCAGATGACCAACAAGCCGCTGGAGGCTGCCAAGGACGCCGATGTGGTAATCACAGACGTATGGGCATCCATGGGTCAGGAAGGCGAGGCAGAAAAGCGGAAAAAGGCATTCCACGGCTATCAGATCAACGACGAAGTCATGGCACAGGCACACGAGGATGCTATGGTGCTGCACTGCCTGCCGGCACACCGTGAGGAAGAGATCACCACAAAGGTATTCGAGGCACACGCAAACGAGATTTTTGAAGAGGCAGAGAACCGTCTGCACGCACAGAAGGCGGTTATGGTGAAACTGATGGCGTAAGGACGCTGTCATTCTATAAGACCGTCATAAGGGCATTCTGTAAAAAACAGAGTGCCCTTTTTATGTTTATGATATACTTGACAACAAAAAATGAAAAATGTATAATAAAAAGGGATATTATATAGGAAAAAACACTGTGACAGGAGTGAAATGAGCATGTATGAGAAAATTTTAGTCGCAATTGGAGTTATCTTTTTGATTTTCTTTATTGTGAAGTTTTGCGAAAAGGAGCCGTCAGAGCCGAGCGTTTTTGATTCCTATTATGAAGAGAGTCAGGATGAGACCAGTGCGCATGAGGATTCCAGCAGCAAGGTTAAGCGTGAGTATTCCTATTATTTTCCGGAGTATAACAGCGATACGGATGAAATTGACGATGAATACGAGGGCGCAGATTATGATGACTACGATACCAACTGGTTTGATGATTACGACGATGATGAGGGTGATTACGACTATTAGCGAAATAAACAAAATTCAACAAGAATATTTTACATTGATTTTACTTGACAAAGACGAAATGACGTGCTATAATAATAAAGCTGTCGCACGGGAGCGGGAGTCAAGAGAATATGTGAGCGGAT
>ERZ808270.571-NODE-571-length-20844-cov-3.007119_pt1 | contig 20844 bp, 12 predicted proteins | sample MGYA00521082_ERZ808270 | MGnify/ENA primary metagenome ERZ808270 (study PRJEB31516, sample SAMN03275594) | gut metagenome | biome: mammalia-associated habitat; material: feces | host: Papio cynocephalus | place: Kenya | collected 2012-07-27 ... | reverse complement strand
AAATCCTGGACTTCTGTAAAATAGGTATAGTTAATTGGCTGTGAAACCTTTAATTAATTGATTGCGTTTTAGAGAAAGGAATCTAAGCCTTATTCTTTTTGCTCTTCTTTTTCATGAATCTTTTCGAATTGAACTATAATGAGCGTGTTAACGTTTTGGAGGTTTCTATGAAAAACTTGAAAACGGGAAGAATTGTATTGATAACTGGCGAGTCCTCTGGCTTCGGTTTAGAAATGGCGAAGCTTTTCCTTAAGAATGGCGATACGGTTTGCGGTTTTTCAAACCAGGAATTCGCCATGGATGGCATCTTTCATCAAGTAGGCGATGTTTCGAAGGAAGAAGATTGCGAACGCGTTGTTAAGAACGTCATTGAGAAATATGGAAGAATCGACGTGCTCATGAACAACGCTGGATTTGGCATTTTTGGCCCCTTTGAAGAAACGCCTCTCCAAAAAGCGAAAAAGCAAGTTGATGTTAGTTTCTTTGGCGCTTTCTTAATGGCGAAGGCGGTCCTTCCTTATATGCGAAAGCAAAGGAATGGCAAGATTATTAACACTTCTTCGATAGGCGGCGTTATTCCTCTTCCATTCCAAGGCTTTTATAGCGCTTCGAAAGCGGCTATGGACATGCTATTTGATTCCTTGCGTCCTGAGGTCTATCCCTATCGCATCCAGATTTGCTCGATTAAGCCAGGCGATGCGAAAACCAATTTCACGAAGAACAGGGAACAAGATCAATTAAAGGAAGATAGCCCCTATAAAGCCGCATTCAAGCATTGCTTAGCGAGTGTTTCCAAAGATGAGCAAGGTGGCATCGAGCCTATCAAGATAGCGATGCGAGCCTTTAAGATATCAAAAAAGAAACGCCTTCCCTATTCTCGTTCCATCGGGAGCAAGGATCGTTTCTTGGCTTGGATTTATCATATCCTTCCCCGCCGAATCCGAAATTATCTTCTGTATAAAATCTATGCTTCCTAGAGAAGATTGTTGGGGTTTTGCTGGCACATTTTAAAAATTAGGGAAAGAAATAGCCTATCGTTTGCTCAATTGTGCCTATTTTTTCATATTTTTGGCCAAGATGGTCTCTCAATTGCACTTTCTAACGCCTGTTTATTAAGATAAAAGCACAAGGAGAAAATATGTTGTCCAAAAAATTTGTTTCTGCTACCAAAGAGTTCTCTCGATTTGATAAATTCGTCAATGCGCCGTATCTAAGAAAAGATTTTGCGCTAGAAAAGCTCCCTAAAGAGGCTAGTCTTACCGTTTCGGGTCTTGGCTTTTATCGTCTTTGGATCAATGGAAGGGAGATTACCAAAGGCCTATTGGCGCCTTATATCTCGAATCCGGATGAGATTGTCTATTTCGATGCTTATGATGTAACGCCTTATTTGAAGGAAGGAAAGAACGTCTTTGCCTTCCTTCTTGGCAATGGCTTTTTAAATAATGAGGGCGGCCTTATTTGGGACATGGAGAAAGCTTCCTTTAGAAGTGCGCCGAAGCTTGCTTTTGCTTTTATGATGGATGGTTCTTTGGCTTTTCAAGCGGATACCTCCATTAAGACCCACCCTTCTCCCATTCTTTTTGATGATCTTAGAGCGGGAGAAAGGTATGACGCCAATCTTGAAATCGAAGGATGGAATGAAGCCGATTTTGACGACTCGTCTTGGAAGAACGTCTTCGAAAGCGAGACTCCTAAAGGCGAACTCCGTTTATGTTACGCCGATCCCATTCGCATCGAGGAGGAGCTTTCGCCTATCGCGATCCGCAAGGTGAAAGATGGTTATCTTTATATCTTCCCCAAGAATGCGGCTGGCTTTGCGCGCCTTTCCTTAAAAAGCGAAAAAAACCAGCAAATCGCGATTGATTTTGGCGAGCTTCTATCAAATGGCGATTTGAATATGGCCAATATCGGCTTTGGGAAGCGTACATTGAAGGGCTTCAATCAACATATTGAATTTGTGGGAAGTGGCAAAGAAGAAACCTATGTTCCTTCTTTTTGCTATTTCGGCTACCGCTACGCCAAAGTGATGGGCATCAAAGAGGAACAAGCGATGCCTTCTTTATTGACGATGCTCGTTGCTCGGAGCGATTTTAAACACGTCGCGTCCTTTACTTCGAGCGATGAAAGGATGAACCACCTTTATGAGATGGCGATTAACAGCATGGATAGCAATTTCTTCTATTTCCCCACCGATTGTCCGCATCGCGAGAAGAATGGGTGGACAGGGGATATTGCTCTTTCCGCGGATTATTTCTGTTGGAGCGCCGATTTAGGAGCATCCTTAAAAGAATACCTTCATAGTTTTATTGGTGTTCAACTTCCTAATGGTGCTTTGCCTGGTATCATTCCAACCTCGGGATGGGGTTTTGCGTGGGGGAATGGTCCTGCTTGGGACATCGCTCTTTTTGAAATCCCTTATAGCGTTTACCAATATGAGCGCGATCCTTCTATCATTTCGGAAGCCGCTCCAGCGATGGAAAAATACCTTCGCTACGCTTTAACAAAAGAAGATGGGAATGGGCTTTTAGCTTATGGCTTAGGCGATTGGTGCGAAGTCGATCGCGTCTCTGGGGACTTCAAAACGCCTTTATGGATCACGGACACTTTGACGTGCATTATGATGGCTCTTAAAGCGGAAAAGATGTTCCGGAAAATCGGTTACAAAGAGCAAGAGAAATTGGCAAGAGACCTCGCGACGCGTTGGGAAAAGGCCTTCCGAAAAGCTTTCTTTTTCGATGGCGATAAGGTTGACCCAAGGACGCTTACCCAAACCTCCTTATCCATGCTTTTGGAATCGGGCATTCTCCTAAAGAAAGAAGACGAAAGGCTTTATCCGATGCTTCTTGATCTCATTCATCGAGATGATGATCATTTCCGCGTGGGCGTTTTAGGCGCAAGAAGGCTTTGGGAAACCTTGGCTCGACATGGCGACTTGGAATTGGCTTTAAAGCTTATCGAACAAGATTCCTATCCTTCTTTTGGCTATATCGAAAAACTTGGCGAAAAAACCCTTTGGGAAGAGTTCACGATGGAATTCCAAAAGAGGGAAGACGGTTCCTTGGAACCGAAGAATCCATATTATTTGCCGATAGTGACTTCCTTGTACCATCATTTTTGGGGGAGTTTCATTATGGTGTTTGTCCGCTATGTGGCGGGGATACAGATTAACCCCGATTGGGAAAAGGAAGAAATTGTTCTTTCGCCTTTCTTCCCTCAGGGCATCGTAAGCGCTTCTGCCGAAAGGCTTTATCGCGGCAAAAAGGTAAAAGTCTCTTGGAAGAAGGAAGGGGATAGCATTTTCTTCGATTACGAGGCGCCAAAAGACATCCAAGTCCGTTTTCTTAAAAGACCGGATTTCGAATACAAAAATAAGGGCGAATAGCCTTTTCTTCTCGTTACTTGAGCCAATATTCTTTGTTCTCGAAGGATATTGGCTTTTCGATTCCGCCATAGTAGGTTTTTAGATAGCAAAGCCCCTTGGAGAGATTATAGCAAGAAGTGTAGATCGTATATTCGTATTCGCCTTCTTTCACTTCGCATAAGCCTCTCACTTGTTCCACCATTCCCATGATGTGGAAGTATTGATGGACGCTTCTAGATTCATCGGCGGGGGAGACGCTATGGAAACGAGCGAAGACGGCCCTAACGAAGCGGGAGGAGCTTGTTAAGTCGCCTGGCAATCCTATCGTTCCTAATCCGCGACTATAGAATTTCTTCTTTGAAAGAGTGGGCGCTAAAGTATTTTCTGGGTCTTTCGACGAAAGTCCATAATAGAGGTTCAAAGAATTTATTTGCTCCAAAAAGGGAGGATTATTGGTCAAAACACCATAAGGATTGGGATAGATATGGATCCCATCTTTTTGCACTTCTAAGACAATAGATTCCTCTAGATCGCTAATAAGCCAATGGAGAGCGCTCGGAGGAAAGAGCTCGCTATAGGCTTCATCGGTGACTTCTATCTTTTCCAATAGACTGGTCGCTTCCTTGACGCTTTTCGCTTGGAGGAGGATATAGGGTATCAATTCAAAGGAGGCTACGTTCGTTTTTGTCTTGCTTTTCTTATGATAAAAGGCATTTCCGACGAAATTGAGCCCAGCCATGCCTAAGCCGGCATCGTTTATCGCATCATAGTAAAGTGGATAGTCCCCATCCATATGGGCAACGCCCATGATGCTGAAATGATTTTCGAGGCGTGTTCCATTACGAAAAAGGAAAGGATGTGTTCTTGGAACGATGGCGATTTTTTCGCCATAGGAGAAATCGTAGTCAAGATTTCTTCCGAAGTAGGTGTCATGCGTTTTGAAACTTAAAGCGGTGCACATATTTTCTTCTCCTTTACTAGAAGCGTAGCATTCTAAGAAGAAAGACCATACCGACAAAAGGACGGGTTTGTCGTTTTTGAAAGGAGAAGAAGGAAATGGTTAAAAGAAGGAAGGGGAAGACGAAAATTCAAAAAACCTTGCAAATATCTCTTATATGAGAGCTTTGAGCCTCTCTAAAATGGCTCGATCAGCAGGAAGCCAATCTTCATTGTCTATATTTTCTTTGCTAAGCCATTTGGCATTTTCCGCTTCAAGAAGCTCGAGGTGGGGATTCAGTAAATGACAAAGATAGACATTCATATCAAGATGGAAAGAGGGATAGTCCCATTCGATTTTACCAACGTATGCGTCTATTTCGATCGAAGCGTCGAGCTCTTCTTTTATCTCTCGTTTTAGGGCGTCTTCGTCTTTTTCTCCTTCTTCGAGCTTGCCGCCTGGGAACTCCCATTTATGGATGAATTCGCCATTGCCGCGTTCTGTGCAAAAAAGAAGATTTCCTTTTTTGATGACGGCTGCCACAACCTTGATCGTTTTCATTACTCTTCCCTCTCTTTTATATTGGCAGTCAGATAATCGTAGATGTCTTTTCGAACTTCTTTTTCCAAAAGGAAATTGATATCCACATAGGATAATGGCTTCTTTTGTCCTTTTTCTTCTACTTCTCGGAGGACTTCTTTCGCTTCTCCGATGGGCTTTATTTTGCCTAGGAAGAAAAACTTCTTGGCGTCGTTGTCTTTGTCTTTATTCGCCTTTCGGACGAAGAGATAGATTTGCGCTTGAGGGGAAGTGGGCCGAAGGAGAGGATCGAATTCTCTGCTATCAAGATGCCGTTTCTTCTTGCTTTCCCAAGAAAAAAGGCGTTCGTTGATGAATTTATCGAAGTAGTTGGTGCTGCTTTCAAGGTTTGGATCCTTGTCATAGTTTACGAATATGGGGAAGGTATTTGTTCTCTTGTCGAACTTATAGCCTCCAATTACGGCGGTCAGGTTTTTCTCATAGTTGAGGGCGAGGCAAACCTCTTTGTAGCTATATTGCTTAAAAAGAGAAAGATCCGTGCCTTCGTAAAGGGGAAAGAAGAGGCGGTTTGCTCTATCGATTTCATAAAGAAGCAAAGAACGGACCTCTTGAAAGAAGCGTTTGTTGGTTTGGAGCGCTTTGCGAAAGGCTTCAACGAGTTCGAAATTCCCTTGGGTGATCGCCAAAGAATAGTAAGGGTCCCACTTTCCTTCAAAAACCTTCTTGATGGTGTTCCATTTCAGGGGTTCGATGATTTTGCCATAGGTTTTAAAAAGGTCCTCTTCGAATTCTTTTAAATTTTTTCCTTCGATGAGCGAAAGGAGAAGAAGAGGTTCTTCGACTCGAATGCCCCCTCCTAAAGCGTTCCCAATGACATCCAATATCGAAAGCTCAAATTTGGAGAAGAGGGGGAGAGTAATGAAACGAGGCAGCGTTTTCTCGATCGTCTTTAAGAAAGCGGGATAAGAACCGTATTTCTCAATGATGCGGTTCGGCTCAAAATCCGTATAGGAAAGAAAGTCCTGATAGCTTGGCAAGCGATGAAGTTTATTCGCTAAGGATAAAACGGCCGTTTTAAATTCTTCTTTGGTGCTGAAGGAAGTCTTGGCAATGGCATGGAAGATTCTTTCTTTGGCGATTTCATCGAATTCGATAGTGCTAATGCCAGGAAGGTTGCCTCCATGTACCAGGACTTTTCGAGCGGCTTCCTTATCGCCGTTATAGGAGAACGCTTTCGGAATCATGAAGTTTGTATCGTAATTGCCGATAAAATCGATGATGTTGACGAAATGCTTTGTCGGGCTCTTTCTTAGGCCGCGACCGAGTTGCTGGATGAAGATGATAGAAGATTCTGTGGGTCGAAGTAGCAACACCTGGTTGATAGAAGGAATATCGACGCCTTCGTTAAATATGTCGATGGTGATGATGAAGTCGAGATAAGAACCATCGGCATTGTCGTCTTTTTCTAAGAGCCTAATCGCTTCTTCTCGTTCTGTCGTTTTATCCTTCCCCGATAAAAAACGGGTTTTATAGCCTCGTTCGTTAAGCTTTCTAGAGAGAAGGGCGCCATCTTCTTCTCTTGAAACGAAGACAAGTCCTTTAAGTCGAGGCCCATCATAGCCATAGAACCTCGATTCTTGGATGATGAAGTTGATGCGTTCTTCGCTATAGAGCTTTGCAAAGTCCTTTTTATCGTAAGTTTCGTCATTAATCCCCTTTAAATCGGTTACGCCATAATAATGAAAAGGGCAAAGAAGATCGAGCTCAAGGGCATCTTTTAGGCGGATTTCATAAAGAATATTGTGATGAAAAAGAGAAAAGATGGCATTGGCATCATCTGTTCTTTCGGGGGTGGCAGTCATTCCTAAAAGATATTTTGGCTCGAAGTGATTGATGATTCTTTGATAGGTGGGGGAGGCGGCCTTATGGACTTCGTCAATCACGATGAAGTCGAAGGAGTTCTTGGGGATGGCTTCCAAGATATCCTCTTTTCCCAAGAGTTCGGAAGTGGCGAAGACAAAGTCTGCTTTTTCGATATTCCTTTCTTTGCTTTCGCCAGTGAAAAGAAGGAATCTTTTTTCTTTTCCCATCACCCTCTTATAAGAAAGAATGCCTTGCGACAAAAGAAGGGCGCGATGCGCCAAAAAGAGCACTCTTTTGGGGTTGATCTCTCGTATTCCAAAGGCGGATGCATAGGTCTTCCCAGTTCCTGTTGCGGAGATGAGTAAGCCTCTTCTATCGCCGCGCTTCACGCTTTCGGAAAGACTCTTCGTAAAAGCGATTTGCATGGGATTTGGCGATAATATTTCGTTTTTTGTGGACGGGGTTATAGATAGAGAAGCTGCTTTCTTGTTTTCTTCGTATATCTTCTTGTATTGCTCGATATAGTCTTTCAAAAGAGTTGCTTTGTCCCATAGCTCATTGAATTGGAAGAGAAGCGTTTTCAAAAAGGCTCCATCTTTGGTGGAGGTCAAGGAAGTGTTCCATTCCTTATTGGTGGTAAGGGCTTTATCGGTGAGATTGCTAGAGCCGATGATGGCTTTGAAGTACTTTCCTTCCGAGCCTTTTTCTTCAAAGATGTATCCTTTCGTATGAAAGCCAAAAGGCTCATTATTCGTCTTAAAGATACGCACTTCGATGTTAGGGAAGTTCTCTTGGATGTCTAGAAGGGCGGAGGGGTCGGTAAAAGAAAGATAATCGGTCGTGAGGATCCTTCCCCGTATGCCTTTTTCTTTTAAAGTTTTAAAGGTCTCCTTAAAGAGTTGATAGCCACCTTTGGTGATAAAGGCGACGCTCATCGAAAAAGAAAGGCATTTAAGCAGTTCATCTTGAAGGGCATTAAGGACTTTGACGTTCCCTTCTTTGTCGTTATAAAGGAGGGCGGGTTCCAAGCTTCCGAGAGCTTCTTTCTCATTCCCTATGAAAGCGTTCGCAATGGCTTTTCTTATTTCTAGATAAGAAACTTTTTCGTCCATAGGGGGATTCTAACAGTGTGGATCCCCTAAAAACAGATCCAGTTCTGCTATCTTTGGCCAAAAGGAAGAATTTTTAGCACAAAGAAAAGCTTAAGAAAACCAATATCGAATTTATTTAAATGGTTTTTACCGCTCTTTTTTTGAAATCTAGATAACCATATCAACAGATTCTTCGAACTTTCCATCGTGGTAGAGGATGGTTTTCACTTCGAATTTCATAAAGGTCAAAGAGATATTGTTTTTGTCTATCGTTAGGGTCGTTTGACAATCTTGGCGAGAGCAATTTTGCAAACGGATGATGGTCCCCTCTTTTTGGAGTCCTTGTTTAATTGTGACGACGTTAATGGAGTCGTTAGAAGTCTTTATTTCTATCTCTTTTCCTTCTTTTACGTCTTTCGTCGGAAAGATATTCCAAGCGAAAGGACGTTCGCTAAAGAGATCGGCGTTTCGTTTGAGTTCTTGCTCTTTTGCCGGAACAAGACGGAACCTAAATCGTCTTTCTCCTTGGTCGATTTTCGGAATGAAGATGTTCGGGCGAACTAAAGGTCTATCTTTCGAGATGGGGTGGGCACAATAAGTGGCCATTCTTAAAAGGGTCAGATGGATGACGCCACCGCTATAGGAAGAGCCGAAGGAATCTGGGGTAAGAATCTCAAGATAGTTTCCATCCTCTTCTTTTAAGGCGAGGAAATCATGGGCAACGCATTCTCTTCCATCTTCAAAAAGCTCTTCGTAGCCGAATATCTGTTCACCAATATACCTTTTGCCTTTTAAGGGAATATCAAGCTTATAGGCTTTATTGATCTCGTTAGGGAAGAGCGTTACATCAACATCGACGCCAGGTCCTTCCTTTTCGATGCGATAGCCAAGTCTTAAGCGGGTGTTTCCATCGCCAAAGAAAGCTTCTGCTTCCAAATAGATGTCGCCATCTTCGATGACTTCTAACGAGTGAAGGCCGCTAAAAACGCCATCGGGTTTCTTTAAGAAAGCGAAGGGGTGAGGCTTTTCTCCAACGTGATCGAAATTCATGCCCCATGGATCTTCGTAGTCTTCGTAACACATAGGTCTAAAAAGAGGTCCGTCGGCATATTCCTTGCCATCAAGAACATAACTCTCGATAAGTCCCGTTTCGGAAGAGATGACGACCCTCTTTTTTCCATTATCGAAAACTATGTCTTGATCCAAAGGATATTTTCGATGCTTATTGGGGGCGGTCACCGCGGTGAAACGGGTAAGGCCTAATGGTTTTAGCTTCGCTTTAAATACGACCTTCTTTCGCCAATCCAAAGCCAAGTTGCTCGATTCTTTGACATTTTGGGAGGGCAAAAGATTCCCCTCTTCGTCATAAATAAGAATTCTTGACGCGTCTGGCGCGTTCGCGTCGTTTCTAAGTATCGACATATCGCACTCCAAAAGTTGGGTGCTTTCGTAGGTTTTGGGATTACAGGCGAAGATAGGATAGGTTCCATCTTTAGCGACTTCTTCCCCTTTTAAGAGAGAAAAGAAAGCTTTGGCACGGATTTTGTTGAGGATATGGAGCGCATGATCCGAATAAATGCGCCCATTGTTTTCGCCCGCTTGAATCATGGAACCCGGAAGGATGTCGTGGAATTCAACGTTTAGCATGTCTTCGGTTGCCTCGTTGAATTCTTTCGTAGGATACTCCATTTTGCCTTCCAAAAAGGCGAGGGTGGCTATTTTTTCAGTGCTATAGAGTTCTCTTTCAAGCGTCCGATAAGCTTGTTTCATCCCCGTCATTGAGGTATAGCAGCCTACCATGCAAGAGATAAGACTCTTATCGAAGGTTTCTTTGGGGTTTACTTCGCTAAAGAAAGCGTCTGGCGTTGAATGAACGATTACGATATCCTTTCTTTCTTTTTGAAGTTTTTCGATGTCGTAAAGGTCTTTGTCGCTAGGACCGCCGCCATGATTGCCTACGCCCCAACAAGAAAAGGTCACTTCTTCCTTTGGGCTTCTTTCTTGGATGTCCCATTCGATTTTCTTCGCGGCTTGTCCCAAGTCGCTATTGTAAGAGCTCGTGCGGGCGGCTTTGATAACCGATCCATCATAGCCTTCCCAAAGGAAGATTTCGGCTGGGAGCTTTAATTGAAAGGGGTAAGGGCGCATAAACATATAGCTATCTTGCCCACATTTCTTAAGAATTTGGACGAGGCCTCGGCTATGGCCGAAAGGATCGAAATTGACGGCTGTCTTGGGCCAATAGCCAAAATTCTTAAGGAAGTAGATTTTGCCTGTTTGAAGTTGTCGCACGATCCCTTCGCCCGATGGCAAAAGGCAATCCGGTTGGAGATACCATCCTCCCATGATGTGCCAAGAACCCTCTTTCGCTTTCTTTTTGATATCCTGGAACAGAGCAGGGGCGTATTCTTCCGTGTATTGGTAAAGAGAGACTTCGTTATGGTTAAAGATGTAATGGTTTTTTCCATGAGGTTGGCCGCGCTTTGAAAGGTACTTAAAGCAGCGCTTGCTCCTTCTTCCCATTCCCATTGCCAAATGGGGTCGATATGGGCGTTACAGATAAGATGACATTTTTTCATCGTTGACTCCTTTTGCGAATAAGAAATTTCCCACTCACTATAGCAAAATTTTTTGCTTCTTTAGGAAATTATCCCTGCTTTCTTTTTCTAAAAAGAAGAAAAGCAAAAAGATGGTCCAAGAGAACAAAAAAGAAAAGGATGCTTTCCTTTCCTTTTCCTTTTAAGGGAAGCAGACATGGTCTAAAATTTTCGTCATGGAAGAAGAAAATGAAGATCTTGGTTATCAATGGCTCACCAATCGGTTTATTGCCGAACCTCTATCTAGTAGGTGATTGCTTCGGTATGACTATTCATACTGGAACATAAATCTTGGTAGGTAGTAAGGCTCGTTAAAAACTAAATAGCCAAAAGCTAAAAAGGTCTCAGTGAATAACTGAGATTTTTTTGTTAAAAAAGTGTGATTTTATTCGAGCATCTTTGCGTATTTTAGAGTTAACTTCTTTTTATCACTTCCCAATATCCTTTCTTTTTTGCTCCAATTCTAATTATGTAGCCATATTTTACTAGTCTATCCAAACATCTTTGAACAGTCCTTTTGGTGATTCCAATTTTAGATGCGATATTTTCTCTTGTTTGATTAGGATTATCTATTAAAGCTTCTAAAACTTTATGATCATTAGCCAAAAGGTTCTTGGCTATGTTTAAAGTGACATTATTAGTGACATTTAAAGTGACATTGTCTCTATAAAAAACAAACGAGAATCCATCTTCATTAGATTCATAGCCAAACTTAACACCATGTTGTTTGCAAGAAGAAAAGACTTTTTTGAATCCACTTCCAAACATTTCAACATCTTTACATTTATATAAAGTATTTAGGATTACTTTATTTCTCGGATAACTTTTTCTTTTGGATTCAACAAACATTTCTGGCTTTAAGTTGATTGGGAATTCACCAGGATTATAAATTTCAATTTGAGAAGGAGTTATATCAATCTCGTTTTCGGTAACGCCCCTATAATTTGCATGTGCAAATGAGTTTACAATTATTTCCCTCAAAGCATCTAAAGGTATTTCAGGCGTTTCTATTCTTGAAGTTCCAGAGCCTTGTGAAACTCTCCAATTCATTTTTTCTTTTATATATGAATTGGCATATCTTATTAAATTATAGATGTTGTCTTCAACTCTTCTGATGTCAGAAAAATTTATTCTTTCATCCGTTACAAATGTTGCAAGCTTTAAAACTACAGGCTTTTTATTTGAAAAAAGGTAGAATCCTGCGTTTGTCAGAAAGTTATTTTCTAAAAGACCTAATCCTATTAAAAGTTCTTTTTCATCATATTTCTGTAATGGTTCCAATCTTCCACATGCAATGGAATTTTCGTAATATGATAGAAGAGCAGTTTTATCAATTGCTTCAAGACCATATTTGGTAAGATTGTTTTCCCATTTAGAAGAATAATCTGTTGATGCCATAATATTTTTCAATTCTTCCGGAGTTATCTTTTCTGAACGATCAACGATTCTTTTATAATAAATTCCATACGACGAGTAAGGTTGTTCGGTTCCTTTAAAATCAACTTTTATGCATTTTAATCCATCCAATTCAATTAATTGAATACTAGGGTAAATCATTGGGGATATTGCCTCTTTGCATGCTCTAGCAACATCATCCAATGTTAAATCTCCTATATTTTGACCACAAACATCACCATTTGGTTTAACACCAAAATATAGAATTCCAGCACCATGTTTGTTTAAAATAGCGCAAATATCATCCATGGCTGCTTTTATCTCACTAGTGGTCTTTTTGAACTCTAATTGTTCAGTCTCCTTCCCTAAATTCATGCTGATTATTGTCCTCACTTAAACAATATTTTATCAGCAAGCAGAGCGAATGTCACTTTAAATGTCACTTTAAATGTCACTTTAAATATGGTTCGATTTCGAGTGGTTCCCCAAAAGGCGAAAAGTCTAATTCCTTTCAGGTTGCGAAAGCGTTTTTAAAAGGAATAAACGAAGGAAATGCCGGAAACGAAGTGGAAATTTGCCATCTCTCGGATAAAAAGATCGGCCATTGTCTTGGTTGCTTCGGTTGTTGGAAAAAGACGCCTGGCGTCTGCATTTTGAAGGATGATATGGCTCAAATCCTTAAGAGAGTTATCGAAGCCGACCTCATTCTTTACTCCTTCCCTCTCTATTACTTTTCCTTGCCAGGTCTCTTGAAAAATTATTTTGATCGCCTCTTGCCTTTAGCCCTTCCTTTTATGGAAGAAAACACGAGTGGCATTGGCCATGGTGCTCATGCCGCTCGATATGATTTATCGAAACAGAAGATCGTCGCCATTTCCACCTGTGGTTTCTATACCGCGGAAGGCAACTACGAAGCGGTAAAAGACATGTTGAATTATGTCTATGGCAAAGGGAATTACTTTTCTCTATTCGTCGGACAAGGAGAGCTCTTTAGCATTCCAGAGCTGCAAGAGAGGACCTCGGCTTATCTAACAAGCGTCCAATTGGCCGGGAAAGAATACATAACAGAGGGAAAAATATCAAAAAATACCCTGCAAATTCTCGATGAACCTCTTTATCCAAAGGATGTCTATGAGACAATGGCGGACGCTAGTTGGGGAGTTAAAAAAGAAGGGGGAGAAAAGGTAAGCGAAGCACTCTCCTTTACGAGACAAATGGCCGCTTTATATAACAAAGAAAACTTTGATGGAAAAGAAACGCTTTTGGAGATGAACTATACCGATAGAGGCGAAATGTACTACCTTAAACTCGGGAAAAGTGGCTGCGAAGTTCTTTTGGATGCGCCTTTCCCTCCCACAACGACCATATTGACCCCTTTTGACGTTTGGAAAGACATCGCATCGAGAAAGATCCGAGGGGATGAGGCCTTGATGAAAGGCCTTTATCGCGTGGAAGGAGATTTTGACCTCTTGCTCCATTGGGACAATTACTTCGACTATAAAACGAAGAAAGCCAACGGGAATCACACTATCAAGGAAAGAAAAGCAAAGACGACAATGCTCAATTTTTTGCTTCCGTTCATCGCTTTCTTCGTCGCTCTTCCTATCCATTCTTTTTATGGGGCTATTGCCGTTTTGCTTTTTGATTTTTCCTGGGCGATTCTTTCTTATCGGACAAGAAAGACTTTTTTCGATTCTCTTTCGCTTTGCCTAAGCGGCCTTTTGTCCTGCTTCGCCTTGCTTTTTGGGGATTCTTCGATTCTTTATCTTGTTCCTTCTTCTTACCTTCTTTTTGGGCTTGTTTGGCTTATAACCTCTTTTACGAAATTGCCCGTGAGCGCTTATTACTCCTCGAATGACTATGGTGAAGAGGATGCCTTTCAGAATCCCATCTTCATAAAGACCAATAAAATACTTTGTTTTTGGTGGGGGGTTCTTTATTTGCTTACTGCTGTTTTCACCTTTCTTATGATGTATTTCTTTGAAGATTTCTCTCCCTACCTTGGCCTTATTAACAGCGTGGTTCCCTTCTTCATGGGTTTATTCACGAAATGGTTCATTTCCTTTTACCCCCGATGGATTGCCAAAGGGAAGAAAAAATGACCTTTCCCACTATTGCTCTTTTTGAGGATGTGAAAAAATAGAGAGGTATGGGAAAAATTCATTTTGGAACGGGTGGGTTTCGAGGCCTTATTGGAGAGGATTTCACTTTAGAGAACATTCGCCTTTTGGCACGTTCTTTAGTGGAAATCATCTATCGAAAGAATCTTAAAAAAGAAGTCGTTATCGGTTATGATCGTCGATTGCTATCGCTAGAAGCAAGCGCCGAAATGGCCGATGTTTTCTCTCATAATGGCATCAAAACCTCTTTGGCCAATACCGATTCTCCAACGCCTACTATCATTTTCGAAACGTTGAAGCGGAAGCTTGATCTTGGCTTCATGATTACGGCCAGTCACAATCCTGCTTGTTATAATGGCGTGAAGGTCTTCACAAAAGGTGGCTTCGATGCCGATGTGTCTTTCACTTCGGCTATTGAAAGGGAATGCGAAACGCTTGGAAGGAACACTTCCCTAAGACGCGAGGTTTCTCTTCCCATTTCTTCTTTCGATCCCTTAAAAGATTACTTCCAGTTCCTTTGTTCATTCGGGAAAGGGAGGTTAACTCATCCCATTCGTTTGGCCTATGAAAACATCTATGGGACGGGCATTAAGGTTTTGGAGCCTCTCTTTGAGCATCTTGGAATCGAAGAGTTTCTTTGCCTTCATAAAGAAAGGGATCCGTCTTTTGGGGGCAAAGTGCCAAACCCCATCCCCAAAAACTTAGAAGAACTTCGGACGGTTGTTCTTAGAAATAGGCTTGATGTCGGATTTGCTGCCGATAGCGACGCCGACCGCCTTGCCGTTATTGATGAAAAGGGAAATTATGTCTCTGCCAACGAGATACTTTGCTCTCTCTACTATTATTTGGTGGTTATTTTGAAAAAAGAGGGAGACGCGGTGCGTAATCTCGCCACTTCTTGGTGTCTCGATAAAATCGCTCATAAAGCCGGTTTCTCTTGCCATGAAGTGGATGTAGGCTTTAAAAACATCACCCGAAAGATGTTAGAGACAAACGCTTTGCTAGGAGGCGAATCTAGCGGTGGACTCACGATGCGTGGCTATCTTAAAGGGAAGGATACTGCTTTTGCCGTTTTGCTTTTCTTAAACATGATGGACGATTTAAGGAAGCCCGTATCGCATATCATCAAAGAAGCGAAGGATTACGCTTCCTATCGCTCTTTCGATAGCGAAGACGTTTGCTATCTTAAAAAAGGAAAAGAAAAGGTTATTGCGGAGATTTTGGAAAATCGGAGTCCTCGCTTTGCTTCGGACATCGTAAAGAAAGAGGTTATGGATAGGAATATCCGCTTCCTTTTTAGGAAGGATGAGTGGTGCCTTCTTCGACTTTCGAATACAGAACCCTGTTGTCGAATTTACTTTGAAATGAATAGCCTCGAAGAACTTCAAAAAGAGAGGGAGGAACTCTTTTCCTTCTTAAGAAAAGAAGGGCTAATCGAAGAAGAATGAATTTCCTTCGAAATGGATTTTCGTCCCAAAGAAAAGAGAAACGAAGCGTCTCATATAATCAAGGTCCTTTAGCCCCATTGTTTCATTTGCGCTATGCATGGCAAGTTGCGGCAAGCCAATATCGCAAGAAAGAAGGGAGAGCTCGCTGTTGGAGATGTTTCCTAAAGTGCTGCCTCCACGAAGGTCGCTTCGATTGGTGAATTCCTGATAAGGGATATTCCCTTTAGAAGCCACCATTTTAACGATGGCGCTTCCTAAAGCGTCCGTTGTATAGGACTGATTGGCATTCGATTTGATGACAATTCCTTTATTTAAAAGAACGTTCGTTGTTTGATCGCTTTTTTCGAGGTGGTTTGGATGATTCGCATGGGCGTTATCGATGGAGAGCAAAAAGCTATTGGCGCAATCTTCTTCCAAATGGCCTTCGAACGCTTTCAAAAGGCGATTATAGGTGTCTTTTAAGAAAGTGCTATTGGCTCCTTGCCGTGACAAACTTCCGACTTCTTCGTTATCGAAAGAAGCGAAGAGGGATATCTTCCTCTCGTTCTCGGATTCCAAAAAGCCAAGAAGCGAGGAGTAAACGCTAGCAAGGTCATCGAGCTTTGGGGAAGAGAGAAATTCTTCTTTGATGCCAAAGGTCCTAGGCTCGTCGAAGTTATAGAGATAAAGGTCGTGGCTAAGAAGAGAAACGCCTTCCTTTTCGCCGAGTTCTTTAAGAAGGAAGGATTCGAAGGAATCGTCTTCTTTGAGATCTTCTCCGAAAAGAGGCAATAGATCCACGGCCGGATTATAGGCATATCCATCGTTAATATTCCTATTCATATGGATGGCAAGATTGGGAATAGTAAGAAGAGGGCGATTGATGTTGAAAAGCTTTTCTTCAATTTTCTCTCCTTTTCTTAACAAAACTCTTCCTGCCAAGGACAAAGGGCGATCAAGCCATGTGCTATGAATCATGCCGCCATAAGGTTCAACACCCAAGAGAGTGAGGTTTCCTTTCTTCACGAAAGGATGCGGTTTTAATTTGTAGGTAGGCGAATCGTTATGGGTTGCCGTTCCTAAAAACGATAAATCTTGGCAATTTAGCGGTATTTTAAAGGCAATTATCGAAGAGCTGTTTCTTCTGACGAAATAATTCTTTCCCTTCTCGACGATGAATGGTTTATGCTCATCGAGCTCCATAAAGCCTTTTTCAAGGAGTTTATCGGAGATGTTCTTAACGACATGAAATACGCTTGGCGAGTTCTTTAGAAGCGAAATGATCTCTTTTGTTTCCTGATTCATTCTTTTTCTCCTATCCCTTTCATTATAGGGTTTCTTTTATTTTGCTTCGATCCTTCTTTCCCATATGTCTTCGAACATTGGAGAGCAGTATGGATAGTGGCGCCATAAAGTGCGCGCGAAAGCGTTATTCTCGATGTCGCTTTTGGCAAATATCGTAGATAAAGAAGCAAAGTTCTTTACCTTCTTATGCATGAGGTACTCGAAAGCGAAGGATGGCAATAGAGCGATTATCAAAGATGGGTTGGGGCCAAAAGAGAAGACCAAGGCTAAAACGCTCGAACGCTTATCGGATACCGAAGCAAAGAAAGAGAGCATGAAAGTAAATGAAATAAGAAGTGTCTCTTCTTCGCTAAGAGGGAGCAATAATTGCAAAATCCCGGCAAAAAGAACACCAAATAGGTTTCCGATGGCCAAAGAAGGAATGATGTTTCCGCCTGAAAAGTGAGAGGTAAAAGAGAAGAAAGTCAAGAAAAGGCGAACGAAGAACAAAAGGGCTAGGGCGCCTAATCCTTCTGTTAAAAGAGTGACGTTTTCTTCGATGAGCTTGGCGCCACTCCCTAAGGAAAGAGGGAAATAATAACGGCAGAAAGGGATAAGCACAATCGCCCCTATTATGGAAAAAACATAGGTCCAGGTTTTTTCTCGCCACAAAAGATGCCTGAAAAACCCCAAGCCTTTGGCGTAAGCGTAAGCGAGTCCAAAGGATAGAGGCGCGATGAGGAGCGGGATCCAATATTGTTTTAAAGCGGACCAAGGAATTTCTAAGACGTCCCATTGGAAGTCGTTAAATATGAAAGCCGCCCCGAAATTGTCTTTGTATTCGGGCCAATAGATAAGCCCTTTTAGGCATGCATAAAGAAGATAGGACATGATGGCGCATATCGAACCTTCGAGAATGAGCTTATATTCCTTCTTGAAATATCCTTTTTCGAACTTATTGGGGACGAAAGAAAAAAGAATGCCGGCGATGGGATTCATGAAGGCCAATGAGAAACCTACGCAGGATCCGACTTTTATGGCGCGGAGCAGCCTTTCTTTGCTTTCTTCGGAAAAGGAAAAGACGAAAGCGAAGCAGACCGCACCCATAAAGACGCTAGGCGCTTCTCCACCTAAGGCTAAGCCCATAAGGAAAGAAAGGGTGCAAGTGACGAAAGAGAAGATGATGGCTTTAATGAAGCGGAAATGGACGCCTCTTTCCATGAAATAGGAAAGAACGGGAACGCTGGAATTGCGGATTCGGACAGTCGATAACATACGGATTTCGATAACCGCTAAAGAGGCGACTAGAACGATAAGGAAGCTAAAGCCCAAGCCATCGGAAAAATAATCATAGGAAAGAACCTTGTTGCTATATTTCATGAAGATATGAAAAGGCAAAAGAACGCCTACGGCTAAGAAGCTGGCTAAAGACAATAAGAAGATTAACTTCCCCTTCGATTTCATACGCTCGGAATTATATAACAAAAAAAGGAAGCCCGCCGAGACGGGCTAGCGTTTACTTCAATTTCGTGAAGGATTCTGGGAAAGTCTCCCCGTCTTCTTCCCAAGTGATGATGATTTTGGTGTTCGAATATTTTGTTTCTGCCTTATATATCGACAAAGACGTATTCGTCCAACTTTCCGCAGGGAAGCTCAATTTCTTGTTTTCGTATTTCCATCCAAATGTATTGGTGCGACCATATTGTTTGAATGTCCCAGTTCCATCGTCCTTAAAAATCATGGAAGAAGTGTCTTCGTCCCCCTCCCATTCGCCAATAAGCCAAGCAACGTCCTCTGCTGGAGTTTGGCCTTTTTCTTTGACTGTAATTTCAATCTTTTTGGAAGTGATGCTTCCTGTTTCGTTCTTGAGATAGACCTCGCTTGTGCCCACCGTTAATCCCTTGACGGTCAAAGTCCTTTTGTCGCTAGAGAATCCAACGATAGAGAGGACCGATTCGTCAGTAGAAACGGCAGAGAAAGGCTCTTCCGTTAGAGCGTCATAGACTTCAACCTCAAGATCGAGCGTCTTATCGATTTCCACCTCTTTGCCATTTTTCGCGGCTAAGTAAAGGGCGGTGATGGGAGGGGCCACGACGGTGACATCAATCGTTTCGACGAAGGAACCAGAAAGATCGGAAATCGTCAAAGTGGTCGTTCCTTTGTTCTTTGCCTCAAAAGAGCCGATGCTATTTTTGAATATGACATCCGTATTGCTCGAGGAAACGATCTGGATTTCATTGTCGTTTAAAGCGGTATTCGGTAAATACCTCTCCACTTCAAGATGGACCGTCTTTCCCATAACGGCTTTGCCATTATTGGCTTTGATATCATCGTAAGAAGAGACGTAGAAGGTAGGGACAGAAGTGACAAAATAAGGCGTGACGTCAAATGTTTCTTCGCCGATTTCGCCTAAGAGGAGAGTTCCTTTTTTCGAAACTTGTGAAAAGGGTTTTCCATCCGGATCCAAAGGCCTTTTCGCTTCGTCATCAAACTCCTCTTCCGACCAGATTTTTTTGGTGAAATCGATGCTTTGAAGCTTATCGTTTTCCGAGAAAGAAAGATTGGCTTCGGCTGTTGTTGTTCCACCTAAATAAGCTCCTAAGGCTATGGAATAGGTGTTGTCCTTGTTTTTTTGAATCGGAGAAGCGGTGGTGCCGCGCCCTTCTTCCAACAAAGACAAAATATCTTCCGTCATCCAAGAGGCGGTGTAAGGAGCTTCTTTAATAAGTTTTAGCGCGTTTTCTTCGGTGACATAGTTCTCGCCTTCTTCGGTTCCGACATTTTTCTTATCCGCCTTTCGAGATGTGAAATTCTCGATGTCGTAAAAGAAACCGTTTTGGATGCCACGATAGTAAATCATGTTATTGACGGTTTCTTCTTCGAATTCAGCCCGCCCTTGAATAAGGATGCTCTTGGCGCCGATAGTGACCGTCCCTTGGACGGTTCTATCGCTCTTATCGACGAAGGAATATCCTTTAAACGACGTCGCTAAGATGTTGTTTTTGATTTCCTCGAGGGTCTTTGTGACTGGAATCGGAGTGCTGCTTACAGGTGTCGAATCGGAGGTACTGCTGGATTTCGAGGCCTCTTGATTCGAGGCGCACGAAAGAAGAGTCGTACTAGAGAGAAGAAGCAAAAATAATTTTCTTTTTTTCATTTTTTCAATCCTTTTTTTATTCGTTCGATGAGAATTCGATAGGAAGTTCCGTTTCTTCAAAATTTTGGTACGTCACCAGAGCTTCCCCTTCGATATCGTTATAGTAGTCATAGTAGCTAAAAGTAACCTTTGGTGTCCAAGACGATCTTTAATCCTGAAGCGTAGGCGGCGTAATAGTCTTTTTGCAAGGCTGGGGCGGTCAAGGAAGTGACGCTTGCTAAGAAATTTTCGCGCAGTTCGTATGTTAGGCCATCTTCGCTAGGAAGGAAAAGCTCGGGAGCGAATCCTCTGTAGTTTGGATAGAGGCTACTCTCTTTAAAGGATTCGTCATCGTCGATGGCGATGGTTTCTTTTCCTTGGCTATCCGTGGTCACATTGAAGGAGTAGAAACTAGAACCGACTTTCTTAAAGCCATGGCTGGCCCCGTTTTGATCTAAGGCATCGCTATAAATGCCTTCTTTGGTGTAATAGGTGTTTCCTTGAGAATTGCCGCTCTTGGTTGATAAGGCGGTGTGAGCGGTGTAGTTCTTTTTCCCCATTTTCTTATGGAGGGCGTAAAGGGCATCTTCCAGTTTTTTATGTTCCGAAAGGGTTTTATAGGGTTTTAAATCGGGGGCCTTCGTCTTCTCTCCCCAGATAAAGGAGAGCTTAAAATGTTGGGAAGTGTAGATATTCCCAAGAGAACTTGAGGAATTTGTCCAGATGTCGATGCTCGAGAAAATGTCATTCTCAATAGTCATAGAAACTTTTTTCACGGAAATGCTTTGCTGGGTCAAAGAAACGGCAAAGGAGACGAATTTCGGTTTGAGGATATAACTCTCTTCGAGCGATATGAAACTTGTGTAGGAAAGCTCTTTGAAAGGGTTATCGAAATTGTCTTCGAAGATAATGCCGCCACCTTGCGAAGAAGGGATAAGCTCGTCGATGACTTGGTTTTGCAAAGAGATTCCTCTTCGATACGTGAGCCCATCTTCCTTTTCGAAATAGGTGACTTCATAGGCTTGGTCGTAATTCTTTTCGTCGATGGAATAATGGTAAACGACTTGGCTTGTTAAAGCGCCTTTTGAGAAGA
>ERZ808270.570-NODE-570-length-20859-cov-7.512978_pt1 | contig 20859 bp, 15 predicted proteins | sample MGYA00521082_ERZ808270 | MGnify/ENA primary metagenome ERZ808270 (study PRJEB31516, sample SAMN03275594) | gut metagenome | biome: mammalia-associated habitat; material: feces | host: Papio cynocephalus | place: Kenya | collected 2012-07-27 ... | reverse complement strand
TACTTATTACTTATTACTTATTACTTATTACTTATTACTTATTACTTATTACTTATTACTTATTACTTATTACTTATTACTTATTACTTATTACTTATTACTTATTACTTAAACAACACTTACATCGCAGCAATTTCCTTCCATTCCTCATCGTCAAGAAGGGGAACGAAATGGCCGTCAGTATTGATAGTACAGAAGAAGTCGGATGATAGAGGAACGGCATAGTTGCCCAAGAAGTTGCGCTCTATACAATAATTGTTGGCATGATGGAGCACATCATCGAGGGCAAGAATTTTCTTCTTGATCATGGCGAGCATAGGGCCACGAGTGGAGTAGTCGCAGATGTTGGGGGCTTTGGCGGGATCGCCACCAAACTTTCCATAGATGATGCGATACTTGCGCATGAGCTGCTCCATATGACGATTGTATCTTTCAATAAAGCGGGCACCATCGGGCTTGGTAAAGTTGATTCCGCCATTGGGCGACTCTAAGAGGAAGAGGGCATAAAGGGCTTTCTCACGACGATGCACGTCGAGCTTCTTGTCGGCCTCGGGGAAACTGATACAACCCTTGACGGTATCGACTACGACGGAACTCTTGATGCCTCGACGCAGCATGAGGAGATCGAACACTTGGCGATAGAAACCTTTATATACAAAGCGTCCTGGCTCTTCGTGCAGATAGTTGAGACCAAGATTGTGGAAATGTTCGGCATAGACAGAGAATAGCTGGTCAATGGCCGCACGTATGTCGGAACCCACTTCTACGAGCAAGAAATTGGAATAAGTCTCTCCGCCCACTACGCTCTCGCCCACCTTGATCATCACCGAGGGGGCAACAAGCGACATTTCCTTCAAACCGAGCTTGGCAGAAAGGAGGTCGCGACAGTACTCATGGGTATGAAGATTTTGCAAACTATTCCACACCAATTGCAGACGCTCGGCACTCACCGCGGGGTAGAGAAACTGTACCACACGCTTCATATCACCCTCACTTATACTGCGATAATGGGCAGAGACACGAGGTATGTATACGAAGTCGAATCCTGCCAAGCGTACAGCATTGGCTATCTCGCTGAAGTGGGCTTCGATCTGATGATTAATGCGTTCATCGTATTGGCTCTCGACGTAGAGCAATTGGTTGTCGTCAAACTGCATTTTGGCATTACTCACCGAGACGATAGAAGCTCCACCTTCGTGCTCCACCACAAGACAATAACGCAGCGCTATCATAAGCAAGGCTTCGGCACGGGCACAATAGTTGTCGGACATGGCAACACCCGAGAAATCGGTCACAAGCTGATGACGCAATGCGGCATCGGCAGTAGAAAGCGTACTGACGGCATCGGCAAAGGTGAGGGAGTCGGCACGTCGAGCATCATCGTCGGAAATCTTGTACTTGCTACGCAAACTTTCCAAGAACTCTATCTCCTGCATATCAATAATGCCATCGGCTTCTATCAAGTCGGCCAATACGCGCATCAAACTTGCTTTTTCATTTTGTTTCATTTCTCGTCATAGTATTTAGTGGGTAAGGTAATCTATTGCAAAGATAGTGCAAATCGAATGCAGAATATCAAGCTTGCTTGAATATTATGCTGAGATGCAGCCTATTTTATGCAAATATAGCACTTTATTTTTACCCCCCCGAATTAAAGACTCCTTAACAATAAGTTTCCTTGGTTCGCTTAGGGAGTAGAGGAAGAGAGTGTGTCTCGCCCACGTGTATTGTATTATTATATTCTTTTACTTCTTATTGTAGATAGGAGGGAGAAGGTTAACAAGAGGAGAAAAGTTTTTTTTAAAAAAAGGCAGGAAAGACCTATTGCAACATGACATCAGAGGGGGAGAGCATTGTGGAATGTTAGTTTCGCTAAAAAATGCAGATAGGCAATGCAGGAAGGGATTGGGGGCTATTTTTGTACATAGGAGTCAAACTCAACACGTAAGTATTATGATTAATCTCGAAAAAAAGACAAAGCATTAACCTTGAAAAGATCTCGGGCGAAAAGCTCTCCTCATCTTGCGTGGTACGCCTCGTTCTGCGGAATATCTTCAAATATAGTTCTAAAGAGCCACTTCACTTCTCATTGCAACGTTGCAAGCAAGATTGTTCGAAAGAACGATTATGCTTTGCAACGTTGTTTTTATGTAATGAATGCTAACGTGATGGCGTACCTTTGCCGCTGAAAACAATAAAACCATATCACCATGACTAAAGAATCAGCTAAAGCAAAGAATATCTTTACAGGCAACTCCACACATCTCCTCACCGACCTTTCTGCCGAAGAAGCACGCCAACTATTGATGCAGCCATCGCAGTATTGCAATTGGGAACTGCCCGACTATTTCCGTTTCTCATCAGTCCTCTCTCAAGCCGCAGAAGGCATTGGCGAGAAGGGCTACGAAGAATGCTTGAAAAAGGGAGGCAATCCCGCAGAGAAGCAGGTCAACATCGAGGTGTTGCTCAATAAGGATGGGAAGTACGGCGTGCGCCCACTCACGCTCTGCAATCCGTTTATGTACACCTTCCTCGTCCAGGCACTTACAGCAGAATCCTCGTGGAAGCAACTGACAGCGCATTTCGAACAATGCCACACAGCGCACATCCACTGCCAGTCTATCCCCGTAGTGCCCGCAGAGAAGGAGCGCTTTCACAATGCCACCATTATCAACAATTGGTGGGAAGGAATGGAACAACGCAGCATCGACCTCTCGATGGACTATCGTTATCTCTTCACTTCCGACATCACCAATTGCTACGGAAGCATCTCTCTCCGCAGCATAGAACGCGCCCTCACCCTCTCTGGTACAAGCAAAGAGACCACCGACGGCAATGCCCTTGTTCTCTGCATCACGCGCCTGCTCCACGACATGAATCAGGGAAGCACGGTGGGCATACCACAGGGCAGCATGACATTTGACATCGTGGCAGAGATCGTACTCTCTTATGCCGACCTTTTGTTCTCCGAAGCGCTCAGCAAGCAGGGTATCAACGAGGGGTATGAAGTGCTTCGCTACCGCGACGACTACCGCATATTCTGCAATTCCAACACACAGCTTGAGCAGATCTCTTACACACTGCAGCATGTGCTCGAAAGCCTTGGTCTGCGCATGAACACGGACAAGACTTCGCTCACCTCCGACGTGCTCACCCACTGCATGAAGCCCGACAAGCTCTACCTCTTACAGCATGCACCCGTGATTGGAGCACCCTGCGCAAAAGGCAAGCACCACAACCTCCAGAAGCACTTGCTCTACGTGCTGCAGTTTGGTCGCCGATTCCCCAACTCCGGACAACTGCGCGGTATGCTTAGCAAGATTCACGCAGAGATTCTTAAGGGAAAATACGGAGATCTCTACACAATCACGGACTATAGTGAATTTTCAGCGGCCTTAAGTGAATTCATAGCCCAATTGCGATCTGAGGAGAACCAGCACAAAGAGAATAGTGACAATAAGGAGAAGAGTGATAGAAAGGAAAAGAGTGACAAAAAAGGAAAGAGTGATAAAAAGGAGAAGAGTGATAAGGAGGAAGAGCCGAAGACGATGTTCATTATCCTTGGCGATGCCAACGCCCTCTGCGCCATAGCTCTTCAGATAGCACTTGAGAATGTGACCGTGGCTCACTTCGTACTGCGCATCATCGGCGACATTGTAGCCCATACGCAAAAGCAACTCTTTGGCTTCCACCAGAAGCACACCTCTTTGCTTCCGCGTATCCGCCAACGCCTGCTCACTCTGCCCAATTCCGACTACCTTAAGCTTTGGCTTCAAGCCCTCACCTTCAGCCTCGACAAGGAAGCCAACGAGTGTCCTTACGACACGCCTCTTTGTCAGCTCGCAGCTGGCAAGCGTTCCGACCTTTGGGACAATTCTTGGCTGAAGCCCAGCATCTGCAAGAAGTTCAGTGCAAACAGCATCGTGGCAACCGACGAAACGCCTCAAGACACAATGGTGAAGATCCATGCCACGTCTATCTACGATCTGGATGATGACTTCGACTTTGACGGAATAGAAGAGACTCTCGATAAGGCTGATGCCGCAGATGCCAATGACGGATTTGATATTGACGATGATACAGCCAAATATATCGACAGACTTGTCGATGGAACTGAAAATAGCTGATCTAGTTTGTACAATCTTCCTACCACCAAACTCACACTGACTTTTTTTGCACAACGAAAAATTCCAACCCATCCCAATTACCCCATTATTCCACACCACACCATGTCAAGAACCGCTGCCAAAGCCCAAATCATCGGTCACCTGTTCCACCCAAGAAGACCAAGAATAGACGCTTTTTCAACCTTTTAAAACGCATAAAACTGCGATAAATAGTGATAAATACCTATATTTGCATTATCTTTAGATAAGATAAGCGGCATCTCGTCAAATTGAGAGCAAACTCGCATTGCACTCGCTTTATAGAAAAACATTAAAAAACTCTTATCATGGCTACGACCAAGAGAATACTGCCCGTTGGCATCCAGTCATTTAGAGAAATCAGAGAGAAAGGATATCTCTATGTAGACAAGACTGATCTCATGTGGAAACTTGCCAACGAAGGTAAGAAGTACAACTATCTGAGCCGTCCCCGACGGTTTGGTAAGTCACTACTTATCGATACGTTGCAAGCCTACTTTGAGGGGCAACGTGACCTCTTTGAGGGACTCAAAGTTATGACTTTAGAGCCGATGTGGACTGTCTATCCCGTGATAAGACTCGACATGAGTGCAGCTGGTACTACAGCAGAGAGCTTGCGCTCTTACTTCAACTACACCTTTAGGAAGTACGAAAGTATCTACCCCTCCGAAGCCACAATAGACGACTCCTTGGCTGTGCGGCTCGACGGGATTATCACGGGCGCTTACAAACAGACAGGCAAGCAAGTAGTCATTCTCATAGATGAGTACGATGCGCCACTACAACACTCTTGGCAAACTCCCTATCATGAAGGCTGTGTAGACGTCTATCGTGAAGTATTTGCCATACTCAAGACACTCGATGCCATGGAGCGTTTCGTTTTTATCACGGGAGTAACGAAGTTTACGCAAATATCACTCTTCTCCGTACTCAACAATCTGAGCAATATCAGCTTCGATGCCTCGTGTGCCGAACTATGTGGCATAAGCGAGCAAGAGATGATCACAGACTTTATGCCCGAGATAGAACAAATGGCTGCATGCAACGGATGGACTGTGGAACAGACTATAGGCCAACTCAAGAGCTATTACGATGGCTACCATTTCAGCGCAGACAACATGGCAGACATCTACAACCCTTTCAGTCTCATCAATGCGCTCTCCGACAAGAGACTGAAGAGCTACTGGGCATCATCAGGTGCTACTATGCTGCTACCGAAATTTGTGAGCAACATTGAAATAAGCCTCGACTATTTCGACCACTGCGCGGTCGACGATATCACGCTCGAAAGTTCTGACGTAACAGGTGGTCCTGAGCTCTTTCTCTACCAATCAGGCTATATCACCATTAAGTCGCACGATGAATATGGCTATATACTCGGCATACCCAATGAAGAAGTGCGTCAGGCTCTTAATGCCATGGTGCTACCCGCCCTGACACTTCGCAAGGAGAGCGAAACACGTTCGCTGCAAAGCTGGCTTGCTCGACAACTTGACCTCGGACAACTTGACGAAGCTAAGAAAAGCCTTCGTTCGCTCATAGCTGACGTGCCTTATAGCAACAAAAAACTTGCTTCGATGCACATGGAGGAGCGATATCGCCTCATCATAAGCACCATACTCAATGCAGTAGGTATACGCGTAGAGGTAGAGCGAATGCTTGCTACGGGGCGCATCGACCTCGTAGCGTGGACTTCACGCTTTATTTACGTGATTGAACTAAAACTGAGCAGTAATGGCGGAATGGCTGCTGCTGAACAGCAAATTCGCAGCAGTGGCTACACCGAACCTTTTAAAGCAGATTCACGCAAAGTAATTGGTCTTGCCATCGAACTGGATGATCTTGGGAAAGGATTAATCGATTGGAGAACAATAGAGTAAGTTCGCCAACACTTTCACAACAGCAAGTCCATACTCCCCCTCCCCCCCAAAAAACTCTTAATCTCAATATTATGACAGAAGACATCAATCGATTCCTTGAAGCACAAGATGGCGGACGATACGAGCAGGCATTGGCCGAAATCAAAGAGGGGCGTAAGCGCTCACACTGGATATGGTATATTTTCCCGCAACTGCGCGGCCTGGGACACAGCCGTATGGCTCAATACTATGGAATCGGCTCTAAGGAAGAAGCCGAGGATTATCTCAGCGACGACACGCTCCGAAGTCGTCTTGAAGAAATATCTCATGCGCTACTTCTCCACTCCGATGAGAGTGCAGAGGCTGTGCTCGGGGGCATCGATGCACTGAAGGTGCGTTCGTGTATGACTCTCTTCGACGCTATCGCACCCTACGACGTCTATGCCGAAGTGCTCGATACCTTCTACGATGGCGATCGCTGCGAGCTCACGCTGCGAATGCTTGAGGAAGAGGAATAACCATTAGAGCATAGCCCAATTTAGTTTACAAAATCTTACCACTCACTATTGCAGCATTACAACTTTATTGTAATATTGCAGTAGTTTAACAGCTCAAAGCTATGATATGCGTGCAACATTGCACAATATCATGTTACGCCAAAGTAGATTACTACTTTTGCAGCAAGGAACAGGGCTATCACTTCCTCCCAAGAGCATGAGAGAAGATAACCTTGAATCAGAAACATTACTTTCACAACAAAACACTCCTTGATCATGACCAACACTCACATCCCAGGGTTGAGTTTCTCGCTCAAACGTGCACTGGGCATCACCCGTGCTAAGCAACAGTTCGCCCAGCAAACGGGCATCCCCACCACCAAAGCTGGCATAGAACGCAAAATAGGCCGCGCACTGCTCAAAGGCCTGTTTGGAAAATAGATTGTTAGTTTTAAGTTTGGAGGTTATGGGGGTATAAAGTTACCTCCTTCAAAACCAAAGAATTAACACCCGAGGCCCTTAACTCTAAGATACAACATCCTTGTAATATATGAAAAAACTTCTTTTCACCCTCCTACTACTGATCACCTGCACCATAACCGTTCACGCACAGGCTGAAGATCTTGCTCTACCCAACTACTCGCCCAAGGAACTCAAAAAGATAACAAAGAAAGCCAACAAGGGTGATGTGCAGAGCATGAAGTTGCTCTGTCAATACTATTGGAGAGAAGAACACAGAGATTCCATGCTCTGCCTAAAATATCTGCAACTTGCTGCCGATGCGGGCGATATGGAAGCACAAAATTCCATGGGATCGGCCTACGCTTCTGGCTCATACGGACTCACCATCGATTACGACAAAGCACTCTACTACACTCGCAAAGCAGCCAATCAGAATTACGACTTTGCCATCTTCAATCTTGGATTATTCTACTTTAATGGCGATGGAGTAGAACAAGATTTCGAAAAAGCCTCCGCTTATTTTAAGCAAGCAGCCATGAAAGGCTTAGCTCCAGCTCAATTCTATTATGGCGCATGCTTGTCAATAGATAGTACTGCCACAGACCAGGCCAATTTCTGGATACAAAAGTCGGCCGATCAAGGATACATTCCAGCCTTTGCTGTCGTAGCAGAGCACTATCTTAATCAAGAAGATTTTGCCCAAGCAATGAAATATGCCCAAATGGCTGCCGACGAAGGCGACGCTGTGGGCATGAGTATGCTCGCTACCATATACTACCTTGGCTTGGGAACAGAAAAGGACTTAGAACAAGCACGCTATTGGGCACAACAAGCTGCCGACCAAGAGAACAACGCGGGCTATACCATGCTGGGACAAATCTATTACGACGAAGAGAACTACCTCTTTGCCAAAGCTTATTTAGAAAAAGGTGCTCTGCTTGGCAATAACCGAGCACGCGAAGTACTGGCCGAGATGTATCATGAAGGTAAAGGCGTGGAGAAAGATGAAGAGAAAGCTCGAGCTTTTCTCACAGATGCTATCGCCGATGGCGATGAAGCCGCTAAGCTCCTACTGAGCCTTTACAACCTATCGGACAATCACAACGACCTCGATGCCGTTGCCCACGATGAGCAATCTATCGATAGCAACGACCCTATAGCTCTGCTCATTCTATCTGCCAGATACAAAGAGGGTATGGGGGTGGAACAAGACCTAAAGAAAGCCTTCCAACTCTGCAAGAGATCGGCTGATATGGGATACGCTCCAGCACAGTACGACCTGGCATCGTACTACAGACTCGGACAAGGAACAGCTAAAGACGATAGAGAAGCTTTCAATTATCTGCTCAAATCGGCTAAACAAGATTGTGATATAGCTTACGGATCGCTTTCAAATTGCTATTACTTTGGTAAAGGTACAGCCGTCAACTACCCCGAAGCACGCTATTGGGCAGAAAAAGGTGTTGAAAAAGATGACACCATAGCCTGCTACATTATGGGGCTCTATTACTATCAAGGCGCAGCTACATCTCGCAACTACGAGAAAGCCCTAAGTTATTTCCAGAAAGGTGCAAATTTAGGTAGTTCCGACGGACTATATGGATGCTTCATTTGCCATCATTTCGGTGATGATGCTATTCGTAATAATGTATTAGCATTTAAGGAATTAAAGCAGGCAGTCGAATTGTACCAAAAGAGTGGAATAGAGTCTACAAATATCACCTTAGCCTATTACAACATGGGCATTTGCTACCAAAATGGAGTAGGCACAGCCAAAGATTCTAAAAAGGCTTTCTATTGGTTCTCCCAAGCAGCAAAGCAACAGAACAATGATAATGACCCTGCAGTAAAGAAAGCCATCGGATCGGCTCAATATAACGTATCTTATTATTACTACAACGGCATTGGCACCGCTGTCAACAAGGCTAAAGCCAAATACTGGATAAAGGAATCTGCTGCAAACGATTGCAACGAAGCTAAAGAAGCATTGAAGAGAATGAAATAAAACACACACGACTATATGAAACGATTACTTACCCTACTCCTACTCTTCGTCTCCCTCGCCCTCACCACCTGGGCTGACAAGGAGATAAAGCGCCCCGACACCTACAACTACAACCGAGGCGAAGAACTCTACTTCGACGACAAAAACGATGAAGCACTCGAGTACTTCAACAAGGAACTCGCCGACAATCCGGAAAATGGATACGCCTACATGTACGTGGCAGACATTCAGCGACAAGCTGACGAGGCTGGCGCTGCACTCAATGCTGCCAACTCGGCCGTGAAGTACATCCCCAAAAAGGACGCGCTCATGCTCGCAGCCGTCTATAGCGTCAGAGCACAGGTGCAGTGCATGCTCAAGGACACCATAGCCGCTCTCTCCGACTATGCCTTAGCCCTCAAGGCCAAACCCGACGAGACCCGCGTCATTCAGCAACGCGCCCAACTGCTCTACGAGCTCAAGCGATACGATGATGCTACAGCCGACTATCAGCGCATGATTGATCTCGAACCGGGCAACTCTTTAGGATACATCGGTATAGGCCGCAATCTCAACGCTCAGGAGAAATGGCAAGAGTCCATCGACATTCTCACCAAAGCTACCACACTCGAGACCGATAACTCCTTCCCCTACGCCTTCCGTGCCGAAGCTTATCTCGGACTCAAGGATTGGAACAAAGCCACAGAGGATATTGCTGATGCACTCTACATCGATAGCAACAACAAGGCTTTCATCCTTATGAAACTTCTCAAAGAACCCGCACTCTCACTGATGATCGCCAAACTCAAAATTCGCGGCAATAAGGAGCCCAACGAGGAGAAATGGCCTTATTATATAGGAGTGATCTACGAAGGCAACGAGCAGTATGCCAAAGCCATCCCCTACTATGAGAAAGCACAACAGATCGATGCCGATTCATACAATCTGGCTCGTCTAAGCAATTGCTACAGCGAATTAGGGAACTACTCACGAGCACTCGACCTCCTCGACCAAGCCATGGAAATGGACTCCACGCAGGACAGCTACATCGCCTCGCGTGCAGAACTTCTCTACAATCTGCAACGCCCCAAGGAAGCCATCGAACTCTACGGCGACTTCATCAGCCAATACCCCGACTACCCTGGAGGCTACAGCCGTCGTGGATGGTATAAGAGCATCATTCGCGACTACGAGGGAGCCATCGAAGACGAGACACTTAGCATTGCCGCCGATCCCGATTTCTCCTCAAATGTCTACGTTGTCCGAGGCAACTGCTATTTAGCTCTTGGCGATCTTGACCGCGCTCGTGCCGACTACAAGAAGGCCATCGAGATGGAGCCTACTCCCGACACCTACTCGTGCTCACAATATGCCTACCTCGGACTGGGCAACATTGCAAAAGCCATCGAAGTGAACGACACCATTCTTAAGCGCAACGACAACGCAGGAGCCTACTACGACGCAGCATGCCTCTACTCTCGCATGTGCAATCACGCAAAAGCTATGGAATACTTAAAGCGTTCGCTCGAAATGGGCTACGTCAACTTTGCCCACATTGCCCAAGACACCGACATGGACTACCTCCGCCAGTCGGCCGACTTCAAGCAACTCATCCAGACCTTCCGCCAAAAGGTGGAGCAGAGCAACGAAGCCTCAGAGCCCACCGTCAGTACTCACTCCACAGGCCATGAAGTCGTGACTGAAGTGCCCTTCACCAAGGAAAACGGCGTGACGAACATCAAGTGCACTATCAACAACCTACCGCTCTACTTCGTGTTCGACACGGGCGCATCCACCGTCTCGCTCTCCATGGTAGAAGCCAACTTCATGATGAAAAACGGCTATCTGAGCAAGACTGACGTTGTGGGCAGCCAACGCTTCATGGACGCCAATGGCAACGTGAGCGAAGGCACCATCATCAACCTGCGCCACGTAGACTTCGGCGGATTAAAACTCGAAAACGTACGTGCCTCCGTCGTTCGCAATCAGCACGCACCGCTCCTCCTCGGTCAGTCCGTGCTCAGCCGCCTCGGTCGCATTGAGATCAACAATCTACGCAACGTGCTCGTAATCACAAGCCGTCAGTAACATTAAAAGACTAACCTATTATCCACAAGCAACTCATCAGAGGGTGCCTCTCTTTCGGAGGCACCCTCTGACATCTTTATAGCTACTATACTGACATACACTCGAGCATAGCAAATCTTCAATCTATTCCTTCCTTATCGCACACATCTTCTGTTTTCATATTCCTTCATCTTCCCATCTGCGCATGATGATGTTTCCGTCTACGAATTAGGGTCTTTCCATCTACGAATCATGGTTTCCCCATTTCAAGACGTACAACATCTTGTCTACCACCCTGGGGTGGCAGAGCTGCCACCTTGGGGTGGTAAAGCTGCCACCTTGGTGTGGTAAAGCTGCCACCTCGGGGTGGCAGAGCTAAAAGTGCTTATTTGTGAACAGCTTGACGAACATTAACAGCCAATAAAAATCCCTTTCATAAACGAAAGCAAGCTCATATACAGGACAAAAGAGGCCTTAAAGACAAGCCACATGAAGAGTTCTTATTCTTGTCCAAGTTTGTCCAAGTTTGTCCAATGCGATTCTTCACACGCATTAACGATACAAAATGTTTATATTTGCAACAAATTAGAAGCCTTACTATGAAAGAAGCCTTAATCGAAGAAATCAATCATACTGAACATATACATCCCACTACCCACCGTGAGTTTATTGAGTTGAGTGATAAGATCACGAATGAGACCCACCAGTACGTCAGCCCCACCACGCTGAAACGTCTATGGGGCTATCTGCATGACCACAATCACCCAAGCAAATGCACACTCAACATCCTATCGCAATATTTGGGTTATGCCGATTTCGAAAGCTATTGCAACAAGCAGAAAGACAAAGTCTCTTCCACCTTCTTCTGCTGCACCTATTCCACAGAGAACTTGACTGAGGGCGATGAGCTCAAGATCAGTTGGGAGCCCGACCGAGAGATAACCCTTCGCTACGTGGGCAGCAACACCTTCCGCGTCATAGCCTCGCTCAACTCCAAGCTCTCCATCGGCGATACCGTGCAAACATCCTACTTCATGGAAGGTGAATCCATCACTTTCACCAACGTCATCCACAATGGCAAAGGGCCCTTTGGCTACACCGCAGGCAAGCTCTCCGGCATACATATTGAACCAGTCTAGGAGAAATTAAATTTCCCTTCCAAGAAGCTATAGCGTTATTGCTATTTTATCACATTCATCACAATATAGAAGTTACACTCTTTTACTCTTTAACAAGTTTGGATAAAGTTGGATAAAAATTAAGCTCAACGGATTTTTATATTTGTATATCTTTGCAAACATTATAAGTCACATCTACAAATTAAAATTTCATATATGGTTTAGATTATCCAATAATGGTTTCATTAAAGACAAATAGTTCAAACAACATGCTGATATATGAACATGAAATAGTACATAGCATAACCTATCGCAACTCGTAATAAATACATTTTTCAAATAAACTTAAAGGTGCATTAAATTACCACTAACAACTCAATCAAGCAATGGAAAGAACAATTATTTATGTTTTCGGACCTAAGAGACTTGCTTCATTATATGTATCTGGGAACGAAATGGCCTTAGAAGAAAATGGGGGGTGGGTAAAAATAGGACAGACCACAGAGAATGATGACAATGTGGATAAATGGGATAGCGCAATGAAGCGCATCAATCAAGAAACCCATACAGGAATACCTGAAGTATGTCAACTATATGATGTTTTCGAATATCCCAAACAAAAAGGGAATGCGGACGATTACGTAAGGAGACTATTAGCTGAAGGTTTGTATGAGTTGAAAACATCAAAGAAAGAAAATAAGAATCTAGAGAAAAACGCAATAAAAGCAGGTCGTGAGTTCGTGTACGGAGTTAGTAGGTCCCAAATTCATAATGCATTTGCCGTGTACGAAAGAAATCTTATTTTAGAATGCTCAAACGAAATTGAAAAATTGAAAAATCTTATCAACTTTATCAAAAATAACAATTCTGATTCTGACGATGAAAGCAATGAGGTTACACTTGGAATAAATTTGGATTTTCCATCTGAGAGGAATAATAAGATTTGGAGGGAAGTAAAAAGTAAAATAAACGAAAAGATTGACAACAATATCACAAATCAAAAAGATAGGCACTACATTTCCATAAAAAGCAAACACTCTAACCAAGAATTTAAATGTTGCTATTTTTGCCAGATGGGAATTAGAAGTGGCATAATTTCTGTTGTATTCGAGACCTACGGTGGTGAAGCAGACCGAGATAACGTCAACGCATATCTTGACAATAATAATGAATTACGAAAGAGCATTCCCAATATAGCGCTAAAACAAGGAATCAAAAATAAAGAGAAATGGGCTTGGAACGTATCAGACACATTAAATAAGTCAGACAAAGACTTAATTGAATGGTTTGTTAAGACATTTTTTTCTATGTATCACATTTTCGAAAAATACGATCCTAAGACCAATTACATATCTAAGTAAAGATATTAAAAGCAAATAAAAATGTGATGGACAATTGAAAGAGAAATTAAAGCCATGGATGATCGTACGATGCGAAATAGTTTCTACTTAAAACTATGCATTCTCCTTGTGTTTGGAGTAATATGGTGCATGTATAACAGATTAATACCTGAGACCTATCAAGTAACATGGTTAAAATGTCCTTTCAAACAACTTACTCACTTACCATGCCCTGCTTGCGGTACAACACGTGGGATGTTAGCTCTTCTTCATGGAGATTTTTCCAAAGCCTTGTTGAGTTATAATGCACTCTGTGTGGTAGAACTTCCCTTGTTATTACTTACAACACTTTGGCTTTCATTCGACATCATAACTAATCACAACGTACTTTATCATGCATGGGTTAGACTAAGCGCTTGCCTTAGCCGTAAATTAGTATTAATTCCTATACTTTCTGTAATAGCTTTCAACTGGATATGGAACCTTTTGAAAGACTTATAGCAGAAGACATAGCAAATTCTTCAAATACACTTTATAAACCCTTATTAATTATTACAATTATGGACAAAAGTTCACTGGTAGCAATGATTGCTCCCAACATTCCCGAGATGATGATTCCATCATTTGAACAAGCTGTAAAAGATTTACCAGAAGAGAAGTTGTCTTCTATTACTTCTGTTCCAATGAAAAGTCCCACCACAACACTTATTCTTGCATTCTTCCTAGGCGGACTTGGCGTTGATCGTTTTTATTTAGGAGATACAGGAAGCGGCGTTGCAAAGTTGCTCACTTGTGGAGGTGTAGGAATTTGGTCTTTAATTGACCTTTTCACTGCATTCAATCGCGCCAAACGAGCTAACTACAATAAACTTAGGCTTTATCTACACTAACCTGCATTAACAGTAATTATTGTAAAAATATCTTGTCCTATAATCTTGCAAGTTCGCATTCATAGATGGTGCGTCTTGTAGGATTTGGGACAGATTTGAAACACTTGGTGTCGCGATATATAACCTCGTCATTAAGATAAGATTCAAAAAATAGATATCTTTGGCGATGCATGGGTAGAATGTCTACACTAAGTAAGATCGAAGTAAAGTTAGTCAGTTTTACAATCATCCAAATTCTATGGTATACGCAATGAAATTAAGCACCTTACTTTTCTCCTCACTCATACTCCTAATGGCCGCATGTAGTAAGGATTCTGCACAGCTTACTTGTGAAGCTGTTAATGGCTATCAAAGCGATGCAATCACCGTTTCGGAAGAACCCTTCACGCTCGAACAGAGTGGTGAGGGAGAAACTCGCACTCTCTCCATCACGGTGAAGATGACGGCAAACGAGCACATCAGTGGCATTACCGAACTCGATCCAAGCAATATCACCCTCGATGATGATTTCTGCGTAAAGATTGTAAGCGATGGTATAGAGCAAAAACTGAAGCTTGATTCTGACTCTGCTAAGACAGCATTTGTCAGCCTTTTGAAGGCTAAGAAGGGCACAGAGGCCAACATTAAGTTTAGTGCAAAGGTCGCCAAGGACGATGCTAAGAAGACGCTCAACAATGCCAAGCAATTCTCCATTGAAGATTTGAACGTTGACCTAAAGAATATCACCTTGAGTGGTAACATCGGCAAATACCCAGTATGTATGACCATCAACGTAGAGCATGAAGGTAAAATCACTGGTGCCTATTATTACAAGCGTATGGGTCCCGGAGCATTGCTCTATTTCAAGTCAGATTATAGCTTAACATCACCAATGACCATCCCCGAGTTCGATATTAACGGCAACAATACAGGTTCTTTTGAAGGAACATTCAAAGACGACGTGTTCAGCGGAAAGTTTACCACGCGTGGTAATACCTATATGTATAGTCTTCGCCCCGATGCTTCTGGTGTACCTATAGATCTGTCGGCTGTGCCTTTCGATAGCTTTGAACTACCCCAGACTGCATCTGGCTCATCAGATTCAGACGGTATCGATAGCTATGATTCCGAAGCCAGTTCAAGCACGGGCTCGGCTGATATCGACGATTTGCTCGACTCCTACGAACGCTGCATCGACAAGTGCATTACCATTATGAGAAAGGCAAAGAACAACGATCCTACAGCTCTTACAGACTATGCGGAATACGTCTCTGAAATGCAAGACTATGCCGAGAAACTTGAAAACGTAAAGGGCGATTTCTCATCTGCCCAACTGCAGCGTTTCACACGCCTTATGACAAAGGCAGCTCGTGCTGCGCAGCAATAGTTAATTTTAAGGTCTGATGAGTCCGTGTGCTAATCATAGTACACGGGCTCATTTATTGGTACATAATCAAATCTTTTAATCATTATGAAACTCAACTATATAGGCATAGCTCTGCTGCTCTGTTCATTAGTACTTGGAGCATGCAACCTCCGTGCTCAACACAATAACTCGACACAGGAGCAAAACGTATTTTCTCAAGATACTGATGTTAAAGAGCAACCATCATCCACATCCGGACAAAAGACCGACACCATCACCAGTTATTCTGACGAAGAACAACCTCACACTCACTATCGCGAAATATCCCATCCAACACCCAACTTCGACCCTTCTCGCACAAACGAAGTGAAAGGCGTAATACTCCACCATACCGCAGAGCCTACCATAGAACGCTCCTTGTGGGTGCTCACTGAAAGCAAGAAAGGAGTTGGCACTCACTGCGTCATCGACACCGATGGTACACGCTACATCATGTGCGACCCGACCGTAGTGACCTATCATGCAGGCTATTCACGCCTTGATGGCCGTGAAGGATGCAATGGGTTTACCATTGGTATTGAATTTCAGGGAAACACATTAGAGCACCCGCTCACACAAGATCAGATTAGTAGTGCCATTGAATACTTAAAACCCATCATAGCTCGTTACAACATCCCCCTCACCCACATCGTCACCCACGAGATGGTACGAAAAAACTACATGCGCCACCATCCCGAGAAACACATAGCCGGAAAAGTAGATATTACACAGACGGAATATCGTCGCTTCATGAAGCAACTCTATCGCGTCTATGGGAAATCATTCTAAATCGCTAATTCTTTGATACTACAGGCGCTTGTTCCCTTTTATTTAATTACTACATAGTAGTGTTTCATAGGAAGAAAGAAATTCGCCATTCTTGTTTCTATCTGTCGGGTAAGACTTTTGTACAAGCAAGTAGGAGATAAACACTAATCATCGGTGTTTATCTCCTACTCTTATTTTTTAATGCTATTATCCATAACGATTCTCTTACACCTCCTCCATCCTCTTGAGCAGATAGCCATCAAACTGCATGATGATGAGGTGTAAGTGTGTGCCTTGGCGCAAGGCTTCTACACGTGGGGCTTGAGCATAACTGTGAATCTGAGCTACGGCATCGTCCCATTGCTGCTGCACTTGCTGACTTGAAGCGCCTTTGTGTATGACTTTGAGTTCGAGTATGTAGCTGTGCTGCGTGGCATAGTGTGTGAGGTCGGGCAGGAGGAAGAAGTCGCAGTAGCCATGGTTGAGTTCGAGTTCGGGAGCGGTGTAGTAATAATTCGTCATGCTAAAGTATGCCATGAAGAAGCCTTGCAAATTGCGCTCCGACTCTATGGCATCGCGCACCGAAGATAGCTTGGCATAAGAATCGGCCATGAATTTAAGACATTTTCGCCATTCACCCTCATAGGCCATCTCATAGAAGCCGTCGTCCAGTTGCATAGTGTTGACGTAGCTACGATTCTGAAAATCCTCAAGCAGATAGCCGTAGTACTGCTTTCGCACGTTATTATTGGGGATGCCAAGCACCAAGCGTTCACCACGTGTGCCCTTGATAGTAAGCATGCCATAATAATAGAGCAAACTCGGGAAGAACTGCACTTTGGGGATCTGATAGGCCGAGAACGATTCGAATAGCTCACACACGATTTCTCCCTCTTCGGCTATTTTGCTGATGAGTCCTTTACGCTCGCCATCCAACTTGTCGAATTGCAAGAGTTTCTGCATTTTCCCATAGTCTATCTTGGTGTTAGGATCGATCATCTGCTTAGGTGCACAACCATAACTCATATAGTTGCGCAGATAGTATAGCACCATGTCGGTATTGAACACACGGTCCCGACCATGCAAAGATTCCTCTGAGAAGCAATAGCCATCATACCATGGCTCCATGTCTTTTATGGCAAACTCCACATCAAAGTCGGCTGGCAATTTGCCATGATCTTTATAATACTCAAACATGGTGCGTACATCGCTCGTGGTAAAACCGAGTATATTGTTAAACTGCGGTTTAGTGGCAATGTTCCAACCGATGTTGAATCCACTCGTCACATCGTCTAACGTCACAGGACTTACTCCGGTCATAAATATACGATCGAAGTTGCCCTTAAATTTCTTGAATATATCTCGATAGAAGCCATCAGCATGCGTTATGGCATGATATACAGCCTCGCCTTGTTCGTTGAGGATGGTATTCGTAAAATTGTCGTACTCATCGATGATGAGGAAAAGCATGTTGCCTTGTTCTGCAGAGTAGTTGCATAATATGTCTAACTTATCTGCAAAGGATTCACTATTAGCAATTTGTGCAGTTATGTCGGCAGGATAAAACTCAGAATAGCGATGCACGAAAGAATCAATTCGCTTGCTACAATAGGAATCGAATCGGCGCTCAATCTTACTAATATCTCCGCCTACTTGTGAGAAATCCAGATAAAGGATGAAATATTTCCCTTGCAGCGCTGTGGGATGCTGAGCAATCCACAAGTCACCAAACAATTCTTTAAAGCGATCCTTTAATTTGCAGTCGTAATAAGCACGCATCATGCTGACGAGCAGGCTCTTGCCAAAACGACGCGGACGAGTGAAGAACAGATAGCGAGCTTCATCCTCAATCATGGGCAAGTACATCGTCTTGTCCACATAATACAGATTATTTGTTCTAATATCCACAAAGTCGGACACACCGTAGGGCACTTGTTTTACTCCTTTATTCATAACATATACTGCTTTTGCCTACAAACTTACTGATTTTTATTCATTCTGCAATGTTCACAAAGCGTGGCATACTAAAGATTTCTTGAATAATGCTAAAGCATCAATTCAACCCGTTGGCGGAATTCTTGGCTAACGGATAAACAAGTTAACAAGTAAAAATATCTTAGACTACTTGTTTCGTTAAAAACGAGAACGATTAAACTTGACATACTTACCTGTTCACCTGTTAACTTGTCAACCCGTTTACAAATTCCGCCAACACGTTCATTTCACTCCTTCACAAAGCGCCGTACCTTTTGCAAGGGTATGCCAAAGTTGAAATTGTCTGTACCATTGAGCTTGGCGAAGTTGACGCCTACGAGGTTGCCGCGCTCATCTACTACGGGGCTTCCACTCGAACCTTGCATCGTGGGAATGCTGTAGAGCAAACGAGTGCCATCGGGCATTTGCGTGATTCGTCCACCCGTCATCTGTACCTTGATGCCCTTGCGCGTGTTGGCAAGGACGATGCCTGCGTTGAAGCCTATCATGTAGAGCTTCTGGTCTATCTTGGGAGCGTCGGGCGAGGGAGTGTTGCTCTTTTTCTTGAAGATGTTCCACCAGTGCGACTGATCTTTTCGGCCTTCTACGGGAAATACGTAGCACTTATCGGGCGTCTTCTCCGTGCGGAGCTGCAGAAGCGCCAGGTCGGTCTCTTCGTCTGGCGAGAGGCGCACCACATTGCAAGGGTTCGTTCCGAGGAAGTCGCTCTCTGTGCTGACGTAAGAGTCGTTGTAGGCAATGCCCAATTCGCAGATGGGATGGATGGTAATACTGGACGGATCGAGCTGATCGCCCACTCCATTGCGCGCCTGCATCGCGACATTATATTGTTGCTGCAATTGGCTCTGCTCGTTTTCTATCTGGCTCACTCTCTCTTGGTCCACTTCCACATTGCCCCAAAAGTCTTCGCTTACGCACTCCTGCTTTTGGCTTTCGAGGGCATCGTACTGCTCGGAGAGTTCGTTCATGCGGGCTTCGTAGAGAGCCTTCACGTAGCGTATGATGTTCATGAGGCTTTGCTTCACCTGTGCTTCGTCGATGATGGGCGAAGCTACGTGTCGATTGGTGAGCAGCAGTCCGCGATCGTTGATGAAGAAGGCGGTACCCGTCAGGTAGCCACAATTCTTGCGTATCTCGTTGATATCGTCGGTGAGTCCGGTGAGCGTACCATCCTCTTCGATGCTTGTGAAATAGAGGTGTTCGCCGCTGGGAAGCGTCACGTTGTAATAGTACTTATTGAGCACCATGACCACTCCCGAAGCTTCTTCCTTGTAGAGTTCTTCGGGCGTAGGCGGTTCATTTGAGCAGGCTGTAAGCAATAGGCTTATGAGCAGCGAGAGAAGATAGAGAGTTGTTTGTTTCATATGATGTGGTACTTATCTTATGCAAAGATAATGCAAATCGAATGCAGAACATCAAGCTTGCTTGAATGTTATGCTGAGATGCAGCTTATCTTAATGCAAAGATAATATACTTTCGAGTTTCATCCCAAAAAGAGTGTACAAACTGTTCACTTTTACTAAAGTTTCTGATTTGACAGCGCGGGCTGAAAGCCCAATGAAATCCATAGCCCAAGGCAACGCCTTGGGTAGGAATCAAGCAGGAATGATACGCCCTGTAAGGGCAGAAGTAAGGACAATATATTAGTACTTTTGCCCTTACAGGGTGTAACTACACTGTCTACGGGATACCCTGGGCGTTGCCCTGGGCTATGGATTTCATTGGGCTTTCAGCCCGCCTATACTAAATCCGAAACTTGAAACTTTTATTTCTGCAAACTTAAGTCAGTCCCTTACGCGCGCGCATTACAGCCATTTTTGTTTGGAAGTTCTTACACTTACCGCCTAAAAACGACTGACAACCCTGAAAATCAACAGATTAGATATAGAAACATCTGTCACTAATCCCTCACTTATCTTACACTCAGCGTCACTTCACTATCTCTTGACACAAGAAAAATTATCCCTTGGAAGAGGAAAAATTAGTCCTGGGAACAGGAAAAATTATCCCTTGGAAGAGAAAATACTCATCCAAGGGATAATTTCAAGAGCAAAATGCCTCAACAAATGGCTCGTCCACCACTGCTATGCTGCAGAAGGATGTGCAAGCAAACGTGCATGCAGAGTGTAGGAAAAGTGCAAGTACATGCACTCCGTACTTCACTGAATATCAATGTATTTCAAACCAAAAGTGACGGATGAGGGAGAGACGGAGACAAAAACTTGCTGATACACGCGCGTACGCGTGAGGAAGAGTACTACTTTCAATGAAGAAAGTCTCTTTGCGCTTCGCGCGGTATTTTGAACATTAATTGCCATTAATTAGACATTAATTATTCGTTAATACTTCC
>ERZ808270.568-NODE-568-length-20905-cov-3.899712_pt1 | contig 20905 bp, 21 predicted proteins | sample MGYA00521082_ERZ808270 | MGnify/ENA primary metagenome ERZ808270 (study PRJEB31516, sample SAMN03275594) | gut metagenome | biome: mammalia-associated habitat; material: feces | host: Papio cynocephalus | place: Kenya | collected 2012-07-27 ... | reverse complement strand
CCATCCGCACAATATAATCCGGATCTTTTACAAAATGCTTTTCATCATAATAGCGTTTTAATTTACGTATTGCTGCAATTGCGGCTTTTTCTGTAAATCGGTCCTGTTCCAACGCACAGTTATATTCCAGCACAGAATGAATGTAGTTCACACACGCACGATACCACTTTGTCATAGCTGTTCTAACACCTCATCTCCATACCGGGCACGGATCTGCTGTTCCAACGAAACAAACACTCCAATATACTGATGCAGAATTTTTTCAACCAGTTGCTGTGCTGCTTCTTCATTATAAATATGTGTGGCATCATTTCGATCACGCAACATTTCCAGCCATACATCTTCTTCCATAAAATGAAAATAAGCATACGCGGTCTTAATGATTTCCCTGGGAGATCCCGTTGCAGCCTGATTTGCTCCTTCATACCGCAACAACTCCTTTAATACCTTCCAACCTAATTCAAACTGAATATAAAATTTATCTATAATGCCACTTACTATAAATTCGTTGGTAACATCTTCCTGTTCTGCCCGACAAAGCACCTGCAAATGCCTAACATACTGATCAAACTTTTTCATATAAAACAACCCCATCTTTCTCTATCTCGGATACCAATTCAGATGACACGTATTTATCATCCATATTGATAATATCCAGCTTTAAAAGCGACCACAGATCTTCATTTAAACTATCCGACAAACCTCCAAAATCTGCACACCCATAAATTGCCAGATCGATATCGCTTCTGGGCATATTAGTTCCACGCGCACGTGATCCAAATAATACTACTTTTTTTACCTGATATTTTTTTGAAATTTCCACTATCTGCCGATATACATTTTGTATGTTATGGTCTTGATTCTCTTTCATCACAATCATTATCCCTGTTTTCTGTTATTTCAGTGATCTTATTATACGCCAGATTCTATAATGAATGCAACCAGCCATTACTATCCCACAAATAAGAAAAAGGGCACCTCACAAAGTGAGATTCCCTTTTTCATTTCCATCCTAAATCTGCTCTGGTTTTATTTCAAATATATTCTACTGTTTTGAAGTCTTAGGCTTTTTTACATACTTTGCATATAAGAAACAACTAATGACAACTACTACCACACAGAATGCCGCTAAAATTTCAAAAATCTGCATATAACCGGCAGCCCCCTGCGTTTTATCGAGAATAGAACCAAAGAAAGTGCTCAAAAACATATCTGGCAGATATCCGATAATTGATGCAATTCCAATTGCTGTTCCTGCTACTTTAATCGGAATGTTAATTTCGTGCATAGTAGAAAACATAACTCCATATAAGCACATGCTAAACAATCCAGGTATCAGTGTCAAAACGGCAACCAGCATTGCCGGAGCCTGACTTCCCACTAATATTACCAGCACAATGGAAACGGCCAGAATCGCTCCTCCAAACCGAAACCAATTTAGCGTAGACTTAAATACTTTATCTGCAAGAATTCCACCAAGAGGTGCTGCAATGAGCATAACTACATATGTACGAAGTACGGAGCAGACACCTGCGACCGTTGTTGATAAACCGACAATGTCTGTCAGATATGGTGTAAAATAAGAGGAGCAGCTGTACACGCCATAAATACAGAAGAACATAATTGCAGCCAGCCATACTGCCGGATTTTTTAACACTACACCAATATCACTGAAATGAAATTTATCTTCCTCTGCAGTAGAAATATCTTTATCTGTTTTTCCTTCCATAAAAATTGCAAGCAGTATTGCGGCAAGTATGGTAAATACAGCCATGGAAATTACGGCAAAAAAGAATCCCATCTGTTCATTTTTGTCACCGCCGCCGAGATTATATGCCCAGAGATTTACAACTGCAATAATTGCTGCTGTTGTTCCATTTGCCGCATAATATACCCCATACATGCGTCCCTGTTCTTCTTCTGTACCAATAATACGAATTGCTTTTAAAAGTGCCGTCCAAAAGACAAAACCAGATCCTAGTGCAAGCAGAAGCCAGATAACAAGCGAAATTCCAAATGCTACTGATCCTGGCAGACCAAGAAAAATTGTTATGGCAAAAATAATTGTCAATGCCGAAGTTGCCAGCAACGATAATATCAGTGCTTTTTTAGGATTTACTTTATCTGCCAGAATACCTCCGGGAATATAAAGAATTACACATCCTATTGCATACATGGTAAGAAGCATTCCGGATTGTGCATTACTAATATGCAATACATGAATCAACGGGTTATAAAATACATATTTCAAATACGGGAAGATATAAATAGATCCCCCGGCAAGTCCCAGAACAATTAATGTCAGATATTTTTTCAATGTTTGATTCATAATTTTATTCCTTTCTTTTTATTTCTAAATCATTTTCGATCTTTATGATCTCTTCTTTTGTTTTATTTCCATAGTCTTCTTTCATCGCTTTCAGCACAGAAGCCGACATCAGACCCGTAATAAAAATCAGTGGAAATCCCAATACAATTGCGAACCTCTGCACGAGCTGCAATCCTCCGGTAAAAGAAAGTGCAATTGCAAGTGCAAATATTGCGAGTGCCCAGCTGAACCGGTTATAAAGATGTGGATCTTCATCCGGATGCAGCCCCTTTGAGGTTGCTGATCCAAGTACCATCGCTGTAGAATCTATGGTTGTCGCCAGAAATACAAAACAAAGTATAATCAATACGACAATAAACACTTTACTGAGTGGTAACGTCTGCATAATGGCAAGAACAGCTTTTCCATTTCCTTCATTTTTTACAATCGAAACCAAATCGACAATTCCATGTTTTTGCAGATATAAAGAATATCCTCCAAGAATGCCAAGAAATGTACAGCATCCAAGACTTCCCCATATCATTTGTCCAAGAAGAACCTGCTTTAATGTCCTTCCCCGGGAAACTTTTGCCACAAACATGCCCATAATCGGAATAAAAATCAGCCACCATCCCCAGTAGAACATCGTCCAGTCGTTTACAAATTTTCTGTCCCCAAAAGGATCTGTGTTAAACATCATGCGCGGCAGTTCGTCAAGATACAATCCAATGCTGTTCATCTCCATTCTTATAATGTCATTCATTGGAGATACCAAAAAGAAAGCTATCAGAAATGCAAAAATAATAAACATATTCACATTTGTAAGTTTCCGGATTCCATTATCCATTCCCCGGAAAACACTCCATCCAAAAATAAGGAACCATACAAGAAACACAAACAATTGCAGCCAGATAGTCTGTTTGATACCAAAGGTATCCGCAATCAGTTCCGACATGACCGGAACTCCCAGTCCAAGGGAAGTTGTAATAGAAGCTACAATACCAAGGGCTACAATCGAATCAATAATCTTACCTGCCCAGGAATTTGCAAACTTTCCTCCGAATAATGGCACCAGCGTATCGGAAATCTTTACACTTTTACTGTTTCTTTTATAAAGCATATAAGAAATAGCAGCGATTGCCGGTACATAAAATGCCCATGCGCTTATTCCCCAGTGGAACTGCCCATACATATGTGCATATTCATATGCTTTGTTTGACATCGCTTTGATATGAAACGGTGTATTTGTCAGATAACTTACCGGTTCCACAAATCCAAGAATTACCGTACTTGATCCTGCTCCGGAAGTAAAGATCATAGCAGCCCAGCTAAACGTCGAGAATCTTGGTTTTTCTTCCGGACCACCCAGTTTTATATTTCCGTATTTACCAAAATACAGATAAAAAAACAATACAAAACAACCACAATTTGTCAGAATATAAAGCCATCCAAACTTTTCTACCGCAAGCGAGAACAGTCCATTTATCCAACCAGTAATCATTTCCGGACAGACACCCAACAAAATCAACAATAGAATGATCATCGCAAATGTCATGACATATACTCTTTTATCCAATTGTTTCAGAGCTTCCCTCATAATGTTTTTCATCTCCCTTTCTGTTTATGACAAACGCTGTTCTCGTGTCCTGTAGTATATCCCTGTTACTTCTTCCAGGCTGTGATGTCTACATCATTCACCATACGAAATACTTTATCTTTTTCCCCTCTGAGGATATAACAAAGATTCTCTGCTGCGATTCTCTGACATTCATACAATGCAAAATCAGAATAAAATGCAGTATGAGGTGTTAATACAACATCCTCCCTTCCCACAAACGGGCTCTTTAAAGTATTTTCATTGGTTTCTTCTACCAGCACATCCAATCCGGCTCCAAAAACTTTGCCATCATTTAGCGCATCCAGAAGTGCGGCTTCGTCAATCATCGCCCCCCGTGACACATTTACGATCACCGGTTTCTTTTTCATCTGATCGAAGGCTTCTTTATTTAAAATGTTAACGTTTTCATCGGTCAGCCGCATATGAAGACTGATCACATCGGAAGTGGCAAACAGTTCTTCCTTGGAAACAAGTTTTACTCCAAGGCTTTCCGCCACCTCCGGTTTGCAGGAAGGGCTATACGCAATAACATGCATTCCAAAACCCTGTGCTCTTTTCGCAACCGCTTTTCCGATTTTTCCAAGTCCCATAATACCGAACGTAGATCCTTCAAGCCGAATCATTCCGGAAGTGGAATTATAATCGTAGACATGTTTATATTCGATTTCTCGATCATAGTGTTTTAATTTTCTGGCTACCGCAAGCATTAATGCCATTGCATGATCTGCAACCTCCTGCGTACAGTACTCTCCAATAACGGCAACTGCAGTGTCCTGTTCCTGTGCAGCATCGGCATCTACAAAATTGTACCCGGTCGCCTCAATGGAAATGCCTTTCAGATCCGGATTACTCTGGATGATCTCCCTGGGAAACTCCAGATAAGAAGTCAAAATACCATCTGCATCCTTAATGGCATTTTTTAATGCTTCATTATCTCCTTCATGTACATATAAAGAAATCTCGGTATCTTCACCCAGCATCTTTTTGAAAATTCCTTTTTCAATTTCAAGATCCCTGTTGAGTGGTTCCTTATAATCACAAATTGCTACTTTCATCATGCGCCTCCATTATTTCATTGCATCAAACACTTCCTGTATTCCCTGTAAGAACTGTTTATTCTGTTCGGTAGTTCCAATGCTGACACGAAGATGTTTGTCATATCCCCATCCTCCGCAAGGTCTTACGATAATTCCTTTCTGAAGTAATTGTTCTGCTACATCTGCTGCCGGATATGGAGTTTCAAAGAAGACGAAATTTGCATAAGATGGATAGCACTTGCATCCCAGCTTTGTCAGTTCCTCGTTTAACCATTCTCTGTCTTTGATCATGAGATTTCCGTATTTTTTACACTCTTCCCCGTTTTCCATCAATGCTACCGCACCGGCAAGTCCAATACGGTTTGCATTGAATGGCTCACTTACGGTATCGTACCAGTTTACAAATTCCGGTGATGCTACCAGATATCCGATTCGTCCACCGGCAAGTCCGTAATATTTTGAAAATGTATGAATATCTATTACATTCTTTCCTTCTTTGATGAACTTCATGACATTCGGCAAAAGATCCGGATCACAGAATTCCGCGTAAGCCTCATCCAATACCATCCAGCAGTCTTCCGGCATTGCATCAATAAAAGGAGCAAAACTTTCTTTCTCAATTATGGACCCTGTTGGATTGTTTGGATTGCATATCCACACAATTTTTGTCTTTGGTGTCAACGCTTTCTTAAAATCTTCAAGGTCAATGGTATATGCATCATTCAATGGTACTTCTACGACTTTCGCTCCCATAATCTTAGATATTTCACGGTATAGCCGGTATGACTGCTGAGGTACAATCACTTCATCTCCATCTTCCAGCAATGTCTTTGCTACCGAATCGAGCACATTTCCGGCACCATGTCCCAGACTTACCCAGTCTCCTGTAACTCCAAGGCGTTCTCCAACCAGTTCCTTTAAGCGGATATAATTCTTTTCCGGATAAATATTGATTCTTCCAACTTCTGCCTGCATTGCTTTATAAGCCGTTTCATAAGGGCCATACTGATTCTCGTTAGAGCCCAGCTTAATAACACTGCTTAACCCATACTCAGCCATAACCTCATCCATACTTTTTCCTGATACATACTTTTCGCAATTATATGCCTCTTTACGAATTCCTTTTACCATTTTTGTTTCCTCCATAATGTTTGTCTCATTTTTCTCTCACAGAGATCTGTTGCTTTCCCGATGCATGCTTTTCCGGAAAATAAAAAAGATGCCATCTCCCCCTTGGGGAAATGACATCTTTGTCTTTCTGCGATGATTATATGTCCTTTCGCTAAATCAAATCAACATTTTCCATCCTTTTTAAAATAATTTATCTATTTTTTCACATATAGTTTAATTTATTTAATATATGCTTATTTTTTTAAAGTATCCGTCTGTTTTTCATCGTCATTTAGCTCTATTGGAAAAAGAACCTGCCTGTGCTCGGATGAAGTTAGAAATACAATATCGGTCTGTGTATCTCCGAATTCCTGTAACCGCTGAATAAAAGCATCCAGCTTTTGTGTTGATTCAAAAACGGTTTCCAATAAAATGGCATAATTGCCCGTTATCGTATAGCATGCCAATACATTGCGATATTTTTCAATATATTCCAAAAACTGTGAACGCTTTTTTCTGTTAAGGGCCAGTTTTATAAATGCTTTAATACCCATTCCTACCCGTTCCATATTTATTTGTGCATGATATCCCTCAATATATCCTTTATTCTCGAGATGCTGTATGCGGATCGTCACCGCCGGGGAAGATAAAAACACCTGCTCAGCAATATCTTTTACCGGAGTCCTGGCATTTTTTTGCAGGATATTTAATATTTTCCAATCAATCTTATCCAAATCTTTTGCCACAACCTTTTCCCACTTTCTTTTCATATTTTGTATGAATAATTATACCATTATCCTCGCTTTTATGCTATTATCAATAAATAGAACCATCTTTATGTTTTCTTTGTTTCCAACAGATAAGAGGTATTGCGTTTATGAAAAAGAAAATGAATTTTGAAGAAGCATTAAATATATTTATGCCTTTAGGAAAAGAAATCCTTGATTGGATGAATGATCATCCGGAAATATCCGGGCATGAAAAACAAACCTGTGCCTATCTGGTAAAACAGCTTCGGGAGCACGGATATAAAGTCACCTCACCTACCAAACGAATCAAATATTCTTTTTTTGCAAAACGCGAGGATTCTTCTGTGAAAAAGCCAAAGATTGCATTATTATGCGAATATGATGCAGTAGAAGGAGTCGGTCATAGCTGTGGACATTCGGCAAGCTGTGCTGCCAGCATTATCTGTGCTCTTGCATTAAACGCTGCATATGAAGATTTTCCTTTTGATATTGAATTGATCGGCACCCCAAACGAAGAAGTAGCCGGAGCCAAAATTGCGATGTTAGAAAAAGGACTTTTCAGTCCTTACGAATTTGCCATACTCTCCCAGATGAGTCCCGTGAATTCTACCTGTTTTCGTACACTTGCAGCCAGTGATCTGATTGTACACTTTTTCGGAAAAGCTGCTCACGCATCTGTCAATCCATGGGAAGGGATTAACTCTCTCAATGGTGTCCAGCTCTTTTTCCACGCGATTGATCTGCTTCGTCCTTATCTCGAACCCGGCAGTCAGGTGAGCGGTATTATTCAGGATGGTGGCACAGTGCCTAACCTGATCCCGGACAAAGCAAGTGCTTACGTTTATTTACGCGCCAACCGCTATGAACAGATTCTGCGCCTGAAGGAACGCATTCAAAACTGTGCCAAAGGCTCTGCAATCGCTACGGAAAACAGATTTACAACAGAACAGTTAAACCCTACTTATGCCGAAATTTTCTGTGGTCCGACAACAGAAAAAATTCTCGGAAAAGTAATGGATCAATTAGGTCTATCCCGTCAGGAAACGGGCGCAATTAACGGCTCCAGCGATGTCGGCAATGTAAACCTTGAAATACCGGTTCTTTATCCCATGATTTCTATAGGTGAAAATGTTCCCTTATACTCTAAAGAATTCTCCGAATGCATGAAAGGAGAACCTGGCGAAACCGGAATGAAAAACGGAGCATTGGTTATGGGAAATGCAATCATTTACCTTGCGATGCATCCTCATGAACTTAGCTCCATAAAAGAAGAACACGACTACTACAGAGGGTAACACCCCACCGCTACTTCTCCTCCGTCACAACCGGCACTTCACGCTGTTCCACAGATGTAGAAAACACAATCTGCGTCTTTGTGCGCCCAAACTGCTGCAGTTCATTGATAAAATGATCCAGCTGTGCCGTGGTCTCAAACAACGTCTCAATCAGCATCGAATAATCCCCTGTCACACAATTGCACTCCACCACATTTGGAATTTTTTCAATGAACGGATAAAATACCGGCTTCTGCAGCGGCTCCACCTCCAGATTGATGAAAGCCTTAATATGGTAATTAAGATACAGTGGATTTACCCTTGCCGTGTAGCCGATAATCACACCCTCGTTCTCGAGTTTTTCAATTCTTGCAGACACCGACGGCGATGACAGAAATACCTGTGCGGCAATCTCCTTGAGCGGTGTGCGGGCATTTTTCTGCAAAATCTGTATGATTTTTTTATCTACTTTATCCAGTTTTTTCATAGCACAAACCTCGATTTTTCCATAAATACGCAAAGAAGGACACCTGCTTAGACGCCTGTGTCCTTCTTTTAACAATCATTTTTGAATTATGAGGTCATTATAGCACAAGTTTCAGGAAACTACAAAGGAATCAATCTGCTTCTCCAATTGTTGTGCCAGTTCTTTTAATGTTCCGGCCTCTTTGGTCATAGTCTCTACCACACGATTTAAATTTTCTCCGGACGAAGCGGTCTGTTCCGCAACAGAGGCATTCTCTTCCGAAATCGCGGAGAGGTTGGTAATGACTTCCATGATTCCCTTTCTGGAATCATCAATTACCTGCGATTTCTGCCGGATGGTTTCAATCCGGTCTTTCGACTGCTGGATCTGTGCGTTTACATCCACAAATCCCTGCTCCGTCTCTTTTAATTTCTCATCCTGGCTTCCGACCATATCCACGACTTCGTGCATGGTTTCCACAGATTTCTCGGAGTCTGCCAGCAGCGTTGCAATGACTTTTTCAATCTGCTGTGCGGACTGATTGGACTGTTCTGCAAGTTTCTGGATCTGTGCGGCAACCACTGCAAACCCTTTGCCATTTTCTCCCGCACGGGCGGCCTCGATCGATGCATTTAAGGAGAGCAGATTGGTTTCCTCCGCGATCGACTGTATGATTTCCACCGCTGCCTGAATCTCATGTGCGGAAGAGTTGGTTACTTCCGTCTGGTTGGAAATTTCCGCGATAATATCCGTTGTCTTCTGCGTATAGGCACTCAGTTCCTGAATAATACCATTGACATTCTGGCTTGTCGTCTCAATCTTTTCCGACTGTTCTGCCAGCGTTCCAATATCTGTCACCATCTGCTCAATCAGCTGTCCCATCTGATCGATATTTTCCATCGCATTGGTGGTATCCTGTGCCTGTGACATGGCACCGTTGGAAATCTCACGCACGGCACTTCCCATATGCTGAGACGTATCTTCGGTTGTCTTTGCACTTTCCTCCATACCCGCAGCGGATGCGGTAAGCTTTGTGGACGTAGTATGGATATTTCCGATCATCTGCTGCAGAGATGCCTGTAATCCGCCAATCTCTGCCACCATCCGGCCAATCTCATCTTGTCTGTGTGCAGCTGCTGTGTTATGTTCACTGCCATCATCCCGCAGATCTCCTTTGGAAACTTTTCCAAGCATCTTCATCGTCTGCTTTAACGCACGTGCAATCGCAATCGCCATAAGTCCCGTCAGTACCGCTGCAAGAATAATCAGAACCACACTGATTCCAACCATCTTCAAGCCCTCCGTCCGGATCTGTTTCTGTACGGAACGCGCTTCTTTTCCAACAAAAATAATACTGCCTGCACTGCCGTCTTCTTTCTGCACCGGCATATAATAGCCAAAATATTTCTTTCCATTGATGTCTACATTCTCGGAAAAATAACTTTTTCCGTTCTTGAGCACCTGTGTTTTCACTTCCTCCGGCAATGCAAGTTCCGTCAGATGATTTCCCTTTTTATCTTTCAATGATGTAACGACCAGCTTGTCATTGTAATACAGAGCAGCATCTGTCTGCGAGTTCTTTTTAATTTTATCATAGAGATCATAACTGCCGCTTACCACCGTCATTCCCTTGATTACATTTCCCGATTCCAGCATGGTGAAATCGCCCTCACCCGCCGCATCATACGAGCCGTCAATTGCAATCGCAATACTTTTCAGACCATTATTGACTTCCCTTTTCAGATTGCTCTGCAATGCTCTCTGTCCGTAAACAGAAAGTATAATGCCAAGCACCAGCACCGGAAGCACTGACATGCCGATCAGTTTCACCACAATACTCATTTTCTTTTTCATACGCTTATTCCTCCTCAGAAGCTTTCCGCGCTGCCGCTTCTTTTTTACACCATGCCACACAATCTGCATAACCTGCAGCATCCGCATTCTTTTGCATTTTCTTTACAATCCGGTCAAACTCGGCATCCGACCTGGCATAAACCGCATCCCACGAACCATTTCGAATGTACTCCGTTACTTTTGCCCATTCATTTGTGAGTTTTTCGGATTTTGAACTTGCCGTATAAGTATTCGGTTTGGAAACCGCATAGGAAAAGCCGGACAGATATTCTTTTGCCGTTGTGGCTCCGGTCTCTTTCTGCCACTGTTCTTCTATCTTGCTTACTTTTTTCGATGTTACATTCGGCCAGTATTCATAATTATATGTCTGTCCGTTGGAATCCGGATTGTCCGTATTCAGCGCCCAGGTTGTATTGTTAAACTGCGGACAGCCGGATGCAAAATCTCCCTCGTAACCACTTGATTTCGGCAGACTGAATTTTTCTCCGCTTTTTCCAAGATATCCGTCTTCCAGCAGGCAGGTATTTCCATCCACATCATAATCCCAGCAGATACCTTTTGGTCCGTATTCTGAGATCAGACGGCCTTCCGGTGTACACAGCCAGTTGATAATTGCCATGGCCAGTTTCGGATATTTACATTTTGAACCGATGGTCCATAAACGGTTACCACCATTTACATTCAGTCCGTAAACCATCGTCTTCTGATCTTTCGCTGCCAGCGGAAGCATCGCTTTTCCGTCCGCCGTGTGTGCCACACTGTTGTACTGCGATGCACCAAGCCATCCGAAAATACAAAAGAATGCACGTCCGTCCTGATAATCCTGTACACACCCATCGTATCCCTGCGTCCGGGAATCCGGGTCCAGCAAATCATTCTGATACAGCTGATTATAAAATTTCAGTGCACGCAGATAATAGCCTCCATCATCCAGACACCCCTGGAACTTTCCGGTTTCAACATCATACAGGCCAATGCCCAGTTCATCGGTACCGAAAAAGTTTGTGCAGGTAGATTTCACAAACATCATCATATCGCCATCCCAGTCATTAAACAGCGATACTCCGTATGTCTCTTTTCCGGAATCGGACTTTGGACAGGCTTCTTTCATTTTTTTGAGCACGTCTGCATAATCCTCCAGGGTATTGACCTGTGGCTTTCCAATCTTTTCATACAGATCCCAGCGAATATCCGGGTGATAGTCAAAATCCGCTGTTTCTCCGGATTTTGCAGCCACATCGTAACCAAATCCGTAGATATGTCCGCCGGAATTATTTTTATTTTTCTTGAGCGCTTTTTGCATATGCTCTTTCATATAACTTCCGTACTGATCCAGCAGACCATCCTTTTCCCAGTCCAGCAAAAGACCCTGGTCAATAGCAGAATGATACTGATCCGTATCGGTTCCGAAAATAATGATATCTCCGATATCGCCACTGGAAGCCTCTTTATCAAAATAGCTCTCTTCCCGGTCATTGATGATATTCAGTTTTACATGGAATTTGTCGAGCATTTCTTTGGCAAACCATCCGGTCTGTTCGCCAGAAAAATTACTGAGCTGTGAATAGACATCAAGTGTCACAACTTTCTCCGGAATGACATCCTGTGGAATAGATTCTGATGCGTCCGTTGTTTTAGCCACTGCTGCTGTCTCAGTGCCCTTCGATCCCTCTGTCGAATCTGACACTTTTCCTGCCGAAGCACAGCCTCCAAATAAAACGGAGCAAAGAAGTAATACTGTAAGAATTCTTTTTCTCATACAAATCTCTCCCCTGATTTTGCAAGTAAATCCTACATAAAAATATGGTATATTTATTGTAAAATAATGCCTGGATTTTCTGTACCCGTTTTTTTAGTGAAAAAATATTATGTTTTTCGACATTTCCGATCAAACCCGTATTTTCCGTAAACACGCGCCAAAATCTATCTTTATTTTTTTAGGTTTTCGTCAATTTTTCTTTATTTTATTTGTCTATATGTCTTAATTTCCGGCCATTTTTTCAAATATTGCTTAAAGTATTTACCTTTGGTGCCAGGAGTGCTATTCTCGTCCCATTGAAAAAAGCGCGCAGAAAAGAAACAAAACAGACAACTGATAACAGAAGAATATAAGGAGATCAAATTATGAAAGAATACATGCGTTTAGAATCAGATTCCATCGGAACCATGGAAGTACCGGAAAATGCTTATTACGGAGTACAGGCTTTACGGGCAAAAGAAAACTTCCCGATCACCGGCACCCGGTTACACCCCGTTTTCATTAAAAATCTGGCAAAAATAAAACGGGCAGCCGCCATTACCAACCGGAAAGCCGGAAGGTTGAAACCGGAAATTGCCAATGCCATTGAATCGGCATGCAACGAAGTCGTCTGTGGCATGTTTGACAAAGAATTCATTGTTGACGGCATCCAGGGCGGTGCCGGCACCAGCGCCAACATGAACATGAATGAAGTCATTGCCAACCGCGCCATCGAAATGCTCTGTGGCAAAAAAGGAGACTACACCATTGTTCATCCAAACGACCACGTCAATATGGCACAGTCCACAAACGATGTCATTCCAACCGCCGGAAAATTAACGGTTCTCGATCTTCTCAAACCTTTAGACAAAAGCCTTTCCCTTTTAACCGATGCATTATATGACAAAGCTGCAGAGTTTGATCACATCGTAAAAATCGGACGTACACAGCTCGAAGACGCTGTGCCGATGCGTCTGGGTCAGACGTTCCATTCTTATGCCACCATGATTTCCCGTGACCGTGACCGTCTTACAAAAGTCCGCACGGAAATGTATACCGTAAACATGGGTGCAACCGCTATCGGCACAGCAATCAATACGTCCCCGTTTTATTTAGATAATATTGTACCAACCCTTGGAAAGATCACCGGCTACCCACTGACCCAGGCCGACGATCTGTTTGATGCCACCGAGAATCTGGACGGATTTGTACGCGTTTCCTCCTGCCTGAAAGCATGTGCGGTCAACTTATCCAAAATGTGTAATGATCTGCGTATCCTTGCAAGCGGACCCAAAGCCGGGTTCGGTGAGATTACACTTCCGGCCATGCAGAATGGTTCTTCCATTATGCCAGGCAAAGTCAATCCGGTCATCCCGGAAGTTGTCTCCCAGGTTGCGTTTCACATTATCGGTCACGACACGACCATCACTATGGCGGCAGAAGCCGGTCAGATGGAATTAAACGCTTTTGAACCGGTCGTTTTTTACAATCTTTTTGACTCCATTACCACACTGACACACGCAGTGGATACCCTGACCGCCAACTGCATCCTCGGCATCACTGCAAATGAAAAACGCTGCCGCGAACTGCTTGATGCAAGCGTCGGTATCACCACCGCCCTGTGTCCGTACATCGGCTACAAAAAAGCTGCAAGCCTGGCAAAAGAATCTCTGAAAACAGATATTCCGGTCAAAACCCTCGTATTGAAATACGGTCTGTTAAAAGAAAACGAACTGGATTCTATTCTCGATCCTTATGCAATGACAGAGGCCAGAAGCAAACAGACACAGGCAAAAGCCGTATAGCGAAATTCCTGAAAAAAGCAAAACAGGCAGCACATTTTCTGCGCTGCCTGTTTTTATTTTCCTGCCGGAATCATCTGAATATCCACATCTGCACTGCCGGAAATTCCCGATATTTCTGCTGAATTCGTATACTGCCAATAGGTAAACTTATACGGAGTCTGCGGTTTTTCCCTGTAATCTGCATACCAGATCGGATAGTCCGTAAGCTTTCCCAGATCCAGTTCATAAGCCTGCCACATCATGTTACAGTAAATCATCGGCTCGTATCCGGCCTGTTTTATTTCCTTACAAAAAGCCATTGCATTTTTAGTAAACTGTTCTCCGGAAACATTATCAGTACGTGCCTCATCTTCCGTGATCGTCTCCGGATCAAACACCACCGGAAGCTGTGGATTTTTTCCCTTCAGGTGCTCAATAACAAAATCTGCCTCCTCTTTTGCCTCTGCCTCCGTAACTGCCTGTGAAAAAAAGTACACGCCTACATCAAGCCCTGCTGCCTGTGCCTGTTTGAAGTTTTTCTCAAACATGCTGTCTTCATGCATCGTTCCCTCTTTTCCATAGCCGCGGTATCCAAGCCGTACAAACGCAAATTTCATGCCAGAGGCCGCCACACTTTCCCAGTCGATATCCGCCTGATGATGAGACACATCCACCCCAAGACGGTAGGTATACCGGTCATCGCCCTGATAGGAAAGCAGATCTCCATCATGCACAAAACAGTCTTTCCAGTAAGGATTCTTTTCTACCTTTGGATTGACCTGCATCTCATAAGAGTTTCCTGCCGCATCTACAAAATTGATCGTTTGCGTTTCTGTTTCTTTTATGGTATCTGATGTATTTTGTGTCAGACTGCATCCGGTCAGCGCAGTCACAACCGCACACATCACACCTATCACTTTGACTTTTGTTTTCTTCAAAATGATCCTTCTCTCTTTGTAATTATATACAACGTCTATTATACTAGCATCCGGCCCACAATCGTGCAAGTAGTTTATCTTTTGTGCAAACTATGCTATAGTAATGGCGTAAACCACTACACAAGGAGGTACTCATAATGGAAACAGTAACAGAAGTAGTTAAAAACATGGCTGGCGGAGATGGCGAGGTAACCATCAAACACATTCTCGGAGAAAAAGAATTAAACGGAAAATGCGGTCTGTATGCACAGGTAACCATTCAGCCGGGATCTTCTCTTGGTTATCACGAACATAAAAATGAAAGCGAGACTTATTACATTCTTTCCGGTACCGCAGAATATAACGATAACGGAACCACACGCACTGTAAAAGCCGGAGATGTAACCTATACACCAGACGGATGCGGACACGCCTTAAAACCAATTGGCAATGAGCCGGTTGTATTTATGGCTCTGATCATCTTTGATTAATTTATCTTAGAAAAATGCAAAAGGACCGGCTATCCCAAAGGGCAGCCGGTCTTAAAGCTGGCAGAACCCTTTCCCATATCTGAGGCGGGGTCAAACGTGGAAGATGGATGAATTAAATAAATGCAATCATATACAGCGGCAATGTAATGATACCATCTTCGCCCACACCGATATTTCCATCTGCAAATTTATACCCATAATTAGATATTGTCACGGAAGTAGGAATAAAATTATCTTTTTCCTCTATGTCATTACACAAAAAAAGACCAGCGATCCATCTCTGAATCGTTGGTCAAATGTTGTGTCAAACTCGTGTCAACGCTACGTCTCCAAACGCTGAAACCCTTGGTATTACTAGGTCTATTCGCAAACGTAAGGCATCATAGCAAGATGACGTGCTCTCTTGATAGCAACTGTAAGAGCTCTCTGATGCTTTGCACAGTTTCCTGTGATACGACGAGGAAGGATCTTTCCTCTCTCAGAGATGTATCTCTTTAACTTGTTGATATCTTTATAATCGATGACATTATCTTTGCCACAGAATACACATACTTTTTTTCTTCTACGCATTGGTCTTCTCTTCATGGAAGATCCTTCAGCTGTTTTATTGAAAGCCATGTTCTTTAACCTCCTATATGTTTAGTTGAATGGTAATTCTTCATCAATTCCATCCGGAATATTCATGAAGCCATCTCCGGCAGCTCCGCTTGGTGATGGGGCAGAAGGTGCACCGCCGAAATCAGCATTTCCACCGGCTGCATTTTTGCTCTCAGCAAACTCTACGTTCTCTGCCACAACATCTGTGGTGTAAACGCGCTGTCCATCCTTGTTTGTATAACTGCCTGTCTGGATACGACCTTCGAGAACAAACTTGGTTCCCTTGCGGCCAAATCTCTCCAAAAACTCTGCTGTCTTGCCAAATGCAACACAACTGATGAAATCCGCTGTCTGATCATCATTGTTCCGGCGGAACCGACGGTCAACTGCCAGTGTAAATCTTGCAATCGCACTGGAACTCTCCCCCTGAGAGTAACGAACTTCTGCGTCTCTGGTTAATCTACCCATAAGAATGACTTTATTCATACAATCTCCTACTTTCTTATACTACTGCTCGTCTTTTCTAACGCATAAGAAACGAAGAACGTTGTCCATGATACGGACATCCTGCTCAAGCTTAGCCGGAACATCTGATGCTGCGTCGAACTGGATGAAGTAGTAGAATGCTTCGCTCATCTTCTGAACGTCGTAAGCTAACTTCTTCTTACCCCATTCTTCAACTTCTGTAACAGTACCGCCTGCACGAGTGATATACTCTTTTGCTTTCTCAACGGTTGCTGTTCTCGCATCATCTTCGATCTTTGCACTGACAACGAGTGCTAATTCATACTTGTTCATGCGAAATGTTACCTCCTTTTGGTCTCTGGCTCACAGGATATGCCTGTGAACAAGGAAAAAATAGTTATCACGAGGATATACTATACCATGTTTTATGCGGGATTTCAAGCCTTTTCTTTACTTTATTTGAGTTTTTTTCCAGATTATGCTATAGTGGACTCTGAACGGTATTCATACAGAAACTGTATCGCCTCAAATGAATATGTGAGTCACCTTTACACAGGATTTCGACAGACACCTGTTACGCAGGGTCCGATCCATTTAATTTCCAGAAGGAAGGTGGTAGCATGAAAACAGGAATCATAGGCGCAGGGCGTGTAGGCTGCTCCCTTGGAAAATATTTCCGGAGCAAAAACGCAGACCTTGTGGGATATTATGATACCAATGCCGCGGCCGCAAAGGAAGCCGCCGCTTTTACACAGACTGCCGGTTTCGAACAGGTGCAGCAACTGGTGCGTGAATCAGACATTCTCTTCATCACGACACCCGATTCGCTCCTTGTACCCGTATGGGAAGAAATCAAAGGCATGTCACACAGGAATCAGATTATATGTCATTGTAGTGGCGCACTTTCATCCGATTCATTTTCCGGAGCCAAAGAAGCAGGAGTATCCTGCTGCTCGGTTCATCCCATGTTACCGTTCAGTAACAAATTTTCATCATACCAGCAATTAGAACATGCATTTTTTACCGTCGAAGGACACCCACACGCCGTACAGGTCATCACCGATTTACTCATTTCCTATGGAAATGAAGTCTGCCGGATTGATGCCGCAGCCAAGCCAAAATATCACGCAGCTGCCAGCATCTTAAGCAATCAGGTGATCGCAGTACTCGATACGGGGTACCGTCTTCTCGAAGACTGTGGATTTTCCCGCGAAAAAGCCGTTGCTGCAACTGCTGCACTGGTTCGTCAGAACATCAAAAATGTGCTCTCACAGGGCTGTGCTCCGGCACTGACCGGCCCGATCGAGCGCGGAGATGTCTCAACCGTGGAAAAGCACTTACACTGTTTAAGCGCGGACGATGCCGCTCTGTACCGCATGCTCGGCACACGGCTTCTGGCGATTGCAGAAGAAAAAAATCCAACGCAGAATTATGAAAACATGAGACATGTTTTACTTGCTGATGAACAGGAAAAAGAAAATGGAGGATCTCATAAATGAAAAACACGGTTGTAACTTTTCAGGAAGCAAAAGACAAGGGCGAAAAGCTTTCTATGCTGACCGCCTACGATTATTCTACTGCAAAGCTTATTGATGAAGCAGGTGTCAATGCCATTCTCGTCGGCGATTCCCTCGGAATGGTCGTTTTGGGATACGAAGATACACTCTCCGTCACCATGGAGGACATGATCCATCACAGTGCAGCGGTTGCCCGCGGCATCAAAGATACACTGCTCATCACCGACATGCCTTTTATGTCTTACCAGACTTCCGTCTATGACGCGGTTGTCAATGCCGGACGCCTGATGAAAGAAGGCCGTGCACAGGCCGTCAAGCTCGAAGGCGGAAAGGAAGTCTGCCCACAGATCCGCGCGATTGTGGATGCATCCATCCCGGTCTGTGCCCACCTCGGTCTGACCCCGCAGTCTGTCAATGCCTTTGGCGGATTTAAGGTACAGGGAAAAGGCGAAGCTGCCGCACAGAAACTGCTCGATGACGCGCGTGCCGTTGAGGAAGCCGGTGCTTTTGCCGTTGTCTTAGAATGTGTACCACAGGCCCTTGCCACAAAGATTACCGAGAGCATTCATATCCCGACCATCGGAATCGGTGCCGGTGCCGGATGTGACGGACAGGTACTTGTCTATCAGGATATGCTTGCCATGTATTCCAACATGAAGCCGAAATTTGTCAAGCAGTTTGCACAGGTCGGTGAGCAGATGCGCGAGGCATTCCGCACTTATAAAGAAGAAGTTGCTGCCGGAACGTTCCCTGCTGCTGAGCACACCTTCAAAATGGATGAAACCATTTTAGATAAATTATACTAAAAGAATAACTATCAGGAGAATATAACTATGGAAATTTATGAAACAATCAATAAAGTAAGAGCCGCTGTAAAAGCATGGAAACGGGAAGGATTAACCGTCGGCTTCGTACCTACTATGGGATATCTGCATGAAGGACACAAAAGCCTGATCGATGCAGCCAGAAGGGAAAATGACCGTGTCGTTGTCAGTATTTTTGTAAACCCGATGCAATTCGGACCAACCGAAGATCTGGAGAGTTATCCGCGCGACCTCAAAAAAGATGCCGCATTGTGCGAAGCTGCAGGTGTAGATATCATCTTTCACCCGGAACCAGAAGAAATGTATGCAGACGGCTTCTGTTCCTATGTGGATATGAATGGTCTGACCACCGAACTCTGTGGAAAAAGCCGTCCGATTCACTTCCGTGGTGTGCAGACCGTTGTATTGAAGCTCTTCCACATTGTAACTCCGGACCGCGCATACTTTGGCCAGAAAGATGCCCAGCAGCTTGCCGTCATCCGTCGCATGGTCAAGGACTTAAATGTGGATACCCAGATCATCGGCTGCCCGATCATCCGTGAAGCAGACGGACTGGCAAAGAGCTCCCGAAACACTTATTTAAATGCCGAAGAACGTCAGGCTGCACTTGTGTTAAACCGCAGCTTAAAAGCCGGAAAAGCCCTTGTGAATGCCGGAGAAACACGCGCTTCTGTCATCAAATCTGCAATCACTGCAGAGATTGAAAAAGAGCCGCTTGCCAGGATTGATTATGTGGATGTCGTTGACTTTGACACCATCACCCCGGTCGAAAAACTCGAAGGTTCCATTCTTGTAGCCATTGCCGTATACATCGGAAAAACCAGACTGATCGATAACTTTATCGTGGAAAAATAGGAGATTACCCATGCAATACAATATGTTAAAAGGAAAAATTCACCGTGCTGTGGTAAAACAGGCGGATCTCAACTATGTCGGCAGTATTACCGTCGATACCGATCTCTTAGAAGCTGCCGGAATTTTAGAATATGAGCTGGTACAGATCGTCGATGTGGAAAACGGCAATCGCTTTGAAACTTACACCATCGCGGGAGAAGCCGGTTCCGGCATGATCTGCTTAAACGGTGCCGCCGCCCGTCAGGTCGCTGTGGGCGATCACGTCATTCTCATGTGCTATGCACAGATGACACCGGAAGAAGCAAAAGAACATCACCCGAAAGTCGTCTTTGTGGATGAAGATAACCACATCGCACGGGTAACCAACTATGAAAAACACGGAAAACTGACCGAAGATTTTATATAAGCTTACAAAAGAGAGTGACGCGCGCCACTCTCTTATTTTTTGAATCATGAACTTTTTGTGTCCTCTCCGTAAATTTCATCAAATAGACACAACTTCATACGAAAATATCTCCAGATTGAAACGGAGGTTATTACCTATGGGAAAAAATAAAAAAGAAAAACCGGAACTTACTTTAGAAAACTTAAACCGTGCCATCCGCACCTATCAGCGCGAAGAAGTCTTATATCTGATCCAGCACGGTATTCTAAAAGATATTCCGGAAGATGAAAAAACTGCTACCTATCAGCAGCTGGTTTCTCTGCAGAATATGGAGATCCTGCTGGCTGTTGCCAGACAAGAAAATTTCCTTGATCCGGAAATTTTCTGTAATCAGTCCGATTCTTCACAGAGCAAAGTATTTGTCAATCAGTGCCTGACAAAATTCCGAAAACAGTTTCTGCTTCAGGATGATGATGTCTGCAATACACTTTTTACGCTTGCATGTGAATGTGGCTGCATCAGTATGCTGCATATTTTAATTGAACAGAAGAAAGTTAAAGAACGTTATCCGGAACTTGCACAATACTCTCTGGATGTATTAAAAACGGTAAAAGAAATTCCTGCCGGTACAATGTCCGACACGGATCTGGTGCAGCTGTATTTTCTGGCGGCCACCTCTGCGGACTGTGAGAAAAAACTTGATTATCTTTCTGCCAGCGGCTTTGACCTGTATCTGAAAAATGCCTCCGGAAAAACGGTCATTGACCGGTTAGAGGAACGCATCAAAGAAAACAAATACAGCAAAAACCGTCGTGGAAGCCTGATGCAGATTGAAGATAAAAAGATGCTTACCAAACTGACCAAAGCCCTCTATGAAAAGACACACCCGCCGGTAAAAGAAGCTCCATCAAAAAAG
>ERZ808270.567-NODE-567-length-20929-cov-3.818818_pt1 | contig 20929 bp, 17 predicted proteins | sample MGYA00521082_ERZ808270 | MGnify/ENA primary metagenome ERZ808270 (study PRJEB31516, sample SAMN03275594) | gut metagenome | biome: mammalia-associated habitat; material: feces | host: Papio cynocephalus | place: Kenya | collected 2012-07-27 ... | reverse complement strand
TATCATTAAAAAGACTATTGGTCTTCGTGTAAGCGAGGAAGAGGAAATTGTTGGTCTGGACTCTATGGAGCACGGTCTTGCATCTGCTTACTCAGGATTCTCCATCATGGATGTTTCTAATACAATGACCATGGATGTCAATGAAAATACAGATCTGGGTACACCAGAATATGCACAGGCTTCGCAGATCAAGAGAGATGCCGCTGTCAAGGTTGTCTCAACAGTTCCGAAGGATGCGACTGGTATGTACAAAGTGGTTATCATTGCAAAACTTTCACGTTATGACCACTTAAAGAAAGCAATGAACGATCTGGGAGTTACCGGCATGACCTGTACACAGGTGATGGGCTGTGGTATCCAGAAGGGCTCCGGCGAGCGGTATCGTGGTGCTGAAGTCGATGCAACCTTACTTCCGAAGATTAAGGTAGAGGTTGTTGTAAGTAAGATTCCTGTAGACAGCGTAGTAGCTGCGGCAAAGAAGGCTCTTTATACCGGACATATCGGAGATGGAAAAATCTTCGTATACGATGTGGCAAAAGTTGTCAAGATTCGTACCGGCGAGGAAGACATGGAAGCGTTACAGGATGTCGAATAATTTTGCACTAATCTAATGGCTAGGTTAGTGAAATCTAATCCCCTTAGTTTTAGTATACATCAACAGCGGACCCCTGGCGAAAGCCGGGGGTTTTTGCTGTCGATAAATAAATCTTTCTATTGCAGATATTATTTGGTATAATATACGCGTAAAAGAATTTTTGATGATTTCTGCCAGAAGAAAGGCAGATTATGACAGGGAGAAATCTATGAATTATGGAAGAACTTCTTTGCGCCGCAGAGCGAAACAGCTGGGGGCAAGAGGGACAAGAATACGTCATAAAATCGGAGTAATACTGAGCAAGCTTCTGCTGATTGGGATCATTGTTGGAGGCTGTGCAGCAGTTAGTTTCGGGGTAGGTGCATTTCAGGGAATTCTTGCGTCCGCGCCGGATGTTTCCGAAGTGGATGTTATTCCAACGGGATATTCCACGAAAGTACTCGCGGCAGATGGAAGCGAAACAGCCAAACTGGTGGCTGCGGGATCTAATCGACAGTATGTTTCGATTGACAAGATTCCGGAGGATCTGCAGCATGCGGTTGTGGCAATTGAGGATGAGCGTTTTTACGATCACAACGGTGTTGATCTGAAAGGAATTGTCAGAGCTTTAGTAGCGGATATCAGAACACGGGATTTCAGTCAGGGGGCGAGTACGCTTACGCAGCAGCTGATCAAAAATAATGTTCTGAATGAGCAGTGGGCAAATGAAAACGACAGTAATATTTCCAAACTTGAAAAGATGGAGCGGCAGGTACAGAGAAAAATACAGGAACAGTATCTGGCAATAGAACTGGAAAAAAAGGTAAACGACAAGAGCTGGATTCTGGAGAATTATCTGAATTCGATCAATTTAGGAAGCAATACGCTTGGCGTTCAGGCGGCATCGCAGCGTTATTTTGGAAAAGATGTGTCGGATCTTACACTTTCGGAGTGTGCTGTAATTGCAGGAATTACAAAAAATCCGGCGGGGTATAATCCAATTCTTCATCCGAAAGCAAATGCAAAGCGCAGGAAAAATGTACTGGATGCCATGAAAAAACAGGGATATATTTCACAGAAACAGTACGATAAAGCGATGGCGGATGATGTGTATGACCGGATCTCCGAACACAATGATTTGCGGGAAGAGACCATGAACACGTATTTTGTGGATGCAGTTATAGATGATGTCTTTGATGATTTGGTAAATATCAAGGGATATTCCGAGGCGGAAGCATATAAGGCTATTTACCAGGGCGGATTGACGATCAAGTCCACGCAGAATCTCAAAATTCAGAAGATTTGCGATGAGGAAGCTGCCAATAAAGCAAATTATGATGCGGGAACAAAATATTCGTTTTATCTTTCTTTTCAGGTGAAGGAGAAGGATGGTACGATAAAAACGTATACCAATCAGACGATGCTTTCTTATTATAAGAAGAAAAAGAATAATCAGAACTATTCCATTAACTTTGCGTCAGAGGATGCCTGTCGTGCAGCAATTGCACAGTATGAAAAAGATGTGCTTGGAAAAGGGGACGAGCTGGTAGAAAATTCAGAGTATATCTTTATTACCATGCAGCCACAGGTGGCGATGACGATTATGGATCAGTCTACCGGAGAGGTACAGGCGATTGTCGGAGGTCGTGGAAGCAAAGCCGGAAACCGGACCTGGAATCGTGCGACAAAAACCTGCAGGCAGCCGGGTTCTACCTTTAAAATTATTGCCTGTTATGCACCGGCGCTCGATGCCGGAGGAAAAACGCTTGCATCTGTGCAGGATGATGCACCACTTACGGTAGGAAATAAAACATATAATAATTATACGCACAAATTCGGTGGATTCACGAGCATCCGGAAGGCAATCACAAAATCTATCAATATTGTGACAGTAAAAACACTTCAGGATATTGGTGTGGATCTGGGATATGAGTATGCGGAAAATTTCGGATTCTCCACGCTGACGGATGCGGACAGAAACCTCGGAATTTCTCTCGGAGGTCTGACGCAGGGCGTAACCAACCTGGAACTTACCGCAGCCTATGCGGCAATTGCAAATCAGGGAGAATACAATGAACCAAGTTTTTATACCCAGGTGCTTGATCATGATGGAAATGTACTTCTCGATAAAACAGAGACGAAAGAACAACATCGGGTAATTAAAAAAGACACGGCATGGCTTCTGACAGATGCCATGAAAGATGTTATGACCAGTGGAACCGGTATGCGTGCATATTTTGGAACCGGTATGGCGCAGGCGGGAAAATCCGGTACGACAACATTAAATAGGGATGCATTGTTTGCGGGTTTTACTCCTTACTATACATGTGTGGTATGGGGAGGATATGATGATAACTCCATTCAGTCATCCACAGGATATCCAAAGAATCTGTGGAAGGCAGTGATGAAAAGAATCCATGCAGATTTAGAAGTAAAAGATTTTGAAAAGCCATCCGGAATTACACAGGCAGTTGTCTGTGCAAAATCGGGACTTTTGCCGGAAGCGGGTGTCTGCGATAAAGATCCAAGAGGAGCACAAAGCTACACGGAATATTTTGCAAAAGGCACGGTTCCGACAGAAAACTGTGATCATCATGTAGCATTACGAATTTGTGAGGCATCTGGAAATATTGCCGGAGAATTCTGCCCGGAGAATCAGGTTGTGACGAAAACATATATTGTAGGAGCGCAGAAGGGGTCGGCCGATTACCCATATTGTGCAACCGAAAAATTCCTGAGCGAGACCTGTAAGGTTCATAATTCCCAGAATCAGGGAGGAGAAGAACCGGATGAAAATACGGCAGAGCCACCAGAAGATACAAAATCGCAAGAGACACATGATCCGGAACAGACACCGGAGAAAAATGAGGAATGAGACAAAGGAGAATCTGACATATGCGAGTCGTCTATATCGGAGGACAAGGCGAAATTACGGAGAAAAAATCACGTTTTATTGCAACAGTAAAACCTGTTCATTCAGAAGAAGAGGCGGTTGCTTTTATCAATGAGACAAAGAAAAAGTATTGGGATGCACGTCACAACTGTTCTGCTTTCGTAATTGGGGAAAGACAGGAACTGACGCGCTGTTCGGATGATGGAGAACCGGCGCAGACGGCAGGGCGTCCGATGCTTGATGTACTTCTTAGGGAAGAAATTACGGATGTTGCGGTTGTTGTCACACGCTATTTTGGAGGCGTGCTGCTTGGAACAGGAGGCCTTGTACGCGCCTATCAGGCAGCCACACAGGCGGGGCTTGCAGCCAGCCCGCTTTTTGAAAAAAGTAAGGGGCAGCAGCTGTTGATTCATACCGATTATAATGGACTTGGTAAATTGCAGTATTTATTCGGACAAAATCATACCGTGATTGTGGATACAGCATATGAGGCAGATGTTACCATGACGATTCTTGTGCCGGCAGAACAAAAGGAAACCCTTCCGAAAGAAATTACGGAACTGACCAATGGATCTGCAGGCATGGAATGGGGAAAAACCTGCGTATATGCACTAATTGATAAAGAAGTTGTGTTTTTTTGAAAAAATTTGAAAATATGGGTTGACACTTATAGGGGTTCCATGTATAATACCATTTGTTGAGAGACATAAAACACATTGGCCCATCGCCAAATGGTAAGGCAACGGACTCTGACTCCGTCATTTCCAGGTTCGAATCCTGGTGGGCCAGCTGGAAAGCACTACATTATGTAGTGCTTTTTGTTTTATAAAGATAAAGAATAAGAAAGGACACGGGAATGTACGAATTTGACAGCAGGGTAAGGTACAGTGAGACCGATGCACAAGGCCGGATGACCTGGCTTGCGCTTATGGATTACTTTCAGGATTGCAGTGTATTTCATTCAGAGGCCGTGGGACTTGGCGTATCGGCATGGGAAAAAGCTCACCAGGCATGGATATTATCTTCCTGGCAGATCTGTCTGAACCGGATGCCGCGTCTGGGCGAACAGATCACCACACAGACATGGGCATATGGGATGAAAGGGTTTTACGGTTACCGGAATTTTTCCATGAACGACCGGGATGGGAAACGACTGGCATATGCAAATTCCATATGGGTACTGATGGATACAAAGAAAGGAATTCCTGCCAGAGTGACAAAAGAAATCTCGGATGCATATGGACTGGAACCACAGCTTCCCATGCAGTGCAGCGAGCGGAAAATTACGCTGCCGGAAAGGTATGAAGAAAAAGATTCGATGGTTGTTCCTTCTTATTTTATAGATACCAATCATCACATGAATAACAGCAGATATGTACAAGTGGCGATGGAGTATGTCCCGAAAGAGTTTCGGACAACGGAAGTCCGGGTAGAGTATAAAAAGGCTGCCATGTGTAAAGATGTAATTGTGCCGCATGTAACGATAGAAGATACTCGTGTGACGGTTGCATTGTGTGCGCCGGATGGGCAGCCATATGCAGTTGTTGTTTTTTTGAAAGCGTAGGGAAAAAGATGAAATTAGCAGAATATCAGGATTTGTATTATGTAAAAAAAGTAGACTTCGGAGTATATTTGGCAGAGGATATGGACAGTGAGACACATGTATTGCTTCCGTCGAAACAGGTGCCGGAAGATGCAAAACCGGGAGATAAGATAAGGGTCTTTTTATATAAAGATTCCAAAGACCGGCTGATTGCAACAACCAACACGCCGAAGCTGACACTGGGAGAATATGCGCCCCTTGTGGTAAAAGAAGTTGGAAAGATCGGTGCTTTTCTGGACTGGGGATTGGAAAAAGATCTTTTTTTGCCATATAAAGAGATGACTTCGCGGGTAGAAGCCGGAGACGAGATTCTTGTGACGCTTTATATTGATAAAAGCAAGCGGCTTTGTGCTAGCATGAAAGGGTTATATGATCTGCTTTCTAAAGATTCTCCATATCAGAAAGATCAGATGGTTACGGGAAGAGTGTATGAGTTTTCTGATAACTTTGGTACTTTTGTGGCGGTAGATGATCGCTTTTCCGCAAGAATACCAAATTCAGAGGATCACAGTTTCCTCAAAATCGGAGATGTGATCGAGGCAAAGGTTACTGCAGTAAAACCGGATGGAAAGCTGGATCTGACCCTTCGGGAGAAAGCGTATATTCAAATGGATACGGATGCAAAGAAAATACTTGAACTGCTGGATTCGTATGCAGGAGTGCTTCCGTTTTCGGAAAAAGCAAGTCCGGAAGTAATCAAAAGAGAGACCGGATTGAGTAAGGCAGCGTTTAAGCGTGCCATCGGACACTTATATAAAGAAAGAAAAATTACATTAGATGGTGGAAAAATCCGTAAGAGTTGCGTATAATGCATATAGAAATCAAAAGGAGGAAAATAAGATGAAAAACGTAATCAGTACAGATAAAGCACCGGCTGCAATCGGACCGTACTCGCAGGCAATTGAAGTCAATGGAATGGTATATACATCCGGTATTATCCCGGTTGTTCCTGCTACAGGTGAAATCCCGGAGGGATCTGTTGCACAGGCACAGCAGGCATTTGAAAATCTGTCAAATCTGCTTGAGGCGGCAGGTACAGGAATGGATAAGGTAGTAAAAACTACTGTTTTTATCAAGGAGATGAATGATTTTGCAGCAATCAATGAAGTTTATGCAAAATTTTTCCCAGCACCGTTTCCATCCAGAAGCTGTGTGGAAGTGGCACGTCTTCCGAAAGATGTTATGCTTGAGATTGAAGCAATTGCTGTAAAGTAAAAGATGCAAAAAAGGAAGAGATCTGTGCACAGCACAGATCTCTTTTTTCTACGGTTCTTTTGCCGGAACCGTTAGACGGAAACGTCGATGTTGCTTCCTAAATAAGGAGTAACAGAGTTTTCCATCATTTTTGTCAGTCCGGCGCCGAGGGATTCGCTGGATGAGATGGCATTGCCAAGCATTTTAATGCTCACGGCATTTGCCAGAGATCCAGGATCGGAACTGTTCACAGAAAGAAGCGCAGAACTGATACTTGAGATATCCATACGACAGACCTCCTTTGTTAAAATACATTTGTAAAAGTATTTTCTTTTATTACATCTTTATTATGGCATAGATAGCTGTAAATTTCAATCGGATTCGATGGACGGAAAAGAGGGGTTGACACATATATGTGCCTTTGCTATAATGACAATGTAATAATTGTAACAAATTCGTAATAAAGAAGTACAAAAGTCATTGGAGGCGAAAATGAAACGTAAAACATTATTAAAATTGACCGCATGTGGATTAGTTGGGGCACTGACCATTGGCAATTTTACAGTAGCAGCTTACGCAGCACCGACTGCTGGAGTCGCAAGTGTTGCTTCCGATATTGCAACAACATCATCTGCACCGACCGCAGGATTTTCACTGGCACTTAGTGAAGTCGCAGGAAATGTGGAAGATGAAGCTGTAGTTGCAAGTGCACAGCCGGAAGTAAAAGAAGTTGAAGCACCAGTAGTAAAGTCTGAGTATGAAGACAAAGCCGTAGCTGTTGTGGATGATTATGTGAACGTTCGTAAGAAACCAACTACAGACAGTAAAGCTGTAGGAAAGTTATATAAGAATAATGTAGGAACCGTCATTGAAGAGAAGGATGGCTGGTATAAAATCAAATCCGGATCTGTGACAGGTTATGTAAAGTCTGAGTTTGTATCTGTTGGTGATGAGAAAAAATTAAAGAAAGCAGGAAGAAGAGTGGCTCTGGTAGAGACGGAGACATTAAAAGTCCGCAAGGGAGCTTCCCAGAAAGCAGAAGTCATTACGCTGGTACCGGCTGGAGATGATCTGACCGTATTAGATGAGTCAAAAGACGGATGGGCAAAAGTTTCTGTAGATGAAGGCAAAGGATATGTATCTACGGATTATGTTACTTTATCCACAGAGTATACTTATGCAGAATCTGCTGCCGAAGAAAAGGCGAGATTACAGAAAGAAAAAGAAGAACGTGAAGCTGCGGATCGGGCAGCACAGAAAGCAGAAAGTTCATCAAAAACAACTTCTTCAACTTCGTCAAAATCAGGAAGTACAAGTTCTTCTGCACAGGATACAGCCAGTGCATCTTCAACAGGAGCATCGGTTGCAGGATATGCAAGCCAGTTTGTTGGAAACCCATATGTATATGGTGGGACAAGTCTTACAAATGGAACAGATTGTTCCGGTTTTGTAATGTCTGTATATGCACATTTTGGTGTAAGTCTTCCACACAGCTCAAGTGCTTTAAGAAGTGTAGGATATGGCGTAAGTACATCGAGTATGCAGCCAGGTGATATCGTATGTTACAGTGGACATGTAGCAATCTATGTAGGAAACAATACAATTGTACATGCAAGCAATGCAAGAGACGGTATTAAATTTACTTCACCGGCAAATTACAGAACAATTCTTGCAGTTCGTAGAATTTTCTAAGAACTAAGATAAAATAAGTATAACAGGAGCACTTGCGAAAGCAAGTGCTCTTTTTCTTAATATTATTTAAGGATTTCTTAAATTTACAAAAAATAAGTTTTGTAAGGGAAATAACATTGACAAGCACATTCATATATAGTTACTATGTAAATTGAGTAATTTATTGAGTGTAACAGAGGGAGGAACAGAAATTGGCATTAACCAAAGCAAAGATCATAATGGCAGGACTGGCAGTGACAGCTGTCTGCATATTTGCACCACAGCAGTTAAAGGCCCAGGTGCCGGAAGAACAAATGGACGGTGTGATGGGACAAAGTATAGAGGATGAGACGGTATACGGGGATCAGCCAGATTTAGACACGCAGATTTTGAAGAATGCACCGGTTCTGACAGGAAGATCTTCTTTGAAAAAGGCATCTGGCTATACCAGCGCTTTTTTGAATGCTTCGTTTACGACAATCGGTGATTATAACAATGCAACTTATTATCACAAAGCGGATTATGAAGATGACCAGTTGATTAATGGAATCGATGTGTCGTATTGGCAGGCAAATGAGAGTTTAAAGAAAAAATATTCCAAGGACAGAAGCAAGTGGACACAGACAGGGCTTGACTGGGAGCGGATTCATGCAGCAGGAATTGATTTTGCTTTTGTACGTGTGGCATCCCGAGATACAAAGGATGGGAGCATTTACACGGATAATTGTGCAGACAGCCATATTCAGGGAGCGCTTTCCAATGATATCAACGTGGGACTGTATTTCTTTTCCCAGGCATTGAACGAGACAGAAGCGAGGGCAGAGGCACAGTATGTTCTGAATCTGATTGACAAGTATGGATGGGATGTTTCCATGCCAATTGTAATGGACCGTGAGGCAGGTGCAAATAAACGTCTTACCGGAGGAAAACTTTCCAAAGCGAAAGAGACAGCAGTATGTCAGGCATTTGCGGATACCATTACAGCCGCTGGCTATCGGGCCGGAGTGTATGCATCCTATGCCTGGATTAAAAATTATATCAACACGGATGCATTATATGATTGCTCTCTGTGGGTGGCACGGTATAACAATACCACGACAAGCTATGCAAAGTCGGGAACTCCATATGCGGATGCTGCTTATGATTATGAGTTTTGGCAGTATTCATCATCTGCAAAGATCGATGGATATGCAAAGAGTCTAGATGTAAACTTCTGGTATAAGGATACCAGTGAACAGACAACCGGTCTGAAGGCATCAGATGGTACTTCGGGAACTGTAAATCTCAGCTGGGACAGTGTGGCATCGGATGTAGATGGCTATCAGGTATGGCGTTATGATGCGGGACAGGGGAAATATGTTTTCCTGAAAGCGATACCGGATTGCAGTTATGCGGATACGATGATAGAAGGTGGAAAAGATTATCAGTATAAGGTGAGATGTTACTGGACAATTGGGGGAACTCATTATTATGGTACATTTTCATCAGCAGCCTCGGTAACTACCCTTCCGCAGAGAGTCTGTGGGATTACAACACAGATGAGAACTGCAGATGCTCTTGGATTGTCCTGGAAACAGACGCAGGGAGCCGCTGGCTATCAGATCTATCAATATAACGCGGCAACGAACCAGTATGAGATTGCAGCGGATGTAGCAAGTGGAGCAACATCTTATACATTAAGCGGTTTGACAGGAGCAACCGAATATAAATTTCAAATTCGCGCTTATGAAAATAACAATGGGAATATACTGCCTGGCAGCTTCTCAGATGTGTATACGGACTGTACACTGCCGGGACAGGTGGATCTGACAGCTGTTTCAGCAACCGGAACGTCTGCCTTGAAACTGACATGGAAGGCAATGACCGGAGCGGATGGATATATCGTTTACCGACTGGATACTGCAACCGGTAAATATAAACAGATTGCAACCGTAAAAGGAGCTCAGACGGTTTCTTATAATGATCAGAAACTTGCAGCCGGAAAAGCATATACCTATCAGGTTTGTGCATATAAAACCTGTAAAGGAAAAAATTATACAGGAAAGTCGTCCACGGCTGTAAAGGGAACGACAAAAACGGCTGCTAAACCGGCCAAACCAGTGAAACCGGCTGCTAAACCAGCCAAACCGGCAAAGGTGAAAACGTTAAAGCTTAGCACAAAAGCTTCCGCAGTTACCTTACAGTGGAGCAAAGTTTCCGGAGCAACCGGCTATCAGGTTTACCGTCTGAATACAAAAACTGGAAAGTATACAAAAATTGCGGCGGTCAGGGGAACCTCTTACCGGAATACAAAGTTGAAAAAAGGGGCAACCTATCGTTATAAAGTGTGTGCATACAAAACCGTCAGCAAGAAGAATTATTATGGTGCATTTTCAAATACGACAGCAATAAAGGTAAAATAGGATACGAATGAAGAAAAAAATACAAATGAAAAAAATAGTGGGAGTGTTTCTGGCAGTCGCGGTTCTGGGATCTGCTTTGTTTTCCCAGGGACATGTGTACGCAGCTTCGAATCAGGCACCGGATGCAAAACCGGTGGTGGTGGTCTTAGACCCGGGACATGGAGGACATGATCAGGGTGCACATTACAGCTGGGATGGGAAATCATACAAAGAAAAACAGTTGAACCTTGCCATCGCAAAAGCCTGTAAAACGGAGCTGGAAAAGTATGCAGGAGTAAAAGTGTATATGACGCGTTCTACCGATCGATTCGTGACGCTTGGAAATCGTGTAAATTACGCAAAAGGGAAAAAGGCAGATTTGTTTGTTGCGATACACAACAATGCGTCTTTAAAGAAAACGGATAATGGGGCCTGTGTATATTATCCGAATAACGGATATCGTGCAGAGACCGGGACAAAAGGAAAACTTGCTGCGGCAAGTATTCAGAAACAACTGGCAGCACTTGGAATCAAAGATAATGGAATTCTTTACCGGAATTCCGCAACGGGCTCCCGTTATCCGGACCGGTCGAAAGCAGATTATTATGCAGTCATCAAGCGAAGCAAGCGTGCGGGGTTTCCGGGACTGATTGTTGAGCATGCCTATGTCAGCAATCAGAACGATTGTAAAACTTTTTTGGACAGTGATGAACAGCTGAAACAGCTGGGAGCTGCAGATGCAGCAGGAATTGCAGAATATTTCGATCTGATGCGGGAACAGGAGCCTGTGTCGCAGCCCCCGGTTACCAATGCGGAACAATCGGTAGAGACGACAGTTGCAGGTGAAGCCGGTCGTGCAGAATCTGGAGAAAACCCAAATATACAAAGTGCACAAAAAAGTGATAGATAAAATGGGCGAGCGAAATGGCGGATGTGGATAAAATGAAAAAATTATCCACAATCCAGAATCAAAAAATGCCGAAAAATTGAGTTATACACGAAGTTATACACGTTATCCACATAAAATGGGATAAGTTGTTTGTGGATGATATGGATAAAAACAAACGATTGTTTTGTTAACAACGCATAAAATTGGTATATGGGTGATTGCAAACAGGAGGTATTTTTGATATACTAGGGAAGTTATGATTAAAACAATTGATTTTGCTGGAATGGAACTGGACAATTATACAGTCCGGGAAATGATCATGAACGTAGAAAAAGATATGTCTGATCATGGATTTCATACAATAGAAGAAGTGAACATGGATACGCTTATGCTGGCAGAAACGGATGAACAGGTACGGAAAGCAATCGATTTTGCGGAGCATACTGTGATTGCGGAAAATGGAATTCTGGAAGCCGTTGGTGCAGGATCGTATCAGCATCGTCACGAGATTGAACATCATGATTTCTTTTTTGAACTGATGAAACGTGTGGAACGCAATCATCAGACGGTGTTTGTGATTGGAGATACTTCACAGCGTGTGGAAGAAACCTGCAACTTTCTGAAAGAACATTTTGGAAAATGTGAGATTACGGGAGCGGAAGCGCTTGAGGATTGCCAGGGGGGGACAGATGCAATGGTGAATGAGATCAATGCACTGACACCGGATATGATCCTAAGTGTTCTGCCAAGCCCGGAGCAAGAACATTTTCTTGTGCAAAACTGTGAAAAGCTGTCTGCCGGATTATGGTATGGAATTGGTTCCTGGAATTTTACCAGAAGCAGACAGGGGCTGCTTGGGACGATTAAAAAGCTTGTCCGCACGCACAAATTAGAAAGTCAGCTGACCCATTATCATGGAAAGCAGGAAATCTGAAGTTGTGTTGTTTAAATTTCATAGTGAAATATTACTAACTGGAAAAAATGGGAAGAGAGGAAATGCATAAAAAATATACATTTCCTCTTTCTTTTTTTGGAAGATTGTATTAAAATAAAGATAATTGTTCAGAAAACAGGTGGGGGAACGAAAGATTTCTGGATGAAATATGGGGATAAGGAGAGCTGACTATGATATCCAATCAAATACTTCAAAATACAATTGACGGACTGAAAGCAATTACACGTACAGATTTATGCGTGATTGATGTAGAGGGAAAAATTCTGGTCGCGACATTTCCAGATGCAGAACAGTTTGTAGCTCCGGCACAGACCTTCGTGGAATCGCCGGCGGACAGTCAGGTGGTAAATGGCTGCCAGTTCTTTAAAGTGTTCGATGATCATCAACTGGAGTATATTCTGCTGGCATATGGAGACAGCGAGGATGTGTATATGATTGGAAAGATTGCCGCTTTCCAGATTCAGAATCTTTTGGTTGCCTATAAGGAACGTTTTGATAAAGATAATTTTATCAAGAACCTGATTTTGGACAATCTGCTTTTGGTAGATATATACAATCGTGCCAAGAAACTTCATATTGAAACAGAAGTACGCCGTGTGGTATTCTTGGTGGAGACAAACCGTGAGAAAGATGGAAATGAGCTGGAGAAGATCCGGGGACTTTTTGGCGGAAAATCAAAGGATTTCGTCACAGCGGTAGATGAAAAAAACATTATTGTAGTCAAAGAACTTGCAGAAAATGAAACCTATGAGGATTTGAATAAGACAGCAGATGTAATCATCAAGCTGTTTAAATCTGATACCAATTGCAATATTCATATCGCATATGGTACCATTGTGAACGAATTGAAAGAGGTTTCGAGATCTTATAAAGAGGCGCGCATGGCACTGGATGTCGGAAAGATCTTCTTTGAGGGACAGGATGTGATCGCGTATTCTCAGCTGGGAATTGGTCGACTGATTTATCAGCTTCCAATTCCATTGTGCAAAATGTTTATCAAAGAAATCTTTGGTGGAAAATCACCAGATGATTTTGATGAGGAAATTCTGACGACGATCAACAAATTCTTTGAAAACAGTCTGAATGTGTCAGAGACGTCAAGACAACTGTACATTCATCGAAATACGCTGGTATATCGTCTGGACAAGCTGCAAAAAAGCACAGGTCTAGATCTGCGGGTCTTTGAAGATGCGATTACGTTTAAGATCGCACTCATGGTAGTCAAGTATATGAAGTATATGGAAACACTGGACTATTAGAGAGTGAAGGAGAAATTATGATTACACTGGAACATGTCAGCAAGACTTATGCGGCAGGAGTTCCTGCTTTAAATGACGTGAGTCTGGAAATAGAAGATGGAGAATTTGTATTTGTTGTAGGAGATAGCGGCTCTGGAAAATCAACCCTGATCAAACTGCTATTAAAAGAGCTGGAACCGACGGAAGGAAGCATTACCATTGGTGGAAAATCTTTGGGAAAAATCCGAAGAAAACAGATTCCAAAATTCCGGAGAAATATCGGAGTTGTGTTTCAGGATTTCCGTCTGTTAAAAGACCGCAATGTCTATGACAATGTAGCATTTGCACAAAAAGTGGTTGGAGAACCAAACAGCCATATCAAGAAAAAAGTACCGCTTATGCTTTCTATGGTGGGACTTGCTGCAAAATATCGATCTTTTCCGAAACAATTATCTGGAGGAGAGCAGCAGAGAGTGGCGATTGCCCGCGCCCTGATCAATGAGCCGAGTATTCTGCTTGCAGACGAGCCAACCGGAAATCTGGATAACAATAATGCGTGGGAGATTATGAAGCTGCTGGAAGAAATCAACAGCAAAGGAACTACAGTGATTGTTGTAACCCATAATCTGGAAATTGTGAAAGTTATGAAAAAACGTGTGATCACAGTGAAAAAGGGTACGATTGTCAGTGACAGTAAGGAAGGTGGCTACGACGATGAGAATTAATACCTTTTTTTATTCGATCAAACAGGGATTGAAAAACATATTCCGAAATAAGATGTTTTCGCTTGCTTCCGTGGCAACCATGGCAGCCTGCATTTTTATGTTCGGTCTGTTTTATATTATTGTTACCAATTTCAGTGCAACGGTACACTCTATTGAGGAAGGCGTATCGATTACGGTATTCTTTGAAAATGATGCGACAGATGCACAGATCCGTGATATTGGAGAAAAGATTAACAAACGTGCCGAGGTCAGCAAGAACGAGTATGTGTCTGCGGACGAAGCATGGAAGGAATATAAAAAAGTATACTTTCAGGGAAAAGAGGAACTTGCAGATGGATTTACAGACAATCCGCTTGCAAATTCTGCACATTACCAGGTATATCTGAACGATGTTTCCATGCAGGATTCTCTTGTGACATATATCAAGGGGCTTACCGGGGTGCGTGAGGTAAAAGAATCTGCGCAGGTGGCAAATACACTGACAGATTTTAATAAGCTGCTGGGATATGTTTCCGGAGGAATTATTCTGATTCTGCTCTGTGTAGCCGTATTCTTGATCAGCAATACGGTAACTGTTGGTATTTCGGTCCGGAAGGAAGAAATTGCCATTATGAAACTGATCGGAGCAACGGATTTCCTTGTCCGTGCACCTTTTATTGTAGAAGGAATTGTCATTGGATTGATTGGCGCAGCAATTCCGCTTGCGATACTGTATTTTATGTACCAGAAGATTATCGTTTACATTGCGGCAAAATTCAATTTTATTGGATCCATGATCGTGTTTGAACCGGTAAAAGTTGTTTTTCAGACGTTGATTCCGGTGGGCGTTATATTAGGAGCCGGTATTGGATTTATCGGCAGTCAGATGACAATCCGCAAACATTTAAAAGTATAATATTTTTGTTGTTGTCATAAAATGACAAGAAGCCATGCTGTAAGGTGTGGCTTCTTGATTTATAAGGAAAATTATGGAGGTCAGAATGCAGGAAGAACAAGAAGAAGTAATGAGAACGGAGCAGGGAGAAAAAAAGAGCCCGCGTGGATTTCGAAATGGAGTGATCATTGGTCTGGTTTTAGGATTGCTGATTACCGGAATCGGTGCAGGGGTTGGAATCCATGTGTATACAAATACGACAAATAATTATCTTATATTTGGACCACAGGGAGTCAAGCAGACAGCAAAAGATCAGGTGCTTGACCAGACGGCTATCAAAAAGGTAGATGAGCTGTTGTCCTATATTGATTTGTATTACAATGACTCCTATAAAGAAAAGGATATCCGGAACGCGATTTATAAAGGAACCTTAAGTGGGTTAGGAGATCCGTATTCTGTTTACTATACAGCGGATGAGTACAAAGATCTGCAGACATCGACCAACGGAAATTATTATGGAATCGGGGCGGCTCTTTCACAGAATGCCAAAACCATGGCAGTGACAATTGTCAAAGTGTATGAAGGAACACCGGCGGAAAAAGCAGGACTGAAAAACGGAGACGAAATTCTTTCTGTGGATAAATATGAAGCGACCAGCATGGAACTTTCCAATCTTGTAAAAAAGATACGGGGAGAAGAGGGAACAAAAGTACACTTGAAAGTTTATCGTTCACAGACCGGGGAGAATCTTGAATTTGATGTGGAACGCAAAAACGTAGATATTCCAAGTGTGGATTCACAGATGCTTTCCGATGGAATCGGTTACATACAGATCAGTGAGTTCCAGAGCAATACGGCCAAACAGTTTAAAAAGGCACTTGCAGCGCTGGAAAAGAAAAATATGAAAGGCCTGATTGTGGACGTGCGGAGTAATCCGGGTGGACTGGTTACTTCTGTTGTAGATATTTTAGACCAGATTCTTCCAAAGGGAACTGTCGTGTATACCGAAGATAAATATGGAAAAAAGGAAACCTATACATCCGATGCTTCCTGCATTCATTATCCGATGGCAGTTTTAGTCAACGGAGACAGTGCCAGTGCATCAGAAATCTTTGCCGGAGCAATCAAGGATTATGATTATGGAACATTGATTGGAACAAAAACGTTTGGCAAGGGAATTGTGCAGACGGTATTTCCACTGGAAAATGGAGATGCCATTAAAATTACGACTGCAAAATATTATACGCCAAAAGGCCATTATATTCATGGAAAAGGCATTCAGCCGGATATCAAACTGGAGTATAAATACAGTGGTCCGGAAGATAAAAGTTATGATATGAAGTACGATAATCAGTTACAGAAAGCAATTTCTGTTGTGAAGGAAAAAATTAATTAAAGGGTATCAATGAAAAGAAAATATGTATGGAGAATTGCCAGCATTGTATTGATTGTTGTATGGGCTGTGGTTATTTTTACGTTTTCCGCACAGCCGGATACGGAGTCTTCGGAAATCAGCGGGCATGTGAGTTACCGGATTGTTAAGATGTGGAATCAGGTGTTTGGACTGGAACATTCCGGGCAGGAACTGAAGCGGATGGCACAGAAAATCGAATATCCAGTGCGGAAGGCTGCACATATGAGTGAATATGGGGTTCTTGCGCTTCTGATATTTCAGGCATTGACGGCATTTGACAGGAAAAAGAAACGGGGATGTGTGGCACTTGGCATGACGGCAGTCTATGCGGCAACGGATGAATTTCATCAATTGTTTGTACCAGGGAGAGCGGGAAGAGTGACGGATGTGCTGATCGATTCTGCAGGTGCTTTTCTTGCATTGCTTGCTATTCACATTATTTTATATTATCATAAATCTGAAAGAACAAATAGAAAGAGGTGATTCTGTGGTAGAATTGGATAATTTTAAGAGCCAGCTGCAAAGCTACAAGGCTCCACTGCAGGAAGTGAGGGATTCACTTTGACTTAGCTGGCAAAGAACAGCGGATTCAGGAATTGGAACGGGAAATGGAGGCACCAGATTTCTGGAATGATCCGGAAGTTTCCCAGAACAAGATGAAAGAAGTCAAAAGCTTAAAAGATGATGTGGCAACGTATGCGGCATTGTCTACGCAATATGAAGATATTGAGACCATGATCGAAATGGGATATGAGGAAAATGATCCGGAACTGATCCCGGAGATCGATCAGATGATGAAAGATTTTATCAGTACCTACGAGAACATCCGTATGAAAACACTGCTGTCAGGAGAATATGACAGAAATAATGCAATTGTTTCCCTGCATGCAGGAGCGGGAGGCACGGAGTCCTGTGACTGGGCATCCATGCTCTATCGTATGTATACCCGTTGGGCTGACAAAAAGGGCTTTTCAGTGGAGGTTCTTGATTCTCTGGATGGAGAAGAGGCCGGTATCAAATCAATTACGTTCCAGGTAAACGGGGAAAATGCTTATGGATATCTGAAATCAGAAAAAGGTGTGCACCGGCTGGTACGTATTTCACCGTTTAATGCAGCGGGAAAAAGACAGACATCTTTTGTATCCTGTGATGTTATGCCGGAAATTGCCGAAGATGTCGATGTGGAAATCCGGGATGAGGACATTCGTATTGATACCTTCCGTTCCAGTGGTGCCGGAGGACAGCATATCAACAAGACATCTTCAGCTATCCGTATCACACATTTTCCGACCGGAATTGTGGTACAGTGTCAGAACGAGCGCTCACAGCATATGAACAAGGATAAGGCAATGCAGATGCTCAAAGCCAAGCTGTATCTTCTCAAACAGGAAGAAAATGCGGCGAAAGCGGCAGGAATCCGTGGAGAAGTGACGGATATCGGCTGGGGAAACCAGATCCGGTCTTATGTGATGCAGCCGTATACTATGGTCAAGGATCATAGAACCGGTGTGGAAAGCGGAAATGTGGATGCCGTGATGGATGGAAATATTGATCCGTTTATCAATGGATATCTGAAATGGCAGAGTCTTGGCTGTCCGAAAAATATGGACAGCGACGATGTATAAATAGAAAATAACAAAAAGCAATAAGGAGGAGCGTATGGGAATTATAAAGGCAGTAACACAGGCCATTGGAGGAGCATTTGCGGATCAGTGGCTGGAGGTCTTTGAGGCAGATAATATGGGGGATCAGACCGTCTTTACAAAAGGCACACTGATCCGCCGGGGGGAAAATAAAAAAGGAACTGACAATGTTGTGTCAAATGGCTCTATGATCCATGTTTATGACAACCAGTTTATGATGCTGGTGGATGGAGGAAAGATTGTAGATTATACGGCAGAACCGGGATACTACAAAGTAGACCATTCTTCCATGCCGTCACTGCTCAATGGACAGCTGGGAGATTCCATTAAAGAATCGTTTGACCGTTTCCGTTTCGGTGGACAGACCCCACAGAAACAGCAGGTGTTTTTTATCAATCTGCAGGAAATCAAGGGCATTAAATTTGGAACAAGACAACCGATCAATTATTTTGATTCTTTCTACAATGCAGAACTGTTTTTACGTGCACATGGTACGTATTCCATTAAAATCGTGGATCCGCTCAAATTTTATGCGGAAGCAGTTCCGAAGAACAAGGACCATGTGGAGATTGATGAAATCAATGAACAGTATCTGTCTGAATTCCTAGAGGCGTTGCAGTCATCCGTAAACCAGATGTCCGCAGATGGCTTCCGTATTTCTTTTGTTTCGAGCAAAGCAAGAGAACTTGGAAAGTATATGTCATCGGTTCTGGATGAGGAATGGAACCAGACCCGTGGTATGGAAATCCAGGCGGTAGGTATGACGGTTTCTTACAGTGAGGAATCGCAGAAACTGCTGAATATGAGAAACGAGGGAGCCATGCTTTCCGATCCGACAGTCCGGGAAGGATACGTGCAGGGTGCTGTGGCCCGAGGACTTGAGGCAGCGGGAAGCAATTCCAATGGATCAATGGCCGGCTTTATGGGCATGGGAATGGCTTCTAATATATCCGGTGGTATGATGGGAGCTGCATCGAACGTAAATTTGCAGCAGATGCAGATGATGAATGGAGGTGCCGGAGCTGGAGCTGCATCAGGGACGATGTCAGGGGCGATGTCGGGGGCGATACCTCCTGCTGGGCAGGAGGCACCGCAGGCACCGCAGGCATCAGCAAGTTGGACCTGTGCGTGTGGACAGCAGAATCAGGGAAAATTCTGCTCGAATTGTGGTAAACCGGCACCAAAAACCGAGTGGACCTGCAGCTGTGGACAGGTTAACGATGGAAATTTCTGCTCGAATTGTGGCAAACCAAGAGCATAAAAACAGGGCAGATGCCCGAACCCTCTTGCAAGATTGACGTTCTTATGGTAGAATCTTTCAAGTGAGCACAAGTGTCGGTCGTAGACAGACAATACATAAGGGAGGAAATCAAGATGGGCGAGAAGACATCTTTCTTCGTATTGCGGGCAAAAGCCGTGCCTGAGGTATTGCTCAGAGTCGTGGAAGCGAAGCGGCTGCTGGATTCCGGCAAAGTGGAGTCTGTGCAGGAAGCCACAGAGATGGTGCAGATCAGCAGAAGCTCTTTCTACAAATATAAGGATGATATATTTCCATATCATGAAAATGCAAAAGGAAAGACAGTCAATATGGTGATTCAGCTGGATGATGAACCGGGGCTGTTATCGATGGTGTTGAAAACTATTGCAGAATTTCATGCAAACATCCTGACGATCCATCAGAGCGTTCCGGTCAATGGAATTGCTTCGTTATCGCTCAGTATTGATGTGTTCCCTGCAACGGGCAATGTGGAAGATATGAGAAACAGTATTGAATCTGTGCAGGGGATTCATTATGCAAAAATATTAGCCAGGGAGTAAGAAAAATGAAGATTGCAGTTATGGGCTATGGCACCATTGGATCTGGTGTTGTAGATGTATTAAGAATTAACCGTGAAAAGATTACAAAGCGTGCAGGAGAGCCAATCGATGTAAAATACATTCTCGATTTAAGGGAATTTCCGGGAGATCCGATGGAAGATGCTATTGTACATGATTATCAGACGATTGTAAACGATCCGGAGATTGGCATTGTAGTAGAAACCATGGGAGGCGTGGAACCGGCATATACCTTCGTAAAGGCTATGCTTGAGGCTGGAAAACAGGTTGCCACATCCAATAAAAATCTCGTTGCCGCAAAAGGTGCCGAGCTGATCAAGATTGCACGTGACCACAATGTAAACTTTCAGTTTGAGGCAAGTGTAGGTGGTGGAATCCCAATTATCCGTCCATTAAACAAGTGTCTGACGGCGGATGAGATCGAAGAGATTACAGGTATTTTAAACGGAACTACAAATTATATGCTGACAAAAATGGCAGAGGAGGGTGCGGATTTCGACGAAGTACTCAAAGATGCACAGGAAAAGGGGTACGCAGAGAAAGATCCTACAGCAGATATCGAGGGACATGATCCGTGTCGTAAGATTGCTATTTTAACGTCTCTGGTATGTGGCCAGCAGGTAGATTTCGAAGACATTCACTGCGAGGGAATTACAAAGATTACAGCCGATGACTTTAAATATGCAAAAGTTATGAATCGTTCCATCAAGCTTCTGGCTTCCAGCCGTAAAGTTGGAAACAGCTATAGCTGTATGGTTGCACCATTTATGCTCAGCGCAGAGCATCCGCTTTGTGGAGTAAATGGCGTATTTAACGGAATCTTTGTACATGGAAATGTACTTGGCGATGCGATGTTCTACGGCAGTGGAGCTGGTAAGCTTCCAACGGCAAGTGCTGTAGTAGCAGATATCGTAGATATGACGAAGCATAAAAATACCAATATTTACATTGACTGGTCACCGGAGAAACTGACACTGGTAGATTATAAAGACAGCGTAAACAGTTTCTTTGTACGTACTTCTTCAGGCAAAGAAGCAAT
>ERZ808270.566-NODE-566-length-20944-cov-3.799943_pt1 | contig 20944 bp, 15 predicted proteins | sample MGYA00521082_ERZ808270 | MGnify/ENA primary metagenome ERZ808270 (study PRJEB31516, sample SAMN03275594) | gut metagenome | biome: mammalia-associated habitat; material: feces | host: Papio cynocephalus | place: Kenya | collected 2012-07-27 ... | reverse complement strand
GTCGCTCCCTTCGCGGGAGCGTGGATTGAAATGTCAAATTCGGGAAATGAAAGAAATATGCGCCGCAGGTCGCTCCCTTCGCGGGAGCGTGGATTGAAATACGCGGGGAACCAGGATCCATAATGCAGCCTTTCGTCGCTCCCTTCGCGGGAGCGTGGATTGAAATGGTATATGGAAACTGAATTCGGGCTTATCCGGTCCGTCGCTCCCTTCGCGGGAGCGTGGATTGAAATATCAGGAAGGAGGTTCATGACGCTGACTAAAAAAGTCGCTCCCTTCGCGGGAGCGTGGATTGAAATTGTCGCAGGACCAGGCGACGAATACATCGAGCTTGGTCGCTCCCTTCGCGGGAGCGTGGATTGAAATGATCTCGATTTCAAAGGTAGCGCTGGTGATTATCGTCGCTCCCTTCGCGGGAGCGTGGATTGAAATATCATTTTGTCGACCTGATCGACAGACTGTGTAAGTCGCTCCCTTCGCGGGAGCGTGGATTGAAATAGAACTGCCCGCGAGGAAGCTGCGGCGTCCGGTCAGTCGCTCCCTTCGCGGGAGCGTGGATTGAAATTGGAACGTGAGCTCTATCATAGATCCGCAGTGCGGGTCGCTCCCTTCGCGGGAGCGTGGATTGAAATATTAAATTTCTGTAAATATTCTGAAAAAACATCGTCGCTCCCTTCGCGGGAGCGTGGATTGAAATATCAATTTTTTTATCTCTCTTGCAAGATCTATCTGTCGCTCCCTTCGCGGGAGCGTGGATTGAAATTTGAATACCGCGAGCATGTTGCCGGTGTAGGTTGCTCGTCGCTCCCTTCGCGGGAGCGTGGATTGAAATCTGTGAGTACGGTTGCTTTTTCGTTCTCCAGGTTGTCGCTCCCTTCGCGGGAGCGTGGATTGAAATCGTATGCCTTGTCCGACAGGTACTTGACGTATGCCGTCGCTCCCTTCGCGGGAGCGTGGATTGAAATAGGAGTTCCAGTGGCACGTTTTCCCTGTTTTTACGTCGCTCCCTTCGCGGGAGCGTGGATTGAAATCTGTCCGATAGAAGCTGCCTTTTACTTCTCCGTGTCGCTCCCTTCGCGGGAGCGTGGATTGAAATTATGTAGGCGCGTAAAAAAAGTGCACTCCTACCCCGTCGCTCCCTTCATGGGAGCGTGGATTGAAATTTGCGGTGTATGCAGTTAATACGCCTTGGTATTCGTCGCTCCCTTCATGGGAGCGTGGATTGAAATCGGTATACGTGTACCGTATCCACATTCCGGCATCGTCGCTCCCTTCGTGGGAGCGTGGATTGAAATGTGGCTGTCTGCCTGCGCTTCGGCGACTGTAGCAAGTCGCTCCCTTCGTGGGAGCGTGGATTGCAATAAAATTGATCAAGCGGTCGAGATTAACTTTTGTATTGATTTCTTTGTAAAAATGTGGATTGAAATTCGAATACTTTAATTGCACATTCTACGAATTAAGAGTAAAATTTTATAAACAACGAAAAACTGGACGAAACAAGGAGAAAGAACATGTTAAAAAAATTAACGCAACATGCTACGGATCTGATATTACAATCTATCGCCTCCGGCGAAGTTATGGGTGCTAATCTTCTCATAACAAAAGGAAATGAAGAACTGGTCTATGCACAGGCTGGAATGGCGGACCGGGAAACGGAAAAACCAATTGAACGGAATACGATTTTCCGGTTATATTCCATGACAAAACCGGTTACAGCAGTGGCGGCAATGATTCTGATGGAAAGAGGAATGCTTGATCTGTATGAGCCGGTAGCGGATATCCTTCCGGCATTTGCACACCAGAAAGTGGAGAGAGACGGAAAATTGTATACACCGGAGAGGCCGATACTGATGCATGATCTTTTGGCGATGACCTCCGGGCTGGTATATCCGGAGGAACAGACCATGGGTGGACGTGCAGTCACAAAAGTGTTTGAGGAAGCATGTGCGCGTCTGGAAAGTGACCATCCGGTGAGCACACAGGAAATGGCAGAAAAAATTGCAGCATGTCCACTGGTATTTGCACCGGGGACGAGCTGGCAGTATGGAACATCCGCAGATGTAATGGGTGCAGTCATTGAAAAAATAGTGGGAGAACCATTGTCTGTGTTTATGAAAAAGGAAATCTTTGAACCATTGGAGATGAAAGATACCGGATTCTTTGTGCCGGAAGAAAAGAGAAAACGTCTGGCCGCAACGTACGCATCGGTTTTGCAAAAGGAAAAGAAAACGATGGAGCGGTATGAAGGAAATCATCTGGCTATTTTAAACGATATGAGTAGGGAGCCGGCATTTGCTTCGGGAGGAGCCGGATTGGTATCGACATTGGATGATTATCTGCATTTTGCGCGGATGCTGTTGCAGGGTGGAATCTGGAATGGGCAGCGTATTTTGCAGAAAAAAACGGTGGAATATCTGACGCATGGAAGTTTGTCGGCAAACCAGCAGCAGGCAATGCAGCAGTGGATCGGACTGGAAGGATATACCTATGCAAATTTTATGCGGCGATGTGTGGCACCTGAATTGCAGCAGGGAATCTGTGTAAAGGGAGAATATGGCTGGGACGGCTGGCTGGGCGCATATTTTTCCAATCTGCCGGAACAGGACATCACGATCCTTATGGGAGCACAGAAAAAAGATGCAGGCACGTTTTCCCTGACACGCCGGCTGCGAAACCTGTGTCTTTCAAACATTCTGTAAATTACAGGAGGGTAATACATTTGGAACAGAAAAACATGCTTCCGGGACTGACGCGGGAGGCCGAAGAACAAAAACTGCAGGAGATTATCGGAATTGCACAGCAAAATCTCGAACGCGCCAGAGCAGATATCCGGAAAGTGAACGAGGATCTGGAAGATCTGCTGGACGTGTATGAGGCACAGGATAAGGAAGGGCTGGCATTATGGAATAATGCAACCGCGCGTCTGAAGGAAAATGAGCATGATCTGGTGCGCTATGAAAAAGCACGCAGGAAACCATATTTTGGACGAATTGATTTCAAAGATCCAAATGTAAAAGAGGAAGAATCTTACTATATCGGAAGAGTGGGAATTGCAAAAAATAATGCGGAGCCAGTTGTATTGGACTGGAGAGCACCGATTGCATCGGTATATTATGAGAGCAGTCTGGGGCCATGTCAGTATACGGTCAGCTCGGAGGGAACCTTTACGATTGACCTGAAGCGGAAACGCACGTATGAGATTGAAAATGATCAACTGAAAGATTTTTTTGATTCCGATGTGGTGGCAAATGATGAACTTTTGACAAAGTATCTGGCGAAAAACAAGAAGGCAGTGCTCGGTGAGATCATTGCAACGATTCAGAAAGAACAGAATCTGATTATCCGGCGTTCGTCAAAGACAAATATCATTATACAGGGCGTAGCCGGTTCGGGAAAGACAACCGTTGCCATGCACCGTATTTCCTATATTTTATACAATTACAGCGATGATTTCCGGCCGGAAGATTTCTATATTATAGGGAGCAACCGGATCCTTTTAAATTACATTACGGGTGTACTGCCGGAACTGGATGTGTATGGCATCCGGCAGATGACGATGGAACAGCTGTTCATCCGCCTGTTGTATGAAGATTGGGATGAACAGAAGTATCATTTTCACCACCTGGAAAAAGACGATGAAAAGAATGCACAGAAAGGAAACCGTGAGTGGTTTCATGATCTGGAATTATACTGTGCAGCCTATGAGCAGAGGGAAATTTCACACGAGGAAGTGTATCTGGAAGACACAGAGACACTCCTGGTCGGGCATGTGCTGATCAATACCTATCTGCGGGAACATCCGGATCTTTCCATGCAGAGAAAAATTCTTATGCTTAATGAGATTTTATATTCCAAATACGAAAATGAAGTTCTGGGAAAACAAATATCCTATCCGGCAAAAGTAAAAAGGGCATTGGATAAGAAATATGCTTCTTATTTTGGAGATGGAAAATGGAAGACATCTATTTACGATTTTTACCGGGAATTTTTACAGGTGCAGGCAGTTGCGGGAAAAGAAGTGGATATACCCGAGACCTCTTTTGATGTGTACGATCTTGCAGCGCTTGCCTATATTTACAAGCGGATCAAGGAAACCGATCCGGTGCGGGAGGCCAGCCATGTGGTCATCGATGAGGCACAGGATTTTGGAATGATGGCATATTGTTGTCTGCACTATTGCCTGCGGGGATGTACGTATACGATCATGGGGGATACCTCCCAGAATATTCATTTCCAATATGGTCTAAATGACTGGGAGGAATTGCGGAAACTGGTTCTGACCGGTACGTATGATGCGTTTGGACTATTGCGGAAAAGTTACCGGAATACGGTGGAAATTTCTGAATTTGCAAATAATATTTTGCGGCATGGAGATTTTGCTGTGTATCCGGTGGAACCGATTATCCGGCATGGAGCAGCGGTACGGGTGGAAAAACAGCCGGATGCATCCGCGCTTTTGAAAGAAGCGGTACACACCATCCGGCGGTGGCAGAAAGATGGATATGAAACGATTGCAGTGATCTGTCGGGAGAAAAAAGAGGCAGAAAAACTGGCGGATCAGCTGAAATCTTATATAGAGATTGTAGACTGCAATCCGGGAACCACGGAATTCGGAGCTGGTGTTATGGTGCTTTCGGTTGCTTACACGAAAGGACTGGAGTTTGATGCGGTTCTTTTGTATGATCCAACACAGAAAAAATATCCGGCAGATAACGGACATGTAAAACTTTTGTATGTTGCGGCAACTCGTGCGCTGCATGAGCTCGTGGTGTTATATCACGGAAATCTGAGCAGAATTCTGGCAGATCCGGTTTCAAAAGAGAAAAAGCAGAAAGTGTTTGCAGCAGAGACACTGACAAAAGCAAAGGAATATGAAAAGAAAACCTTTACACAAAAAGAAATAGAGCAGCAGCGGCGGACGGAGGCGGATAAGGAGCGCAGTGCGCGAAGCTATATCGATCCGAAACGGATAGAGGTGTCTGCACCAAAGGAAGAGAAACCTGTCATCCACTCGGTTTCGAAGGTGCCGGTACCGAAGGAAGAGAAACCTGTCAGGCATTCGGTTGCAAAAGTGTCGAAGGCTCCGGACATTGCGCAGATCAATCCGTCTCCTTATGCATTTGGGGATCTGCCCGATAACCGGTTGTTGCAGGTACGCGGCCATTCCCGCATGAATTATACGGTGAAACGGGCAAAAAAGACGAAAAAGCATATAGATATTGCAAGTATGGCTGGAATTCTTCGTCTGACACCGATTACACCGGAGATCATAAGGGTAAGTTTCGTCAAAGGCATGACTGCGGAAATAGAGGATACGTACTGGAAACCGGAGGCAACGGATGTTTTTTCGTGGAGTGCCAGAGAGTCAAAGACGATATTAAAAGTTTCCACGGAAAAAGTCAGTGTTGTGATTGATAAAAAAACAGGTGTCATACAATTTGAAACAACAGATGGGACGGTACTGTTAAAGGAACGTTCCGGGGAACCACGTCTGATTATGGATCAGCAGACCTGGGAATTTTTTGAATGGGATTCTTCGGAAAAGATTAACGCAAAGGGAATTCTTTCTACCGATTTGCTCGTGTTGCGTGCAAAAGCAAAATATATTTCTTTTGGAGGAAAGCCGATGCGGATGCCTCTTGTTTTATCCAGGAAGGGGTATGGACTTGGAATTGCGGCAAAAGAAACTGTTTTACTTTGTAATATCAAAACCTATGGTCCTTATATCAGTACGCTGGGCGAGGATCAGATTGACTATTATTTTATTTACGGGGAGACGAACGAAAAAACAATTTCCATGTATAAGAGTCTAACTTTGTAGAACTGTTCTTTTTTATATTTTCTTGTTGAAAAACTTTCTCTTTTGGCAATTTACGTGTATAATTAAGAAAAATTATCAATAAATATAAAGAGAAAATTCAAAGGATAAAAATATGACATTAAAAGAATTGGAAATTGGTAAAAGTGCCGTTATAAAAACGGTTGGCGGCGAGGGTGCACTTCGGCAGCATTTCCTGGATATGGGAGTGATTCCGGGAGCGGAAGTGACAGTGATTAAGTTTGCTCCAATGGGCGACCCGATGGAACTGCAGATCCACGGGTATGAGCTGACACTTCGGCTGGCAGATGCGGATCAGATTACAATTGAACAGATTTCTTCCCGTACCAGAAAACATGAAGGAGCCAGAAATATTAATCAGTCGGTTCATCCGGGACTGGGAGAAGAAGGCAAGTATCATGTAAAAGGGGATGGAAACCCTTTGCCGGAAAAGACGAAGCTTACATATGCGCTGGTGGGAAATCAGAACTGTGGAAAGACGACATTGTTTAATCAGCTGACCGGTTCGAATCAGCATATCGGAAATTTCCCGGGAGTGACAGTTGACCGCAAGGATGGACCGATCAAAGGACATCCAAACACTTCTGTGACAGATTTACCGGGCATTTATTCGATGTCCCCTTACAGCAGTGAGGAGATTGTTTCCCGGAATTTTGTGCTGGAGGATAAACCAAAGGCAATCATTAATATTATTGATGCAACCAATATCGAGCGAAACCTGTATCTGACAATGCAGCTGCTGGAAATGGATATTCCAATGGTTGTGGCACTCAACATGATGGATGAGATGACCGGTAATTCAGGATCGGTGGATGTAAACGGGATGGAAGCGATGCTTGGTGTGCCGGTAGTTCCGATTTCTGCTGCAAAAAATGAGGGAGTGGATGAACTGGTAAGGCATGCACTGCATATTGCAAAATATCAGGAACGGCCGGGAAGGCAGGATTTCTGCAGTGAAAATGAGTTTGGTGGAGCCGTGCATCGCTGTATTCATGCGGTCAGCCATCTGATTGAGGATCACGCAGAGCATGCAGGGATTCCTCTGCGTTTTGCAGCTTCTAAGATCATTGAAGGGGATCATCTGATTCTGCAAAAACTGGAACTGGACGAGAATGAGCAGGAAGCAATTGAACATCTGATTGTACAGATGGAAAAAGAGCGTGGGCTCGATCGCAGTGCGGCGATTGCGGATATGCGTTTTAATTTCATCGAAAAGGTGTGTGAGAAAACGGTAGTAAAGCCGAAGGCAAGTCGGGAGCGCATCCGCAGTGAGAAAATTGATCGGATTCTGACCGGAAAATATACAGCAATTCCATGTTTTATCGGTATTATGCTGTTGGTGTTCTTCCTTACGTTCCATGTGATCGGTGCTTTTTTACAGAACCTGCTTGCCATGGGGATTGACGCATTGTCTAATGTGACAGACCGTGCGCTGACGGCAGCGGGAGTCAATGAAGTGCTTCACGGACTGATCATTGACGGTATTTTTGCCGGGGTCGGAAGTGTACTGAGTTTCTTGCCAATTATCGTAACATTATTTTTCTTCCTGTCATTGATGGAAGATAGTGGTTACATTGCGCGAGTTGCATTTTTTATGGATAAACTTCTGCGAAAAATCGGACTTTCCGGACGAAGCATTGTACCGATGCTCATCGGATTTGGATGTACAGTTCCGGCGGTGATGTCGACCCGTACGCTGCCGAGTGAGAGAGACCGGAAGATGACGATTTTGCTGACTCCGTTTATGAGCTGTTCGGCAAAATTGCCGATTTATGCATTCTTTACCAGCGCATTTTTCCCGGAGTATGGAGCACTCGTGATGTGTGCTTTGTATCTGACCGGAATTGTGATTGGAATCCTGGTTGCGTTGTTGTATCGGAAAACACTGTTCCGTGGAGATGCGGTTCCGTTTGTCATGGAGCTGCCAAATTATCGTCTGCCGGGGCTGAAAAATGTTATGCAGCTTTTGTGGGAGAAAGCAAAAGATTTCCTGCAGAAAGCATTTACCGTTATTTTTGTAGCAACGATCTGTATCTGGTTCTTACAGAAATTTGATCTGCATTTTAATCTGGTGGCAGATTCTAAAGACAGTATTCTTGCGATGATTTCAAACTGCCTGGTTCCAATTTTTGCACCGCTTGGACTGGGAGACTGGAGGATCTGTACTTCATTGATCAGCGGCGTTATGGCAAAGGAGAGCGTGATCTCAACTCTGGAAATTTTATTTGGAGGAGCAGTAAAGGATGCATTGACACCGGTAGCGGCAGCTTCACTTCTGGTATTTAGTCTGTTGTACACGCCGTGTATTGCAGCAATTGCTTCCATTCGCCGGGAACTTGGACGAAAATGGGCAGTTGGCATGGTGATCTGGCAGTGTATGATCGCCTGGGTGGCAGCATTTGCGGTAAGGTGGCTGATGGTTTTATTTATGAGATAATGAAAATAGAGCAGAAAGTACTTGAAGGAATCGGAAAGATAGAATAGAATAATAGCAAAAAAAGGATTATTTATTTATGCTCAGACAAATATGGAAAAAGAGGGTTTGTTTTGTTCTGGCTGTGATTCTGGCAGTAATTGCTGTGACACCAATGGAAATGGAGCACACAGATGCAGCAATGGTACATTCGGTAACAGCATTGATGACGGGAAATCTGGTAAATAAGTCCAATGCGGACAAGCTGACTTACAGACAGCTGGAAACAAGCGCCTATGAGAGAAAACTGATTTCGAAAAGTGTGTATAACTCCACGATGCAGCTGGTACCGGCGTTAAAAGAGGGCAGGAATAGTATCAATGTGCCTGGAATGACCGGAAAAGCAAATACCAGTTATGTGGATGATGATGGTGTTGGTGAAAATGTCTCGTTTGTAAAATTTCAATGTACAAAGAGCGGTAAATACCAGTTTACGGAAAGTGATTTTAAGGGAAAATCCAAGAATGAAGTGATCTATAATGATAACAATTATCTCATGTTTCTGCCAAAAGAGTTAAAAAGCGGGTATGAGATTTATGACCCATGGAACAGTACCTACTATCAGTTTCTTTCCAGAACTTTTGCAAGTGGTTATGGCAAAGTATGGTATGATGTCAACGCATCGAAAAAACTTACGAGAAGTGCGAATCGTGCAATAAAAAATTCGGCAGGGTATACAAGCGCTATCCAGAGGGAACTGCAGAAGAAAAAAGACAGTATTTCCAGATACAGTATGGAATCTGAAAAAAATACGTATCGCTTAAAGAAAGGAAATACTTATCTGCTTGTAATTTTTACGCCGGATTCATTCCGCTTCCGGAAAAAAATTACAAAAGAAAATGATTATTATAAGGAACAGTATCTTTCAGATATTCCATGGTCGTTCGATCTGAAAATTACTTATATGGATTAAAAAGCAGATTAGCAAAATTACCCTATTGTATTAGAAATCAGAACGTGGTACAATGCATAAGTATAGAAAAAAGCATTGAAGGAACGAGTAATGGGATCAGAACATGCAGAGAGAGTGGCAGATGGTGCGAGCCGCTTATGGGAAGATTTCATGAAGACCACTCCTGAGCTGTGCGCGAAAGAAGCGTCACCGTGTAGCTGCGTTAAAGCAAATGAGTTAAAATAGTAAGGTGGAACCGTGTATAAGCACCCTTCGGTATGTCAGACATATCCAGGGTGCTTTTTATTTCCATACAAAAAGAAGGAGAGTTAACGTAAAATGGTAAACTTTAAGGAAAATGAAGAATTAAAAACATTGAACCATTCCTGTGCACATCTGATGGCACAGGCAATCAAGCATCTGTACCCACAGGCAAAATTCTGGGTTGGACCGGTTGTTGCAGAGGGATTCTACTATGATGTAGATCTTGGAGAAGATGTAATCCGTGATGAGGATATCGAAAAGATCGAAAAAGAGATGAAAAAGATTGCAAAATCCGGAAAGAAAATCATGCGACGTGAAGTTTCTAAGGCAGAGGCTATGGAAATGTTCAAGAATGATGAGTATAAACTGGATCTGATCTCCGATCTTGAAGATGGAAATATTACCGTATATGATCAGGGCGATTTTACGGATCTGTGCCGTGGACCGCACGTAGACAATGTAAAACTTTGTAGAAACTTCAAGCTGATCCGTCACTCCGGTGCATACTGGAAAGGTGACAGCAAAAACAAAGTGCTGCAGAGAATTTATGGTGTATGTTTCCCGACAGCTGAGGAGCTGGAGGCACATCTGAAGCTTTTAGAGGAGGCAAAGGAAAGAGATCACAGAAAGATCGGAAAGGACATGAACCTGTTTATGGTTGACGACCTGGTTGGCCGTGGACTTCCAATGTTCCTTCCAAAGGGATATGTCATCTGGCAGGAGCTGGAGAACTATATCAAGAACAAGGAAAGAAAGCTTGGCTATCTGCATGTTATGACCCCTTGTGTTGGTACCGTAAATCTGTACAAGACATCCGGTCACTGGGATCACTACAAAGAAAACATGTTCCCACCAATGGAGATGGAGGGAGAGTCTTTCGTTCTTCGTCCGATGAACTGCCCGCATCATATGATGATTTACGCTAACAGAAGACATTCTTATAAAGATCTGCCAATCCGTATCGGTGAGATCGCACATGATTTCCGTTACGAATCCAGCGGAACGTTAAAGGGTATTGAGCGAGGCAGACATTTCTGTCAGAACGATGCGCATCTGTTTGTAACACCGGAGCAGATTGAGGATGAGTTTACCAAGGTTGTAGACCTGATTTTCAGTACCTACAAGGATTTTGGAATTACCAATTATCGTTGTGTATTATCTCTTCGTGATCCGGCAAACAAAGAAAAGTATCATGACGATGATGCTATGTGGAACAAGGCAGAGGATGCACTTCGTAAAGTATTGAATGATCTGAAGATTGACTATACAGAGGAAATTGGAGAGGCTGCTTTCTACGGACCAAAGCTTGATGTAAACGTACAGCCGGCTGTTGGAAATGAGATCACACTTTCTACCTGCCAGCTTGATTTCTGCCTCCCGGCAAAATTCAACCTGTCTTATGTAGACCGCGATGGCGAGAAGAAGACACCGGTTGTTCTTCACCGAGCAATCCTTGGTTCTCTCGATCGTTTCATGGCATATATCCTTGAGGAGACCAAGGGAAATCTTCCGACATGGCTGGCTCCGGTACAGGTTCGCGTAATGCCGGTTAAGACAGACAACGAGGAACTGACTGCTTATGCAAAGGAAATCTGCGATGCATTAGAGGCAAAGGATGTCCGTGTAGAACTCGATGACAGATCCGAGAAGCTTGGCTATCGTATGCGTGAAGGACAGGTGCAGAAGGTGCCGTATCTTCTGGTTGTCGGATTCAATGAGAAAGAAGACAGAACCGTATCCTTCCGTCTGCATGGAGAAAAAGATACGACCGTTCTTCCGCTGGATGAGTTTGTGGAGAAGCTTGAGAATGAGATCAAGAATAAGCTGAGAACTCACATCGGAACTCAGACCGTTTAGTAAAATACGCGCGGTGAACGTTTTCTATAAAATTTAGAAAGCGTTCACCGCGCGATTTTTTTTGAAAGCATCCATGAACGGTTGTTGACATATCGAAAAAACAGTAATATGATCATAATTGTATAAAACATTTTTATTTTATAACAAGGGATGAAAGGAGGACATGAAAATGTTCAACAAAACAAAAGGGAAAATGTTATCAGCTATGGCCCTGGCACTGTCTCTCGTGATGACAGCTCCAGTGATCATACCACAGGTAACGGTGGTAGCAGAAGCGGCAACAAAGACATCCGCCTGGGTGTATGATAACGAAATTGGGGTGAATGCTACAACAAAAATTTACTTGGAAGATAAGAAGGCAAAAGCTTCTTACAGCTTCAGCAGTAGTAAAAAATCTATAGCATCGGTTTCCAAGAAAGGTGTTATTACAGGAGTAAAACCTGGAACCGCAAATATTACAGTGAGCCAGAAGTATAAAGGAAAAACTTCAAAAATCAAAACATTTAAAATAAGCGTAAAACAGGCAAAAGTTTCTGGGTGGCTTCAGAGTAAAGATAATGGATGGGAAATTTCGTTACAGCCGGGATGGGTTTCAAAAGAGAATCCTGCTAATATGGGAAAACCATCAGAGTGTGTGACGTACCGGAATCCAAAGGCTAAGTATGCATTTTACTCTGACAGCAAAAATCTTGTGATTTCAAAAGATGGAAAAGTTACAAGTGTTAAGAAGGGTGGAACAACAAATTTAATTATTAAGGAAACTTATAAGGGAAAGACACGTGCAATCGGAAAAATTCCAGTTGCATTAAAAGAGCCATCTTATACAGGAAAAGATACAATACAGTTATACCTTGGGGATAAATTTATACCGGGAGGAGATGCAGAGTATCAGGAAGATGAAAAGCCTCTTCTTTATTTACTAGGAAAATACAGCATGAATGTTTCTAAAGACCAACAGAGTGATGAAGATATTATTAAAGGGGCAAATGATAATTCTGCTGGTGAAAATAATGAGGCTGTAAAGTTTGAGTTAAACAGCAAGGGTGAATGGAGTGGAAAACTGTTAGCACAGAAAGAAGGTACTGTTTATTGTACGATAACCGAATGGAATTATCTTGAGAAAAAGTATGACAAAGTCATCGGCCGTTTTAAGATTGTAGTTTCGGATGCATCGAAACTTACTGATTTGCAGTTGCCATGGGAACGCGAGAAAACAGATAATGACGATGAAGAGTCTTATAGTTATGATAAGGCAAAAAATACCGTACAGGCTTCTTTATATGCCAATAGTTATGGTGAAACCGGTGGAATTTCGCTGTTTATGAAGCAGGTTCCATCTGTTTATTATGGAGATTATAAAGTGACAAGTTCAAACAACAAGGTTGTTTCTGCCACTGCAGATCAGGATGAGGTAAGTTTTGGACCATCTGGAAGCGGTTCAATTACATTGTCGGATCCATTGTATGAGTGGCCGGAAAACCGTCATGAGGATGGAATGTATTTGAATCTTGTTTTCCATAAAGCAGGTAAAGCAATCATTACTGTTGAAGCAGGTGGAGTTAAGAAGAACTTTATAGTCAATGTCGTAGACGATGGTGATGAGGATTATTAATAATTTGAAAAAATAGTTGAAAAAACCACTGTGTCCATTTGGACGCGGTGGTTTTTTGTTTTGAAATGAAACTTTTTTGAGTTCCTCTGACGTCTAATAGACAGAAAGGAAAAAACATAAGAAAATGGAGGTAATTATTATGCGTAGATTCAGTAAAATGTTAAAAATTACAGGTGCGGTTATGGCGGCGGCTGCTATGTTAGTGACTGTAAATGCGGGAGCTGTCGTGACACAGGCAAAGACCACGCAGCCAGCATATCAGGTTTCGGTGGCAAAACATTATGTCGATAAGCAAAAAGAAAAAAATATGCAGGCAAATGTAAAGATTCCAAAGGTAAAAGTAATTGGAACCAATGGAAAAGTTATGCCAAATGTAACAAAGAAACTAAATACAGCAGTTGCAAAGTACCAGAACAGTTATATTAACATGTATAAAAAAGATGTTTCAGCTGTGAAAAAGGGAGAGAATGGAAATGAAGCACTTACCTCGACCTATAAGGTTATTACAAATAATACAAAGCTGTTCAGTCTGCGGGTAGATACGGTAATCGACATGGGAGGTTCCCAGAGTTATGTAAAGATTTTTCATGTAGATAAGAAAACGGGAAAGATGATTACCCTGAAAAATCTGTTCAAAAATGGAAGCAACTATATGGACCGTATTTCCGACAATATCAAAGAGCAGATGCGTATGCAAATGAAAGCGGATGAAAATAAAATGTATTTTATCGATGATGTTATGCCTGGAAATAATTTTGACAAAATCAGCGATGATGCCGATTTTTATATCAATAAAAACGGAAAACTTACCATTGTATTTGATAAGTACGAGGTAGCACCGGGAGCTATGGGAATTGTTACGTTTTCCATTCCGACCAGTGTGATCAAAGATATTACCACAGTCAATTATTTGAAATAATAAAAAGGATCAATACCATTTGATCGGTACCCTCTTTGCTGGATAAAACCAGTAAGGAGGGTATTTTTTGTTAAGAATAAAAATAAATATAGAGAAAACTTCTAGTCAGAATATGTGCCGGCATGTTATAATGAGATCAATTATTAGAGCGGAGAAAGGAAGGAGGATAAATTAGATGAATGTCGGAATGATTGGCACGTATGCGCAAAGACAGACACAAAATTATGATATTTATGCATCCGGAAATTCGCAGGGAAAAGAATCCGGGCCAAAAGAATGTCAGACCTGTAAAAACCGAAAGTATGTAGACGGTTCCGATGAGGCAAATGTTTCTTTTAAAAGTGCTGCACATGTATCGCCACAGGCGGCAGGAGCAGCTGTCCGGGCACATGAAGGGCAGCATGTTTCGAATGCATACAGTAAGGCGGCCGAGGCAAACGGAAAAGTTATTTCCGCATCGGTGAGTATCCATACGGCAATTTGTCCGGAGTGTGGAAGGTCGTATATTTCGGGTGGTGTGACAAATACACAGATCAAGTACTATAATGAAGCAAATCCTTATCAGCAGAGCCTGAAAACAACAGATGGCATTAAGCTGCGTGGTACAAATGTGGACCAGGTGGCATAGAGAACAGACAGTAATGAAGAACAGAATAGATCAAAGGAAACCGAAAATACAGGCAATTGTGGTATTTGCAATTACTTTTTTTATTGTGTGCTTCTGTGCAAATATCATCAATCAGGATCAGGTAAAGGAAGAAAAACTGCAGGCTGCTTATACGGCAGAATCGACTATCAATCGTGTGGAATCCCAGCTGAATAAGTATCTGGCAGAATCCCAGCTAATCAAGCATATGATAGAAGATGGAGAAAATATGGATACGGATGTATTTAATTCCATATCCCAGTATATGCAGGATGAACAGCATGTAATTGAGGCACACGAGCTGGCCAAAAACGGAATCGTTTCCCTAATTTATCCATTGGAGGGAAATGAAGAAGCGATTGGGCTGGATATGTTGAAAAATCCGGAACGAAAGGCAGAAGCAAATCTGGCAAAACAGAGCGGTCAATATACGATTGCCGGACCGTTTGAACTGGTACAGGGAGGAAAGGGAACTCTTTTGTTTGATCCTGTTTATACGAAAGGAACAAATGGGAAAAAACAGTTTTGGGGATTTTCCATACTGGTGCTCAACTGGCAGAAATTTATGGATGAGATACAACTCGACAAGCTTGAAGAGGCCGGATACCAGTATCAGATCTGGAAGAAGGATCCAGCATCTGGGAAAAAGGTTGTTATTGCGCAGAGTGAGAGAGGATCATTGGAAAATACACTTGAGGTAGCCTGCTCCGTTCCGAATGAAGTGTGGTATTTTGAAATTATACCGAGTGACGGGTGGATTGCTCTGCCACAAAAACTGTTTGGAATTTTGATTGCGTTTGCGGTAGCTTTTATGATGGCCGTGGGAATCTGGCAGTTTTTGATGCGGCAGTATAGGGATCAGATTCATGCGCGGGAGATGGAAAAATCGGCCAAGGCTGCCAGGGAGGCAAATGATGCAAAAACCCGCTTTTTGTTTAACATGAGCCATGATATTCGTACACCGATGAATGCAATTATTGGTTTTTCGGAGCTTTTGGAAAAACATACCGATGATCCGGAAAAGGTCAGAGATTATATTGAAAAAATTAAATCTTCCAGTTCTCTGTTATTATCCCTGATCAATTATGTGCTTGAGATGGCACGCATTGAAAGTGGGGAAGCCACTTTAAAAGAAGAAATCGGTAATTTAAAAACATTATGTGAAACGTTTTCCGCTGTATTTGAACCGGCAGTAAAGGAAAAAGAATTAACTTACAGCTGCAAGATGAATATCGAACATTTTTACGTTATTTGTGATAAGACAAAAGTGCGTGAAATTTTAATCAATATTATCAGTAACTCTGTGAAATACACACCGAGAAAGGGGAAAATCTCCGTAACGTTTACGGAGGAAGAAAACGAAAAAGAAGGATATGCTTCTTATCGGTTTATTGTGGAGGATACCGGAATCGGAATGAGCGAAGAGTATCTGCCACATATTTTTGAGGAATTTACCAGAGAACATACCACTACGGAAAGTAAGGTTGTGGGAACGGGCCTGGGTCTGCCGATTGTAAAAGCACTGGTAGATCTGATGGGTGGATCCATTGCAGTAGAAAGTAAAGTGGGAAAGGGAACGAAATTTACACTTGTATTACCGTTCCGGCTAGCCACTGCCGAACAATTCCAGGAAGAACAAAAACAGCAGAAAGCAGATCGCCTGCAGGCATTGAAAGGGAAACGGATTCTGCTTGCAGAGGATAATGAACTCAATGCAGAAATTACAATGACGATTTTGCAGGAGAATGGATTTAAAGCAGAACATGCAGAAGACGGTGCGATATGCTTGAAAATGCTCAAAGAAAAGCCTCAGGGGTATTATGATGTCATACTAATGGATGTGCAGATGCCAAATATGGATGGCTACCAGACCACCAGGGCAATTCGAAAACTGGACAGCGGTAGGGCATCAACACCGATTATAGCAATGACAGCAAATGCTTTTGAAGAAGACAGGAAAAGAGCATTAGATTCCGGAATGGATGGTTACATCGCAAAGCCTATGACGATAGATGCATTGTTTATGACGTTAGAGGAAATTATAAGTCACAGGTAAAAAGCGTTACACAGTTTACTTCATATGAGAGTGCTTTTGGAAATAGCATCAACGGAAAGGAAACAAAGAGAATTCTTTCTGTTGGTGCTTGTTTTAATTGGAATGAAGTGGATCTATAGCTTTTTCAATCAAAGCGACATATGTGATATGCGATTTCACAACAAAAAAAGGTCGGTTCACAACATGGCGGCTAGCTATGAAAAGAACTTTTACGATATAATCAATATAATTGTATGCAAGTAAGGAAGTGACAAGATGCAAATAGCAATCTGCGATGATGAAAAATCTATAGGATTGATATTAGAAGAAAAAATAAAGAAATTATTACCGGATGCAGTAATAGAAAAATATTTATCTGGTGATGAATTGATTGCAAGTGGTTGTGAGCCGGATATTCTATTTTTAGATATTCAGATGCCAGGAATGGATGGAATGGAAACGGCAAGGATTCTGCGTCAGAAAAATGAAAGAATGGTATTGATATTTGTAACTGCTGTGGAGGAGTATGTTTTTCAGGCATTTGATGTTGCAGCATTTCATTATCTGGTGAAACCATTTTCAGATGAAAAATTTGAGGAAGTTGTGAAACGTGCAGTCAGAAGCATTGAAGAATATTCTGAAAAGCAATCGGATGAAAAATACATGATGGTACAGTCCGCAGGAAGTCATATAAAAGTATTCTTGAAAGATATTGTGTATGCTGAGGTATATAATCGAAAAGTCATTATCCATACACGGGATACGAATATTGAATATTATGGAAAATTGCAGGAACTGAGTGAAATTGCGGGAGCAGATTTTTTTCGTACACACAGAGCCTACCTCGTACATTTCAAATATGTTCAGAAATATGATGCAAATTGTGTAACAATGGAAAATGGAACTGCATTGATTGCAAAACAGAATTATCCTGAGTTTGTAAAACAATATTTGAAATATAACCAGAGGAAAGGAAACGAAATCGGATGAGTTTGGTAGAAAAATGCTGGATGGTTACATCGAAAATTTCTGTTATTGCACTCCTTATGATTACAGGAATCTATTTTGGAAAATTTGTTTGTCCCTATATAAAAAAGAAAAAAGGGGCTGTGGCAGTCAGTATTGTTTATATTACGATTATGCTTGTCTTATATATAATTCCGCCACAGATTGATAATTTTTCCGCATATCTGATTGGAGTACTAGCAGCGTTTCTTGTGATGTATGCAGAGGACAGAAGAAATATATATCAGAAAATATTTCTTGCAATTACGTTCTTTTCTATCCGATGGTTAACGGTTGCAATGGCAGCCAGACTGGATGATCTTGTTACAAAAGCACTTGTATTTCGGAATATGGGTGCAGAAAAAGTGTGGTTGCAATATGGACTATATGTTGGAACTAGAGTTTTGGATATTGTACTTTGTATTGTATTTATTGCGGTTGCAATCGGACTGATTAATAAAGCGTATATATACAAAAAAGATGAAATGAGTGTCAAAGAGATGGTAATGCTTATTATACCTTCGTTTGTAGGCGTCACGGGGTATGGCATTTTACAATATTATCTCATGATATACGAAAGAGATACGGGAAAGAACTTGATTGATACCTATGGATTTTATGGAGCTTTAAGCTTTTTACACTATCTGATTTCCATAGTTGCTATTCTTGTTGTGATTGTAATGTTTCAAAACTGGAAAGAGATGCAGGAAGAACAGCGGGGACAAGAGCTGGTATTAAATCAGATCAGTGACATGAAAAAGCATATCGAGGAAGTCGAAAAGTTGTATCGGGACATCCGCTCCATGCGCCATGATATGGGAAATCACATGCAGACATTGGAACATCTGGTGGCACATAATAATATGGATGATGCTACAGAATACTTGGAACATCTGAAAAATGAATGGGACGAGGTATCTCCGGAAATAAAGACAGGAAGTCCGGTAATTGATGTCATTTTGATGGAAAAGCAAAGAGAAGCAAAAGAAAGGCAGATTCGGTTTCTGTCGGATTTTCATTATCCGCAGAATACGAAGTTAAATGCATTTGATTTGAGTGTGATCATGAATAATGCCTTGAATAACTGCATGGAAAATGTAAGTGGAGATGATCCGTATATCAGCATTTCTTCTTTTCGGAAAAACAGTATCTTTATGATAACCATAAAAAACAGTTTTGTGGGTCAGCTTAATTTTGGTGATAGCGATTTGCCAGAAACAACCAAATCTGGGAGGGAACATGGAATGGGTTTGAATAACATTCGCCGAGTTGCCAGAATGTATATGGGAGATATCTCTTTGGAGCAGGGAAATGAGGAAGTAATCCTTAGCATTATGATGCAGGTAGAATAAAGAAATAAATTGGCACTATGTATTTTGTAAATTACAGAAATATGTAGTGCTTTTTTTGCGCAGGTAGCGATGAAAATATGTTGCTTGCAACAATATTTGAGGAGCACTGCGACAGTCTGAAAAGCATTTTCAGACTGCTTCACAACGAAAAAAGGGCGGTTCACAACATCGCAGTTTATTGTGAAGAAAGATATGCCGAAAGAAAAAATAAAGAGAAATCATGTTATACAGATTTTCAGGAAACGGATTTCAGAGTATTAGCTCAAGGAGGACAACGAAATGATGAAAATTAATGGATTTAACGGAACGAATACGCAGACAGGAGCAATGGGAATGGCACAGGCGAATGATTCTGTGAGTAAAAATATTCAGAATCAGATTGCAAATGCACAGCAGAAATTGCAGGACTTATCATCAAATGAAGAACTGTCATTAGAGGATAAGATGAAGAAACGTCAGGAGATACAACAGGAAATTACAAATCTCAATCAACAGTTAAGACAGCACCAGATGGAACAGAGAAAGGAACAGCAGAGCAAAAAACCATCTATGGATGATATGGTGGCTGGTACAAAAAATACATCTGCAAAGAAAGGAACAGGCTTGTCACAGGCAGGTATGCGGGCAATGATTTCCGCAGATTCATCTATGAAGCAGGCAAAAGTGCAGGGTAGTATGGCAACACAGATGGAAGGAAGAGCCGGTGTGCTTGCGTCTGAAATCAAGCAGGATGCTGGAAAAGGCAATACCGAAAAGAAAGAAGAAGAACTGGCAGATTTGCAGGCAAAAGCGCAGTCTGCAACAGCAGCACAGATGTCTTCACTTTCAGATGCAAATAAATCTATGGAAGAAGCAGTAAAGGCAGACAACAGTACAGATGCAGCAGAAACAAAGAAGGATCAACCTCAGAAAGCAGAGAATACACAGGAAAATGCAGATACGACAACAGATGCATCAGATAATGCAGATATCAAAACAGAAACAGCAGAAACAATAACAAATCCAGCATCAGAAAGTGGACAGTCGGTAGTATATACACCGATAGATATACGTTTATAGTTCAGAAAGGAGGCTGGTGTTATGTCAGAAATCAAAAGTTTTAGTGATTATACAAGTAAATATAACAGCAATGTAGATTTTTCAGCTTTGTTTCGTGGAACGTCAGATAGTTCATCAATAGGCAATACAAATATGCTTTCTGATTATGCTGCAATCAAAAATGGAAGCTATGGAAAACTTATGAAAGCATATTATGCAAAACAGGATGCTGAAAAATTATCGGGAAAAGGTGATACTTCACAAAAACTTACCTTGATGAAAACAAGTGCAGATTCTCTGAAAAAATCAGCAGATGCTTTGAATGACTCTTCTCTTTTGGAAAAAAAGAAAATAAAAAAGAAAGATGAAAAAACGGGGGAAGAGATTGAGGTAGAGGATTATGACTGGGATAAAATCACCAAGGCAGTAAAATCTTTTGTTGAAGATTATAATGATGTAGTTAAGGAAGCAGGAGAATCGAATACAAAGAATGTATTGCGAAATGCTTCATGGATGACTGGAATGACAGACAAAAACAGTAATATGCTTGTCAAAATAGGTATTACCATAGGAAAAGGAAACAAGTTGGAATTAGATGAGGATGCTTTAAAGCAGGCAGATATCAGTTCGCTGAAAACGGTCTTTACAGGATATAATTCTTTTGTAAGCAAAATATCGCAGAAAGCAACTGGTATATCGAATGCTGCAAACCGGGCGAGTGCAACCTATACAAATAATGGTACGTACTCTAAGACGGATTCTTCTTTGACATCGAGCAAGATAGATAAAGAAGTATAGAAATATTACGCAAGTGGTTCGATATATAAAATAGTTATCATTAATTACTGAACATAAAACGAAATGTGAGAGGTGTATTATGAATATTGATTACGGTCAGTTTTACAGAGGAGCAACGAATATTCCTTCATATGGGAACGGTACATATAAGAAAGATACCCTTGTAAAGTATGAATTTAACACTACGGATGAACATGGCAACAAGGTTATGGAC
>ERZ808270.565-NODE-565-length-20949-cov-7.127405_pt1 | contig 20949 bp, 21 predicted proteins | sample MGYA00521082_ERZ808270 | MGnify/ENA primary metagenome ERZ808270 (study PRJEB31516, sample SAMN03275594) | gut metagenome | biome: mammalia-associated habitat; material: feces | host: Papio cynocephalus | place: Kenya | collected 2012-07-27 ... | reverse complement strand
TTAATTAACTCCCTCATTTTCAAACGATTACGTTAGAATTAACAGAGTATTGATTATGAACAGTCTTCACAAACCCCATTTTATGGAAATAGGGCAAGCATTGAATAGCTGTTAGCCGTTCTTGAACAGAGCTATGTTCACCATCAAAATAATAGAACATCTCACCATCCTCAAACTTCTCCAAATATTTCACAAGCTGCATTAGTTTTGGATACCGTACATGATAATCATCATAGATGGTATTTATAATCGTTTTTGTAATCGGAGACACTTTGATTAAAGCTCCTGTATTAAACAGATGGGCAGTTTCCGTTTCAAATTGAAGCTTATGCTTTATGTCCTCAAGGACATCACCATCTTCGCTTTCCAATACTATTTCCTTGTTATTGGGAACAACTGATTTTTCAGGAATCCTTGGATTTGAATACAATATGATAGCTATCTGCTCCATATTCGTGATTTTGACATATACAGTTGTTCTTTAAGCCTTTAGAGCTTTTTTTAAATATTCAATACTTGAGGATCTCATCAATTCCAATTTAGTCTGAACACTAATATCATCCACACTTGAAAAGCTTGGTAGCTTTTCACCTTCATATATAATCCTATTCATCAAGTCGCCAGAATTCAAAAGCGACGTTATTCTTTCATTTCCACCTCTATCAAGCTTTAATACTGCATAAAACGGAGTGCTGAAATTTACAGAGAAGGCAACTCCATGAAAAGAATTGGTAACGACACAAGATGCATTCATTACAAGCCATGCAAACTCAGCAGGACCAGCATCCTTGATCACCCTCATACCCTTGGGAGCTTTTACTGCGTATGCTCGTTTTGCCAGATAATAAACAGGACAATTCATCTCCGCTCCCAACTTCTCAGCCAAAGAAGGCAACTTTTTTGACGGAAGCAGCTGATAAACCAAGATGTATCGAGATGGCATGTCAGGATATGCAAGCATTATCTTTGTCCATTGTTTCTTGTCCAATAACAAAGTAGGGTCCAGCACACAAGTAGCATTTCTTCCAGTAAGAGTCTTCACTAAAGATACTCCAGCCTGTTCGCGGACACTTATATAATCAATATTTGAGAGAAGGTCTTTATATTTCTCATACAACGAAAGAGAAATGTCACTAACTCCAAAACTTGAAGCATAAGAAATCTTTTTAGATTCTTTAGGTGCGAAAGTCAAAAAATAAGGTTCTATACTCGATGATGCAGAAGGATTCCATACTTGGTCACTTCCCACAATGTATGCGTCATAATCCATCTGGGCTTGATACAACTCTGGCATGGACAGAAACTTACTACTCATCTTAGTGTTCACCTTATGAAAATTTTCAAATCGCTGAATTCGCCTTCTAACTGTAGGACACAATCTTGGCAAAAGTTTAGATACAAGCCAATTTACTGCTCGGTATTTCACCCAATACATCAACTTTCCCTTTGAACTCATGGGAACAAAAGGTGCCGACATGGGAGTATCTTTATAATCCCAATTTTTATAATAGCAATAGTCAATAATCTCAGCATCATACCCCATACTATGCAATACTTTCAATGTTGCAGTCGCCTGGAGTTCTGCTCCGTAATTGTTAACTTGCTCTATCGTTATTACACCTATTTTCATAAAACATCCTTATATTTCTTCAATATTATCTTTTTAGCGAATTTGATATACCAAATAGTAATTAGTTTGTATGGGGCCCAAGTCAACAGCCAAAAACTTCTACGTGCAAGAATGTCAATTCTTAATTTAGATGGCAGTATCCTTTTACATCCTACAGGCCAAACAACCATAGGATGCCATTTAGTGGCTTTCCATCCCATCCATAAATTAGCATTACAATCAATAGCTTCCCGCATAGTTGCTCTCCACACATGAAGATTTCGTGTCTCTTTTACAAGCTTTTGTCCATGCAGATTATTAGCAAGTATTAGTGAGACACCTTTATCTGAGCAACCTTTCTTGCTCCAAAAATCACCTATAGTAATGTCGGCAACTCGTTCAAGTCTTGCAAACTTGCAGTCATGGCAAGATTTTCTATCTGTTAACCAAGAAGCAAAAATATTGTAAAAAATATCGTGCCTTCTGTCAATAGTCATTTCATTATTATCAACAAGCAATGTAGTACATTGTGATGTTCCATATTGTTTGAAAGCATCTTTTTTGCGAAAAGCCAATATCTTGTCAGCATGATAATACTGAAGATGCAAATCCAATGCTTCTTGGCTTGCAACGCCATGGCATATAAGATCTATCGTCCACAGATTTTTTTTCAAGGTTTCACGTTTGCCTATATATCCATACAAACCTGCCACTTGGCAAGGAAGACCTGAAAATAATACTTGTCTGCCCTCTTTCAGGTATTCAATCACTTGCCGGAATATTCCATCTGTTCTACTCTGCACATACTTTGAGTTCAACAACAAATCTAAATTATCAACATTGTCTATACAGATATGTCGAACATGATTGTCTTTAAGTGAAGCGCCAACAACAATACCATAAGAATGATTTTCTAAAAAATCTTTTGCTAATGCAGCAAAAGCCCCACCGCTTGCTGTTTTTTCTCTTGTGTTGGCATCTTTAATCCAACCTCCATAAGCAACCTCTTCCGAGACCTCATTCCTGCAGATACCAGAAACTACTGGGCATACCTTTTCGCACAATTTGCACTCTACACATTTGTCTGTATTCACTTTAGGAAATGGCATACCGTTCTTTAGTACCACCGAGATGGCTTCATGGCGGCATGCATCCTTGCAAGCAAGACAACCTGTACAATATTTGTCTTTTGCTAAACGATGCTTAGAAATTGCCTTTTTGCTTAACCACAAATCTTTCATGCACACAAAAGATTATGGTTAAACATAAGAAATTCATCAATTACCCCCCCCCGAATAATGCTGAGACGTATTAAACATATTATATTTTCTCAGAATTATCTTTTTCTTTCTTTTAGCATACCACTGAGTCATCAACTTGTAGGGAACCCATAAGAATATCCAAGGATATTTACGGGTCAGAATAGCAAGTCTGACTTTCTCCGGCAATATTTTCCTAAAGAAATTTGGGAACAAAACCAAAGGATGATATTGAATAAACTTATATCCATTATAAAGATTGGAATTGCTATTTAATGCTTGCAGCAATGTAGCAGAATAAGTTTCGATATCCTCAGATGATTCAACTAGTGTCTTTCCGTGATTATTATTGGTTATAATAAGATTAACACCTAATTGATAATCTTCCTCGTTCTTTGCTCCGCCCCAAAAGTCAGCAAGAGTAATGTCTGCAACACGCTCTATAGAAGAAAACAAACAGTTGCTACAACTTTTCCTATCGAGCAACCATGTAGAGAAAATTTGATAAAAGACATCATCTTTACGCTTCATTGTCGTTTTCTCATCTCCATCCCAATATGTACAGCATTGTGAAACATAATAAGCTTGTCCATGCTTCTTGTTCCTAAAAGAATAGATTTTATCAAAATGATGAGCCTTCTTAGCCAAATCTAATGCCTCTTGGCTCGCTATACCATGACAAACCAATTCTACTGTCCATAAATTCTCCGAGTTTCTTTTCTTGCCTAAAAAACTATAAAGTCCTGCAACTTGACATGGAGTGCCAGAAAACAAAACCTCTTGATGATTTTTTAAACACTGGGCTACTTGTCGATAAATGCCATCTGTGTTACTTTGAATATATTTGCTATTCATCAAAAGTGGAACATCTTCTATTCTATCAATCATGATATGCCTAACATGATTATTATCTAAAGTTGCCCCAAAAACAACAGGATGACACATTTTACGGAAGAAACTTTGAGCTATACCACCAAAGGCACCTCCGCTGGCACCATTATATCTCGTCTTTTCATCAGTAGCCCATCCACCATAAGCCATCATATCATCCACCATATTTTTAGATACTGGGTTTACTACTGGGCATACCTTTTCGCACAGTTTGCAATCTACGCATTTGTCTGTATTCACTTTAGGAAATGGCATACCGTTCTTTAGTACCACCGAGACGGCTTCATGGCGGCATGCATCCTTGCAAGCAAGACAGCCTGTACAATATTTATCTTTTGCTAATTTCGGCATAAAGTTTCTCTATAAATTTTTCCTATTTCAGAATTAATATGTTGGATATCAAAACACGTATTTACTAATTTGTCAGCCTCATGAACCATAGCGGTTCTTAAACACTCGTCACCCATCAACTGCCCTAAGGCGTTTGCTAAAGCATCAATATTATAAGTGTCATAAATCAAACAGTCTTTTCCATTGTGCAACACTTGTTCCACGCCCCCTACTGGAGTCGTTATCACAGGAATGCCGTATGCCAAAGCATCAAGAACACCCATAGGGAAACCTTCCCCCCAACTCGGCAGACAATAAATCGAAGCATGTTGGAAAGTTTCCGTTTTCATATCGCCGCTCACCCATCCCAAGAAATTGACACGTTCATTAGGAATATTCAGTTCTTTTCGTAGCTGTTTGGCTTTATCAATCTCGCCATTACCAGCAAAAACAAGTTTCCATTCTGGGAACTTATCTGTAACCTTTGCAAAAGCTTCTAACAAACGATTGTAGCCCTTTCTATCCGACAATATTCCTGCATATAAGATTTCTTTCTTGCGTTTAGAAAAGTCGCGTTTCACTCGTGGACAAGGATTATACACTACACTCATATCAAAACGATTGCCAGGAAAAGCTTGATTAATCCATTTCACCCATTGAGGCGACAACACCAGCAACTTATCAGAAAATTCAAACAAACGTTTTATCTTACCGGAAAATTCAGGGGCAAACAAATGTTTCTCTGTAGCAGGGTGGAAATGAACAATTATCTTCTTCCTGTAAGCATGTGCAATCTTAGCGAAAATCAATTTCCTATCAACAGAAGTTCTCAATCCCACATGTATATGCACTATGTCATACCACGGCAGCAGCACGATATATTCCATCAATGCCGTGACAAAATACCATAGCTTTCGCCATACCGGTCCATCCCTATGTGTCTGTATCCAGCGGCAATGATACTTCTTCCATTGCTCACCCGTCTCGTGAGCCTTCACCACAGACGTAATACCACCTCTCGTCTTACAAGAAGTGGCCACTACCAAAACTCTTGGAGAATGTTTCATAAAAATCAAGAGATATTCTTTACAATCCAACTATTCACCATGCTCATTCCTTTTGCCACGATAATTGTAGCCAAAAGTCCAAGTACGACAAATAAACAATCATTTTCTATCCATTCACGACAAACAAGCAGCGTAGCTCCCTGCACAAGATATACTTCGTAGAAGTACCCCCCCCGATTAACCATAACCTTGCTTACTGGCAAACGCATCAAGACGTAAGCAACAATTCCTATCCAAACTAAGTTTGCGGCAAATTTAGAGGCAAGGGCATATCGCCATTTATCCAACACCGGAAAAGCCTGTTGCACCAAGTCAAAGTCTTTAAACAACAAGAACAGCACAACCACGGCACTCATCAGCACCTTTATCTGCAAGCCAGACAAACCAACAGAACAGCCTTTATTCTCTATATTACACTTAGCCAATAGCAATCCAGCCACAAAGCAAGGCAATCCAAGCACATACCATATAGCACATCTAATCGCCAACATAATAATCATCGCTATGGCTATCGACAGGCACAACAAAAAGGTTGCACGCTTTTGAGGGAAATATCTGTAGCACGCAAAAAATGCCATATAGAGCACTATAATCTCACTCACATACCAACCATATCGCAGGTTCACATCCGAAACGAACCAATAGGTAAACAGATTTCTCCAATCCACGTCCTTATTTAAAAGCAACTCCACCAACACATACAAGCACATAGCAGTGAAAGCTGGTACAATCAATTTCACCATACGTTTCTTCAACCATCCCCATGACAACTGCTGTTGTTTCTTGACAAGACTAAACAACAACCCATAGCCCGACATGAAGAGGAAAAACGAGACGCAAAAAGCGCCTAGCCCTGTCTCACGCATGAACATCTCGTTGTGCGAGCAATAGAAGCCAGCTTGATGCCCGACTACAACTATCAATGCTGCAATAAACTTCAGCATCTGCGATTGCTCACGCTGATAACATATCATACTACCCCTGGTAGGCAGCAGCCATACAAGGATCAACAGAATAAAACAAACAATCATGGCCTTTACTTACGTTTAATCATAACATCTTTCATTCTATCCCAACATTTTCTCATTGAGAAATTTGAAAGCTGAACATCTCCTACATCATCTGCATTGCTTATTCTATCTATCGCTTCCACCCAGTCTTCCACGCTCTCCACAACCTCCATGCCTTTCATATAGGCAGCATCATGGTAAGGATTGCGAGTGATGATGAGCGGCTTACGAAGGCCGATAGCATCAGCAATGGTCGATAATCCCACACAATAGTTGAGTTTATCCTTACGAAGTGGACAAACCAAAGCCTTGGAATTCGCCATTGCCTCCAACATCCGTGGATATACATTGCCCGAGTTTTCCGTTATCACGACCTCAATATTGGGAATATCCTTGCATTTTTCCTGCAAGTCCGAATAGTCGTTGCCTGCATGACTCTTTGCCGTAATAATCTTCAGCGGAGCACCGGTACGACGGAATGCCTCTATCAGAATGTCGAAGTCACGGTTTTCCTTACCTGTAGAAACAAAATATCCCCCATCACATTTCTTCACCTTATCATAAAAGTCCATGTCGGGTCCCCAACCAGGCACAGAGCACTTATTTTTATCAACAAGACCTGCTCTCACCGTTTCCTCCATCGTCTTCGTACTAAGAAAAAAGAGATGTTTCGGAGCTTTCAATAAAAGTTGATACAACAGTGATTTCCATCCACGCTTCACCTTCGGCTCATGGTGAAGGAAAGCATAAATGGGCGTATGCAAAAGGTGTAATGCCGTGAACAGCAGCAACAGCAGATGATTGCGAAGGTTGAGGTTGGGAACATACACCACATCAGGGCGATACTTTCTCACCAACCTATAGTCGTTCCACAAATTATGGGATTCCTCCTCCCATACCACTTCATTCCCTTCCTTCTCCATCTCCACAGCCCCATAGAGCCAATGGGAAGGGTTGATACCCTCACGATAAAAACGAAAGGTATCAGTGCGAGCTATGTATAATATTTTCATAAAGACCAAACAAATTTTTTATAAGCTACTTGCCTTACTTGATCCAGGCAAGTAACAGCCAATATAACCCCCATTGCCACCACAACAAACAGCAGCAACGTTATTGGTGCTGAATTTTCCGCTGCAATCTCTCCCATCATGCCATACAGCACCTTCGACAAGTTGCCGCCATCCGTAAGGAGATATACCGTGAGCATGGATGCAGCCATCTTGTTAATCCACATGTTTTGTAGTTTCAGTTTGCCGAAGCTACAGAACACAGCGCAAGCTGTCAGAATGACAAAAGGCGAGTTGTAAGCCATGAATCCCAAATGTAAGTTTTCATGAGCCGAAACAAATTTACATCCCATGAAAGTAGCAGAAACTCCCACGGCAAGAGCTAAAGCAATTTGCCAGATTCTGATTTTTTCTACTATATGATAATATCGTATGGCAGAACCTATCACATAAACGAACATGAAATTCATCAGTGTGTATCCAGCCCCATCATCATAGTTATGCAATATCCATCCCAAATAAAAAGAGATAACACCGAGCAGCGCCAAAGACAGCCTCCATTCTTTCTCCGACAGGTTCTCTATAGCCTTGTTGAGCATCGGGCTCACAAACATCAGCATGAAATACACCTGCACAAACCATCCTCCCGACCTGCTCACCACGAATATAGGCTTCAGCAACCATTCATAAAGAGGATGCGAGATGCCCAACATGAAGGTATCGGCGCAGAGATGCACCACTTTGCAAAACATACAGATGAATGCAAGGTTGAGAAACGATTTCCACGACAGCCGTATCTTGAAATATCCCGAGATGAGCAAGAAGAGATTCACGCCTATGATGGCAAAAGAATCAATAATCTGTAAGAAATTCGGGGGGGGGCACATTTCGACTGTACGCCATGACAGATGAAATGATGTAGAAGAATCAAGAGCATCGAGAAGATGCGAAGAAACTCAAAGTTGGACTGACGTGGGAAAGATGAGGAAGAAAATGTTTTTTGCATCAATATTGCATGTAAAAGTATTGAAATTCTATTATATTTGACACACTTCTAAGCGATTATTAATCTCTTGAAATCCCCCCCCAGAATACTTTGTAAACAAGGGATATATTAAATGTTCTAAAATCCAAGTCATCATTGTTTTATGTTTTAACAAGAGTTCTTTATATATATTGTCAATAGCTTGATTGCATGTAGTTATATTAAATATTCCTTTAGCGAATTTAATAGATTCGGCAGATATCTTATCTCGCAAATCTTTACTATCCATAATACGTCCCAAGCACGAAGCCAAGTTCTCTATATCCCCTGGATTAAAAAGGAGCATATTTTTACCATTTTCAGCAACATCTGGTATGCCGCCCACTGGAGTTGTTACCACTGGCAATCCATAAGACCAAGCATCAAGCACACCCATAGGAAAGCCCTCTGCATAGGATGGCAAACAGAACACTGTAGCTTCTCTAAATGCACGATCCTTATCAGGACCAGTAACCCATCCCAACCAAAGTACCTGTTTTCCTATTCCGAGTTCATGAGCTATTTGTTTACCTTTATTAATTTCGCCATTACCAGCAAAAACAAGCATCCAGTCTTGATGAGAAGCTGCCACCTTGGCAAAAGCACGTAGCAAATCAGCATAGCCCTTTCGTTCATTCACTGTACCTGCATAAAGAATAACATTACTTTTAGGCAGTCCTCCATCCATATTAGCAAAACTTTCATTCCTAACTGGCGCATTGTCATAATTAGGTATTGGCATACATGGATTATAAACCACCCTAACTTTACGAGTTATGGCTGCGTCATGAAAAGCCTCATCTACAGCCTTACGCCAAAAATTACTCAACACGATAGAACAATCCGCAGCAGAGAACAAATATCGATATACCTCCTTATACTTGCCGTTTATTGTTGTTTCAGGGGAGAAAGAATGGAAATGAATTACAACCTCTTTATTTAACAACTTAGCCAACCTTACAAACAACTTTTTGCGAATGGCAGAAGGAGGTTCGCTAAAATGGACATGCACTATATCAAAAAAAGGAAGAAGTACGATATATTCTGTAAACCCTACAAGCAGATAAAATATCTTCCGCCAAGCAGGGCCATCACGATGTGTCTGAATCCACTTGCAATGGTATCTTCTCCATTGCTCGCCCATTTCATGAGACTTAATTACAGATGTAATGCCGCCCCTCGTTTTGCGAGAGGTGGCTACCACTAAAACTCTTGCCATAATACTTACACTATAAAATGTAACTAAAGGAAATATTTATCTCTTGACTTTATAAATCAAAGACATAAGTACGTAACAATTATTCTTCATCAACCATGCCATCAAGCGATGCAACTTTGGCATATCCTTCATTGGATAATTTTTATACAATGAATTCCAAATACTATCTTGGCAGACTTCACCAACAACTTGTTTTTTTTCTTTAGAAGACAAATTACTCTTTATAATTCCACCTACAAAGAAACGACTATACCCAATAAACATCCTATCTATGCGTTCTAATGTTTCATCAGGCATACCATATTCCGTCCTTCTTTTCATCAATGCTTCACGCATCTTTTTAAAGAAAGGGAAACGGTCTGTCCGCACCTTTTTAGACAAGGAGGATGTATTATTATAATAATAGTAGAAAATATAAGGTAGTGTTACAACACTTTGGGAATGGCATAGTACATCCATGTTCCAAACCAAGTCTTCACAAATGAGTTCCCTTTCACTTACAAAACGCAAATGAAACTTATCAATCATAGACTTACGATACAAGGCTACCTTTGCCGACATAGGCACATGTCTTTCCTCCTTATCGGAAGGAACTGATGCTATCATGTCCATCAACAATCCATGAATATCACATTGTTTTTGTAACACCTGTAAGGAAGAATACTCATTCATCACATGTATCTCTCCCAACTGATTGACAGTTTTTATACCAGTATATACAGCGTCTGCATAATATTTCTTTGCTGCATGATACATCGTTTCATACATTTCCTTATCCACATAGTCATCACTGTCACAAAAAGCGATGTATTCGCCTGTTGCCACCTCAATGCCGCTATTGCATGCCATACCAAGTCCTGCATTTTTCTTATGCACAACTTTAATATTGGGATATTGTTCAGCATACCTATCACAAATAGCAGGACAATTATCAGGAGATTCGTCATCAACCATAATAATTTCTATATCCTTTAATGTTTGAGCAAGAAGCGAGTGCATTGTTCTATCCAAATACAGCTCAACATTATAGATTGGCACAACAACAGAAACCTTATAATTCATATTTTCTTTATTTTAATTTCAGAAAACGTTTTACTTTTTCCGCATAATACCCTTTCTTCATCTTCAACTTATCCGTCCATGACATCCAAGTGGCAGAATAATGATGAATGGTATAAGTCTTATCAGTTATCTCAAGCTTGTTAGAAAGAAATTCTATGGGACAAAAATACTCCCATGGATAAATGGTTATACCACCACAATCGTATGGCTCTTTTGAATGAGGCGTGAGTCCATACTTTTTCAGCACCTTACTTGTAACAGGAACAATAGGTATTTGCTCCATATGTCCATCAGGGAATATGTAATGGGTGTTTTCGTAGAACGACATAATTTCCTTGATAATAGGATTATGAGGTTCTACCGCAAAACCCAATCCTGGGTTTACCATATCGTCAGCATCGGGAGTATTATGATGTTTCTCTATAGCCATCCAAGCCCCTTTAGCCATCAAGTCATCCATGTTGCGTATCACCTCTACATCCGTATCGAAATACACCCCACCATATTCATAGAGGATTTTAAGCCTTGCATAATCACTTACATATGCATACTTTCCTACTTCATAAGCTTCCTTACTAAAAGGGATGCAATTTACATCATAGTTACTTTCATTCCACTCCTTTATTTCGTAATTCGGAAGATATTTTTTCCAACTATCTATATATCGCTGATATTCTGAAGGTATTGGATTATGACCAAACCAACAATAGTGAATTATTTTCGGTATCATTTAAAATGATTTAGATTTAAGAGTAATTCGCTGTACAAGTTCTTTGGCTATAAAAGAAACAAGTACACATAGAATGGTGCCAACAATATAGAAGGGCCAATTTCCTATATTAAAAAATATGCCATTAAAAGACCAAGAACATTTCAACAAGGCCCTCATTAAATATTCATTTGTAACATAAGATTCCAAAGATATTGCCCCAATAAAGACCAAAAAATTATGGAGCCTTACACTTGAAAATTTATTCATAAAAATGGCAAAGATGGTAACCATCATTACACCTTGTAGTCCAAACAGACAGAAATGAAGGCCAAACCGATGGTTTAATATGTAGAGTGAGACATACAATACCAACGGCAAATAAACATATAGCCACAATTCTTCTTCCTTTTTCCTGTTAATAGAATCAGAAAGAGCATACCCTAAGAAATAAATCGGACATCGGTTCAGCATGAAATGAAAAATGCTACTACTTGGCGGAAGATATGCGTATATGTAACAGGCGGCAGACAAGGCCAGCAACCAACACCATTTCCATCGCGCAATAAATAGCTTATGTAGTAGTGGTGTAAATATATACAAGCCAAGGATACAAGATATAAACCACAATGCGCTATGTCCGAAAAAAGATCCGAAGCCAGATATTTCTAACAGTACAGAGTAAACTGGACGCGAATGCCATTTGCCTCCCAACAAGCCGATTGGCACGACTAAGACAATAAGTGGCAGAACGATCCTAATATAACGTCTAATCCACCAATATGGCAAAGATTTATGTTTCTTGCCATTGCTAGCATAAGAGTTGTGTATCCCCATGCCTGAAAGAAACAGAAACATGTCAACTCCAAATCCACAACTCCCAAGCAAAGTACTCGCCCAATGTGGCATAGCAACGCCAAAACAAGGCATATGACAAACAATGATAAGAATTGTTGCAATGCCCATCAACTCGGCACGATAAGTACTGAATATGCCCAAATTAAAAGTTCTATTCATTGCAGCCATTCTATTGAGCATTTTCATTTGCAAGTAACTTTTTATTCCTTTCACGAACAGCTACAAAGCATATAGCCCAAAAGAGATATATAAAATAAGCATTGTAATATGGCATATTATTATACCAGGCTATGACAAAAGTGAACAAGACTGATATAAAGCCCAAAGAGCTCCAGTACCTTATTTCCGAATCATTTCCTCTTTTATACAATTGGAGAAACCTAACCATCAAACATATTAGTATAAGAATCCATATCACATAACCTATCCATCCATATTCTATCAATAGCCACGAAGAAGTAAACCAATTGTAAGATGTTATCTTGCTGTATAGAGCACTAATCCATGAGCCGAACTTCTCTGAAGTGTTGCCACTGCCTATTCCATAGCCAAACGCCAGATGAAAAGGATCTTGTAGAATAAGAGTGGAAGCCATTTCCACACACGTAGACCTATTAAAACTGTAATCGGCAGCTTCATCTGAAAGATTGTAAGCTTTGCTGGTTTCTTCTTCCAAGAAATCCATGTCAAACGTTTGGTTTACATATTCTCTACCATACATTAAAGACATTGTTGCCTTCATTGCCGGCACAAGAAAGAAAAATGCGAAGACTAAAATCAACAAATGCTTGATACTAAATTTTTTAGTAAATACATACACAGCATACAGGGCCAAAGGTATGGTAAAATACATGATTTTTATTTCTGCAACCATAGCCACAAACATCTCAATACAGATAAGTAGTAAAAATCGTATTCTACTCAACTTTCCAATAAAATACTCTTTGGACATAATAAAAGCAGCGAACAAATTGAATACAAAAAGTTCACCATTGCTCATAAATGTACCACCTATAAAGTCAGCAACCTTATGCTCCACGAAATATTGAAATGCGACAGCAATGGCATTTATCCAGAAAAATTTTATTACAATGTTTTTATACTTTGCCACATCCCTGTAATCAAAATATTTATATACCATCATAAACAACAATAGATATCTCAATACCATACGCAATCCCCATGCAATAGTAAGAGGCGACATCTGGTTTATAATGGAGATAGCAGTACTGCCTAAAAGCAAAATTGAGAAAAGAACAACAACAATCGTACTTACAGCATTGCCTACTGCTCTAATATTGTTTTTAGTCGTAAATGCAAGATAGAACAACAGAATATCAGAAACCAAAGGAACAAATTCATTTTTTAACAAATACGTCTGTATAAATCCGTTTAGCAAAACCAAATACAAAACGATATATAAAATTTTCTTCTTTTTCATTGCTTATTTTTTATTTTACACGTCCTCCTATCAATATTCCTAACAATCGAGGCAAGCTTCTTTTCATTACATAATAAACGACAACACACTCCACTACTCTTGCCACAAACAATAACTCATAGTTTAAGAATGAGCCTATATAGGGAATTGTCTCCAACATATAACCCACATTCTTATTTACAAACCACAATATCAGCGTATTTCCAAACGCATAGATGAAAAAACTCGTCTCTCCCCAGCGGGCGACAATGCTTACCACTGCACTTGGATGAGCTGCTATCTTATATGCAAGCACAAAGACAAAAGCTACGCCACACATCAAGAGCATACAATCAAGACTGTTCAAGTCATAACCATACAACCCACCTATCGTTTGAAGAATCACAAACAATGGCCACAATACAAGCCAAATAGTCTCATGCTTAACAAGCCAATCAAACACATGTATTTGATGAATACTGAAAAATGCGCCTATATTGAAAAATGTTATGGCTGCCAAACTAAAGCCTGCAAATGGAAAACCAATCTTAAATACATTCAGTAAAATTAGAATTGGGAAAATCCACCATTTTAACCTTTTTATGATATGATAGCTTACTATGGAGCAAAGCATCATCATCACCAAATCCCTCATAAACCACAAAACACCAGCTACAGGCGAGACGATTACAGGATATTCATACCCCAAGGGCGACGTAGCCATAATTCCATCGCCATGAGCCCAAAGAATCTCCATTAAATCCCAAGGCATTACAGTACCGATTGTCCTACTCTTATAATAAGTATAACCATAGCCTAAAAATAAAGCGATATAATTCCAAATAATATATGGAACGAGCAGAGAACGAACCTTCTTGCCTATTTTCTTTTTATAGACCGTCCAACCAAACTCTTCCTTTCCTGCAAAGAACAGATAACCAGACATCAGAAAAAAGCCAGGAACAGCAACCTGTACTATTGGTGCATTCACATAATTGGCCAAACAATATGTAAAACCATCAGAACTATCGGGCGCTGCCGTATGAAGCAAAACCACCAATGCAGCCAGTGGAAAACGTAATAAGTCAAGCGCAAGACTCTCCCTGCTATTTCTTTCTATTGTCATACTTACGAAATACCGTTAATATCAATATTTATATGTTTATAGCTTTCAATGGGCTCTTGCAGTCTCCAAAAGCCTTCATGCCAGTAATTATCAGTTTTCAGCCAAGGTGTCTTTTTAAAAAACAGGAAATGGAGGTATGGCAATTCTCGATTATTATTGTCGATAATTTTACTCATATCATATCTCCACAACTCATCCTTTTGGGGTTGCGGACTTGTCCAATATTCATGCAGCAATACCTTTTTATGGAAAATAGGATTCAGCATATCAAGAACTTTGAAATAATGAATGCCAAAAGGACGAAACAGATATTTGTGAATTCTTCTTATAGCCAAGATATGCGGACAAACCAAATTCGACCATTCTCCCTCATCCAATGACATTGGGGTTTCGTTTGTGATTTTTTGTTTCCAACTCTCTATTCTAAAACAAAGGTTACGATAATAATCATTGTTTCGACAGAAGCAACAATGTGCTGCTATATGATAATTGTGAGTGGTCACGACATCATACCTTTCAAGATTTTTGTCATTGACAACTAAGCCTAAATCACCATAGATTAAATCCAGATCACCCATTCCCCAAAAGTCATAACCTTTCAGTTCCTCTTCGTGTATTGCTCCGATAAAAGGTTTCAAATCTGTAAGCTTATATGGTTTTGAACACTTGTAATCTATATTCAACCTTTTGCTTATCAGTTCACAATACTCTCCGTATGAGCACTGGTGGAATATCGTATTTTTGTACCTGCGTTTTGGCAATGGGCAATCTGTGTAGAAAATAAAATCCACCATCGAATTCTTTCCGCAGGAGTAGAAATATAACTCTATCCATTCCGGCCATTTACCAAAATAAGGAATGACTTGCGCAACTTTATAGTTCATAATTATTTCGTCCCCCACAAGAGGAATTTACATAAATTAAATTTCATAGTTTTTTGTATGATTACATTGCAAAGTATGGTCATTAAACATGCAACGGCAAAAGCTTCAATGTTTCCAACAAAATCATTATTCAAATGCACCACTCGATTCAAAGCAGCCTCAACCAGCAATGACTGAAGCATGTATATTTGCAAAGTTCTTTGCCCTACACTCTGTATGATGCCATTATTAATGAATGATATTCTTGCACGAATAAGTTTTCCTATACAAACCAATGCTACACTTATGCTGGTACCTGCCACAAAACGAATAATGAATATATACCAATCGCCAGTTTCCAGCATGTGAGTGAATGAACACTCAAAATAGTTGTTCTGAGGAGTGGCAAACGGCAAGCATAAAAGGAAGCAGAGACCGAATAGTATCACACCATAAGTGTCAATTTTGCCAATGTATTTCTTTATACACGCCCCAGCACCAAACAAAGTATAGGAATAGAGCGACAATGAGGCTATCTCTGCTAAAGGAGAACTACTTTGCACACAAAGATTAATAACGGCAAGCAGAACAGTACCAGCCATCAAGCGATACAAGGGTGTGAGTTTTTGAAGTATTTGCCATAATATGTACGTCACAAGATACGCTTTGATAAACCAAAGGAACGAATGGCACCAATTACAGAAATAAACTTCTAAGTTTACCCAAAATCCATCATGTAGCAAGTGACCGAAGCCTTGATAAAACGTCGTCAAAATCACTGTCCATACAGTATAAGGAATGACAAAGCGCTTCAACAATCCAAGCCAAAAATCTTTGTCTATAGGCTTGTCTTTAACCAGAAGTCCACTGATGACCAAAAACAAAGGGATATGAATAAAATAAATGACACCATAGACTCTATTTGCCCCCCCCCATTTTGCATACAGTTGCTCAACACATGACCAACTATCACAAGGTATATTGCAAATGCCTTGAGATAATCGAGCCATGGATTACGCTGCTTCTTATTTAAATAAATCATAATATTTGTTTCTAAATATTGGTATGCACAGTCCGCAAAGGATGCACACTATTATTGAGACAAGCAAATACATATATACAGTTTTTACTTCCATGGTTTTCATAACACTCCATATCAATGGTATTTGCACCATCATCGGAACGATAGAGTTACGCCCGAAGTAAGATAGCATCCTGACATCAAACAATTTGCACAATTCTATCACAACCAGACTGCCCGCAATCGCATCCAAGTAAAAGGTAAATATATTTTGCTCTATAAGGTTCATGCTTAGATTCTGAGTGCGATGGAAACCAAGGAGAAGTAATAGCCATATAATGAAACTTACCGCAAACACTCGATGATCAAAATTTTTCTTCTTCAGACAATCCTTACAATAAAAGCCCAACAAATAAAAAGGCAAACATACACAAGCCTGTCCAAGATAGAGTAAGCTCATGTGTTTATACGCAAGTATTACCCCCCCCGAAACGAAACACACATATAAATAATTGCGCCACTTGAAACGCTTTATTATTCCCACGATAATAGTTATCCATAACAAAACCATCAAAAACCATATCGTAGTCTGTGATTTGAATGACACTAACGACCAATGACTATTGACTATGCCGTCAGCCACAATGCCGAATACATAAAACAGACAAATATATTTAGCCAACTTCACTATTCGCCTGCAAAGCTTTCCATCATTGACGCCTGTCGATTCAAACACACCCGACAGCAAGAAGAAAAGAGGAACATAAAAAGAGTTCAAAATGCTGTTCCAAATCTCATAAACATGACTTTTGACAAATGGTTCCGAAGGAATGATATGGGAAGCAATTATCAGCATCATGCCAACAGCCTTTGCGTTGTCAATATGTACCAATCTATCTTTCATCACACATTAGCTATTATTTCCCTCAATTTCTTCTCCAAAGTCTCATAATATCCCCAAATAACATCTTCAGCCCCATCCACGAAGCGCTTTTGGCAAGCAAAATCCATATACTTTTTCTCATCGGAGTTAAGTTCGGAAACAAGTTTTACGGCATCAATATTTTCCCTACCCATTTCAACGAATATTATAGCCTCTTGATTCAGCACATCGGGTTCTGGATAATTATCTCCTCCATTATATATAGGAACACAACCAGCATAAATAGCCTCAAATAATTTTTCCGTTACATATCCCTTATAATTAGTATTTTCTGGAGTAATATTAAAACGATAATGTTTCAAATATTCTAATTTATTATCCCCATAAAGACATTTAAGTTCATCATTATTATGGAATAACTTTCCATCACAATCAACCCTATCAATTTTAGACATCTGATTAAAAATCAACGATCTTCCAATATCGTCATGACTGGAAAGAAATGCAGAAAACTTTCGATTGATGAAACTATGGTTTTCTGCTGAATTCATGCGAGCAATTTTATTTTTGATGTCATCAAATGTATCTGTTGGCGAAAATACATTCCAAGTAAGCCAAAATGGAATCCTTAAATATTGCGGATGGTCAATATAATCAAAACCTATTGACAAATCTATCTTTGGATCATCAACAAACTGATGAAGCCATTTTTCCATGCCCTTTTTATGTAAATTTTCTCGTGCTTGAAAAATACGAATATCACTATTATCAAATATTCTAAGCCACATAGGAGCAAATATACTATATAATCCCAGTTTAAGATTAGGCTTTCCTTTCAAAAGGCCTCGCTTTTCGATGAAATCGATATACCACATATCTTGCGACCAAAAATTACACCAATTATACATATGCACTTGATGCCCTTTTGTAGCAGTCGCAGCCATTTTGCGCCTTTCTATAATCTTAGTCCAATAATTATATTTATCTATTATTTTATCTATCATAGTTCTTATTTTATATCGGCAATTGTGTAAATCCTATAATTCTCAACACTTTACGTAAGACACGTTTTGAGAAACAATCAGTATGCACCAAATCATTGACAAATCTCTCGAAATCAAGATGATGTTTTCTGTATTTTTGGAAAAACTTATCATGCAACTCATGTTTTTTTGCAGCAACACTCCATGATTTGTTTGATTGTAGCGCAGCCTCTACATTCACATTTGAAATTTTCGCATGGATACAATCCAAAGCACGCTCTCCTTGTTTGGAATTTACAAGCACCAACGAAGTTCCTTTATCATCGTCCATTCCTATATTGAATTTTGAAATACCCCAAAAATCTGCTATCGTTAAATCACTACAAGACTTACCACTTTTAAACGAACAAGAATAGCAAGATGGACGCAAACATATATCATTCAAGAATGCTACCATATAACCATCGTCATCTTTTAGTGAGGACAAAACGGTACTTTTTTTGCCTTCAGCCGAGGCTTCGGCAAAAGTGAGGACAAAACGGAACTTCCGCCATCCATCAGTTTTATCTCTAAATTTCACATCCTTTAGCAAGGATGAAACATTTAGAGATGAATTCAAAACGGAACTTCCGCCATGAGCCGCCTTAAAGGCGGCAATTTGTTTATCAACATACCATTTCCACACTCCAGGACTCGGTACTCCATGACAAATAAAATCCACTGTAAGCAAGTTGGCATAATTTTTTTTCAAGAAACTTTTTAAGCCTGCAATCTGGCATGGCGTTCCAGAAAACAAGACATGAAAACCATTCTTCAAACATTTTTCAGCCTGCAAATAAGTTTGCCCAATATCACTCTGTACATATTTACTTCCCCTAAGTTTGTTCAATTCACCTACAGATGTGATAACCTCATGTCTAACATGCCATTCACTATCAAAAGATGCTCCAAAGACAACGCCATTATCGTTGATTACATTTTCTGCAAGCATTGTGAAGATTCCTCCAGAGCTACTACATATCCTAATATCCTCATTAGGATTAATTGCTGCATAAGCTGCTTGAGGAAGTTTTGGATTACGTTGATTAATTACGGGGCAAACCTTTTCGCATAAACCACAATTTATGCAAAGACTTTTGTCTACTATAGGATAACAAAATCCCTCTTCATCCTCTCTCAAAGAAATACAATGTTTGGGGCATCGTTGCACACAAGCCGAGCAACCACAACAAAGTTCCTTCCTTTCTATCTCAATCATCGTCCTAATGCTTTTCCAAGATACTCTTTGGAACGAGAAATTAACCTTTCCATTTTCTGATTAACCTTATTCCAATTAATAGGCAAATCCCAATCCACTGTTTCAAAATTCATATCCGCATGAACCAAACGCTCTTCACACCCAAATAATTGCAAGATATTTAGAATTCGTGAGTTTCCACGTTCTTTGTTTTCAAAGACCCAAAAAGGCTTATTAAAAATAAGACTAAATACAGTAGCATGAAAAGAATCGGTCATCACATAGCTCGCATCTCTAAAGCCGGCTATCCATTGTTCGACAGAATATCCTTGACCTCCTGCAACTGAATTAGAATTTGTTTTTGGATTGATAACAGAATATTGTATTAGATTTTGCTCCTTGCAAAATTTTTCTATCACTTTTTGCTTTTCTGTATTCTGATTCAATATGTATGTAAGTACCCCATGCCTTACTTGTTCATCCCTTGCTATTTGTAAATAATGCTGTTTTGACAACAAAAATGTCGGATCAAGAACAACTTCTGGTTTAATTGCTAATTGTATATTATCACGAAGTAATTGTAAACCACTTTCCTCACGTACAGAAATTGCATGAAATGTTTTTAACTGCCTTTCGATAAAAGCCGTTTGCGCTTCATTAAACTCCCATTCATCAGTACCGAAAGAAGGCGCATAAGCTATTTTTAAAGATTTTTGGGGTGCAAAACCTAAAAATGCATCATTTACAGAACGCAAATACTTTCCCCTCCAAATTTGATCAGACCCAGTAATATAAGCATCTATATGATGAGATTTGCAAAAATCCATTACCTGCTCGGTAGTTCTGAGAACAGGTGAACAAGTTCTTATATATTGTTTTGTAAAAGCACGAAAATTTTTCGTCTTATAATATATCCCAGAATTTGTTTTCTTTTCAAACTCATAAACCAAGCTACCCAACCCAACACTTTCCAGCATGAACTTCAATCTATCAATTCCTTGTTTTACAAGTGAAGGAAAAGTAGTGTTTTCACGTTGAAGAAAAAAAACTTCATGCCCCATATTGCGCAATGTATCCATCAATGCATAACATTGCAGATAGCCTCCATAGTTATATGAAAGAGGTAAAGATATTATTGCTATTTTCATATTATCTACTAACCTTATTTTAACTTTATGGTTATTTCTTCCATTCGCTTTTGTTTGGAAGTCAATTGTTGTTTTAAGAGAATGTATTTCTTATTTTCTTTTTTTGTCTCCCATTTTTTATATGCTTTTTCTGCTCGCTCTTCTGTTTTTTCTTTGAGAGAATAAAATCAATACTCTGTTAATTCTAACGTAATCGTTTGAAAATGAGGGAGTTAATTAA
>ERZ808270.564-NODE-564-length-20959-cov-3.841848_pt1 | contig 20959 bp, 12 predicted proteins | sample MGYA00521082_ERZ808270 | MGnify/ENA primary metagenome ERZ808270 (study PRJEB31516, sample SAMN03275594) | gut metagenome | biome: mammalia-associated habitat; material: feces | host: Papio cynocephalus | place: Kenya | collected 2012-07-27 ... | reverse complement strand
TCGCCATATTCATCGTCTGATCTTCCAGCGATTCGCGCACTTTGATTTTGCCCCGCCTGCCGTCTATCGTGGGGCGGATTCCGATTACGGGATAACTTCCGATTAGCCTTGATTCTGCCATTTCTTTTTTCTCCTTATATTTCGATTTCGGCGACTCTCGCCGAATAACTTCTGCCGTATTCGAACGGCGTTACAACAAACGAATTGTCTGTATTTACCACGATTTTTTCGCCGCTATCCAGCCATTTCGCGCTTTTGATACGCTTTGTACATTTTACGTACGTCCGATTGCCGCTTAACGTTACGTTCGGATCTGCGCTCATTCCTACGTTTTTAATTATCGCGTAGTACTTTTCGCCGTCCGACAAAACAATCGCATTTTTCGCTCTGACTGTCGTCGGCTTTGCCATGTAAATAAACCCGCGGTTTACCTTCACCCACTTGCCGATTTCCCGCAACAGGTATTTATCCGTTTCGTTTACTTCGCCGTTGCCTTTCAAGCCCGTGTTCAAAAGAAAATTGCAACCGTAAGCGCGGCAATCGATTAAATTTTCAATCAGTTCTTTTACCGATTTATAGTTACAGTCCTCTTTGGCATACCCCCAATGATCGTTTAATACCTGACACATTTCGCCCGCAATCGGCTTATTTGTAGTATCGACGAAGCTCGGCTTACCGCGCTCGAACGTTACCGAGTCGATTTCTTTATGCCCCGTTTTGCCTTGCGCGCTAAGCCCCGTGTTATTGATAATCATCGCTTCCGGCTGATACTTCCGTATCGTGCCGTACAGCCTGTCTTCCTGCCAGTTTTCATTCGGTTTATCCCACATACCGTCAAACCAGAAACCGCCGATTTTTCCGTAATTTTTACATAAAATTTCTATGCTTTTATCGAGATAATCGATATATTCCGAAAAATTCGTTTTATAATCCGGGTTGTGCCAATCAAGCAAAGTATGGTAGAAAAACGGCACGATGTTCTCGACGCGGCAAGCTTCTGTGAACTCGCGGATTAAATCTCTTCCGCATGCCGAATGAGGCGCGTCGAAATCGGAAAGTCCGCACGTATCGTACAGAGAAAAACCGTCGTGATGGCGCGTTGTGAGCGCGATATATCTGCATCCCGCCGATTTTGCCGTTTGTACAAGGTTTTTAGCCCAGTTTTTATTGATTTTAAAGCGCGAAATCAACGCCTCGTACTTTGTTTTATCCGCGTTTTTATTGCAGGCAAGGTACCATTCACCCTTGCCCGCAACGCTGTAAAGCCCGAAATGAACGAACATTCCGAAGCCTAAATTTTTAAATCTTTCTATATACTCGTACATAGTTTAAAACAGTTTTCCGATATTGTTTTCGATGAAGTTTTCTACGGTATTTCCCGAATCCGTTCCCTCGCGGCAACGCGTGATTCCCGCATTCGCACAAATTTCTTTGAACGACGCAATGAACGCCGCTTTCGCCGTAGCGGCATCGGAAACGCTTGTCCCGAACAATCCGCTCTTTTCGCCGCCAAGCATCAATTTTTCGTTTTTTGTAGCCGCCTTGTAGTAAGCTTCGAAATAATACAAAAGCGAAGTATACGACGAAGCCTGCACGCGGTAAAGCCTTGCAAGATATATGTTTTTCTGCTCTTCGGTAAGTTCCGCCGAATTTTTCACGGCGGCAATCGCGTCAAGCACGCGTTGCAAACTTGTACAATGTTCGCTTACGCTCACGCGGGAATAATACTCGTTTCCGTTTTTCACGGGGTAGTTATCATCGTTATCGGAATAATACGAATCGTAATCTTCGCAATACGCCCGAATATAAGGAGCCGCTTGCGCGCCGAAATAATTTTCGATGAATTTATCACGAAGATCTTCCGCTTTCAAGGAACGATTTGCCATTTTGCGCGTCCAGATATAATTCCGCATTTCAGAATGCCAGATATTATCCGCGTCGTACGCGCCGAGCACCAGAAGCATTTCCGCTTTCATTTCGACGACTTCATCGACGATTGCATCGATTGCCGACATCGTTGTGCCGAAATACGTAAGGTAATTGTTAAAAGATTCGTCGTACAACCACAAAATCAACGAGCCTGTGTTTTCGCTTGCCGTCAACGTTTTCCACGCCGACAAATCGTCTTTGAAATCGGCGCGTTGTTCTGCGGCAAAAAGAGAATACCGCATATCGGAATACGCCGCGTACCAGACGCACAAATCGCGATCGGGTACAACCCCGCCTTTCGGCGCGCTTTTCGTGTATTCGTAAGCAAAAGTAACAATTTTGAAATCCTGTCCGCTCAGCTCGCTATCCGCGCGCAGATTTTCCAGCAAGCGATTGCAAAAACGTACAAGCACGCCGCTTCTGCCGTATGTCTGCGCCGCCGCTACGCATTTATCGCACGTGCAATACGCGCCGTCTTTGCCGTCTTCCTGTTCGAACGTGAAATAATTCACGGACGGATTTCGCAAAATCAGCCGCTTCATATTTTCGGTAACGAGCGACAGAGTAGAAATCTCACCCGCGCCCGTGCGGTAGTCTATGCCGTTCGTAAGGCAAGGCACATACCCACCGACCGCCGAATTGTTTGCAGGGCAATATTCCGTGCCAAAATAATTTTCGCCTACATAGAAACGCGCGTTATGCGTATCGGCGCCGAGATAGCCGAATTTTACCGTGCCGCCGAGTTCGCTTCCGATTGCAGCGTACGAAGAGTTTACTCCGCTTTTCGCCGCAAATTCCGCGTCGGTGTGATCGTAACAGGTTTCGTATGCAAGATATTGCCGCAGAGAAATTGCGAGCTGAGAAACGATATCAATCGATGAAGCATCGACTTCGATTTTCGAAGGCACGTATTCGCAATCCGCGGTGAAAAATTCACAGCCGAGTTCGCGTAACAATTCATACGCGCCGTAAAGAAGCGCGCGATCGGAATTGCCGCCGATAAACAGAGAATTTCCGTCCGCTTTTACGAAAAATCCGTCTTCGGCGGCGATACCGCCAAAGTTTTTATACGGACTTTCATTGAAAATCGCATTGCCGCCGATCGAAATATAATGGCAACGTTTATCGTAGCCGAGTTCTAATTCGTCCGCCGTGCAAACGGTATAATCGCGCCCCGTGATTTGCAAAAGATATTTATTCAGTTCCTGCGCGGCGCGATATTCCGCAGACGATTCATCTTTTTCGTTTACGACCAACGCAAACGTATTCAAAGCCTTTTTCTCTTTTTCGGCTTCTTTCAATGCGTTTTCAGCGTCGGTCATTGAGCGAAAAAATCGTAAGTAATCGTGAAAGTTTCTGTTGTTGCGCTGTTGGCGGCAAACGCAATCACTAAATTCGGATTCGCCGCCGTAAATTTACTCAAATCAAGAACTTGGTTTTTCCCGCTGTTTAAGCCAAACATATACCCGCTTTCGCCATACGCGCCGTTCCCTACATATAATTGCCCGTTGGTATACTCGCTTACAGTTATAGAGAGATATTTGTACCCTGCTTCAATGTATTTCTGTAAATTTACGTTTACAAGCTCGTTGCCGGTAGTACCGTTTTCGGCAGGCGTTACAATCATTGTTGCCTTAAACGAATTTTCGGATATATATTCAAATTTGAAACCACCCGAAGAATTTCTGTTCGAGACAAATTCGTTGACATTCAACGCATATACGCCTTCTTTATCTAACCCATAATAGAATTGATTGCCGTCGGCATACGAAACATCATTCATATATTCCGTAACAATTTCAGTGTTAGCTTTTGCGCCGACAATTCCCACGCCTTTGCCCGCGCCGCCAAATACAGCACCGCGCTCATTTCCGCCTGCGTATAAATATTTCCCAGAAAGAATTACCGTGCGTTGTCCTACGCCGCCTGCCTGTGCGTTATTTGCATATTTCGCCCACCATTCAGTACTGCTGAGAATGTGCGCGTCGTAACCCGCCGATACGGTATCGAGTACGATAAAGCCGTTTTCTTCTTCCGCACAGTAAATGCTGTTTCTGCCGTCCTTATTCCAGCTTGCCGTTTCGGAACTCTTAAACAACGCGGGGTTCGTAACTGTAAGGCTCATATCTTTTGCAGCGCTCCAGTCTTTTGAGTTTCTTCCCTGCATCCAGATTGTCGCATACGCGTCATCTTTTTTAAGGGCGGTTAAATCAAATCTCGCCGTATTCTGATCAGAATAATATTTACAATATGACGTGCCTTGCCCTTCCATATAAATTCCGGGCGTAGCCGCATCCGACATATTTTGCAATGTGTAATCGAATCTTAAATGCGTATAGCCCGCTTCGATTGCTTTTTGAATATATGCCGCGGAAATACCAAATTGCCAGCCGCGCACGGTGATACTGTTTTCCGCCGCGTTTGCCGTTTTTACGCTGCCATCATAATCGTCCCAGCTATCGGCTTTCAGCAAATCTTGCGCAAGAGAAACATATTCGATTTTTTCTATCGTGATATTCTGCCCTGCGCCTTCTGCACGCAATGTTAAATCGTATTTTGAAAAATCGTGTACCGACGTATCATTTAAAGGAATATCGGCATAAGCATTTACTTTTTCGCCATCGATGATACCTTTATCGCCAAGCGTTTTCCAAAGATAAGCTGCATTTTGGCTTCCGTTTGTATCTTTCGTCATTATTCTGAAAGAAGAACCACCAGGCGTTGAGCTTTTTACATACAGCCTTAAATAATCGCATCCTTTACCGTTTTTAGCGACAATTTGTCCGCTTAACGATAAATCCATATTTGCGCTCGTAGCCGTTACGCTGATTTCGCCCGTTTTATAATCAACGGCGTTCTGCGGCGTTTTATCGCCGTTTTGCACACTACTTACGATTCCGCCGAGAGAAGCGTATTTCGTAAAGTCCGCCAACACGCCGTCGGTATCGGTTTCGCCATTTTCAAGCGCCGACTGCGCCACTTCGATTACGCTGCGCGCGTTATCGTTTGCGGCGGCGAATTTATAGAAGGCATTGCGGCTTTGATCTACCGCTTTAATGTACCCTACGCCCACAAATCTGCGGTTGTAGTTCACCGATTTCACGTTGGTGAGAATGCCCGTAAACGACATTTCGCCGTCTTGGGTTTCGTGCATTTCGTTATCGTAAAGATTCAGAATTTTCAGTTTTCCCGAATCGGAATCGTCAAATGTATACACGGCGTTTTCTCCGAAAACGTTCTCTTCGTTCAATGCGTTTTTCGCCGTGTAATCTTCGGGGGCAATCAGCATTCCGAACGTAACGGAAGCGTAGGCTTTATCGTCGCCGACGGAAGCCGTCAGTTTATTATAATCGGCTTTCGGAAGCAACGAACGGAAGCGAAGCCCCGTAGGCTCGTTTTTTCTCACGGACGCGCCGCTTTGCATGGTGAACGTAACCGAATCGAGCACGGAATCGGACGAAGCGAACGCTTTTTTTACGCCGATTCCGAAAAGAAGAGAAATTGCGAAAAATACGGACAAAATTACAATCAATAAATTTTTCTGTTTCGTTTTCATTGTCATCCCCCCCCTCTTAATCGAAAATATCATCCTTGCTTACTCCGTCAAAGGCGCCGTCAGGCTTGCTTAAGGCTACCCCCCCTGACATACTTGTACTTACGACGTCGGTCTGTTCAAGCGAAAACACCGTGATTTTCGCAGGTTGCCATTGTTTTTTCATTATAATATTTCTCCCGTTTATTTGTTTTTTCGAACGTTTATCGGGCGGCGATTATTTCCGCAACCGCCGCCGAACCGATTTTTGCCGCAATTATTTGCTGAAAGTACAGGTGATTGTTACCGTAGTTCCCGTAGCGGTAGCGTTGGAACAATAAATATGCAGGTTAGGATTAGAATCCGTAAACATCGAAAGTTCCAGCTGCTGCGAAGCGCCGCTGTTCAAGCCGAACATTCCGCCCGACCAGTTGTCGTTGCCTACCCAGATTTGTCCGCCGGTATATTCGCCTGCCCGGACGGTTACTTTCGTATAGCCGGACGCGATATAATTCTGCGTATTTACGTTTACAATCTTTCCCTCGTTAAACAGCGTTACCGTAAAGGTTGTTTCATCGGTATACGTGTAAGAAAATCCGCCCCACGAATTTCTGTTGGAAACAAATTCGTTGACTTTCAAGGCGTACACACCGTCTTTATCCAAACCATAATAGAATTGATTCCCTTCGGTATATGTGATATTATTCAAATAATTCGTAACGATTGCAGTATTAGCGGTTTCGCCGATAGTTCCGACGCCGCTACCCGCACCGCCGAATACAGAGCCGCGATTATTTCCGCCTGCGTATAAATATTTACCGGAAAGAATTACCGTGCGTTGAGCCGCACTGCCCGTCTGAGCGTTGTCGGCGTATTTCGCCCACCATTCCGTGCTGCTGAGTACGTGCGCATCGTTGCCGCAGTAGACGGTATCGAGTACGATGAAGCCGTTTTCTTCTTCCGCGCAGTACACTTTCGGGTTGTTCTTCGTCCAGCCCGCCGTTTCCGTACTTTTAAACAGCGCGGGGTTCGTTGCGGTAAGGCTCATATCTTTCGCATCGCCCCAAGCTTCTGCGTTTCTTCCCTGCATCCAGATTTTCGCATACGCGCCATCTTTTTTAAGGGCGGTTAAATCGAATCTCGCCGTATTCTGATCGGAATAACATTTTTCGTACTGCGTGCCTTCGCCCGCCATAAAAATACCCGATTTTGTTTCGTCGGACATATTCTGCAGCGCGTAATCGAATCTTAAATGCGTATAACCCGCTTCGACCGCCTTTTGAATATACGCCGCGGAAATACCGAATTGCCAGCCGCGCACGGTGATGCTGTTTTCCGCCGCGTTTTCCGTTTTTACGTTGCCTTCGTAATCGTCCCAGTTTGCCGAAAGCAAAAGTTGCGCCGCCAGATCGTACACTTTGACGGTGAGCGTAATATCGGAAGTAACGTTTTCTATCGTATAAACGCCGTTTTCTCCGTTCAGTTCGGCGGCGCCGTTGAAAACTTTAACGATGTCGGAAGCGTTTTTCGCCGCAATCGTAAACTGCACAGAAGCACCGTGATTTATTGTTTTTTGACTGTCGCCCGTAACCGTAAAGCCGTCGCCCGCCGCAATTCTTGCGGTGTAGGTGTTGAGTTCCACGTTTTCTACGGTGATTTCAAGCGCGCCCGTTACGTTTTCCACGGTGTATTTGCCGTTCGCAGCCGTAAGAACGTTGCCGTTGCATTTTACAATCGGCGCACTATTCGAATACGCTTCATTCAGCGTGAGAGTAAACATATAATTGCCGCCGTGTTCCGCTTGCGCCGCGCCGTCGAGCGTATATCCATCGCCCGTAGAAAGCGTTACGTTATACTTTTTGACGTTCAGCCCCTCCACGGTGATTTCAAGTTCGCCCGTAACGTTTTGCACGGCATACGTTTTTCCGTCTTCCGCCGCGGTAAGTTCGGTGCCGTTGGCTTTTACTTTAAGGTTTGCGGTATCGTAGCTTTCCTTTACTTCCAGCGTAAAAGTATACGTCTCGCCGTGAATCGCCGTTGCGTTGCCCGTGAACGTATACGCGACGCTTTCGGCGGGAGCGGTTACGGCATACTTATTTTTCTCAGCGCCCTCCACCGTGATTTCCAGCGCGGTTTTTACGTTTTTCACGGTGTATCTGCCGTTTTCTTCCGCCACTGTTTCGCCGTTGACTTTTACGGTGAGCGAGCTTTGATTGTAGCCCGCGGATTTGGCTACGGTGAACGTATAATCTTCGCCGTACGTCGCCTTTGCCGCGCCCGTTACTTCGTATCCTTCGCCCGCGGGAATCGTTACGGCATACGTTTTCTTTTCGACGCCGCTTACGGTGATGTTCAGATCGGAAGAAACGTTTTTCACCGTGTATTTTCCGTCCGCTTCCGTAAGCAACGTATCGTTGGCTTTCACCGTAAGCGCGGCGGTTTCGTAAGCCTCGCTTGTAATTTCAAGCGTGAAAGTATAATCTTTTCCGCCGTACACGGTGTCTGCGCCGTGCAATTCGTAGCCGTCGCCCGTGCCGAGCGTTACCCCGTATACCGAATATGTAACCGGCGCGGAATAATCGGAAACGGTTTCGTCGTTTTTCGCTTTGACTTTCACCGTATAAGTATTTACCGCCGTAAGCGCGTTGAACGCAAGCGCTTCCTGCGCTTTCAGATCGTCGCCGTTTACGTTGACAACGTACGCCGTTGCGTCGGCGACGGCTTGCCACGATACGGAAAAATCGTCGTTCAATACGATTTCCGGCGCGGCGAGCGTTTTCGGCTCTTCGGGATTCGGATCGCCGTTGCATGCGGCAAGACAAGTTGCCGCCATAGCAAACGCGAATGCCCCCACTACTGCTGTTTTTAATTTCTTCATGACTTTCCTCCGTTATTTTAAGTCCGACACGGACTGATTTGCTTATTTAATCTTATTTGAAAATGATATTTTCGGCGTCGAATAACTGACCTTCAGACCAGTATCTGCCGCCCGCGCTTAACACTTCCAGAATGAATTGCTTCGCATCGATATTCATCTGTACCTGATCGGTTTCGTATTCCATATAATTGTACAGATACATATAGCGGGGCTGAAATTTCACGATTTCGATGCGCTGCACGTATTCCGCTTTTTCGCTTTCGGACAGAGAACTTTCACGCACTGCCGCTTCTGCCTGATTCAACAGCGCGATTGCGCTTTTTAAGGTGCCTTTTCCGCAATATCCGAGTCCGAGCGAAGGCTTGTAATCGTTCTTTGCCAGCGTATCGTAACAAGCCGACGTCAGCAGACGGACGTATTCGTCGGCGTAATTTTGCGCGGCTTCGCCGAGATAATACTTATGAAATTCCGAAATGAGTTCGTAAATATCGTAGGCGGGATTCCACAGCATTTTCGACGCTACGTAGCCTTCGAGAATCGTCTGATAATCCGTGCGTTCCTGATAATTCGACTGCAACATAACGTATCTCACGCCCATATTTTTCATCGCCGTGAGCTTACTGTTCCATACGGGAAACGTGGGATACCACCAGTAATGGCGCGGATTGTGCGTAGCGTATTCCCACACCATGAAATTATTTGTAACCGCCGCCCATTTTTCCATATAGTCCGCGCCATAAGGATTATTGTTCTGCGCTTCGTCGTCGTACGCGGCGAAACGATTCATATTGATCGGCGCAAGACGAATGACTACGTTTTTCTTCGGCACGCACGTGGAATCGACGACTTCGAATTTTCCTTCGGCGTTCTGCCGTGCGGGTGCATAAGACGACCATTGATATGCGAACATCACGACGTTTATATCGCGCCCGATTTTTTCCTCGGCGGCGTATTGCGCCACCCCGTCTGCCAGAGCGTTGATGAAACGAATCATCATGCCTGCGTCGGTATATGTTTTCGAATCGGCGATACATTGCTTGCACAAACACGGACGGGAAAAGAAATCGTTCTGCCCGAACATATAATAATTATTTTCGTCGGTATCCTCCCCGACGACTTTGCACATTCCCTCGATTGCCATACCGATCGCCGTTTTGCGCTTCGTTCCGTCCTCGTTCGTCGTTTCCGTTTCGTACGAACCGTCGGCATTGATACCGTCGGTATAGCAAAGGTCCGACGCGTATTTCGTCAAGCCGTAAGAATCGCTTTCGGCGATCACGTTATGCCCGTTGTTAGAAAACGCTTCGGTATAAACGGGATCGATTCTGCCGTTTTTCAGATATTTTTCCACCTGCACCCATTGCAGCGAATTGTGCGTGTCGTAACCCTGCCACCATTTTAAGTTGCCGCCCGCGGAATCGGGAAGATGCAGATATTCCGACGTAAAGCGGCGCGCCGTGGAAAATTCGGTGCTGTCGTTATAAAACGACGCGGGATCGAGATACACGCGGTATTCGAACGCGGGAATTTCCGTCCGATCGGTTTGATACACTGCGGCGTTTGCGTTATCGGGAATATGCGTGGTATCGGATGTCAGCCATTTTACGCCGAGCTGGTATTCGAGAAAATCGTAAACGCCGTACAGCGTGCCGCGGTCTTGCCCGCCGCAGATAAACACCGCCGCATTTTTATTTTTCACGATAAATCCGTCGCTTCCGAGTTTTGTTTCGTCCGCCGGAATATCGGCGGTATCCATAAATTCCGTTCTGCCTACGGAAATAACTTTGCCGCCCGAATAGGCGCCGTCGCCGCGATAGGAAAGCTGCGTTCCCGTTACCGCCTCCACATATTTAATCAGCTGTTCCGCCGCATATTTCTCCGTTTCCGTTGCCTCCGACGGAATCACCACGGAATAATCTTTCGCTTCGCCGAGCGTTGAAGAAAAATCGATGCCCTGCGTTCTCGAAGCCGTAACGCCGATTTCGTCGCCGTTATTATCGGGTTTATTATCGTCTTTTTTGCAACCGCCCGCCACAGACAACACCGCCGCGGCAGATAACATCAACGCCGTGAGTTTTTTCAGATGGTTCATTTACTTTTCCTCCGCGTTTATATAGTAGGTAGCCGTGGTTACGTTGCCGTATTCGTCCTCTGCGGAATAGACGACGCGATGAACGCCGCTTCTGCCCAGGCGATACTCCCCGCCCGCAAAACTTGCGCCGCCGACAAAAACAAAATCGATTTTTCCGTCCGGACGGAACACGTACACCTTAACGGTTACGACGCTTTCATCGGTTGCCGAAGCCGCCGCTAAAGCGATTCTATCCCCCGCTTTCGCCGTTTTTACGATTTCGCCCGCCACGTTGAGTACGGGCGGCGTATCGTCGTCCACCGCAAAACGGTATGTAAGATTCGTAACCGCACCGCCGCCGTCTTTCGCCGTAATTTTAAGAAGATATACGCCGATTGAAGAAAGCGTGTGCTTCTGCGCCTTATCGGGCGAAACATTTTCGTAAACTTTCGTGCCGTCCGGCTGCGTAAGCGTAACGCTTACGGAAGAATTGCCTTTCAGCACATCGTATGCTTTCAAGCCGGATACGTCAAGCACATACCCCTTCTGAACGTTTGCGTTGCCGAGACGGAACGACGGAGAATACACCGAAGGTCCCGTAATGTCGCCATACACAAAGCCAGAAGAATAAAACAGTTGATTGCCGATTCTCGTAATGACGATTTCGGCGGTTGTTCCAGAAATTTCTTCGACGGAAATATCCGCGTAAACGCCGCCGTCGAAACCCTCAAACTTTACGCCGCGCACGTCTGTTTCTACGTATGTCTGAACGGCGGAACCGTTTAACAATGCTTTATAAAAGTTTTCGTAAGCAATAGAAAACGTATAGTAATTTTTGCCTGCGTATTTTTCGCTTGCGCCGGAAGAAAACGTTTGTCTTGTTTTGGAGATCGTCAGCGACGTATCTTTGCCGCCGATGACCAGTTTTGGCGAAACGCTTGTTAAATCTTTGATTGCAAACGTTACCGTCGTGCCGTTTTTATCGGTAAGTTTCAGCGTTACGGCGTTGAAATTCAGCTTTTCTTCCAGTACGAAGAAATCGAAATTCAATCCGTCGGGCGAAAGCATATACGGAAGCGAGATATAAGCGTTTTCCGCGGAAAGCGTGATTGCCGTGCCTTCATCGGTAGTTACGGCGTCGCCTTCGAAAATCAATGCGTCCTTTCCGTTTTCCGTTATCGCGCCTTTTAAACGCAACGTAAACGTTTCGCTGCCGAGCGTTGTGCGATATTCCACGTTTGCCAGCGTTTTATCTGCCGGCAGAGTGATTTTTTCTTCCGTAACCTTCACGCCGTTAAAGTAAATTTCATAGGGCAGAATTTCGCCTGTTTTACAATACGTAGCCGTTGCTTCGGGAAAAGTAAATTCCGAACCGGCGATCGCCGTGCGGGGAAAATCGATATCGAAAATCAATACGTCTTTATCCGCTTCCACCGTGAAAGATTGTTCCGAGGTAAAACCGAGTTCGTCAGCCGTGCGGATAATAATTTCAAGCCGATCGCCCGAAACTACGAGTTTATCGCCGACAGAAACAACCGAGCCGTTTACCGAAATCGTGTACGTAACTTTGCCGTGTCCGCCCGTTAAAACGGGTTCTTCCACGGTGTATACCTCGCCGATTTTCGGCTGTTTCGTATCGTCATAAACGATGTTTACGGGAATTTGCGTATCCACGCAGACAAAAGGAATTTCACGGCGGATTTTTTTGCCGAACGCGTTTGTTCCTTCGTATACGAGCGTGTAGTTGCCCGCTTTTTCGGGAACGAACGAATCGCCGTTCACGCGCGTTCTTTCGCCGCCGATTTCCGCATATACCGCCGGATCGGAGATATATTTGCCGTTGTAACGAGGAATCGGGTATTCTTTCCCTTTCACCGCGGGGACGTTGCCGTTGAACGTGCCCAGCAGAATGGAAGAAGAGTCTTCGTAATCGGCGGCGGAAACGCTCATCGTTTTTCCGCCGATAGAATCCACTACGACGTCTCCTTTTCCCGATACCGCTTTCAGGGAAAGGTATACTTCGCCCGTTGTAAAACCGCCGAATTGCACGGGCAACGAGGGCGAAGAAAGTTCCGCGATTTTCCACCACTTCACGCCCGATTCGTTACCGTCCGGTCTGCCGACGCGGCTGAAATCGCCGTAACTGTAAACTTCGTTGGTTGCCGTATCGAACGCAAAATTCATGGTATGCAAAGTTTTTGACGCTTCGTAATTTTTATCCGGATTTGTGTTTGCGGGCGACAGCCAGAGCGTATCGAATCTTGTATTCCATGCAACCGCGTCGGTTTTTAAGGGATAATAATTGTTGAACGCCGTGGAAACGCTGCCGAACGATGCGCGCACAAGCGTGTTATCGTAAGACATACGCGTTTCGGTGGTATCGCCGTTTTTCGCAAAGCGCACCGTAACGGCGTTTTTCGAATCGTATACGTCGGTGAGCGTAACCTCCACGCAGGAAAGCGTGCCGCCGTGCGAATTATTCGTTGTGAACGAAATCACGGGCGCATTTTTGCCGAGTTTTTTCAGATCGATCACGCCGTTATACGAAAATTCCGCTTCCGACGCGTTCATATCCAGCAAGATGCCTTTTTCCGACGCGTCCGCGCCGCTCACGTTGGAATGATTTATAAATTCTTCTCCGGCAGTGAACCCCGTTTTATCTGTAATGAACGAAGCCAGCCCGGCAGAGACGTTTGCCTCAATCTGCTTTTGCACCGTTTCGCCCCGTATTTCCGACGAGAAAGAGACGGTATATCCGCCTTCTTCGCCGAACACGAACGAGCCGTTCGGATTTTCAGTTTTTCCCGACGGGGTAAGCACGGATACTTTCACGGGGAATTTTTCGCCTTTGAAATACCCGTATGTAGCCGAAAACGAGATTTTTTCGCCGATTTTATACTGCCCGGCGACATCCGTTAAAATAATTTTTTTATCCGCCACGGAAAAAGTATAATCATCGGAACGCGCTACGCCGAACACGTCGGTATACGTGTACGAAATTTGCCAGATACCGCCGATTTCCGGCGTATACGTAAACGCTTCGCCCGCGTTTTTCACCGTGTACACCGTTTCGCCGTTTTTAGAAAACGCCGCGCTTACCGCATATCCGCCGACTTCCGGCGCGCCGTCCGTGCGAACGATGCCGCTCTTTACGTTGCAGGCGGGAAATTGCGAAGCGATTCCGGCGACGCCGCCGGAAGGAAGTTCGCCCGACAGAGTAATTTCGTCCGCAGGGGCGCTTTCGTATACTTTCAAATCGACGATTTTGCTTTTATATTCAAACGTGTAGCTTCCCTGCGCCCAATCGAGAAAAACTCCGTTTCCGCAATCGGAAATCAATGTACCGTCCGGCGTTTTTGCCGAAATCAAGCCGTCCTCCGGCGTATAAGTTTCGCCGAGCAACGCATATTCGTAGCGTACGGCTTTTTCGGAAACATTCGTATCCGCAGTGCCGGAAAGCGCGAAGATGCCCGCGCCGGCGCACCCGAAACAAACGACGGCGGATAAAGCGATAATTTTTTGTTTTTTCATATCTCTTTTCTCCTTATTCGAAGCTGACTTTCAGGGTAGCTTTTACCTTGGCTTTGTTTGCAAAATCAAGCTGCAAAGAATTTTTCGACGCTGCGGAAAAGTAAGTTTCGCGCAGGAAGCCCGTAGTATAATAATTGAATTTTCCGTCCGTGATTTTCATCCCCGAAATGCGCGGAGAAGTTTCGGCGGAATCGTCTTTATCGTACTCTTCCGCACCGGAAAACGCCCACACGTACCCTTTCCAGCCGTTGGAAAGCCATATCGAACCCGTACCGTCTTCGCCGCCGTCTACGATTTTATCGCACAACGCTTCCACGCGGACTTTTGTTTTGCCCGCCGCCATAGCCATCTGCAACACCGAATTATCTATCGTATAACTGAACATATCGTTGTTTGCGGAAGTATCGATTTCATACGTGCCGCCCTGCGCTTGCAGATAACTCCCGCTCTGCTTATCCAGCCACAATTCGTTTTCTTTATCTTTCAGCCACGCTTCGAACGTGCCTACGACAAACGATTGCGAATACTCGTAAACGACGTCGTTTTTCGCGATTGTCGCCGTCCAGACGTATTCGCCCTGTTGCAGCGCCACGGCTTCATACCCGTTTTCCTTTTCGGAAAATTCCGCAATATCTCCGTCCTTCGTCAGCGTATACGTCGCCTCGTAATCGTCCTGATAAGAATCCTGATCTTTCACCGCTTCCGGCAAGACTACGCTTGAATAAAACGGAAGCGATTCGGGAATTTCCGATACGAACACATAAGCGGGCTTTTCGTTATCGGTTACGGTTAAACGGATGACGCCCGTCGTTTTTTCGGTTTTGTACGTAAACGTATATTCCCCCGCGCCGAGAGAACGGATATAGGCTTTGGAAAACTTGCTGTTTAAAAGCCATTCGGTATCATCAAGCTTTCTGCCGCTCGAATCGAATACTTCCGATTGCACGTCGGCGGGCACATCCGCCTTATTTTCGGGCGCGCGCAAATCAACGGTGATTGCGGAAATCGAAATTTCCGTAACCGAGCCGTTGTCTTTTTTTCCGCAACCGCCGAAACCCATGCAGGCTGAAAGCGAAACACCGCAAAGCAATGCCGCTAAACTTTTCTTTTTCACCCCTTTAATCCTCCTACTACAAATTTGCTGGTGATGATCTTCTGCGTGCCGCAATATAAAATCACGGTAGGCAGCATGACTACGGTAAAGCCCGCCATCAGTTCCGGCAAAGATACTCTGTAAGCGTTGGCGCGCTGGTAAAAGAGATACATACCGTAAGAAATATTCGGCGTACTCGGCAACCAGATAAGGTACGTGTTATAATCGTTCCACGCGCCCATAAACGACAATACAAACAGCACCACTGCCTGCGGCAACACCATTCTGATATAGATACTGAAAAGCACGGTGTAATCGTTTGCGCCGTCGATATACGCCGCTTCCGCATAATCCCACGGAATCACTTTGAACGCGCCGTACATCAGAAGAAAGTTCGTGCCGTAAAAACAGCCCGTAGGCGAAGTGATGATATTCAGAAACAGATTATCGTATACGCCGAGCGCTTTATTCACCTGCATTGCCGAAGGCAAACTGCCGACGATCGGCAAAATCATAAGAACGATACCGAGATTAAACAAAAACTTTTTGCCGAAGAAATCGTATTTCGCTTCCACGTACGCAAAAAGCGTTGTGAAAAATATCGCTAAAAACGGTTTCAGCACCGAAGTGAGAATACTCACGGCAAACATTCCGGCAACGCTCACTTCCATTTTTTCGTCGAAAATAACGAAAATTTCTTTAAAATTGCTCCACTTTGCGCTTTCGGGCAAACCGAAAGGACTGTAAATACACTCCAGATTATCCGCTTTCAGGGAAGTATTCAGCATATAGAGCGGCAGTACCAGCATCGAAGCCGCATACACAATCAGAACCACCCACAAAAGCGCGTATAACGCCACGGAAATCGCGTCTCCCGCGGAATGAATTTTCAGTTTCTTTTTCAATGTTTTTATCATAATTTCACTCCGTGGCAGGTCCGAATTTTTCGAGCGCCCACTTCAACAGAATCGTTAAAGGCGCAACGATAATTGTAAGTATAATGCCGCCGGCGGCGTACTTCGGATAAGAAAATTCCGTGCCGTCTACCAGAATCATTTTCGTGAAATAGTATCCCATATTCGATACGTAATCGGGCGCGTCGGTATAATAAAATTCAAGAAGCGGTCCGCTTGTTGAGAAAATCGCCGCGAAGCCCGTGATTAAAAACGTGGTGAGCGTGGGATAAATCAGCGGCAGAATAATGTACCAAAGTTCCTGAAACATATTCGAAATGCCGTCGATTTTCGCGCTTTCCAGCACTTCGGGGTTGATGCCGCGCATCGCCGTCGGGTATACGATAAGACTTGTGGCAAATGAAAGCCAGATCATATAGAAAAGCGTTGTGCCGAACGCGTATTTTTCGTCGTACAGCAAATTCAGCCACTTTCCGCCGTTCCAGCCCGTTTTTTCCATAATAAAAGTGAGCGGACCGTTGGAACCGATAAAGTTGACGAAGATGAGCGCGATGACGAGTCCCGACATAATGGAAGGAATCATCACGAGAAAACTCACCGTTTTATTGAGAAAACACTTCTTGAAAAGCAGATACGAGAAAAACACGTACAGCGGCATACAAACCACAAGATTGATAAAGTACATTTTTATCGAATTGATAAAGCTGTACGACAATAAATTCCCCTCGCCGAACATTTCGGAAAGAAACGTTTTGAAATTGTTCAGTCCCGCAAAGCTTTTTCCGCTGCCGTCGATCGTCTGAAACGCAAGCAGTATCGAATTGAAATTTACGACTACGTAAAAAATCAAAAACAGTATCAGCGGATAGGCTATCAGCGAATAAACGAATAAATTTTTCTTCAATTTATTCCGTTTCGATCTTTCCATGCGATACCTCCGAACATTTTAATTCGCATAAAATCCGTACGATTTTGCCTGCGACAAATACCCTGCCCAACGCACCGCCGTGTTGTATTCCACGATTCCGGCGGTAAAGCTTGCCGCGTTGCCCTTATCGCGGAACCCCGTTACGAGATTGTATTGCAAATCGGAACACATCATCAGTCCGCTTGCGCCGAGCGAAGAATACGCGTAAATCGGCGTTGACGCGGTATCGATATAAGAAGAATGAATGGATACGTTTTTCGTATCATAAGCCATATCGTAAGCGTTTTTCGAAAACTTCGTCATCGTTTCTCTTATCGACGACGGAATTTCGTAAGAATAATTCCAGATCATGCCCGTATCTGCGGTAACTTGCGCCATGTTTTCATCCGTTAAAAGATACGTGAAAAAATCTTTGATCGCCGCGCGCTTTTCTTCGTCGCTCTGCTTCGTAACGAGCATCGAACCGCCCGTCTGCGAGAACACCTGACTTTTTTCGCCTTCCGCCACGGGCAGCAACATATATCTGTAATCGCTTTCGCCGTATGCCTTTCCGCCGTAACGAACGTTCGATTCGATCAACGATTTCGAACCGTATTCGAACCAGTTGCCCTCGATAATAAACGCGGGCGTGTTATCACCCACCTGAATAAATTTCGTATGGCTGGCGTCTACGGTAAGCGAACGATCGTTTAACGTTGCATTGCCGACGTAACGGGAATTGCAAAGATAATCCTGCAAAAATTCCGCCATGGCGTCTATCCCTTTCATCTGCCACGTTTTGTAGCCGTCCTCGATAGAAACCGCCGTTTTCGTGCCGTCGAGCAGTTCGATTTCCGCGCCCTGCGAATCGTGCTTATAAAACGTTTTATAACCGCTTTCGCCCAGTTCGCCCGCAAGGTACGCATAGACTACGTTGTTCGCGTATTCGGGATGAAGCGCACCCATATACAAAAACACGTCGTCTACGCCGCTTACCTTGATTTTTTCGCACATCGCTCTGAATTCCGCCATTGTAGCGGGTTGACCGTCGTCGTACGTTCCTTTGATTCCGTCTTTTCCCGCGGAAACACTTCCGTCCGCATCGGTTACAAGCCAGCCGTTTTCCTTAAAACGATCGAAATCGAAAATCAATCCGCAAGGGCTGATATTATAAGGCAGCAAATACGTTTTACCGTTCTCGCTTGCCGCTTCCGCCCAGTGCCCGGCATCGTTGATTTTTTCGCCGATTGATTTCTTCCCTTCCGGCTTTACGGAAAGCACGTCGGAAAGGTCTTCGAGATAGTCGCCCGAAAATAACTGCTGAAATGCGCAGTCTTCCGAGATAAACACATCGTAAGCCGAGCCGGATTTCACATCCGCCACGATAGTGCCTCCGAGATTCAGATTCGTTTTTACGTCGACGTAATATTTTTCGTTGGACGCGCTCCACGCTTTTGCCTGCGACTTCAGCCATTCGTCGCCGAATTCGCCGATATAATAGGAAAGCCTGATTGCCGTTTTACCCGCGTTTTCATCGATTTTCGGTTTGCACGCCGCGCCTCCCGCGATTACCGTACACGCCATTATCGCCGCCATTGCGCCTTTGAATACTTTTTTCATATGAGTGCCTCCTTATATAATCATTTCTTTACTTTCGTAAAGCTTTTCGCCGTTATAAACCACTGTTTTCACTTCGTATTTTCCGAACGACAGTTCCAGTTTCTGCCCGCCGAATTTCACCGTATCGCGCGCCGCTTTTTCCGAACAGTTCTGCAAACGCATCACGTATCCTTCCGTCTGTCGCGCTTTTTTCAGCGTTACGAACGAAATATCGGGATTTTCGCGGAAAACGGTAAAGCCGTTATCGTCATTTTCGTCGACGGTGGGAAATACGTTCAGCGCGTACGGCTTTTCCGTAAACAGATCGGCTTTCGCTTTCAACTCGTTTTCTTTTGCCGTATCGATGCGGAAATGAAAATCTCTTTGCCCCTGATCTACCTTGGAAATAAATCTGCCTTCCTGCAACAGCGGACGATTCGGCACGGGGTGCGCGCAATACGTAGCCGTTTTTAAAAGCGTAAGGCTGATTTTTTCGCCGTTGTACGAGGAACCGAAATTATCGGGCGTTATGATTTCCAGATATTCGCCGCTCTCTTTTTTCAGTGCGACGAAATTCTGCGCGATACACTCTCTGCCGTCATCGAACAATTCTTCCTTGCCGAATACCTGTTCTCCGACGTACGTACCGCCGCCGACGGAAAGAGTGAGTTTGATTGCTTTCGACGCTTCGTTGGGGAATACGTTGGCTTCGATATCCACCGCCGAACCGTCTTTATATATTTTATATCCGAGCCGTATTCTTGTCAAGCCGATTCCGAAAAACGCTTCTACGCCGAGATAAATTTCTCCGTCTTCGATGATCTGCACGGATTTCATGCCGTCGAATACGCCGTCGGGCTTTTCAAGCAACGTAAGTTTTTCGGGGTTATGCCCTACGTACGGTTCGTTCATCCCCCACGGATCGGGCGTATCTTCGTACATTTCCGGTACAAACAATCCGCCTTCGGCGTATTCTTTGCCGTGTACGACGTAGCTTTCTATCAAACCGCTTTTCGCGCCGATCACCACGCGCTTATCGCCGTTTTCGAAAACGATATCTTCCGTAACTTCGGGATATTTTTTCACGGGCAATACCACTGTTTTTGCGGTATACCGCGTAATCGACATTGCGGCGGGAGCGGCTTCGAACACCACTTTTTTGCGCCAGTCGATTGAAATATTGCTGGCTTCTTTTACCGTCTGCGCTTTCAGTTTATTCCCGTTTTCGTCGTATACCTCGATATACGAACGCTTTTCAAGATAATTTTCGGTGGGAATGATAGAAAGTTCGCACTCGATAATCTGTTTTTCCGCCGTCGCCTTCGGATTAAACACCATTAAAGGATACGTGCCGGCTTCTGCCACGGGCTGCCCTTTGCAAAGCGCAAAAAACGCGTCCGCACGGATATTATTCAGAATGTGCAATCCGTGATTGATATAAGTAAAGCCGTTTTCTTCACCCGCGCGAATCATATCGCCGGGAAGAATATCATGAAACTGCACGTTCATCATATCTTCCGTAACGTCTTTGAGAAGTTCTGCGGGATAAGCATAGCTTCCCTTTAACGAAGCGATACTCGCGATTTTTTCGGCGAACATTAACTGACGTTCCAGATTGCGGTATTTTTGTTTAAGCGAAGACATCGAAGTGTAGCACCCAACCATACACGGCACAAGAGAACCCGCATACACTTCGGTAGGATTCACCTCGTTGAAATACGTTTCGGGCGTGGAATACACGATTTTAATATCGCTTTCTTTCATCAGTTTTTCCACGTCGGCAAGATCTTTTCGCGAAGGTCCGCCGCCGTGGTTGCCTACGCCCCAGCACGTAAGTCCGATTTCCGCGTCGTCTTTCTGGCGCGCGATGTCTTTTTCGATTTTTTCCGTAGCCTTGCCGAGATCGGAATTATATTCCGTGATGCGGCTCGCCTTTACGCGGCTGCCGTCGTAACCTTCCCAGATAAAATATTCGGCGGGCAATTTCAGCTGCGGATACGGCATATATTTTCCGTACGGGCGCATAAACATATACCCGTTCTGTCCGCATTTTGCCATAATCTGAACGATGCCGCGGGAATGTCCGAACGGATCGAAGTTTACCGCAGCGGTAGGTTTTACTCCGAATTTTTCGCGGAAATACATTTCGCCCTCGCGGATTTGCCGCACGATTCCCTCGCCGCAAGGCATGATGCAATCGGGCTGTAAAAACCAGCCGCCCATAATATGCCACCTGCCCTCTTTTACAAGCGCTTTGATTTCTTCGAACAACGCGGGCGCGTATTTTTCCGTATATTTATACAGCGTTACTTCGTTGTGGCAGAAAATATAATTAAATTCTTTGGCAAGGTTTGCCGCGCTCTGGAACGTAGATAACGCGGCGGACGCGCCTTCTTCCCATTCCCATTGCCAGATCGGATCGATATGCGCATTGCAGATCATATGTAACTTTTTCATTGTTTTGCACTACCTCTGATATAAATTCCTTCGCCTTCGTCAAGCGTC
>ERZ808270.563-NODE-563-length-20986-cov-35.812670_pt1 | contig 20986 bp, 14 predicted proteins | sample MGYA00521082_ERZ808270 | MGnify/ENA primary metagenome ERZ808270 (study PRJEB31516, sample SAMN03275594) | gut metagenome | biome: mammalia-associated habitat; material: feces | host: Papio cynocephalus | place: Kenya | collected 2012-07-27 ... | reverse complement strand
GAAGTTGAAGGCTTATATCGACAGTGTGCTCGATGTAGTGGGCGCAGCCCAGGAGTCTGATGGCTACCTATATACTGCCCGCACCATCAACCCAAAGCATCCACATCAGTGGTCGGGCGACAAGCGTTGGGTGAAGGAAGAGGACTTGAGCCATGAGCTTTACAACCTCGGTCACATGGTAGATGCAGCTTGCGCCCACTATCAGGCTACGGGTAGCACCAAGTTCTTGAACATCGCCAAGCGTTATGCTGACTGCGTGGTGAAAGAAGTTGGTCCAAACACAGGACAGGCTACCGTGGTTCCTGGTCACCAGATAGCAGAAATGGCTTTGGCTCGTCTCTATACCTTGACAGGCGAGAAGAAGTATCTCGATGAGGCTAAGTATCTGCTCGATTATCGTGGTAAGACTCATATCCGCAATTCATATTCACAGAGTCAGGTACCAATCTTGGACCAGAAAGAGGCTGTAGGCCATGCTGTTCGTGCAGGCTATATGTATGCCGGCATCGCCGATGTGGCTGCCTTGACCAAGGATTCTGCCTATATGCAGGTCATCGACCGCATCTTCAATAATATCGTGGGCAAGAAGTACTATCTCACAGGTGGTGTAGGCGCACGCCATTGGGGCGAGGCTTTCGGCGAGAACTACGAGTTGCCAAACATGACTGCCTACAACGAGACTTGCGCAGCCATCTCTATGGTTTACCTCTTCGAGCGTATGTTCTTGCTTCATGGCGAGAGCAAGTACATCGACTGTTTGGAGCGCACCTTATATAATGGTGTTATCTCTGGTATGAGCATGGATGGTGGACGATTCTTCTATCCTAACCCTTTGTCTAGCGATGGTAAGTATGCCTTCAACGCAGACAATACCAAGACTCGCCAACCATGGTTCGGATGTGCTTGCTGCCCAAGCAACTTGTGTCGTTTCATCCCTTCGGTGCCAGGTTATCTCTATGGCGTGAAGGACAACAACATCTACGTGAACCTCTTCGCAGGCAATACCTCTACCATTAAGGTACAGGGTAAGGATGTAGTTCTCGAAGAAACAACTGAATATCCATGGAATGGCGACATCAAGATTAGCGTGAAGAAGAGTGGCGTGAAGAATGCCAACTTGCTCGTTCGCATCCCAGGATGGGTTCGCAACCAGGTGGTTCCTAGCGACCTCTATAAGTATAGTGATGCCGAGAATCCTGCTTACAGCGTAACGGTGAATGGCAAGGCTGTGGAGGCTGACCTCGATGCCAACAAGGGCTATCTGCCAGTGAAGAATATCAAGAAGGGTGATGTGGTTCGCATCCACTTCGACATGCCTATCCGTACAGTGGTTGCCAATGCTAAGGTGGCTGATGACAAGGGCAAGGTAGCTGTGGAGCGTGGTCCATTGGTATATTGCGCTGAGGCTGTGGATAATGCTAACGAGCCTGTGCTCCGTGCAGTGATGGCTAAGAAGCCTACTTTCTCACTCGTTGATAACTACAGCATTCAGAATACAGAGACCAAGGGCGCTCCTGCATTCTCTGTCAAGGCTATCCAGACCGATGCGCAGGTATTGGAAGAGGGTGCCAATAGTATCTCCGTGAAGAACGACAAGTTGACTTTGATTCCTTACTATGCTTGGAATCATCGTGGTGCCAATGAGATGAACGTTTGGTTCATCCAGAGCTTGTCGATGCTGGATAAGTAATAGTATTTTTATATGTAAACAAGTCCTTTCGCCTACTTGTAACTGCGATTAATAAATAATGCTGTAAGTGAAAGGACTTGCTAGTTAATACACTTTGTTTATAAGATCTCGTAACAAATTGATTATTATTATGAGAGTAAATGGTAATATGATAAGCTCTAGCACTCTTCTCATAGAGGAATCATCCCAAAATATAAGGCATAGTGCAAAATTGTTTATAATGACAATTACAGATAAGTAGTTCATAGTTCCCATCAAGTTAAAACCTACAAATCTATTTATTTGTGATTCTAATTCTTTTCTTTTTTCCCAATATATCTTTTTATTCATATTATAGTTCATAATTATATATTTTGAATGAATTCGTCCCATTTCTTGGGAGAGACGTTTCTACTATCTATATATTTTTGGCAAAGCCGGCGACGAATAGATGATACGTTCTCTTTGCTTAGAAACACTATTTTACTGATTTCACAGGGTTTGAAATTGCATTTAAGCAATAATGAAACCTTATATTCGTTAATATTTAGCAGAGTTGATTTGCCAACTTTTTTATCGAAGTCTTTGAAGTATTTTAATACTGTATTTTCGAGAACTTTCCAGTCGTCTACATTAATACAGACATTTTCTGACTTACTTTGTTGTTTGAATTTTTGGCAAATGCTGGATGTTATTAAATCGTTTTTTTCGTTTGAAAGTTTTGATATTGGATAGTTCAGCTTATTTTCCAAATCATAGACTTGTAATTTTAGCATATTACGGCTATGGTTCAAAATCCAAATATAGTATCCCATTTGGCATACTATTATGATAAGAAGAGTTCCATTTATGATATAAGCATCCAACATATCTTTTTTATTTGCAAAAATAACAAAAATAGTTTATAATGACAAAAGAATGCTGTAAAAAATAACCAATTCCCCGTAAAAAAGGGGAATTGGGAATGCTTTAAGCAGGAATGTCCTTTTCAAACCATAAATTGAAGCTATTAAACATTTTATCGTAGTTTTGATCTTGGCTAAATGAGAGCATATCTTTTTCAAAAGCAGTTTTTGTTAAAGAGTTTATGTCTGAATTTTCATAAAATGTAATTCCATATGAATTTTTCAAAGGCTTTTGTGGATTAGCTATATATATGGGACCAACATTGTTTCCTGTAACGGGGCCTGATGACCTTGTTACAATTTGGGGTCTGAGTAATTCTGTGACAATTTCATTATGAACTAGTCCCATTGTGGAGTAAATGCTGTCATTTTTAAATTTGATTTGATGACCATCTAATGCTATAAGCTTTTGTTGGCTAAGTATCTTATTCAAACTTTTGGATATATTGGGATTGTTCATAGAACCATTTAAAAATTTGTCTTGTGCTTTTGTTATTGAGCACCCTTTTAGTCCGAGGTACGTGCCATATGAAATTCCTCCTGCTATAAATGTAGTTACGGCAACGGTAGCAACTGCAGCAGCAACTGCTCCTGAACCACCGCTTGCAACGATGAATTTTGTTGATAAATCCATGCATGAGCCAAGGACGGATATGCCAGCTGCTGCATCAGATGCAACAATAGCATATAATTTGCCTTTGCTTATGCCTTTTTTCCTCTTTGTGTTGCTACCTCTAGTAGAGGTGTTTTTACTGTAATAAATAGAATCATTATAATGTTTAATGGCTGTAATTAAATTGTTGTCCACTACAGTGTCTAGCTTCTTTGTTGTGTAGTTGGACATACTGTCATCTGTATTACATGAACAGAGGAGACAGATGATACTCGTCATAAAAATAAATAGATACTTTTTCATAATTTTACGTTTTGATGATTAATTATTGGTACAAAGTTATGAAAAAATATGATAAAGAGTTTTATATGAAGGTGTGCATTTTTTGTGCATTACTTTTTTTGCAACAAATAGAAATAAAAATAAAGGCAAATGCAACAAATAAGAATCTTTGTTGGTTCATACTGAAGATAAGTTCAACTTCAAGGATTCGCATGTTCTAAAAAATCTCCGCTTATACGAAGATAAAGAGAAATGTTTCTTGTTAATGTAAGTTAATGCCATTAAGAAAACTACTTCTTTTCCGTTTATTAATCAGAACAAACAAAATAAGAGAGAGCAAATGACAGAGAATGAATTCATCCATATCGCCCCGCAGCTGCGGCAGCTAGCCTTGCAAATCAGCCAAGGCTATGGCATCGGCAGCGATGAGGCTGAGGACATCGCACAAGATGCAATGCTCAAGCTATGGGCTGTCAAGGATGATATTCAGTCTGATGCTCATGCCAAAGGTTCGATGGGTTGCATTGCCAAACATCTCTGCATCGACCTTTTCCGCAAGCGAAAGATGATTTCGATAGATGCGCAACCTTTCGATAAGTCCCCCAGCCACTATGCACCGCCCGATATGGAAGTGGAAAACTCTGAGAACGAACAATGGCTGCAAAAACGACTTAAGGCTCTGCCTTCCAATCAATATCAAGTGCTTTATCTGCGACAAGTGGAAAAGAAAAGTTCAGAGGAGATTGCGAAGATCGTGGGCGTCACCGTTGAGTCTGTGGCAGTGTTGCTCTCCAGGGCACGAAAACAGATGCTGCAAGAAATCAAGAAAAGATGTCGATAGTCTATAATATAATAAGGTGTAGGCTCTAGAATGGCATAATACGTTACAAGATATATAAAAAAGGAGGAAATGAGATATGAATGAAAAGGAAAAAGATATACGGCAGTTGCTCGATCGGTTTATGACTGGTACGACTTCCCTTGACGAGGAGGCTCGGCTAGGAGAATGGTTTCGTACTCATCCCCATGTGAGCGATGACTTGAAGGAATATCAGATGATGTTTGGGTATTTCGATGATGGTATGCCGCTAAAGACACCAGCCAAGCGGCGTAGGTTGTGGATGCCTGTCAGTATAGCTGCTAGTATCGCCATGATATTGGGAATGGCTTTTGCCTTGATGCAGCAACCTCAAAGCCAACCTCTGCCATTGGCTCAAAGCCAATCTAGGCAAGAGTCATCACGGGGTAAATCGCCTGCGCTAACGATGCCGGAGGAACAATCTGATTCTCTAGACAGATTGACTGAGCATCAGCGAGACACCGTTAAGTCAAAGCCATTAGTGCCGATGATGAGACGGTATCGCAAGCACTTGTTTACTCCAGCCCCTCCTGTCAACTTGTTGGCGCAAGCAGCAGATGCCGTTACGGATTCGCTCATCTCTAGTCCTGAGGCGTTCGCCGACGCACATCTTCGTGAGATGGAGGCACAACAGAACGAAATGTTCTTCAAACTCTATCTCGTCAACGCTCTTCAGACAGAATCACTCAATGCCGATGTGGCCAGTGCCTCATTTGAAAGCGAGGAAGATGTGCATGATGAGGATCATGCGAGTGATGACCAAGAGGTTTATTAATAAGTAAAGTAGTGAATATTCGAATAGAAACTATGTCATAACAAGAAACAATTAAAAGATGAAGAATATGAAAACAAATTTGAAGCTAGCATTTGTGGCTTGCATGATGATGCTCTCATCTGCTTGCCATGCCCAGAAGCCAGTGCCAGCCATAGACCAGACTTTTGATAAATTTGTGCAAGATTTGTTGCAAGACGATTTAATTACTTCTTCGACGATGAGCACCTATAATATAGGTATGATGAAGGGGTATGAGTTCGCTATCCCTGAGAAAAAGCAGAAATTGGTGGATACTTTTCATAAGGTTTTGCTGAGTAATAGTCGCATCGCTTATAGTAGCTTTTCAAAAAAAGCTGGGTCTACTAGCACTGAGACGAATCGAGTGGGATACGGCAATGACAATGCCCTGACTTATGAGTTTGGCACCCACAAGGACCGCAACTATAACTTGCAGTATTTCCGTGACAGCAAGGATTCCACCATGCGTTATGTCTATGCCTTGGTATGGTATCCAGGAAAGGATGAACAAGTTAAGGGCAGTGTGTACAAGTTCTATTCCAAGGATCCACAATCTTATAAGAGAACATCCTCTTACACGAAGACCATTGTGAATAATGACGGAACAATGACAACTACTATTGTCGATTCCAATGGGGTGATACGTGGTTATAATTCTGATGGCTCTCTCTTGCAGAATTTGGATTCGCTTGTTTCTTTGGGCAAGAGTATCAAGTACAGCAAGAGTTTGGCTCGTACATTCGATTCAGAGATGACTCCTCCCAAGGATGCGGCAGAATTCATGGTGCAACTCAATAGTCTCCGTGCTGCCTTTAAGAATGCCAAAGACCAATATCCTTATTTTGGAAATCAAGTGAATCGCCGTACACTCCAGACTGGAGTTGTCAACAAAATCGTCAAACTCTGCAAGGGCTATAGCAAGTTGCTGAACGCTGATGAGAAAAAATTCTGTTCAACAGCTCTTGTCAAGATGAAGAAAGATACAGATGATGACTATCTACAGAGTGTGCTCGAACTGGCTGCTACTTCCATCAAAAAATAGTGCTTCTTGAGGAGTTGTATGCCTTAATATATCATAAAGCATATCAAATATCGAATATATGTTATATTTTCTCATTTTGTATCCGTTGGTTTTGCTATAATTTGATTAACTTTGTAGGCAAAATGAGTAGAATATGGTAAAGAAAATTTTATTTTGGGTCTGCTGCGTGCTTTTATCTCTCTCTATAAAAGCGCAGCAGACTTTTTTGCCTTTTCCTAAGGCGAGTGATCAGTATTGGCGCAAGCAGGTGCCAGTCGCAATGCGTAGTGACTATATCCGACTGGGTAACCTTTATAACAACAAGCCATGGGATGCCATCCCGAACACGGTGTTCGCCGAATTCCGAACCAATGGCAATCGTACCAACTACGAGGACAAGAGTTTTGGCATTCGCAAGCAGTTTGTATGCCTGGTGATGGCGGAGATCATGCAGGGCAAGGGACGTTTCTTGCCTTCCATCCGCAAAGGTCTTCATTATTTTATTGAGAAAGAGCCTTGGTGGGGAATCCCTGCGCATTATCCCAAGGACCATCCCGAGCGAGACATCCAGCCTGTAGATCTCTTCAATGCCGAGACGGCTGGTATGTTGGCTTGGACGCTCTATATGCTTGAAGACGGAATCAACAAGAAGGAAAAAGGACTTTGCGATAGTGTGCGGAGCGAGATAGAACGCCGTTTCCTGAATCCTACTCTGAACCAGCCGCAAGGCTGGAAAAATAATGCCAACAACTGGAATACTTGGATTACGAGCAACTGGCTGGAGACGGCTCTCATCTGTGAGAAGGATAGTAAAAAACGTGATGCAGCATACAAGGGTGTGCAGCAATGCTTGCGTACCTTCTTGAAGGGTTATCCCGATGACGGTGGATGCGAGGAAGGTGTGAGCTACTGGGATTGTGCCGGTGCCTCATTCTTCGAGTCGCTCTATTTCATGCAGTTCGCTCCGGAACAGGCGAAGCTAGAACTGAACGATGCACAGAAGAAAAAGGTGGAGAATATGGGCAGGTTCATCACCACGATGTATATCGATGACCTCACTTTTGTGAATTTCTCGGATGCCCAGGCGAAGAATACGCCGAACATCAACATTCTTTTTCCCTACGGAGTCTATCTCCAGAACGAGCAGATGATGCAGTTGGCGGCATACGTGGGCAAGAAATATCAGTACTTGCAGAAGCCATCTACGCTCTTCTTGCAGTCGGGCAACTATCCTAAGTTGGGCAGGGAGCTGATGCTCCTCTCCATGTTGCCTCAGTATCAGCAGACCCAGGCGGTGCAGCCTAAGACGGAGGATGCTTATCTAGAGAACTCCCAAATCATGGTGGCGAGCAATGGTAAATGGTTTGTTGCGGCAAAGGGTGGCAACAATGCCGAGAGCCATAATCACAACGACATTGGCAACTTCATCGTTTATCACAACAATCAGCCCGTGGTCATCGACTTGGGGCGTGACACCTATACTTCTCAGTCGTTCAGCTCTCGCCGTTTCGAACTGATGAATTGCCGATCGGCTTACCATAACGTTCCGATTATTAACGGTATGGAGCAGAAAGACGGCAAGAAGTATCGTGCCGACAAGGTGAGTCATGTGGCTGATGCATCAGAATCTTCTCTTACCTTGAACTTGGAAAAGGCATATACAGATGCCGCCCATGTGGATAGTTGGAAGCGTACCATCACGTTGGATAGAGAGTATGATTGGGTGGAGGTAACCGAGCAATATAAACTTGACTCCTTGGAGATAGAGAAAGACCGCTTGAATGGTCAGGTCTTCGATAACCAAATCATCCTCATGGCGTATGGCAGGCCTGTGGTGCAGAAGGCGGGTCGCATCTTGTTGCAGAACGGTGCCGTTCGCTTGGAGTATGATGCTCAGTATCTCTCAGCGTCTGTAGAAAAGGTGCAGATGACGGATGGCATCATGAAGACGCAGTGGAAAGACAATGTGTATCGCATCATCCTCCGCCTGAATGACAACTATCCGATGGCGAGGGTGAAGTATCGGTTTGTGGAGGCAAAGAAATAGTTTTTTGGATAGAAAAGCTGACTGTTAGCAATAATGGTTAGCTTTTTTTTGATAACAAAGATGGAGATGACTGTTTTTTGTACTTCTTTTCATAATTTGCATCCATATTTTACCGATTATTGGACTATCAAATAGTATTTATTCTTTACCTTTGCACCTGACAACAAACAATTAGAGTATTCACTAACTTAATAATGTCAACACAAATGAATAAACTATTCACATTACTGATGTTGTGGATGATGTCGTGTCTGCCTTCCTTGGCGCAAGCTCCTATGGACGGCGGTGTATGGAAGGACAATACCGGCAAGCATATCAATGCGCATGGTGGCAACATCTTCAACTACAAAGGTACCTATTATTGGTACGGCGAGAGTCGCTCGGACGACGGCAAGCCTTACAGTTCGCTCGGTGTAAGTTGCTTTACTTCGAAAGACCTCAAGTCTTGGACCAACCACGGATTGGTGCTCCCTGTATCCAAGGAAGCAGGTTCTGACATTGAGGGCGGTTGCATCATTGAGCGTCCTAAGGTGCTCTTCAATAAGAAGACACAGACCTTCGTGATGTGGTTCCACCTCGAATTGAAAGGCAAGGGATATGCAGCCGCTCGTTATGCTGTGGCTACCAGTAAGACTCCTTTCGGACCTTTCAAGTTCATCCGCTCGGGCAGAGTGAATCCTGGTCTTTATCCTATCGGATTCGCCAAGCCGGACACCACAGACCTCAGACACCAACTTCTCTTCCCTGAGATGAAGAAATGGTGGACTCCGGAATGGCGACAGCAGATAGAGCGAGGGATGTTCTGGATGAGAGATTTTGAGGGAGGACAGATGGCTCGCGACATGACCATCTTTATCGACGATGACGGCAAGGCTTACCACATCTATTCTTCAGAGGATAACTTAACGCTCCAAATCGCACAATTGACGGATGACTATATGCAGCATAATGGCTCTTATGTTCGTGTGGCTGCTGGTGGACAGAACGAGGCTCCAACAATTTTCAAGCAGGATGGTACTTACTGGATGATTACCAGTGGATGCACGGGATGGGCACCAAATGCAGCTCGTATGTTCAAGGCAAAAAACATCTTCGGTCCTTGGGAGGAGTTGCCTAATCCTTGCCGTGGTGAGGGTGCCAACAAAACCTTTGGTGCGCAGGGTACCTATATATATAAGGTGGAAACCGCAGCCCAGAAAAAAATGTTCCATGGTGCTGACTATGTGTTTATGGCGGACATGTGGAATCCTAAGCGTTTGAGTGACAGTAGACACTTGTGGATACCGATTTCTTGGGAAAATGGTGTGCCAGTGTTGAAAAAACAATAAAATATACGGTCGCTCTGCTTGTTTCTGACTAATTTTAATTATATTTGCAGAAGAATTGAGGAGTTTGAACTTCCTTTTGCGAAAAAGGTAGTCTAGTTCTCAACATTTAACTGCTTACAATCGTATAACAGAAATAATACAAACTTACAAATTACAACTATCTATGAATTATATATATAAAGGTATCATGATGACCATCCTCTTGGCTCTCCTCCCTTTCATGGGAATCAATGCAGCCAAGAAAAAAGTCACTCAGCAGAGCGACCGCCAATATTGGTGTGCGCTTGCCTATAAGATGGCACAGCCTGTTTTGGAGAATATGGCGAAGGGCGAACTTCAGAAGAATATGCAGACTGAGTTCAGTCCAAGCTTCGACAACCGCAACAAGAAAGTGCTCTATATGGAGTGCTTCGGACGTTTGATGGCTGGTGTGGCTCCTTGGCTCACACTCCCAGATGATGAAACCGTCGAGGGCAAGCAGCGCAAGCAGCTCCGTGAGTGGGCTTTGGCCTCTTACAAGAATGCCGTTGACCCAAAGAGCCCAGACTATCTCTGTTGGGGTATTGGTGGTCAGAACTTGGTGGATGCCGCTTACATTGCCGAAAGTTTTCTCCGTGCATACGATACATTGTGGAAACCTTTGGATGAGGTGACCAAGAAGCGTTACTTGACAGAATTTGCCAAACTCCGCAGCATCGACCCTCCTTATACTAACTGGTTGCTTTTCTCTTCTACCATCGAGAGTTTCATGGCGAAGGCAGGCGGCGACTACGACCAGTATCGTGTCAACTCGGCTTGTCGCAAGATGGAGGAGTGGTATGTAGGAGACGGATGGTATTCTGACGGTCCAGTATTTGCATTCGATTACTACAGCAGTTATGTGTTCCACCCGATGTACTTGGAAACTCTTCAGGCGATGATTGATGCCAAGGCGAATACACGTCTCGACTATCAGAAATATTACGACCGCGAGTTGAAGCGTTGCCAGAAGTATAGTATCATTTTGGAAAGATTCATCTCTCCAGAGGGAACCTTCCCTGCTTTCGGTCGAAGCATCCCTTATCGTATGGCAACGATGCAGCCGCTTGCCTTGTTGGCTTGGTATCAGAAATTGCCTAGCGACTTGAGCAATGGACAGGTACGTGCAGCCCTCACCAAGGTGTTGCATCGTATGTTCGACCAGGAAAACAACTTCAATGAGAAGGGCTATCTGAGCATCGGCTTCTGTGGAACCAACCAGAAGAACGTAGCCGACTGGTACACCAACAATGGCTCGCTCTACATGACGACCCTCGCCTTCATGCCGCTTGGCTTGCCAGCCAACCATCCTTTCTGGACGGATGCAGCACAGCCTTGGACACAGGTAAAGGCTTGGAACAATCAGCCATTCCCTAAAGATCATCAGTGGAAGGACGATATTCGTACTTCCGATAAATGGTAATGGTATTACGGAATAGGTGCAAATGTTGCTAACAATGTTAGAAAGCGGGCTGAAAGCCCAAAAGCACCTAGCCCAGGGCATCGCCCTGGGTGTAAATGCAATAAAGGAAAACGCCCTGTAAGGGCAAAAGCATTATTTAAAGCAAGAAAAATGAAAAAGATATTTCTTATTCTCGCTGCTGCGGTCTTGGCTTTGCCTTTGAGCGCTGCGCAGCCTGCTAAGAAGACCACTAAGTCAGCCAAGGCTAAGAAGGAAGTCAAGGCTTCCAAAAAGTGGGACCATGAGCAGGTGGTAGAACTGATAACCAAGGTCAATAACTATTGGCAGGCTAACAACAAACCTGAGGTTCGTGCCTTCTGGGACAATGCCGCTTATCACACTGGCAATATGGAGGTGTATAAACTCCTCAAAGACCCGAAGATGCTCGACTATACTATTCGTTGGGCTGAGCATAATGACTGGACGGGTGCCACAGAGGCTAATCCTGCCAAATGGAAGTACAAGCCATACGGCGAGGGCAAGGATCATGTACTCTTCGGCGACTGGCAGATTTGTTTCCAAACTTATATCGACCTCTATAACATTGAGGCAGCCAAGGGCAATGCCGCTGCATCCGAATATATGGTGAAGCGTGCCAAGGAAGTGATGCACTATGAAGCTTATTCCGAGCCTACAGACTACTGGTGGTGGAGCGATGCCCTCTACATGGTGATGCCTGTGATGACCAAGATGTATAAGCTCACGGGCGATATAAAATATCTCGACAAGCTTTACGCCAACTTGCTCACCACCGACGAGATTATGCTCGACAAGGAGACCAACCTCTATTTCCGTGATGGCAAGTATGTCTATCCTAAGCATAAGAGCGCTAACGGAAAGAAAGATTTCTGGGCTCGTGGCGATGGATGGGTTTTGGCAGGACTTGCCAAGGTACTGCAAGATATGCCTAAGGATTATCAGCACTACCAGTTCTTCGTGGATAAGTTCCAGAAATTAGCGAAGGCTGTGGCTGAGATTCAACAGCCAGAGGGATATTGGACTCGTTCGATGATGGACCCAGAGCATGCGCCAGGTCCAGAGACCAGCGGTACAGCCTTCTTCACCTACGGCTTGCTTTGGGGAGTGAACAATGGTTATCTCGCCAAGAAAGACTACAAGAAGGTGATAGACCGTGCCTGGACTTACCTCACCGAGACTGCGGTTCAGCCTGATGGCAAGGTGGGATACGTGCAACCTATCGGTGAGCGTGCTATCCCAGGTCAGACAGTGGATGCCAACTCGCAGGCTAACTTTGGCGTGGGTGCAGTGCTCCTAGCTGCTTGTGAATATGATAAGTACTTGAATGTAAGGTGATTGTCGTATGAACGAAAATGAATATAACTTTTACAATATAACTAAGAGATGAATAAAAGACTGTTCGTAACATTGGGTATGGCAGGCTTGGTGATGGCAACCTTCGGTGCGAAGAAACCGAAGGCTGCCATTAAGCCGTTAAATAAAACGGTAGCCATCAAGCAGCCTACTTTCACAGAATGGCACGACCTACAAGTGAATGAAATCAATCGTTTGCCTTTGCATACCATGCACTTCGCTTACGACCCGGATGACTTCGCTGGTACGGGTGCTGAGTATCTTGACAAGAAGCAGAGCATGAACTTCCTTTCGCTTGACGGCACATGGAAGTTTAAGTGGGTGGCTAATGCCGATGAGCGCCCTGCTGATTTCTACAAAACCGACCTCGACGACTCTAAGTGGAACAACATTCAGATGCCAGGCAACTGGGAAATGTTGGGCTACGGCGATCCTGAGTATGTGAACAATGGCTTCGCTTGGCGTGGTCACTTCGACCAGCAACCACCAGCCGTTCCTACCAAGGACAACCATGTGGGTTCTTATCGTCGCATCGTCAACATTCCTTCCAACTGGGATGGCAAACGTGTCATCGCTCACTTCGGTAGCGTTACATCCAATATCTATCTCTATGTCAACGGACAATTTGCCGGATATGCAGAGGATAGCAAGGTGGCTGCCGAGTTTGACATCACTCCTTATCTGAAGAAGGGAAAGAACCTCATAGCCTTCCAGACTTTCCGTTGGTGTGATGGCTCTTGGTGTGAAGACCAGGATTTCTGGCGCTTGAGCGGTCCAGCCCGTGAGAACTATCTCTATGCTCGCTCTAAGGACCATCGTTTGCTCGATGTACGTGTGGAGACGGAGCTTAAGAACAACTACAAGGACGGGGTGCTCAATATCACCGCCAAGTTACAAGGCAACACCTTGGCTTACTTCGGACTCTACGACCCTGATGGCAAGGAGGTTATCGTTACAGGTACTGACCAGGTGAAGAACGGTGTTGCTAAGTATCAGTTGCGTGTCAAGAATGTACGCAAGTGGTCTGCCGAGACACCTAACCTCTATACCCTTGTGGTTTCTCCTATCCAAAACGGTGGCTCGTATGCCCCATACGAACTGATGCAAATCAAGGTAGGTTTCCGTACCGTGGAAATCAAGAACAAGCAGTTCTTGGTCAATGGTCAGCCTGTGCTCATCAAGGGTGCCGACCGACATGAGATAGATCCAGATGCTGGTTATAACGTGAGCGAGGCCCGCATGATTCAGGACATCATGATTATGAAGCGCTTGAACATCAATGCCGTTCGCACCTGCCACTATCCTGACGATCCTCGTTGGTACGATCTTTGCGACAAGTACGGTCTTTATGTAGTCGCCGAGGCTAACGTGGAGAGCCATGGCTTTGGCTATGGAAAGGATGCGGCTGCAGGCAAGCCTGAGTTCGCCAAGCAAATCATGGAGCGCAACCAGCACAACATGTCCATGTTCTATAACCACCCTTCCATCGTAACATGGAGCTTGGGCAACGAGACCAAGATGAGCAACAATTTCTTGGAGGCATACAAGTGGATCAAGGGTCAGGACAAGACTCGTCCTGTGCAGTATGAGCAGGCTGGTCGTGGCGATGGAACCGACATCTTCTGTCCGATGTACTATACTGTCAAGGATTGCGAGAGATATAGCAAGGATCCTAATAGCACCAAGCCACTCATCCAGTGCGAGTATAACCACACCATGGGTAACTCCGGTGGTAACTTGAAGGAATACTGGGAATTGACCCGCAAGTACCCTATCAATCAGGGCGGTTTCGACTGGGACTTTGTTGACCAGGCGTTGCACCGTCATATCCAGAAGCCTATGAGCATCTTGCCTGGCAAGATGAGCAACGAGGACTTGCGCAAGATAGAGTATACCTATGGTGGCGACTACAACAAGTACGATCCTAGCGACAACAACTTCAACTGTAATGGTATCATCGGTCCAGACCGTCAGCTCAACCCTCATGCCTATGAGGTGGCTTACCAGTATCAGAACATCTGGGCTAAGATGTTGAATGCCAAGACGGGCGAGATTAGTGTATACAATGAGAACTTCTTCCGTGACCTCAGCAACTATGCCCTCGACTGGCATCTGATAGAGGATGGCGTGGAGACTCAGACCGGTACCCTCGACTATCTCGACGTACCAGCACAGCAGACCAAGAACATTACCTTGCATTATCAGCTCGACAAGGTAACAGGCAAGGAAGTATATCTCAACGTAGACTTCCGTCTGAAGAAGGCTGAGCCTTTGATGCAGGCGGGTCAGATTGTGGCTTACGCTCAGTTGCCTGTCATCGAGAAGCAGGCTTGCTGCGGCGACTGTGGCTCTATGTTGGCTAAGGGCAACGGCAAGAAGAAGATGAAGCTTGCCGACAAGAAGAACAACGAGGTGGCTGTAACCACCCCAGACTTGACATTCAAGGTAAATCGCACCACAGGTCTTATCTCTGAGTACACCTACCATGGCAAGTCTATGCTCGGCGAGGGCGGTACACTGAAGCCAAACTTCTGGCGAGCTCCTACCGACAATGACTTCGGTGCAGGTTTACAGAAGAAGTTCAAGGTTTGGAAGAACCCTCAGATGAACTTGAAGAACATCGAGGTGAGCAAGGACAAGAAAGCCAATGCCGTATTCATCGCTACCACTTACGAGATGCCAGAGGTACAGGGTGAGTTGCAGGTAACCTATTTGGTATATGCCAACTCAGGTGCTGTTAAGGTGACCGAGGCGTTCAAGGCTACAGCTGGAGCCAAGGTGAGCGACTTGTTCCGCTATGGCATGGTGATGCAGATGCCTTACAGCATGGAGAAGAGCAACTACTATGGTCGTGGTCCTATCGAGAACTACGCCGACCGTAAGGACTGCATGCGCATCGGAATCTACGACGACGATGCCGACAACCAGTACTTCCCATACATTCGTCCACAGGAGAGTGGCACCAAGAGCGACATCCGTTGGTGGAAGCAGACCGATGCCACAGGCTTCGGACTGATGGTGAAGAGTTGCAAGCCATTCTATGCTAGCGCCCTCCACTTCGATACCGCCGAACTGGATGATGGTGACGAGAAGGAACAGCGCCACAGCTACGAGCTGAAGAAGTCGAAGTTTACCAACCTCTTCCTTGATGCAGAGCATAGTGGTGTGGCTGGCGAGAACTCTTGGGGCGCTTGGCCTTTGGAGAAATATCGCGTTCACTATGGCGACAAGACCTTCTCTTTTGTCTTGACTCCTGTCAAGTAAGGAGGGTAGATGCTTTTGCCCTTACAGGGCGGCATTCTAAACACCGTTTTACCCAGGGTGTTATCCTGGGCTAGGTGCTTCTGCCCTTTCAGGGCGTATAGGCAGTTTTTCAATCGTACAGGTTGAAAAATATCCCCCTAAAGTGGATAAAATCAGAGGAAATCGATAAAATCCAATATATTTATGCGAAAAGTCCACCCGATGAGGGGTGGACTTTTTGTATCTTTGCAACCGTAAACTTACACAAGGTGTAATAATACTAAGGTATAAACCTAAAAAACAATAATAACATAAATATGAGAAAATCAAGACTTTTTGCAAGTATGCTGATGGCGATGGCTTCGCTTGGAGCGTTCGCACAGCATCAGTTTGCCGTTCAGGCTAACAAGCCTGGTGTAGAAATCCAGCCTACCATGTATGGTATCTTCTTCGAGGACATCAACTTTGGCGCCGATGGCGGTCTCTATGCCGAGATGGTGGAAAACCGTTCCTTCGAGTTCCCACAGCGCTTGATGGGATGGAGTACTTTTGGTAATGTTACAGTCAATGACGTGAAGCCTGCCTTCGACCGTAACCCTCACTATGTAACTTTGGAGAGTGCTGGCGCACGTGAGAAACAGACGGGTTTGGAGAACCGTGGTTACTTCGGCATGGGCTTGAAGAAAGACATGAAATATGATTTCACAGTCTATGGCCGCCTTCACTTGGTTGATGGCAAGAAAGGCAAGATTCGCGTGGAGTTGGTCAACTCCCATAATGATGTCATCGCCAAGCAGACTATTGAAATCACCAATAATAAGTGGCAGAAGCATACCGCTACCTTGACTTCTCCTCAGACCGACGCCAAGGGTTTGATGCGTGTCTACCTGGAGAAAGGCTCTGAGAGCGTAGACCTCGACCACATCTCCCTCTTCCCAGAGGACAACTGGCATGGACTTCGTGCAGACCTCGTGCAGGACTTGGCAGACTTGAAGCCAGGTATCTTCCGTTTCCCTGGCGGTTGCATCGTAGAGGGTACCGACCTCGACACCCGTTATGAGTGGAAGAACTCTGTGGGCGCTCCTGAGAACCGTCCATTGAACGAGAACCGTTGGCGCGACACCTTCCCTCATCGCCTCTTCCCTAACTACTATCAGTCTTTGGGCTTGGGCTTCTACGAGTACTTCCTCCTCTCCGAGAAGATTGGCGCAGAACCATTGCCTATCCTCTCAGTGGGCTTGGCTTGCCAGTATCAGAACTCAGATAAAGATCCTAACGCTCACGTGGCAGTGAAGGATCTCCAGAGTTATATCGACGATGCACTCGACCTCATCGAGTTCGCCAACGGTCCTGTCACCTCCAAGTGGGGTAAGCTCCGTGCCGACATGGGGCATCCAGCTCCATTCAACCTGAAGCAGATTGGTATCGGTAACGAGCAGTGGGGACCTCTCTATCCAGAACGTCTCCAGGAGTTCATCAAGCAGATTCGTGCCAAGTATCCTAAGATGAAGATTTGTGGTTCATCTGGTCCTTCAGCCGATGGCAAGGACTTTGATTATGGTTGGGAACAGATGCGCAAGTTGAAGACCGACCTCGTGGATGAGCACTACTATAAGAGCCCAGAGTGGTTCCGCAGCAATGCCAACCGCTACGACAACTACGACCGCAAGGGTCCTAAGGTATTCGCTGGCGAGTATGCCGCTCATGCCAAGAATGACCCTAACTCTTGGGAGGCAGCTCTCTCCGAGGCAGCCTTCATGACAGGCTTGGAGCGCAATGCCGACGTGGTTTACCAGGCTACCTATGCTCCTCTCTTCGCCCATGTAGAGGGATGGCAGTGGCGCCCAGACCTCATCTGGTTCGACAACCTCAGTTCAGTTCGCTCAGCCAACTACTATGTTCAGCAGCTCTATGGCTTGAACAAGGGTACCAACGTGTTGAAGCTCACAGAGAATGGCAAGGCTGTGGAAGGCGAGAATGGCCTCTATGCCACCGCTTGCTACGACAAGAATACCAAGAGCTACATCGTGAAGATAGCCAACACATCCGACAAGGAGCAGGACATCAACGTAACCTTCAATGGCTTGAAGAAGTTGAACCCAGGCAAGGTAACCGTTCTCCACGCAGACAACTTGCAGGCAGAGAACAAGATTGACAATAAGAACGTAGTGGTGCCGGTGACAACCGATGCACAGGTACAGGGCAATGTCCTGAATGTGAAGATGAAGCCAAATAGCTTCGTGGTTTATCGTTTCTAGACATAAAATAGGATTATATTATAATTTTTGCTTAAAATAATGGCGATTTGGTAGCAAATCGCCATTTTTTTATTACCTTTGCACTCGCAAACTTATAATATAAAACAATAAAAGAATGGCTAATTTGAGATTTGAGGTTGTAGCCGAGGCCTTTAAGAAAAGACCTGTTGAGGTGAAGGTGCCTAAGGTGCGTCCTTCGGAGTACTTCGCCAAGTATGTATTCAACCGCCAGAAGATGTACAAGTATCTGCCATCTGATGTGTACGAGAAACTCATCGATGTGATAGACAACGGTACTCGTCTGGATCGTTCCATCGCCGATGCCGTGGCTGCGGGCATGAAGCTTTGGGCTGAGGAAAACGGAGTAACTCACTACACGCACTGGTTCCAGCCATTGACCGAGGGCACTGCCGAGAAGCACGATGCCTTCGTAGAGCATGACGGAAAGGGTGGTATGATAGAGGAATTCTCTGGCAAGTTGCTCGTCCAGCAGGAACCTGATGCCAGCTCGTTCCCTAACGGCGGTATCCGCAACACCTTCGAGGCTCGTGGCTATTCTGCCTGGGACCCAACATCGCCAGTGTTCATCATCGACGATACCCTTTGTATCCCTACCATCTTTATTTCTTATACCGGTGAGGCTTTGGACTATAAGGCTCCTCTGCTCCGTTCGCTCCATACTTTGAGCGAGGCGGCTACCGAGGTGTGCCACTATTTCTATCCTAACGTGAAGAAGGTGCAGACCAACCTGGGTTGGGAGCAGGAGTATTTCCTCGTGGACGAGAGCCTTTACTCTGCTCGCCCTGACTTGATGCTGACAGGCCGTACCCTCATGGGACACGACTCAGCAAAGAACCAGCAGATGGACGACCATTATTTCGGAACCATCCCTGAGCGTGTGCAGGCTTTCATGAAGGACCTTGAAATCCAGGCCCTCGAACTCGGCATTCCTTGCAAGACCCGCCATAACGAGGTGGCTCCTAACCAGTTCGAGTTAGCTCCTATCTATGAGGAGTGCAACCTCGCCGTTGACCATAACATGCTCTTGATGAGCCTCATGAAACGTGTGGCCCACAAGCATAGCTTCCGTGTGCTCTTGCATGAGAAGCCATTCGCTGGTGTGAATGGCTCGGGCAAGCACAACAACTGGAGTCTTTGCACCGATACCGGCGTGTTGCTCCATGCCGCAGGCAAGACCCCGGAGGACAACCTCCGTTTCGTGGTCTTCATCGTGGAGACCTTGATGGGCGTTTACAAGCACAACGGTCTCTTGAAGGCAAGCATCATGAGCGCTACCAATGCGCATCGACTCGGTGCCAACGAGGCTCCACCTGCCATCATCTCTTCCTTCCTCGGCAAGCAGCTCACCGACCTGCTCAACCATATCGAGAAGTCTGACAAGGACGAACTCTTCGCCCTCGCTGGCAAGAAGGGAATGGAGCTGGACATCCCTGAGATTCCGGAGTTGATGATAGATAACACCGACCGCAACCGTACCTCCCCATTCGCCTTCACGGGCAACCGATTCGAGTTCCGTGCCGTGGGTAGTGAGGCTAACTGCGCCTCTGCGCTCATCGTGCTCAATGCTGCCGTGGCTGAGGCACTCGAAAACTTCAAGGCTCGTGTAGATGCCTTGATAGCCAAGGGCGAGGACCAGACATCTGCTATTATAGATATTGTACGCGAGGACATCAAGACTTGCAAGCCTATCCGCTTCGATGGCAACGGCTATAGCGACGAGTGGAAGGAAGAGGCTAAGAAGCGTGGCTTGGACTGCGAGGCTTCCTGCCCAGTGGTGTTCGACCGTTACCTCGACAAGGAGAGCATCGAGATGTTTGCCAAGACCAACGTGATGAGCGAGAGCGAGCTCAAGGCGCGCAACGAGGTGAAGTGGGAGACCTACACCAAGAAGATTCAGATTGAGGCTCGTGTGATGGGCGACCTCTCGATGAACCACATCATCCCAGTGGCTACCCACTACCAGAGTCGACTGGCAAAGAACGTGGAAGGCATGATCAATATCTTCGGTGGCGAGGAAGGCAAGAAACTGACTGCCCGCAATGTGAAGATTATCAAGGAGATTGCCGAGCGCACCGAGACCATCGAGCGTGGTGTGGAGGCTCTCGTCAATGCCCGCAAGGTGGCCAACAAGATTGAGAGTGAGCGAGAGAAGGCTGTGGCTTATCATGACACGGTGGCTCCGAAGATGGAGGAAATCCGTTATCAGATAGACAAGCTCGAACTCCTCGTGGCTGATGAGCTTTGGACTTTGCCAAAGTATCGTGAATTGTTGTTTATCAGATAAAACCCTTCACCCTTCACCCTTTCGCCGAAATCCCTAGTGTTTATCGGCATTTGGAGGGGTGAAGGGTTTCCTTTTACCCTTCACCCACCCTTCACCACCTTTCACCTCCATAACTTTTCTTCCTCGTTTTTGCTTCTTAAAGAGCATCAATTTGCCCTCGCTGGGGCAGGATATTGCCTTCACTGGGGCAAAATATTGCCCTCACTGGGGCAGAACTTTGATGGTTAAGGGGCAATGAAAGAATAAATTATTTTTGACTTTTCCTTCAATTGGTATCGTGAGGTGGAGCGAGAGTGTATTGGGTGTGAGACCCCCAGGAAAGATATTCGCCAGAATAGAGGAGAAAGAGGTTGAGATTGCAGGGGGTGGTCGGGGAGTATAAGAAGTTTTTGTAACGATTCCGATTAGGTGAAGGGTGGTGAAGGGCTCTACCCAACCCTTCACCCCAGAAATTCTAGTGTTTATCGTGGGGCAGCCCAAAAGGTGAATGGTGAAGGGTAAAACGAAAAACTCTTGCCACTCATAGGTGTTTGGAATAATATCAATGGGGGTGCTGTTTTTGTACTTTATGTATAAATAAGGGCTAAATTTGGAGTGTTGCCAAATGCTTGCAAAATAAACATATGATAGGTTATGAAAGGACTGTATGTGGGTACGCCAAATTGGAGAACCTAATTTGTAAGAAAAAATCAAAAGGCGTTTGGGACATAACTATTAACCCAACTTTTACAATTTGAGGAATTTTTAAAAAAGTTTTTGTTGTTTTTCAGAGAGTTAGCGTCTCAAAAGTACAAAGATCGAAATGTAGAACACACCAATGTCGTGGAAAATGTGTATCTTTGCGCCCATGA
>ERZ808270.561-NODE-561-length-20992-cov-3.086498_pt1 | contig 20992 bp, 13 predicted proteins | sample MGYA00521082_ERZ808270 | MGnify/ENA primary metagenome ERZ808270 (study PRJEB31516, sample SAMN03275594) | gut metagenome | biome: mammalia-associated habitat; material: feces | host: Papio cynocephalus | place: Kenya | collected 2012-07-27 ... | reverse complement strand
TCTGTCCAGCCCTCATTTGCAGTCACCTTCTGGATGCTCTCCCAGTAAGCGCCTGCGCCGTCTACAAACTGGAATGTAGTTTCACGGTTGCTGCCGTCCGACAGAATCCAGAAACGGATGCCGTCAAATCCGGTCCAGTCTGCGCTGCCCAGGTTCTTGGTTGCGCCGCAGTATCCCGGACCGCCGTCTGCAACGCTGTACGCATATTTCAGTGCAGCCTTGCCGTTCTTTACATTTTCATTGTCCAGTGTCAGAGTAAGTGTATCGCCGCTGGAATTAGGTGTGTATGCTGCGGAAACAGCCTTGCTGTCGGCATAGCTTTCAAAATCGTCGATCACGCTGCGGGACTGTTCCTCTGCGGTGGAATCATAAACCCGGATCAGCGCCGTAGGCTGTGCGCCCTCAGTTGTCAGCACAGTTACCTTATGATTGCCCAGTTCCAACTTTTTCAGCACATCCGCCGCAATGGTGACCGACGAGCCGCTAACGGTATAGTCGGTTCCGTTTTTCAGCACGGTTTCTCCCAGCTGTACGCCGGAGATCTTGCCCAGTTTCATGGTTGCCTGGAAGGTAATATCCTTCGGATTTACAACGTCGAAGTCTGCCTTCTTCGGAGAAATGCTGTTCTGTGCATTCCGTGCGCTCATCCGCTCTGCGTGTGCCATAATCACGTCACGTGCATCGTTGGTTTTCGGATAATCCCGGTAGTATACGGTGTAGCCGTCATAGTCCTGGTACAGGCTGTCGCCGTCCATGGATGCCAGCATCCAGTAGTTTGTGCCGGCGAATTCGACGCCCTCATAGGTTTTTCCTTCGAAGATATCGAACCAGTCTTTATAAACATCGGCTCTCTCGCTCTGATCCTTCCAGCCAAACTCTTCTGCAATCAGCGGCTTGTTCATAGCTGCGGTATCCTCGCCGTGTTTCTTGAACCAGAACTCGCCCTGTTCTTTGGTGAGTCCCCACTGGTCGCAGTATACGTGCAGCGTACCGAAGTCGATATCCGGCAGTGCTGTCAACTGCAGGAAATCCATGCCGGAGCTGCCGTGGTATACATACTTGTGGTCGCCCTCCGGGAAGTCGTTGTAGCCGTAGTTGTAAAAGCCCTCGTCTCCCACTGCCAGCATATGGTTGCTGTCGATGGACTTTACGTATTCACTCATTTCCTTTGCCCAGTTGACAACCACATTCTTTTCGCAGCCGGCGTCAGACTCGCACCGAGGTTCGTTTGCCAGCTCCCAGGAGAAAACGGTGGGATCGTCTTTGTACTTCACGCCGGTGTACACGTTTTCGTGGTTGAGCAGCGTCTTGACGTAATTCTTATACCATCCTTTGATGGTTTCGTTAGTGTAGAAGTCATCGTGTCCGGTGACATTCTCGCCTGCCAGCTGTGCCCACTTTACATACTGTCCCATGCCGCCAAACGCTTCCCAGTTGTTGGTAAATGTAATCAGCAGCTTTACGCCTTCCTGTTCTGCCTTGTACAGTGCATAGTCCAGCTTTTGCAGGCCGTCCTCGCCCTCGTTGACGACCGGCTTGTTCAGGTCGGCGTCGAAATACTGGTAGTACACGCCTTCCTTTTCACCAGAACCGTCTACGCTGTCGGTAAACACGGTATAGCCCTTATCAGAAACCTTGTCGGTCTTGACGCCGGCATCCAGGTTGCCCCAGGTACGGACTACTTTCATGCCCATTGCCGCAGCATCTTCCAGCGCTGCGTCTACGGTCGCCTTCGGTTTGAAGTTGATGTAGTAATTGTTTGTGCCGGCATAGTAAAATGTCGAACCATCCAGCATGAACTGTGTTCCGTTGGTGGTGACAAATCCGCTGCGGCTGTCTGCCGCCTGTACGGTCACTGCCCCGGAAAACGGCATTGCAATTGCACTGCACCCAAGCACCAGACTGCTTGCGGCTGCGATCCATTTCCTCTTCATTTGTTCCTCCTCATAACATTGTGTCTGCCTCCGGTGTTTGTTCTGCAGGGACAGACGGGACGATTACAACCTTACCTCTTACTGCTGACGCATAAACGCCAGATTCTTGTCGATCAGCTCACAGCGCTGCTTGACACAGTCTGCACTGCGAAGCGGATCGCCGGGCGTATGAAACGCATAGTCCAAAAGCCGCTTGATGTCAGTCGTGGCAACGTGCAGCCGGGTGTCGGAAGATGCGTAATAAATATAGACTGTGCCATCCGGACGGACAATCGCACCATTGGTGAAAACCACATTGGAAACATCGCCCACACGTTCTTCTCCCAGCGGCGCCAGGAAGTAGCCGGAGGGTTCTGCGATCACTTTCCACGGCTCGTGCAGATCTGTCACGAACACATACAGCACATAGCGAAGTCCTGCCGCTGTATTCCGCACGCCGTGCGCCAGGTGCAGCCAGCCCTTTTCCGTTTCGATCGGGACAGCGCCGGCACCGTTTTTGGATTCGGTGATGGTGTGATACTTCCGCAGGCTGGTCATGCGTTCTTCTTCGATCACTGCGTTTGTGATATCGTCTGCCAGCCCAAAGCCGATGCCGCCGCCGGAGCCCGTTTCAATGAAGCCGTCCATAGGTCTGGTGTAAAACGCATACTTGCCGTCTACAAATTTGGGCAGCAGGCAGACGTTCCGCTGCTGCGGACTCTGCCTGGTCACCAGATTCGGCAGGCGTTCCCAGGTGTTCAGATCCTTGGTGCGGACAATTCCGGCAGCCGCAACTGCCGCAGACAGGTCATTCGGATCTTTCGCACTGGATTCCGAACAAAATACGCCGTAGATCCAGCCGTCCTCGTGCTGCGTCAGACGCATATCATAGACGTTTGTCTCATCCGGATACAGATCCGGCAGCACAATGGGCTTTTCCCGGAAGCAGAAATTGTCGATGCCGTTTTCGCTTTCCGCCACAGCGAAAAAACTTTTCCGATCATTGCCCTCTACCCGAACTACCAGACAATACTTCCCGTCCAGATAGATCGCTCCGGCATTGAATACGGCATTGACGCCCAAACGCTCCATGAAAAATGGATTCGTCTCCGGATTCAGATCGTACCGCCAGTGCAGCGGCACATGGTCACGGGTCAGCACCGGATTTTTCCAGCGCACATAAATGCCATTGTAAAAGGACGATTTCTCATTTTTGCGGCTGAGCAGCGCTTCCTGCTTTTCTTTCTGCCGCAGATATTCCACATGATACATCCGTTTTCCTCCTCAGTGATTTCGTTTGATGATTTCCATGCACATTCTGCCGTTGTGATATGGGCATTTCCACGGGTCAACGATGGTCAGTTTTTTTACCGGTTTCCCGTGGATATCCACTTTCCAGAACCATTCGCTGTTTTCCCGCGGATCGACCAGCAGACGCAGAATGTACGCCCAGACCTTTTCTGCTGCCTCACCGTACTGCGTCTGTTCCGGGTGCTTTTCCAGCATATGGGTGAATCCCAGTATTGCCTCGGACTGCACCCACCAGATACGGTCGGTGTCTGTCACACCGTTTTCGATCTCATTGCAGACTGCCTCGCCGTCAAATCCACGTTCCAGCACGGATTCCGCCAGCACATCTGTCATACGGTGTATCTTTTCCGACAGTTCCCGGTCGCCCAGCAGGTCGCAGCCCCAATCCAGCAGCCATGCGCTTTCGATGTCGTGTCCATAGCTTTGCAGGTCGATCAGACTGTGATACGCCCGATCGAAGAATACCTCCTGCCGCCGTTTTTCCGGCTGAAACATTTTTTCCGACCAGATATCCAGCAGCGCCCGCAGCTCCTTTTCCACCTCCGGCGACTTCGCCGCCTGGTACAAACCGCTGTAGCCCTCAAACACGTGGAGCAGCGTATTCATGGTGCGCTCTGCCATGACGCCGTTTTCAGAAAGCTTTTCATTGGACTGCGGATTCCAGAATCGGTCGTAGGACTCGCCGTAGCCTTCTGCATCCCGGCAGTGCATCTCCACGATCTGAAACAGCTGCCTTGCAGTTTGCAGCGCCTCGGGATTTCCGGTCAGCCGATAGTAAGCGGAGAGCGCATAGATGGCAAACGCCTGGTTATAGGTGTGCTTGGTGGTGTCCAGCGGCTTTCCGTCATATGTCACCGACCAGAACACACCGCCAGCCTTGCGGTCCACGCAATAGCGCATCAGAAAGCGGTACGCATGATCTGCCGCATGGCTCAGCTCCGGGTTGTGGAGCAGCATGGCAGCCTCTGAGAAAAACCAGAGGATGCGGCTATTGAGAATACAGCCCTTTTCTGCTTTGGCATACCGCCGCAGATCCAGGTCTACATAGCTGATAAATCCGCCGTACCGCTCATCTTTCAGCGAAAGCCAGAACGGGATGATCTTCTGTTCCAGCATGGTCTGCACTTCCGGTGTCAGTCGTTTCATATGCGCTCAGCTCCTACTGTCTTATCTTTTTCCCTCGCTGCGGTCATCTTCATTCGCCGCATCATGGGACTGAATGTATTCGATCACGGTCTCAGCATCGGTAAATGCCAATCCCACATAACTATCTGCACAGCCATAGTAAATGGCGATCCTGCCGGTGTCACCGTCCTGGAGTGTCGCACAGGGAAAGCAGACATTCGGCACAAAGCCACGCTCTTCATACCACTGTTCCGGCGTCAGCAGGAAGTTTTCACAGCGGTATTTCACCCTGGACGGATTCTCCAGATCCAGAATTGCACCGCCGATGCTGTAAACAAATCCGTTGCAGGTATTCGTCACCCCATGGTAGAACAGCAGCCAGCCCTCGCTGGTCTCAATCGGTGCTGCGCCGCCGCCGATCTTGGTGTTTTCCCACCAGCGGCTGCTCTTTCCCATCACATGGCGGTGGTGTCCCCAGTACTCCATATCCTTGCTTTCGCTGAGGAAAATATCGCCGAACGGCGTGTGACCGCTGTCGCTGGGACGGGAAAGCATCATGTACTTGCCGTTGATCTTCCGTGGAAACAGCACTGCGTTCCGGTTAAACGGCAGGAATGGATTTTCCACCCGGACAAATGTCCGAAAATCGGTAGTCTTTGCCATACCGATGGCTGCGCCGTAGGCATCCTGGCACCAGATCACGTAGTAAGTGCCGTCTACTTCCACCAGCCGCGGGTCATAGGCATAGACCGGCTGGAACGGTTCTCCGTTTTCATCCAGGAACTGAATCTTTTCCTGGTCGAATGTCCAGTGAATGCCGTCTGCACTTCTGCCGAAGTAAATAAACGGGATGCCGTTCACCTGCTCTCCCCGGAACACGCCCACAAAAGCACCTTCATACGGAATGACTGCGCTGTTGAAAATACGTGCCACACCGGGAATGGGATTCCGGGCGATAATGGGATTTTCCTGATAGCGCCATACCGGTGCGGTACAGTCTGCCGGACGCTCCTGCCACGGCAGATTGGGCAGGCTGCCTGTCTTTGTCAAAATCGGTTTCATTGTGAATTGCCTCCTTATCATTCCTTGACAGCGCCCATTGCCATGCCGCTGTAGATTTGTTTCTGGCAGAACAGGAAAATAATCAGAATCGGGATCATGGTGATGATTACGCCGGCACAGATATACTGGTACTGGCTTCCCATCGGTCCTGTAAAGGTATAGAGCGAAGTCGATACCACCTGATACAGGCTCTTATCCTGTAAGTAAAGATTTGCCATGTAATATTCGTTATAGGTGCTGACGCCTTTCAGAATCGCACTGGTGACGATTGCCGGTTTCAGCAGGGGCAGCAGAATGCGGAAGAATACGCCGAAATAGCTGCATCCGTCCAGAATCGCCGCCTCATCCAGTGTTTTCGGGAGATTCTCGAAAAATTGCAGAAAGATGTAAATTGCAATGACATCTGTACCGAGCATCAGGAAAATATAGCCGTAAAGGGTGTTGACCAGATGCAGCACGGTCATGATCTGATAGACTGTGACCTGTGTTGCGATGCCGGGGATCAGCGCCGCCACCATGAACAGGTTGCGGATCAGATGGTTGCCGCGGAACTGAAACCGGTTCAGCACATACGCCAGCATTGCGGAGATCATGGTGCTGCCCACCAGCACGCATACCAGAATGAGAAAGCTGTTGAGAAATGCTCTGCCCATGTCTGCCTTTACCCAGGCAACCTTGAAGTTTTCAAAGTTCAGCCAGCTTTCCGGCAGTGTCATAACACTGGTTGTGCGGTACTCCTCATCGGTCTTGAATGCAGTAGTCACGCAGCTGACGATAGGAACCAGTGCACAGAATGCGCCGAACAGAAGGATGGCATACTGCAGGATCTGCTTTGGCAATCTTTTCAGAAAAACGCTTTTGCTTTTCATTTTCTCACCCTCCTCTTTCCGACACGAACGCCGGAATCCATCTTCTTTTCCGCCAGCTTTTGTATGCCGCTGACTACCAGAATCAGCACCAGCAGCACCACAGCCATTGCCGACGCCAGACCAACCTTCTGGTTGGCGTGTGCCAGCTTATCCATGAGAACAAAATAAGTGGATGTGCCAAAGCCGCCGTCTGTGATAACATACGGGATCTCGAATACGGAGAGAGAACCGGAAATTGCAAGGATCATGTTCAGCACAACGATCGTGCGGATGGACGGCAGGATGATGTACCGGAAACGATGCCATGCGTTTGCGCCGTCAATGGCAGCCGCCTCATACTGCGTCTTGTCTACACTGGCGATGGCGCCGATAAACAATACCATGTTCTGTCCCATGTACCGCCAGATGGAGGACGCCACCAGCACCCAGTTATTGATGCGGGTGTCCTTGAGCCAGAACGGCAGCATATCTTCTGGGATCCCCAGCAAGCCGAGGATGGAGTCCAGGACAAAACCGTGGGTGTAGAAATACTTGAAGATAAACCCGACGGCAATGCCGCAGACCAGACTCGGGAAATACAGTGCGCCGCGGAAGAAACTTCCGCCTTTGGGGTTAAAGCTGAGGATCGTTGCAAACAGCAGTGCCAGCGCAAGCTGTACCACAGAACCGACCATATAATACAGGCTGAGTTTCAGCGCATTGAAACAATCGTCCCGGGTGAAAACATCAATATAATTTTCCAGTCCCACAAATTTCCGCTCGCCGATATACTTCATATCATAAAAGCTGAACTGCACCATTTTGAAAAACGGCAGGTATGTAAACAATATCAGCAGGAACAACGGAACAAACAGGAATGTCAGCGTGACAACCACTTTCTGTACATTCACATTCGACCATTGCAGCCGCCGTTTCCGCTTGGACAATCCGACTTCTGTATGCCGCTCTGCCATGTCCATGCACTTCCTTTCTGCGTCGTTGATGGACTTACTCCGGTGTTACACCGTTCTTTTCCTGTGCGGAAGTCCATTCTGCATTCCATTCGTCTGCGATCTCTTCCATGGTTTTTCCGCCGCCGATGGCAGCCTCTACGATCGCTGCTACGTGTGTGGAATCGGAATCCAGAGAGATCTCAGAATCGTTGTTGATCTTATTGAACAGATCTTCTTCCCCTGCCGGTGCCGGATTATCGGTAATCAGCGTGATATCCTGGAAACTTTCCAGAGAATCCGGATAAGTATCGCCCTTGACAATGGGAATACCGCCCTGTGTTTTTGCAAATCCGGAGGATTCTGTGAGCCACTTGATGTACAGCATTGCTGCGGTTTTCTCCTCGCTGGTGCTGTTTACATTGACGCCGTAGCAATAGTCAGCGCTTGCGGACGCATACTGCTTTCCGTCCACGCTGATGGGGAATGGCATATATGCGATGTCATCTGCATTCGGGCCGCCTGCCTGCATCTGCGGCACTGCCCAGCTGCCCAGAACCATGCAACCGATATTGCCCTCGTTGATCTGCGCCTTGCAGCCTTCCCAGTCTGTGGTGGTCGGATCCTCTTCAGTCAGGCCCTGCTTCACTGCCTCATATAAGGGATCATAGACAGCAAACGGTCCGGTCATATCGTCATGCTTTGCAAACGGATTCTTCGAATGCACCAGCTTGTTGTTCTTAAAGTCCGGATCGCCGGTAGCACCGCCGCTGATATAGCCGTCCCATGCAGTCAGTGTCCATCCGGCAGCGTAGTTGGTGTACAGCGGAATCGCATCGGTTTTCTCCTGGATCAGTTTCAGATCTGCCAGGAAGGTTTCCGGATCGGACGGCAGTTCAGTGATGCCTGCCTTTTCGAAAACTGCCTTGTTGTAAACAATGCCGCTGACATTGCCCATTGTCGGGATGCCGTAAACCTCATTGTTGAACATCTGCTTATCCACAAATTCGTAGGTGTCCTTGAAGTCGCCGTAATCGCCGATCTTTTCGAAGTAGTTGCTGAGTTCGCTCTTGTCTACGGTAGACGGGATGCAGCAGATGTCGCCCCAGTCTCCGGAAGAAAGTCTCGTGGTGGCGTCGGTGTCATAATCGGTGATGCCCTCATAAGTGATCTTGATGTTCGGATACATGGCGTTGAACTCGCTGATGTAGTCCTGAAAGTCGGAATCCACCAGATCCGTGCGGTTTGTCAGAATCTTCAGGTCTGCTTTCAGATCGGTTTCGGTTTCGCCCACCTTCATATCTTTATAGGCTACCGTCGGCTTTGCATCCTTATTTTTTCCGGATGTCGTTCCCGTGCTGCCGCAGGCGGTTGCCGCTGCTGCGAGGATTCCTGCCAGTACCAATGCCATTACTCGTTGTTTCATTCTGATTTCCTCCATTCAGATATCACAATCTTATTCCTTTTTTCACGTACAGGTTTTCGGAATCTCTTTTGTATTCCGTTTTTCTATGATTCTATCTTACTCTATTTTTACCTAAAAGTCAAGCTAAATTTAAGCTTAAATTTGCTTTTCTGTGTTTTGCACAAAAGAAATCTATTCAGATTAGCTATATTAAACAAACAATATCAGGTTTTTGTTGTGTAGAACCGCAATGTCTTATTGTAAAACTAATTTTTTAGCTAAAAAAATAAGCTGCACAGACATTTCCGTCCATGCAGCCGCAAGAATGTTCTGTTTTTGGAAAAATACTAGCGCAGATCTTTCACGCTCTCCCGGATCACCAGTTTGCCGCTGACCACAATGCGGCGCACATCTGCATCCGGTTTCTGGATACGGCGGATCAGCTGCTGTGCGCTGACTTTTGCCATATGGTCTACGTCAACGGCATAAGTCGTCAGCGGCGGTACAGCCAGTCCTGCCAGGATATAGTCATCGAATCCCACCACGGAGACATCCTCCGGCACACGAACGCCTTGTTCTTTCAGTGCGTTCAGCAATGTGTATGCTGTGATATCGCAGTTGCAGGCAAACGCAGAGGGCAGTTTTTTCAGATGTTCCAGAGAAATGGTGACCTTTCCTTCGGCGTCACGGTCAGGCAGAACGTGGTCTTCCGTCACGCTGACGCCTGCCTCACGCATGGCACGGCAATAGCCGTAATAGCGGTCTGTGATACTGCTGGTGGCATTCACCGAGCCTACGAACATAATGTCTCGATGCCCCATTTGCAGGAGATAGTCCACCATGGTATACATCCCGTAATAGCCGTCGGAGATCACGCTGTCCCGGTGATACCGTGCATCAAAGGCATCCAGTACCACCAGAGAAATCCCGGTCTCTGCCAGCATTTCCCGATACGACTTCGAGAAATTGCCCATGACGATCACGCCGTCCACCCGTTCTTCCTGCACCAGCCGTGGAATCTGCCGCTCCTGCTCGGCGCTGTCTGTCACGACCTCCAGGATGCCGATGTGTCCGGTCTGTGCCAAATAAAACAGGATTCGCTCGTACAGATTCCAGTAAAACGACTGTCCTTTTTCAATATACCGGTAAGATGTCACGATTCCCAGCGTATAAGTTTTTGCCGCAGCCACCGGCTTGAACTTTTTGCTCTGATAGCCCATTTCTTCTGCCAGCTGCAAGATCTCCTGCCGCAGTTCCTCGCTGACACCGTCCTTTCCGGCAAGCGCCTTGGAAACTGTTACAATGCTGACATGGAGCCGCTCGGCAATGTCTGACATTCGTACTGCTTTTGCCACGTTTCTTCGTCCTTTCTTTTTGCAAGGTTACTTTTTAGCTAATTATACTGTAATTTAGCTAACTTGTCAAGTTTATTTTTCGAACAGCCGGCAAATATTTTTTTGCGGTGCGGTAAAGGGCGCTAAAAAAGCCGCTGTGCGTCATACACAACGGCTTTCGGGTTCTGTTTTCGAAAAGTATCTCAATAAATGACATCCTGCCAGGACGGGTTTTTGCCTGCGCCCTGGAGCGCAACATAATAGAGCATATAGTAGATATCCGTGGAATCCACCTTTCCGTCGCCGTCGATATCAGCAGCAGCGACCTGCTCGTCCGTGAGTCCCCCGTCTAAGCCAACGCCACGATAGGCAACATAGACCATGGCGTCGAAAATGTCAGAAGTGTCGATTTTTCCGTTTCCGTCCAGGTCGGCTCTGAGAAGTGTTTTTGTGCCGTCTGAAAAATGAACGGACCCACCGAGTCCCATATTTTCAATTGCATCCCATTGTTCCTTTGTACCCAAATAATAAATATCGGTTAGTTTATCGCAGCCCATAAAAGTATCTTCTTCAATATATGTCATACTGGTTGGAATTGTTATTTTTTCCAAAGAACTGCAATCATAAAAATTCGAATTCAATAAATCTGTTACACCCTCCGGAATTTGAACCTCCTGCATTGTTCCACATCCACAAAAAGCCCAACTTGCAATTTTTGTCACTGTGTCTGGAATAATCACCTTACCTGTACAAGTTCTGCCGTCAACTAAGATTCCATTGATAATCACAAGCGGATTTTCCTTCTGCATTTTTGCAATCCAAGGTGTATCCCAGAAAGCCGAGCCTTCAATTGTTGTAACATTCTCTGGAATCACAACCGTCTCTAAGTTTGTGCATCCTCGGAAAGAATTATAGCTGATTTCTTCTGTGCTTTCCGGAAAAATAATTTCTTTTAAGGCAGTGCAGTCTCGAAAAGCCTCCTCTCCAATGTACGACAATCCTTCTGATAAATTAACTTTTTCTAGGTTTGAACATTCCAAAAAGGCATCTGAGCCTATATTTTTTACACTGCCCGGAATTGTAATTTCCGTTAAGGCAGTGCAATTTTCAAATGCTTTGAATTCAATTTCCGTTACATCGTCCGGAATCATAACACTGCCGGAACAAGTTGTTCCATCAATTAAAATATGACTTGCAATCACTAATGGACTTTCCGCTAGTTTCGCTTTCATCCATGCAGTTCCCTCGAAAGCGTGATAACCAATATTTTCGATGCTGTTCGGAATTGCTATTTCCGCTAATGCAGTACAATTTTCAAAGGCTGACCCTCTAATATCTGTTACGCCATCCGGGATCGAAATTCCTGTCAAAGCAGTGCAATTCTCAAACGCTGAATCTCCAATAAATGTTACACTATCTGGAATCGAAATGTCTGTTAAAGCAGTACAATCTTCAAACGTTGAACCTCCAATACTTGTTACGCTGTCTGGAATTATGACCTTTGTTAAGGAAACACAACCCAAAAAAGCGCAAGAAAGTCCAGTTACCGGCTTTCCTTCGATTTCCGACGGGATTTCCAATGTACCTGTAATAGACTCAGGGCAATCATTAATGGATATAGTACCATCATTCCAAACAACATAATTCAGTGCAACTGAGCCTGTTTCTGTTGAAACCGTATATTCTCCTTCCGAAACTCCATAACGAAAACTCATCTCTTTTGCCAACACCAAGCCATTCCCATCCGGCAGTTCTGCCCCTGCCAGCGGCAGCGCCGCCGCACACATTACCCCGGCTGCCAAGCCTGCCAAAAATTTCTTCATTTTTCTCATTCCAATAGACTCCCTTCATAAAATTGTCATTGCGCAAAAGCACAACTTTCCATGATACATCATGATAGTGTTTATTATACTGCGAAAAAAGAAAAAAATAAACAACTTTTATGGAATATTCTGTAAAGCTCACCATTAGGGACATCATATCTTTTTTCGCCGCAACGCCACGCTCTCAATTCCCACAAAAACAATTGACATTTCCCACAGATTGTGCTACAATATAGGCAAAACGAAAATCGGATGCGGAAGGATTCCGCACGCACATGATACAGGGAGGACTTTATGCTGCATCACATTTTTCAAAAAGTGCTGCTGCCGGCAGCTCTGGCAGGGACAATGCTTGCCGGCACAGCAGCCCCGGCGGTATCTCTGGCGGCACAGGCTGCCACACAGCCGGACAGCTATCACGATGACTGGCTGCACGTCAACGACAACGCCGAGATCGTAGACAAAGATGGCAATCCGGTCTGGATCACCGGCTGCAACTGGTTCGGCTATAACGTCGGCAGCCAGGTATTCGACGGGGTCTGGTCGCAGAATATGCACGATATGCTCCGGCAGATCGCTGACCACGGGTTCAACTTTCTCCGTGTCCCCATGTCCACGGAGATTCTGCTCCAATGGAAAAACGGCGATCCCGACCCGGCAACGCCAAAGGTCAACCAGTACACCAACCCGGAACTGACCGAAGAGGGCATCGAGGGCGGTACGATCAAGTACAGCTTTGATATCTGGAACATGGCGGTCAAATGGTGCCGGGAGCTGGGCATCAAGATCATGATCGACATTCACAGCGCAGAGACCGCCTCAGCCGGTCACCAGATCAGCCTCTGGTATACGGACAAATTCAGCACCGAGGACTGGTGCGATGCGCTGGCATGGTTTGCAGATTATTACAAGGATGATGACACCATCCTTGCCATCGACTTGAAAAACGAACCGCACGGTACAGCTGACGTAAAGGATCAGATGGCGAAATGGGACGACTCCACCGACCCGACCAACTGGAAATATGCCGCAGAGACCTGTGCGGCACGAGTGCTGGAAAAGAATCCAGAACTGCTGATTATGGTCGAGGGTACGGAGGTTTACCCCAAAGAGGGCTACGACTGGACTGCACCGAAAATCGACTACACCACCATGACAGAGTATTACTACGGCACATGGTGGGGCGGAAACTTCCGGGGCGCAAAGAAATATCCCATTGATCTGGGCAAATATCAGAGCCAGCTGGTCTACTCCCCTCACGACTACGGCCCACTGGTATGGGAACAGAAATGGTTCTACGACGGATTCACCCAGGAGACTTTGCTGAAAGACTGCTGGTATGACAACTGGTTTTTCCTCCAGGACGAGGGTGTCGCTCCCCTGCTCATGGGCGAATGGGGCGGATTCATGGACGGCGGCAAGAACGAACAGTGGATGACCTATCTCCGGGACTTCATGATCGAGAACCGGATCCACCACACATTCTGGTGCTTTAACGAAAACTCCGGCGACACCGGCGGTCTGGTCTACGACAACTTCGGCAAGTGGGACGAGGACAAGTACGCCCTGGTCAAGCCGGCGCTGTGGCAGGACGACAACGGCAAGTTTATCAGTCTGGATCACACAGTTGCTCTGGGTGCCAACGGCATTTCCCTTTCCGACTACTACGGCGGCGGAAACAATAATACAACAGAACCGGACAGCAAAATAATTGCAGGTGATGTGAACAGTGACAAACTGGTCAACGGTGTAGATCTGACACTGATGCGGCAGAACATCACCAAATGGCAGAGCACAGATGATGTGCTGACTGCCAGCCCACAGGACACCAACGGCAACGGCGTATTCAGCATAGCAGATATTGTCCTGCTGACACAGTATCTGCTGGGAAAAGACGTGACACTGAAAAGCTACACTTCGTAACAATACCATTCTATGCAAAAGCCCCCTGACTTTCACGGTTTGAACCAGAAAGTCAGGGGGTTTTTTTGTACATAATAAAGTTATATCAGACAAACGCTTCCTTGATGCTGTCATAGTGCAGGAAAATGCCCTGTGCAGCAATGGCACGAATCTCCTCCGCAGTCGCCAGTGCAAACTCTGTCACTTCGTCCGGCTGCACTTTTACATCCGCTTCGGTGAAGTCCAGCACATACTTGTAAATGTCCACGAAGTAGTTGTTCTGTTCTTCAGGATTGACACGCTTATAGGAGAACGCATAGCCGCCTTTTGCACCGGTGACGTCGATTCCGGTTTCTTCCAGGATCTCACGGCGTACTGCATCAGCGCCGTCCTCTCCGGCACGGACACCGCCGCCGGGAACTTCCCACCAGCCGGGCGCCCACTCTTTGTCCAGCTTCCGGCGTGTAATCAGATACTTGCCGTCCGGGCGCTGCAATACGCCCAGTACGGTCAGGTGAAACTCGTCCGGTTTCATATGCCAGTCGTTCCGGTTCATAGTGCGGCCGGTTTTCTGCTTGTTTTCATCGTAAATATCCCACTGTTCCATGGATTCTGCTCCCTTTTTTCAATTTTTGCCTTTTTATTGTAGCATAGTTGCAGGGTGGTTGTCAAGGGTGGAATAAAATGAAGTATCGGCGAATCCAGAAAGCGTGCATCATAAAAAGATCAGTTCAGATCTTCGAACACAGACTGATCCTTTATCACAAGACAAGGATGACCGACAGAATCCCCTTGATAAATTCTGTTATACCACTTTTCTGTTTCAGAATCGTCTGTTGTAATAATTTCTTCCAAGCTTTCGCATCCGTCTGTGATGTACTCTCCGATCTGATCTACACTTTCCGGGATCCAGAGTATACGCAGCTTTTTACAATTTTTGAAAGCCATATCATCGATTATATTGACACCGTCCGGCAGCTTGATCTCGTCCAGGTTTGTACATTTGAAGAAAGCATTGTCTCCGATAATATCGACGCTGTCCGACGCCTTGATTACCTTCAGCTCAGAACAATAGGAAAATGCCCAGCCGGTAATTTCGGTTACACTGTCTCGAATCTCATATTTTGTGTACTGCTCATTGCAGTAGAAGATTTTTTTGCCCAGATCTTCTCTGTATTCCTCACGGCTGACAATATACACTCTGCCGTCTTTCCGAATTTTTTTCGTCCGGTCGTCATCATGCTCTCTCCGTACATCCAGTGTTTCAGAATCTTCAATAGCAACCAGTTCATTCTTACAGTTGGATGCCGGGAAACAAAGAAGCTTCGAACGGTTTTTGTTATAAAGTGCGTGGTCTTCTTCATCTGTCCGGAAATAGCGATTATTGACAGCCACTTCAATTTTGCGAAGCAGTCTGCATCCACGGAACGGACTTTCTCCAATCTTAGAGGTTTCTTTTCCAATATAAACCTCTTTCAGAATGTTGCAGTCCTTAAAGACACTCTTTCCGATTTTTCTGACGCCGTCCGGCAAGCGCATTCTTTCCACTTTATCACAGTTCGTAAACGCCAGATCCGCAATAATGCGCAGCTTATCCGGCAGATGATTCCATCCGTCTTCTGTTTTTTCAAAAGTCAGCGAGCGGCACTCTTCAAATGCAGACTCTCCAATTACCGCCAGATTATCCGGAAGCTTGATTTCCTGCATTCCCATACATCCATAAAATGTTCGCGGTGCAATTTCTTTGATAAAGTTCGGCAGCTTAATCCCCTTCAGGTTATCGCAGTCCATGAAAGCACCTTCATCAATATACAGCTCTGTGATATCCGGATCAAAAACAATTTCTTCAATCCTGCCGCAGTCCTTAAAGGCATACTCTCCAATATATTTCACTGTTTTCGGGATATACAGCCGACTGATTCCCTCGCACTCCTCAAATGCGTATCCTTCAATGACCTCAACCTGATTCAGATCAATCTCCACTAGTTTTTTACAGCCCTTGAACGCCTTGGTTCGAACCCGTTTTACAGAATCATTCAGCCGAATCACTCTTTTTCCGTCCCGGCACTTTTTGATGATCGTCTCTTCGCTGTCCTCGTATTCTTCACAGTGCTTTGCCTTCGCTGTTATTTCAAAGTTTGTCAAAAGTCCATTGAATTCATCTACCTTTTTGCGGCTGTATGTTGCACTGTGAATCACGTGATCTCGTCCGCCAACAATAGAACTCATGATTTTTGGAACGATGCCGTTGCCTTTTCCGTCTTCGATCAGCGGTATTTTCACCTTCTCAATGATCTTTTTCGGATTTCCGCTTTCATCGCATACAATCTGGTCATTTTCATCTTTCTCATAAACAAAATCGCCGTGTTCATCTTTCAGATATACAACATTTCCATTCTCATCTCTTTTGGGAACTTCATCATCAAACAAGCCGTAACAGATGATTTTCTTCTGAAGCCCCAATGCCAACGCCAGTTCCTGACCACAAAATGCAGACTGCATACTGCTCTTTGAAACAAATGCAATCACAGCTACACAGTTCGGATGCGTGATCTTTGAGCCAAGCACCCGTTCAAAGTCCAATTCACCTTCGTTGTTCATTCCCTGATCGAACCAGATGCGAAACTTATGTTCATCGATCAACCGCTTCAAAATCGGACGAACCAAGTGAATATCTTCATGAGCATAGCTCACAAAAATATACGGCTCATCATCATCGCTGTAAATTTCCAGATCTTCTTCAGGTGCCGTGTAATTCTTCCGCGCATCCTTCTCCATAAACAAATTCTCCATTATGCTTTTTCCTCCAGATCCTCTTGATATCCTCTAACATAGTATTTTTGGTCTGAAACGTTCCAGCTGTCTTCCAGAATCTCCGGCAAAGAACGTATCAGCTGTTCATCAAACTCCGTAGTATCGTCCCGATGCAGTGCCTTGCTGCGCGCGCTGATTTCCTCGAAAGGACAAATATCCGGATGCATTTGCAGCATTACCGATTTTTTGGAACCGTTACTCAGTCTGCCGTAGCCCTCCGTCTGTGCATCTTCCAGAGAAATACTCCGCCAGCCCTCTGTGCGATGAAAAGCCACCCACCGGTCATGCTCTGCAATCGCCAGCTTTCTGATCTCATCCGGATGATTCTGAATGAATGTCCGCAGAGAATCGTTGTTCATTTCCGCAGAATTTGAAGGTTTTACCTCTTCAAAGCCAAGCCACCACAGCTTGTAATTGATATGCAGCGCCGCCGCATGATTTGAACGCTTTGCCGTTTCACTGCTGTTAAATGCCTGAAGCTGTTCTGTCACATTGACACACGGTTTTTCCTTCTGATTCCCCTTTTCATACTGCTGCCGCTGATAGATCATATCATATGCCATGTGCATATTCTTGGCAAGCTTATCCAGCTTGGAATCGATCAATTCACTGTAGCAGAAAATCTTTTTGTTATTGCCGAACGGGATCAGTGAATAGCCGTTCCGCTGATCCGAAGACATTTTTTCAATTGCATTGCACATGTTGTCATCCTTGATATAAAGCGCGATCAAGGGCTTGTTTTTGTCTGCATACTTATGGTCATTGCGCAGATAAAATCTTCTGAGCCAGATTCCCGTTGTCAGATTCTTTTCGTCTGAATCCCGGCAAATGCAGGCGTAATTCACATCCGGACAATATTGCTTCAATATTTCTTCAAAATCGGCGCTGTCCGGATCTGCCTCATAAAACCGCAGATCATACTCCTTCAGCAGCATCTCCGGCTTATACATTTTCAAATATGAGATCAATTTTTCCTTATGTTCTGAGACAACGTGCATTGTGAGAGATACATCCGGCAGCTGGGATACCCACAGAATCGTTTCCATAAGCTCCTGTCCCATGCTTCCGGTTCCAACCATCAAAACATTTAGTTTTTGATTTTTCTTGCCCTGCTCCAAAACACTGTATAAAGGATGCTCCCGGAACAAATAGTTTGCACTGATCTGGTGACGATTTACCAGTTTGAAGTCTATGCCGTTTCGTTCCGTCACATCCAAAATTTTTGCATCGTTATCCGGATTGTCCGAAAAAATGCAAATATGAATCCGCTGATAATACCGTTTTGCCTCTTCTTTTGATTTCAACCGTTTGATCTTCGCCGGAACTGTAGTTGCATTCATCAGACAAAGACTGTCATTCACATTTTTCTGTCTATTGTCATCGATACAAAAATAATATAGATTTTGTCTGTGATCCAGTTTGATCTCACTTCGTGTCATCTTTTTGTCTACAGAAACGATCCGCTTTTGCTTATTGTCATTGGAATTATAAAAGCGTTCCTCCGCATGATCGCATTCATAAAAGATCACTAGCGCCTTCTCGTCGTGTTCCAGAATATCGTTTGCCACCATCTCTGAGTTGTCGTTCAGCGCAGAAAAAGCATAAATATTCTTTTTATTCTTTTTCATGGCATAAAATTTAAGATGTGCAATATTTTTCTTGATTGCATTATATGCCACAACCAGCGTCAGCAGCGGCAAAGAGATATGACCGATCGCGCGCAGTAAGATAATCCAGTAAAAATAACCTTCGTGCGGAATCGTGCTTTGCAGTGTTTCAAAGGTACAGGAATTCAGGGTAATGATCTGCAAAATGTTAATAAAGTCAGACAGCACTGCATTTCCCAACGAATAAGATCGAATATAAGTTGGAAAATAGCTCAGAAAGCAACTGATAATCACACAGATAAATATATAATCCATGTTTTTTCTGCCGCGCTTTGCAAACAGCATGACAGCATATACCAAAACCAATGACGATAGAATCGCACAAACAATATCCATTTTTTCTCCTCTCAAAACCCACAAAGAACTTCTATGAAATCCGATAATTTTTTGCCATCCTTTACATTATACCACAGGAAAATTAAAATGTCAATTATCTCCATTGATTTTAATGCAGCATAATTTATATTAAGTTCATAACGCTATTGACAAAAAGTGCAAGAAAGGGTATAATCAAATTATGAAAATCAGATTTAGGAGGAAGCTACGATGAAAAAAGCAATCGCTTTCTGTACTTGTTTTTTAATTGTATGTTCATCACTTACTGCGTGTGGAAAACAGCAAAACAATGCGTATACAAACGCAGATATTTCACAACAAGAAACTGCCCTTTCGACATCAGCACAAACGCAACTTTCTACTACAAAGACATCAATTACAGATTCAGACTCTGCTTCTGCGATAACGACAAAAAGTTCCGCAGGAACTGATTCTCAGTCTACACAAACCTCTGTCGCTGAACAAAACGCAAATAATGAATTGAATGCAATGCAAAAGAATTCAATTGCATGGTTAAATTATCTTGCAATGCTATCACAAGAAATTAATGATTCAAAAAACAACAAAATGTATCTGGAAGAAGCCTATTCTGCTCTAATCAATAATACAAACCCTGAAAACGTAGATGAAGATACAAAAAACCAACTTCTGAGTCTGATGAACATTATAGATTCTTATAGATTTACTGAGCAAAAACGAGAACGGCTACAATATATATATGAACAAAATCAAGCTAAAGCAATTAAAGAAGCGATTCCTGACCCGGTAGCATTTCTTAGTACAACTGTTTCCTTTGACCTCAAAAAAATAGCTGCCTCTATTCTGTATATGGCAGTAGATTCCTATAGTAGCTATACAGCTTATAACAATGAAATAAATCAAGCGTATTTGAAGGAAGGCTGGGAACTCGATGATGAAACAAATAAAATATTGAGCCGCAACAGAAGCAGATCATTTGAATATATGGTTGACATTTCCAAAAAATACAATTTACCGGAAGAATTTTCGCTGACCGAAGATGAAATAAAAGATTTTGTCTATTATAAAAACGATGAAAATCTAGATCGACAACTGCAATTTCTAGAATCGCACAAGGATACTTATCAGGCATTTGGTGAATACTGGCTTTCGTTATCTGAATGTTATTATAAAGATGAGCAATATCAAAAATGCTTGGATTGTATTTCGGCATATGAGGGATTGGATTTAAACATATTCCGGGTAGATTATAATTTGGCTAAGGTTTTGCCGCTTGCAATTATTGCAGCATCTAATATACAATCTCAAAGTACGTATATCCAAACCGCTGAAAAGTATTTGGATATGCTTATCCAAAATACAAAAGAAAGCGAATGGTCTCTGCGATATTTTGCCGCAACCACATATGCAGATCTTTATAAAGAAACACATGATAAAAAATATCTTAGACAAGCATATGATATCTTAGTTAATACTGTGAATAGTCTGGTAGAAAAGCAAACTGAAATGAATCAGACTTATCTTGCCGATATTGAAGAAGTTCCTGTATCTGCATTAAAGGGGAAGACGAAAGACAAAAGCTTAAATAAAAAAATTGAAAATGAAAACAAAAAAATAAAAAGTGAAAACAAGAAAATCAAGGAATACAATAAAGAATTAAGAAAAAGCAGAAAGACAGAATTGCCCGAAACTTACGAGCCGCTTGCGTTAAATTGTGACCTTCTTTTTTCAATTGCAAATCAAATTGATTTATCTCAAGCCGAAAAAGATAGAGTAGATGGTATACTATACGGAAATAATTGTCCAGCATTTTTGACAGAACTTCTGCAGGAATCTTTTTCATTTGATAAGAAAAGCAATATTGAGTCAGCTGCAGTGTATGAAAAAGACAAACTTACACTGCCTGTGTCCTGCTTGTCAAAAGATGCTGTTATCAAAGTCACTGTTTCCGATGGCGATCAATCAGTTGTTTATGATGACTGGAAAATTGATTCAGTTGATAGACCGAAGGGCGATAGTGAAAATATCGAGAATTTCAAAGCAGTTTACACAAGCAAAAACGCAAAAAAATATAAATGGAGCAAAAACAGTACAGTTACAGTGGAGATATCAAATGGTGAATACGCCAACAGTAAACCGTTCGCAATTCATTTCAAGGTCAGCAATTTTAAGGACAGGAAGATACTTTGGGATACAGTTGAATTTGAACAGACAGACTGATCTATGTCCGCTGCAAAATTGTAAAAACGTATTCTGGCATAGCACAAAAAAACGGCTTAAATGCGTCTAATTTCGCATCTAAGCCGTTTTGCATATGGTCGAGGTGACAGGACTCGAACCTGCGGCATCTTGGTCCCAAACCAAGCACTCTACCAAACTGAGCTACACCTCGCTGCTGTCGTTATCATTTTCCAGATAACGAACAGTTTTATTATATCACAAATCTTCTGTCTTGTCAATACATTTTTTCGTTTTTCAGCAGAAAGCATGCCTTTGTCAATAAAAAACTGAGCCACCTCGCTC
>ERZ808270.560-NODE-560-length-21016-cov-8.513525_pt1 | contig 21016 bp, 16 predicted proteins | sample MGYA00521082_ERZ808270 | MGnify/ENA primary metagenome ERZ808270 (study PRJEB31516, sample SAMN03275594) | gut metagenome | biome: mammalia-associated habitat; material: feces | host: Papio cynocephalus | place: Kenya | collected 2012-07-27 ... | reverse complement strand
AAATTTTGTATAGTGCTCACTCTCTGATAATAGAGGGGTGGGAAACTTCAGTTAGATATGAAACCCGTAAGAATCCTTATTGAGCAGCAAGAAAGGCAAGTTGTCTACTATGGTTTTCGATTTGCAAGAGTTGACTTTGACCGTGCCGTTTTACTTGCGCAAAAAGAAGTACGCCCTGTTGTAATGTGCGATGGAGAAACAGTATCCGTTGGAGAAGTGTCTGACATAACAGACAATGAAGTTACCTTGTATTTCGGAGATATGTTCGTAGCGACAAAAGGGAAGTCCTACAGGCTTGTCATTGAAGCCGGGGCTTTCCGAGACAAAGACAATGCCGACTGTGTATCCGACGAAATCGTGAAAGACTTCAAGGCTGCTGAAGCCATCCCCTGCTCACACATCCAGGTAGGGAATAATGACGACGGAGAATACGACAAAGCGAGCAGGATAGGTTTCTATTTCGGCACAGAAGTCATGGCTTTTGACGGGGCTGAAATCCTCTGCTACGCTAATGGTGTATTGGAGACACGTTACAAAGCCTATAGTTCATGGGACTGGGACATCGGCTTGGCGTATGCCAATATTGATGACGCCACATCCGCCACGAAAAAATTCTATAAAGGCATCCACTACGAATTTGTGCTGCCAAAGGGCAGCGTGCATCACATTTACGACAAGGAGCTTGTCAACAATGAGGCAAGAATAGAATTTGACGGAGAATATGAGGACGCAACCGCTATAAATGCGGCAGAACACAACAAAGACGAATTAGAAGCCGATTGTGTAGGCAATACGCTTATGGTGCGCGGGCTTGTCAAAAGCACAGAAGTTGCAGTTTTCGACATGGAGGGCCGTACCGTAGCGCGCAAGATGGCTACGGACGGAAGCGCAACAATCGACTTGCCGGCAAAAGGCGTCTACATATTAAGGGCGGACGGCAAAGCAGAGAAAGTAATGTGCAGATGATTACTTAAATTTTCCCGTGCCACCTCCTTGCGCATGGCCTCTGAAAGCGGCATACCCTGAGGCGTTATTTGCTCCACGCGCCCGAAGCCTGCCTGCAGCAACGCGTCGCGGTCGGCTACGCGCCCTGCCACGAGCCAAACGGGCACTCCGCGCCGACGGGCTGCCTCAAGCACACACGCCGGCATCTTTCCCATGAGAGTCTGGCGGTCGGCGCTGCCCTCGCCTGTGATGACAAGGTCGGCGTCTCGGAGCATCGCGTCGAAACGGGCAAGGCGCAGCATGAGGCCTGCTCCCGACTCACGGCGTGCTCCGAGGTATTGCAGGAAAGCGTAGCCTAATCCTCCCGCCGCTCCTGCTCCAGCCTCGGCGGAGAGGTCGCGTCCGTAATGGCGCGCGGAGAAGTCGGCGAAGCGTCTTGCACGCTCCTCGAGCTGCTCCACCATCTCCGGCGTGGCGCCCTTCTGCGGAGCGAACACGGCAGCCGCCCCATCGGCTCCGAGCAGCGGATTGCCTACATCCGTGGCAATCGTGAAGCTGCATCCGGCAAGAGCCGACCCCCTGAGCACGGCGTCAATGCCGCCGTCAACGGCTCCCGAGGGCTGCCGCTTGCCGAATCTGTCGACGAGGGCACGGAGCATCCCTATGCCCGCGTCGCTCGTGCCGCTGCCGCCAAGCCCCACGACGAAGCGTCTGCCGCCACGCCTTACGGCAGCAGCAATGAGTTCGCCGACGCCGTAACTCGTGGCTCGCATCGGATTGCGCTCCTCCGGCTTCAGCAACGTCAGCCCTACCGCCTCCGCCACTTCTATCACCACCGTGCCGTCGGGCACGACGGCGTAGCGCGCCGTGCGGCGGCGCATCATGAGATCGTGGATGCTGACTTCCTCCATGCCGGCGCCCGTGGCGTCAGCAACAGCGTCAAGCATACCCTCGCCTCCGTCCGACATCGCCACCGTCCTCACCTCTGCCTTGCCGTCAAGAGCTGCGACGACAGCGGCATTTGCCTCGCGCGACGTGAGGCTACCCTTGAAAGAGTCCATTGCTGCTATTACCTTTTTCATGCTTTTCCCTGTTTTTTTCTATACTAACAACGCATGGCAAAGCCTCTTTATTGTCTTTTGAACAAATTTTCAAAAGCACGGAGACATTTCAAAATGGTTAAAAAATCCGCTTGCCATGGAAATAAACCAAGACAGACAGCCTCCGTTCGGCAAAAAATCACTAACTTTGCCGCAGCAAAATCAAATCATAACATCTTATGGACGATTATCACGCGGAAAACAACAATTTGTAATGCAGGAGGACAGCATCTCATAAGGCTGGTCTCCCAAGCATTGTTTAACCCATGGAGAAAGCTTTATGAGAACATACTGGAACACCAATTCTACCCTCAAGACCATTGAAGAATGGCAGCCCAACTGCTGGATACAGGTTACCTGTCCGACAGATGAAGACCAGCAATTGCTGGAAGACAAATTCAACATTCCCGACTATTTCCTCTCCGACATCAGCGATACCGACGAGAGAGCGCGCTACGAATACGACGACGGATGGATGCTCATCATCCTGCGTATACCATACGTAAAGGAGATACGCTCGCGCACGCCCTACACCACCGTGCCTCTCGGCATCATCCACAAGCGCGACGTCACCATCACCGTCTGCTACTACGAGACCAACATGATGATCGACTTCGTAAGCTACCACCAGAAACGCGGCGAGGGATTCACCGACTATGTAGACATGATTTTCCGCCTCTTCCTCTCCTCCGCCGTGTGGTACCTCAAGCGCCTGAAGCAAATCAACACGCTCATAGAGAAGGCGAAGCACAATCTCGACCACAACGTGAACAACGAGTCGCTGATTGCCCTCTCAAGACTACAGGACTCGCTGACGTATTTCGTAACGTCCATCAGAGGCAACGAAACACTGCTCGCCAAACTGAAGTTCAAGCTGCAGGTGGACGAACTTGACGCCGACCTCATCGAGGACGTCAACATCGAGATGTCGCAGGCACGCGAAACAACCAACATCTACTCCGACATCCTGGAGTCGACAATGGACACCTACTCCAGCATCATCAACAACAACATGAACACCGTGATGCGTACGCTCACTTCCGTGTCTATCATCATGATGCTCCCGACGCTCATCTCCTCATTCTTCGGCATGAACCTCATCAACGGCATGGAGAACAACCGCTTCGGATTCCTCATCGCCATCATCATCTCCATTGTCATCTCTGCCGTGTCGTGGATAATACTGCGCCACAAGCGACTGCTGTAGGCCCGTGGCTTACAGCCTATAATGGAAAAATTATGGAAGAAATATCCAAGCGGAACAAAAATAAACGCAAAAATCCGTTGATATTCAAAAAAAAATTTTTAAGTTTGCAACTCATAAATATAATGTGACACAACACGCCCTTACGCCACTGCCCTAAAACAAATGCGGCACTGGCGAAAATGAAAGGACATGCTGTGTGTTTGAATTACCTTATCATAAACTTAAAACAGTTAAATGATGGACTCTCAAGAAAACGCCCTGTTGCAAGGTGCACAAGAAGAAACTAACGTGGAGAATACTGCGCAAGAGCAGGCTCCTGAAGTTCAGCAAGTAGAGAACACGAAAGTCTACAAGACAAAGAAAGAGGTCGTAGAACGCCTCAAGGAAATCGCTGAAAACGACGAGAACCCGAGCAAGGACGAGATCGACTTGCTCAAGACCGTGTTCTACAAACTCCACATCGCAGAGCGTGAAGCACGCCTAAAGGAATACATTGAAGGCGGCGGCAATCCTGAAACCTACCAAATCTTGCCCGACGAGGACGAAGAGGCGTTCAAGGCTGAAATGGCTGTCGTGCGCGAAAAGCGAGCACGCATCATGCAGCAGCAGGAGGAGGAGAAGCAGGCCAACCTCGAAAAGAAACTCGAAATAATTGAAAAGATAAAGGCCATGGCGACATCGCCAGAAGAGGCAGGCAACTCCTACAATGATTTCAAGGAACTGCAACAGCAGTGGAAGGAGATTAAGAACGTGCCAGCCGAAAAGGCTAACGAATTGTGGCGCAACTACCAGCTCTACGTGGAGCAGTTCTACGACCTCCTGAAGCTCAACAGCGAGGCACGCGAGTACGACTTCAAGAAGAATCTTGAAATGAAGACGGCTCTTTGCGAGGCTGCAGAAAAGCTCGCCGACGAGCCCGACGTCATAAGCGCCTTCCACCAGCTACAGGAACTCCATCAGCAGTATCGCGAGATTGGACCCGTGGCAAAGGAACTGCGCGAGCAGATATGGGCACGCTTCAAGGCTGCTTCCACTGTCATCAACAAGCGCCATCAGCAGCATTTCGAGGAGCTTCGAGCCAAGGAGGAGGAGAACCTCGCCCACAAGACTGCCCTCTGCGAGAAAGTGGAGGAGATTGGCAAGTTGGAGAACAAGGGTGCAGCCGACTGGGAGAAGCACTCGAAGGAAATCATTGAGATTCAAAACGAATGGAAGACCATCGGCTTCGCACCGCAGAAGATGAACGTCAAGATATTCGAGCGCTTCCGCGCCGCTTGCGACAACTTCTTCGGACGCAAGGCTGAATACTTCAAGGAGCTGAAGAAATCTTTCGCAGAGAACATCGAGAAGAAGAAGGCTCTCGTGGAAAAAGCACAGGCTCTTGCCGACAGCACGGAATGGAAGGCCACGAGCGACAAGCTCATCGCAATGCAGAAGGAATGGAAGACGGTGGGCGCCGTGCCTAAGCGCGTCGGCGACCAGCTGTGGCAGGATTTCCTCACGGCTTGCAACAAATTCTTCGAGGCACGCAACGCCGCCGGCGCCGGACAGCGCAACGAGGAGCATGCCAATCTGGAGAGCAAGCTCGCCATCATCGAGCAGCTCAAGGCTCTTGCCGACAACGCAGCCGAAGCAACTAAGGAGAAGGTGCAGGCTCTCACCGACGAATACAACAAGGTGGGACACGTGCCCTACAAGGAGAAGGACAAGCTCTACGCTTCCTATCACGAAGTGCTCGACCGCATCTACAAGGAACTGAACATCTCTACCAAGCGCCGCCGTCTCAACGACTTCAAGTCCAACCTCAAGAACGTTGCCAAGCGCGGCGAGGAGGCTCTCGACAATGAGCGCGGACGCCTCATGCGACGCTTCGAACAGCTCAAGCAGGAGATACAGACCTACGACAACAATCTCGGCTTCCTCAACGCAAGCTCAAAGAAGGGCAACAGCCTCATCGACGAGATGAACCGCAAGCTGCAGCGCCTGCATGACGACCTTGAACTCGTGCGCCAGAAAATAAAGGCTATCGACGAAGAAAACAAATAAAAAATAGACCCATCTGTAAAGCGGCACTTTAGCTTGTCTAAAGTGCCGCTTTTGCTTTAATAAAGCGGCGCTTTAGACAAGCTAAAGCGCCGCTTTGCGTAAGGTGAACAAATTATGCTGTTTTAATCTTGCAATTTTACTTTCACAATGAGCTTGCGTATCTTGCCCTCGCCTATCACGGGAGCGTGCGGATCTTCGGGCCAAACGATGAGAAACTGCCCGGGACAGAGCTTCACATAAGTGGACGCCGGCTCGGCAAACAGCTGGCAGTCGGCTTCGGCGTCGTAGGGCTTCGTCTCGTTCGAGCAGTCCTCGATGGCTTTCCAGCCGATGGTTTCCTCGCCTTCGAGGAGGATGTGGATGTCGATGTACTTGTGGTGCACCTCAAGCACCTGCTTCTCGGCAGCTACACACTCGGGGTTGACATTGTTGATGAAGAGGTCGTCGCCCTGAAGTTCTATACGTCCGCAAGGCGTGTGGAGCAAGTCGTGCGACTTCATATAGTCGAACACTTTCTTGAACAAGGGGTGCAGCGACTCTATGCGGTCGCTGTGAGTGAGATTTGATAATATCATATTTATATGTACTTTTAATTGTTTTTAAGTATGTGTTCAGAATTGTCTTTACATTGCCTGCCCTATTCAAACACTCTGGCAAATGCCTCTTGAGCCACTGCCACCGGGTCGCCCTGCGCTACGCTGGGATACATATTACGCTGCAATGTCCATTTCTCGTCGCTGGCATAGAAGTCAAACTTAGGCATTGGCTTTCCGTCAAGCGACTCGGCAAGAGCGTCGAGGTAGCGTCTCCAGCGTGGATAGTAGAAGTCGCGCAACACGCCGCTCCACTCCTTGTGGGCATACTCGCGCAGTCCGCCCACTTCGGCTGCCTGCCGGTTGCCCCAGGTGGTTATCTGCACACGTGCGTTCCACTCATAATGGTCGCTCTCGGCTTTTGTCGTGCCAAGTGCTCTGGCACTGGCTATCCATCGCCCCACCATGAAATCGGGCATCGTTGCGAGCAGCGAGTCCTGAAGCAACAGCATGTCAAGGAAACGGCGCGAGGTACAGGCGAGTGTCTTTCGGTCGCGAGCCTTATATGCCGCCACAATTTCATCGTACACGAGGCGTGCCTGCTCGGCTATCGCCTGGCGCGTGATGTCCACCAGGTCGTAGCGGAAATTGTCGTTTGCCTCTATCTCCCGGGAAGCGTCAACCATAAGCCGCGCAGCTTCTATGACATCGTGTGGACTGTAGAAATCTTCCATCTCCGACCACGTAGACACCTGCCACACCTTCAGCGACGGACGCGCACAGAGCACCGACTCATGGCATCCCTGTTCTACGCTTGCCGCGGGGGCGCCATACACCGAACGCGCAAGCCGCTGCCAAGCAAAGTGCAGTTTCTGATTGCGCACGTTGCCGTAGCGTGCCTCGACATAACCGTCGAGCCACTTGTTCCACAGGAATTTGTCTTTGCGCCAAGGCAGCTCGCTCACAAGCTCGTACATAACGGGATTGTTTTCTATACCCTCCATCGTGAGACCCACGCCCTTCATTGTTGTGGCAAAGAGGCTTTGGCGTGCCTTGTAATATTCGTCGACCACATGCTGTATCTTTCCGAAGAGTCCTACATTTCCGCCATAGTTGAGCAACATGCAGAAAGCCCAGTCATGACCGTTGAAGCCGTCCTTCCTGCACCACGTCGACTCCGTATCGCCCCACTGCGGGCGACTCTCGGAGTAGAGGTCGAGCACAAGCATGTCGCCGCTGTCAAGCCCTTTTATCATGTCGGGATAAGGGCATGCGCCCCAAGCCTGCACTACCCACACTGCCTCGGGATTGGCTTTCTTCATTGCACCCATTATGGCATTGCCTGCCGAGCGCAGGTCAACCCCCTCGACATTGCCTCCCTCATGAAACGGATCCATACTGTAGAAATCTGCCTTGCCGTAGAGACGCTGCTGCTCTTTATAATACAAAGCGGCTATTCGGGAGAAATTGCGGTCGGTCGGCTGAAGGAACGCCGGACGCTTGTAGCCACACCACATTCCCGGGTCGGCAACATCCAGATGCAGACGCTCACGCGCGTCGTGAGGCACCATGCCCGAGTAGCCCGGCAGACAGGCATGTATGCCGAGTTCGTTCATACGCTTCAGTATCTGTTTCTGCAATTGCTCGCGCTGTCGGTACCAATGGTCGGAGGTTGGTCCGCCCCACCCCTCTATGTTGTTCATCAGCCACCACGCCTGGAATGCCGGTCCGGCTATAAACCCATTCGCCTCTTCCTTGGAATAGCCAAGCTTAAGGAGCACATTGCGCCACACCACGTCGGTGCCGACGATGTCGAGACAAAGGTTGATGCCGTGCAGCGCCATCCAGTCGAGCTCTTGCTGCCAGCGCTGCCAGTCCCAGAATGCCATTGAGTAGGAATGGGTGCAGTAGTTGAGGTAGTAGCGGTATTTTATGTCGGTGGTATGGCGTTCGCGCCGCGCCACAAGAGGCAGCGTGGAGGGCAACTTGGCGTGCATGGAGTTCCACGAGAGATGCACTCCGGCTGTATACTTCAAGTACCAGTTGATGCCGGAGGCTATGCTCACATAGTTGTTGCCACGCACTATGGGGCGACCGCCGCGGTTGTCAAGCTCGAAGAAGTCGCTGTCCGACTTCACTGTCTCGGTCAGCAACTTGCGCGACGCGCCCTTGTCGATGCGCTCAAGAAGTTGCTCTACTGGCGTGGCTGCCCACGTGCGCAGCGGCATAGCCAGCGCAAGCAATACAATGGAGAGAATCTTCAGACGGATTGTCATAAGGTTTAGGATTGGCTTTTAATATAGTTCGCATTAATAATAATGCAAAGTTAATATTTTATTATGACAACACCAAATAAAGCAAAATCGTTTGGAAATTAGTAACTTTGCACCGATATAAGAACCTAAAGCATAGATACAATGAAACTAACTGCAACTATCCTTGCACTACTCTTCGGCGCAACAGCCCTGGCATCCACACCACACAAGTATCGCCTCGTATGGCAGGACAACTTCAAAGGAAAGACTTTCGACAGCCGCTCATGGAGCAAGATTCCGCGCGGCAAGGCCGACTGGAACCGCCACATGTCCAGCGCCGACTCGCTCTATGCCGTAAGAAATGGCAAGCTCATCCTGCGCGGCGTCAACAATCTGACCGAAAAGCAGGACACGGCACGATTCATCACCGGCGGACTCTACACCAAGGACAAGCGCACCATCGGCTACGGCAAGGTGGAGGTGCGTGCCAAGCTCGGCTGCGCCCAGGGCGCATGGCCTGCCATCTGGATGCTGCCCAACAAGGGCAACTGGCCCGACGGGGGCGAGATAGACATCATGGAGCATCTCAACCACGACACTATAGCCTACCAAACCGTGCACTCCTACTACACCTACGTGCTCAAGAAAGACAACGAGCCGCCACACGGCTCCACGCTGCCCATCGACCGCGACGGCTTCAACACCTACGCCGTGGAAATTCTTCCTGACAGTCTTGTGTTCTCAATCAACGGCAAGCAATCGTTCTCTTATCCGCGCATCGAGACCACCGACAAGGGACAATATCCCTTCGGCTCGCCCTACTACCTGCTCATCGACATGCAGATTGAAGGCGGATGGGTGGGAAAGGCCGATCAGCGACAGTTGCCGGTGGAGATGGAAATCGACTGGGTGAAGTTCTACGAACTCAGATGAAGCCGATGTGGCGTCGGATAATCACCAGCCTGTGTGAATTCAACTTATCACTCCAAAAATAAAATGAACCTCAAAAATCGAGTAGTAGGTAAACACTAATCATAGGTGTTTACCTACTATCTTCGTGTTCACCGACCTCTCACACAACCATACATGCGGTTCCTCACTCTGCGCACATACGACACTACGGCCTTTTCCTTGTTGACTTTGAGATATAGAGTGTTATCTATAAATCGGGTTATACTCTCCTTTACTCGCCTTGCTGCCATTTTTGACTTGCAGAATATCATCGAGTCGTCGGCATAGCGTACAAAGGGAAGCCCTCTGCGTTCTAGTTCTTTGTCCAATTCATTGAGCATGATATTACTCAACAACGGACTTAGCGGTCCTCCTTGGGGAGTTCCTTCCTCGCTCGCTTAAAACAATCCTTTGTTCATCACACCGCTACGGAGATACTTGTGTATAAGACTGACTACTCTGCCGTCTTTTACTGTACGACTGAGGATTTTTCCGCAAATAAGTGTGCGTTTTTGCACTTATATATGTAAATTTGCAACTAACAAAGCAACCTATATATATGGCAGACAACAGAAAGATATATATCAACCGCAACAACAGCGACCTGTGGAAAGAGGACACTTGCCGCTCCGTAGAAATGTACAACGAGTGGTTTCTCGGTTTCGCTCCGTCCACATATATCAGCGAGCGCGAGAAATCGAAGCGGCAAGTAGCCACGGCAATGCGACTGACCGACAATTTCCATCTCAACGAGGAGAACCTCTTCACCAATCCCGACACCATCTCAATACTGCGCATGGTGACAGCCCCACCGATAGCGCGTGAGCGCCTTGCCGGATTGGCGGGCGTGAGCAAAACTGTCATATCAAGAATGGAGAGCGGCAAACTGCCCTCGAAAATGACAGATGAGGCAATAAAGGCCGAGATTGGGAAGATAGCAAAAGTGCTAAGTCGCCTCTTCGACCGCACACTCTGCCCTTGGATGGAGAAAGGCAGCGAGCCTACACCGAGCCAACGCCGCATAGCCGCAAGTGTTGTGGCCGACCGCATGTGCGGAATGATGTCCGACCCGATAATACGCAACGAGCAGGAACGCCGGCAGTTCCGCGCCATATCTTCATGGCTTGACCAAAGAGGCTACACATTCGTCAAATCGGATAACATAGCCGACTTCCGCAATATGCAACCGGGTACATACACATATCACCTTAACGTAGCCGTCGAGAACCCCACTGCCAATATGCCCATCGACGTTGTGATAAGACGCAAGGACGAAAGTTACCGTCTGCCGCTGCTCGTGGAGTGCAAGTCGGCTGGCGACTTCACCAACACCAACAAGCGACGAAAGGAAGAAGCGCAGAAAATTTCACAACTTAAAGCCACCTATGGCGGTGACATAGATTTCATTCTCTTCCTTTGCGGCTATTTCGACAGTGGCTACCTTGGGTATGAGGCTGGCGAGATGATTGACTGGGTTTGGGAGCACCGCATCGACGATTTCAGCAAGGCTGGAGTATGACAATGACAACAACAGAAAGATGAAGAGCAACGACATTGAAACAAGGCGCGGAGAGTTGCAGCAGGCCCTCGACGCGCAGAAAACACAGAAGCAACGCAACGTGATGGGGCAGTTTGCCACACCTTATCCCTTGGCGTGCGACATAATGAAGCACATGCGGCAGCTATGCGCCGGCAGCAAGAGCGTGTCGTTGCTTGAGCCGTCGGTGGGGCTGGGCGCGTTTCTCTCTGCCTTTCACGAAGTGTTCGGCGAAAATGCAGGACACGCACTCGGTTTCGAGATTGATAGCCACTACTATGAGCCGGCAAAGACTCTGTGGCAAGGCTGCGACGTTGACTTGCACAATGCCGATTTCCTCGCCGCCACGCCCGACAATGCCTACGACATGATTGTGGCAAATCCGCCTTATGTGCGCCACCACCACATCGCCACAGACACTAAACTACGCCTGAAAAACGAGGTCAAGGAATATTGCGGCATCAACATTTCGGGACTTGCGGGACTCTACTGCCACTTCATGATACTCTCGACGAAATGGCTGCGCGAGGGCGGACTGTCATGCTGGCTTGTGCCGTGTGAGTTTATGGAGGTGAACTACGGAAGGGCTGTGAAAGACTTTCTGCTCCGCAATGTCGAACTTATAAGCATACACCGCTTCGTGGCAACCGACGTGCAGTTTGCCGACGCGCTTGTCAGTTCGTGTGTGGTTGTATTCAGAAACGCCAGTTCTAAAGCCCACCATAAAATCATGTTCTCGGAAGGCGGCAGCGTGTCTGCCCCCGAGCGGCAGACTGTCATAGACAGCTCCGCCCTCTCGGCCGAAGAGAAATGGACAAGCCGCTTCGGCGACAGTGCAAACGGCACGACGGCTGACACAAACGGCACGACAGCCCGACTCGGCGACTTCTTCACCGTAAAGCGCGGTATAGCTACAGGCGACAACCACTTCTTCATTCTCGACAGTGCAGCGGTGGAGAAGTATTCCATTCCACGCAAGTTCCTTGTGCCTGTGCTTCCGAGTCCGAGATACTTCAAGGCCGACTCTGTGACGGGTCGCCCCGACGGACTTCCCGACACCGACCGCCAGTTGTTTCTGTTCAACTGCGACCTCGACGAGCCGACACTCAAAGCGTCATACCCCACGGTGTGGCAGTATGTGCGCCAAGGCGAGGAGCGCGAGGTCAACAAGGGCTACATTTGCAGTAGGCGCACGCCGTGGTATTCGTGCGAGAAACGCGAACCAGCCCCATTCGTCATGCCCTATATGGGGCGCGGCGAGTCGTCAAGGCAGATGTTCCGCTTTATACTCAACAATTCCGACGCAATCACCACAAACGTTTATCTGCTGCTCTATCCCAAAAAGAATTATGCCCGAAACATTACCGACGAAGCAACACGCTCAAAAGTGTGGAACGTGCTCAACTCCATATCCAAAGAACGCCTAATGAGTTCGGGGCGTGTCTACGGCGGAGGACTCTACAAGTTGGAGCCAAAGGAACTCATGAACCTGCCTGTGCCTGAAATGGTGGAAATACTGAAACCACAGACAACGGCAGTGCAGTTGACTTTATTCTAATGTCGTTTTTTTAGAATCGAGTAGGAGGTAAACACTAATCATAGGTGTTTATCTCCTACTTTCGTGTTTACCGACCTCTCACACCACCGTACATGCGGTTCCGCATACGGCGGTTCCTATTTTGGGTGCCATTCGAGATATTCACCCATTAAAGTGGCATATCCTGCCCTGCGTAGGTTATCATTTGCTCAAAAAGTTGTTCCTTGTCGAATGGTACTTCCACGATGTTGTCTTCACACATCCACATGAAGGTCTACACTCCCCCATACCATTCGGTTTCCAACCTATCTCTTTGAGGGCAGTCATTGGCTTAAGCTAATGTTTTCTGCATTCTTTCCTTCATAAGCAACGTTATCGATTATTGCACTACTATGGCGTCTGCTGACTTCTCACGGCAAGCTTTACTCCGCTTCTTCGTAAAAAAAACTATTTGAAGCGTCCGTGAGACCTCCTCGGATAAGAGCATTGTCTTTCCATCTTATACCTACTCCATTTACACCGACCATTCCGAATAGCTATTGGACTTTGATTTGTCATGCAATCTCATCCATGGCCAAATGCCTTTTATGAAGTTTCTATACGTTAGGCAGATGTTTGCCGCTGACTTCTTTCAGATTTCACCTCACGATGAACATCCTTGCCTTTGGCTATGTAATTCCCACTATTAGGGCTTACTCGGGACTTGCACCCATTAGACAATGCTCATACCGAGCATACAAGAAGAGGGCTTGTGCCAATCCAAATGTGGCAGAAGCCCTTCTCCTTTTCGTCATTAATGTATATGGGGATTAATGCAGCAAAGTCCATTGGTTGCCACAAGCAAGCCTATCGAGCTATTCCCCACGTTATCTTCTTCTCATCCCACTTGTCCTTAGGATTCTCAGCCTCGTCGGGATAGCCGATGATGATGCCGTTCAGCGGAATCAGGTTGCCAGGCAACTTCAATGTGCGAGATATGCCCTGCACCTTCTTCTGGATAGGATAGATGGTGGTCCAGCAAGCTCCCAGTCCCATGGCATGAGCAGCGAGAAGGATATTCTCCGACACGGCAGAGAGGTCTTGCACCCACAGTTCACGGCCCTGACCTTGCGCCATGCGGGTAGTGTCGGCACATACGAAGATGAAGAGCGGAGTCTTCTTAATGTCCTCAGCATGATACTTATTTGATGCGGCATACTGCTCAATGTCTTTCTTGTCCTTCAATACCACGAAGTGCCAAGGCTGCATGTTGCCCGATGTTGGCGAAGCCATGCCGGCACGCAGCAATGCCTCTATCTTGGCATCCTCCACGGGCTTCTGCTTAAACTTGCGCACACTGGTTCGGGTCATGATGTTTTGCATAACAGCCTCAGCCGAGGCATTGCCCTTCACGGCCTCACCCATTCTGCCGGGAAGATTGCTCTGTGCATTTGCCGAAGCAAAGCTTGCAGCTGCCAAAGCAGCCACAAGCAAAGTTTTTAGTCTACACATACGCTTGTCAAAATACATTATAATTATTATTTAAGAATTGTTATCGCCTTGAGCAGGTCGCCGTTGCCAAATGTCATGAAGGCAGTTGCTACACCTGTATTGGCATCTATCTTGTAGATGGTAGGAACTATAGAAGTTGTGGCATCGGCACGAGTAATATAAGAAGATGCCGACTTGCCGCTATGGTTCCAGCCGCCACCTGAGCCTGAGCCAGAACCAGAACCACCGCTGAAGCTGGTTGCAGCAGCCACCGGCAAGTAGTAAGCTCCGGCATAGCCGTCACCCCAGCCGAACGATACGGTAGAAGCATCGGGCAGACCCGTAACCCATGTCAGGCTCTTGGTGTCCATATCCACAACTGCCATCTTGCCTGATGCGTCCATGTTGCCATACTTTTCCTTGTCGAGATAGAACTCCAGGAGGAACTTGCTGCCGCTGATGTGGAATGCCTTGCGGAAACGGTAGCCGTTGGATACAGAGAGAATATCAAACTTGTAGTTCTTGTCAAACTCGGTAGCGCCATTGTTTATGCGGAGCGCACCCACCTTGCTGTCTGTTGCGCTTGAGCCGGAGAACACGTAGATGTTGCCATTGTCGTCCATGCCACTCTGTGTGTAGCGAACCGAACGCTGTGCGCCTACCGATGTTCCGATTCTGTCATCGTAAATCACCTTCTTGATGTTCAGAGCATAATCGCAGATAGCCACAACGGCAGAGTCGCGGGTGCTATAGTTCAACACCATAGCCACCTGGTTATTGCCCATATCCACGATGTTGGAAATGTTTGGATTATCCTCGTTGATGGCATAGGCAGGCAGGTTCACAGCGACATTCTTGCCAGCACCACTGTTGTCGATAACCATTGCGTAGGGCTTGCTTATCTGGGCAGCATAAGAATATGTGCCGAAAGTACCAGTATTGCCGAATGCATCTACCTTTACCGCAGAAGCGATTTCCGTCAACTTGCCATTCTCTATCTTGTAGCTACGGAGACCAGCCTGCTTGCTTCCAAGACCTTCCTCTGAGGCACCACGGGCATAGATATAGCCAGTGAAGACACCGCTCGTCTTGTTGTATGTTACCTGGGTGAAGCTGTCAAAGCTCTTCACAGCATCGCTTGCGCCATACACGCTCTCGCCGATCTTGGGTGTAGAGAGGTCGTTGTACACCTTCATATACACGCCGCCGGTGAGGTCGGTTGTCGGGTCGCCGGAGGTCACCACAAAGCTAACTTCCTTCGGGTCGAGGTTCTGAGAGCCACCGCCGTCGTTGTTGTCATCGTCTGAGCATGATGTGAAAGTCATGCTGGTAGCAAGCGCCATGAGCGCAGCTGAATAGAAAAAGTTTTTCATCTTGTGTTTTTTATTTGATTGAAATAATTAAGTAATTGCTCTGTATTAATTTTATATATTAGTGCTCATTTTTAGGAGGTACAGCCTCCGAGCCGCACCACACGCTATTCTTTAATTGAGCTTTCCGAGTGTTCTGATTTCCGTCACGCCCTTGAGGGTGATGCCCTTGGTTGCCACTCCCGTCTCTGGATTGACAAGATAGATGCAGGCATCCTGTCCGAACTGTGTGATGGGAAGATAGATTACTCCATCGGCATACATCGGTACGCCTCCTGTCTCCGACCCCGATGTGATGAGGTTCTTGGCGGGAATGCCGCTCAGCCATGTGAACTTCAGGCTCTCCATATCGACGATGGCAAACTGATGGCCTGCCGTCATCGTATTGATGGTCTTCTCGTTGTAGATTTCGAGAAGGAACTTGCTGCCCGTCATGTGCCATACTCTGCGGAACTTATAGCCGCCGGCAGGTGTCTGGAGGTCGAAGTAATAGTCCTTGTCAAACTCCTCGGCTCCCTTCTTGATGCGAAGGGCACCCGCCTTGCGAGTGGTTGCTGTGTTGAAGGCATTGGAGAACACATACACCGTGCCGTCGTCGGCCTTGAACACCTCGTGAAGCACCTGCGAACGATACTGGCCTGCCGCATAGCTGATGCGGTTGTCGCGATACACCTTGAGCACGTTCAGGTCCTTGTCTATCTTGGCAACCCAGCAACTGTCGGGGTATTTCACCTCGCCAATGCTGCTACCGTCGCCGGTGCCCGTCTGGTGGAAAGCCGACTGTACCATTGCCGTGAGGAAGGTGCCGTCGCCATTATCCACTATGCTCGAGAAGGTTATCTGCTGTCCGTTGCCCGTGATGTCCTCTGTCCAAAGGGTCTTGGTATGGTCGAGTTTCACACCGTCGCTGGTGATATTCCAGAAGGCGAAGGTGGCGCCGTCGTTGCGACTGCCGTCCGACGAAAGCTGGCCGCCCACACTGGTGAGCAACTGACCATTAAAGAACCCATAATTGGAGAATCGTGTGTCGATGCGGAACTCGCCAAGCTTGGAGAACTGCACATCATCCGAAGTCCAACGCAAGCCATAGCCCAAGCCGGCAAACTGCTGCTGATACACCATGCCGATGGCATCGTGGTTGTTGAACACCCAAGTGTATTCAGTCTGAGGCAGCTCCATGATATTGTTCTTGATGTCGAGGTTGCCCGCAGTCAAGCTATTGGTCTGCATGATATACTCCGTGCCGTTGTCGGTTTTCACGGCAAGAAAGTAAGACCCCTTGCCATTGAGTACTGTTTCTTCTTTGCCGGAACCTCCACCCTGCGTTGGGTCGTCTGCAGGAGAATCACTGCCGCTGCTACAGCTCGACAGACTCAGCGTAGAAGAAAAAAGGCACAATAATAGCCCTGTCACCGCCATTTTCGGCAGTGATAATTCTATTCTTTTCATCCTAAAAAACTATAGTTATTTATTAATTATAATGTATCCTAAAACAATTCCTATTGCTTATAAAACACATAGCGGAACTTCACCGAGAAGTTTCTTCCAGGCTTCTGCAAGCTGTAGTTGTCGTACAGCAAGGCATTGGTGAAATTATTCGCCTCGAGCGACACATTGTATCTGCCGCCCTGTATGGCATACACCAAGTTTGCATCGTGGCTCAACTGGTTGGGCACATAAAGCTTTGCACCCTCGCCCGACCATGAGCGGAAAAACTTGTGCACATACCGCATGTTCCAACCTATGGTCAGCCTGTTCGACTTGCCCAGCACATGCTTGAATGTGTAGCTGGCATCGGCTCCTCCGAAAGCATAAGGAATATTAGGAACCCGGTTGTTGTAAGTCACCGACTCTGCCCCTATGCTGTTCAGGCGCTCCTTGTTGCGGGTGTTCTGCATGGAGAAGTTGCCGCCTATGCTCGCCACGTCCTTATAATAATAATGTGCGCCTAAGTCCATTCCGAGCCCCAATATCTTGCCATGGTTGGTGCTCACAGCCACACCCTTCTGTCCGATGGTACGTATGATGTAGTCCTGCACGTTGCGATAGTTCAGTCCTGCATCAAGGCTGAGTGTATGCATCTCGTTCCATGTATGCTGATAGCCAAGATTCAGATTGACGTTGTCGCTCTTCTCCGGGCGAAGCGTGGCATTGCCGTCCTCATAGTCGCCGTCGCCGAAGAGTTCGCGGTCGGAAGGCAAGCGATAGGTGCGCTCGTAGGAGAGTTTCAGCTGCAGATCCTTGCCCAGCAGGAAGTATGTACCGGCAGCTCCCCACCCCAAGGCATCAGTGCTGCGCTCTTGCTCCACGTAGTCGGCACGACCCGAGGACGACACATTCACTGGTCCCTTGACGAGCGAGCTGTAGTACTTCAGGAAAGCCACCATGTTCCAATGCTCTCCTGGCAAGAACTTGTACGACAAACCCAACACATTCTTCTGGTTGATGCGGCGCATGAAGGTGGAAGCTATCTGCTGCACACTGTTTGCCGCACTGTTGGTGGTGCGCCGACGATAATGGGTATAGGTATCGTTGAGCGTGAAGAAATGACGGTCGCCCAAGTGGTAAGTAAGGTTGGCTACACCAGCGAAGGTATAGCCCTTGAATTCGGCGAGCGTAGGCACACCTTCTCCCTGATAGGCATTCTCGCGATACTCACCCGTCCAGCTATATGTACGGCTGAGCGTATCCACATTATTGGTCTTCACCATGTCGTAGCGAGCCGACAAGCGGAAGTTCAATCCCTGTACACCGATGTTCCGCTTCTCATAGAGCAGAGAGGGAGCCAAGTCATGCGCTGTGCGGTATTTGCCGCCAAAGACAATCTTCATCAAGTTGGCGTTCTGTATCTGGGCATACTCGTGCGTATAGTTCAAGCCGAAGAGCAACTTGTCTGCCCACGGCTTGTCCACCACACCGAGCTGGAGGATGACCGCCTCGTTGTGATACTGGTCGTGAAACCTGCGGAACCAAGCCTCGTCCTTGCTCACGGCATTTGTTTCAAGGTCTGTCCATTGCGTCTTCACCTTGTAGTCGTTGTCTGAATAGTTCTGGTAGGCATTAAGGCGAATGGTAAATCCCTGCTTGCCAGTCCATCCGAGAGACAGATTGCTGCGCTGGGTGTTGAACGAGCCATAGCTATAGCTGGCATCCACATAGGTGTGCGGCGAGTGGTCGGTCACTATGTTGACGGCACCACCCAGTGCGTCGCCGCCGAACTCTACCGGCACTACGCCCTTATACACCTCTATACGGTTGGCGAAGCTCGCCGGTATGTTGTTGATGCCGAAGCTGGATGCCGCACCATCCATTGGCACGCCATCTATAAACAACTTCACATGCTTGCCCGTGAACCCATTGAGGTTGATGCTCACGCCTGAACCCAATCCGCCATCCTCACGCACCTTCACGCCAGAGACGCGGTCGAGTACGTGCGCCAGGTCGAGGTTGGTATTGCGCAAGCGTCGGGTATCAACTGCCATCACATTGAATGCCGACGAGTTGACACGCTTCACCTGATTGCCACGAACCACTACTTCGCCCAAATGCTGGGTCTTCTTAAATCTGTCACCATACAGCGAATTCTTACGGTTATCCTGCTGTGAACGCTTCTGTCTTAAATCATTTTTGAGGGAATCTGTGCCGTTTTGCGCCCATGCCGTTGATGCAAAATAGTTCACCAACATACATAGAACAAGCATGCCCCTACGTATATAGTTGCTTCTTATCATATCAAAGTTATTGCCTTTTTATGGGTAATAATTGTGGTACCATAAGGAGTATTATACGTCGGGCCTAGCACATTCATCAGAATAGAAATACAATAAGGCTTAAACCTTAATTATATATATAACGATGGAATGATATGGGCAATGACTGTTTCTCGCTTATCCGTTGCTTTATTCCATTTTTGCAGACAAACAAAAAAGCTGCCGCTCTTGCGAGTTGACAGCTCTTGGTCGTTTGCGAGTGCAAAGTTACTATATTTTCAAGAAATATACAATACATAAAAATGAGTATTTAAGCAATGTTTTTCACAACTTGTACACCATAATCAAAAAAGTCATGAATATTTCCCCCAAAGGCTTGAAAGAACAATCTTTATTTTGTCAAAATAGTCTTTGTACATACCTTTCCTCTATAAAACGATAATGAATGTCTCCGCAAAAGGTAACTATCCCAACGAAATAGAAGATAAAGCACACAAACATTTACGCCCCGGTAATGACAAGGGCGCAGAAATATAGTTATACTTTCCTCTTCGAGCTGAAACTCAAACTGGCTTCCATAACCGCCCGTCAGTATGGTTAATTTGCAAACGAGGTGCGACCATCACAAAGGTAATAGCCTTCTGGCGGGCGGTATATCGTGTTCATCCTTTTGTCTGGGATGGTTTACGATCAGTGGTGAAGTCAATGTAATTTGTGTTGTCATGCAACACGTGCCAAATGGCGACGAGCATCTTTCTTGCCACGGCCACCAAGACCTTCATCTTGTTTTTTCTTCTGACTTGTGTCTGATGGTATGAGAACCTGCTGAAGAAACAGTCCGTTTTCCTGCTGGCCGCCCATGCGCACTCTATGATGGTCTTGCGGAGGTACACATTCCCGTGTGTGATGCTTCTTGACTTGATTTTCTTGTTGGACTCGTCGTTTCTCGGTTTAAGACCGCTCCATGAGGCGAGGTGGTTGGCCGTCTCGAACTTGTTCATGTCAGTTCCGATTTCTGCAATCAATGATGTGGCCGCGCGTTCCTTTATACCTGGTATGGTCTGCAAACGTTTCAACTCTTCGGGGAATTCCCTCTCGCAAATCTCAAGCATCTTGACCTGGCATTTCTCCTTGTGTGCCTCTGCCATGTCAAGTTCGTCACGAAATTGTGACATCATGTCAATCTCCGCAAGGCTAACCACGCCTTTGAGCGATGCTGTAATTACATCCTTGCCGTGGCGATTGATGATGCGCCCATGTATGAGCTTCACCAACTCTTCGGGGTCGGTAATTCCTTGTGAGAGGGCTCTCGCCACGGCTTTGTAGCTTTTGCTGTCAACGTTGGAAACGTAGTTGCTTAGGCGAATGTTGCAGCGTTGCAGCACAGCATCAAGTTTTGCCAGTTTCCTTACTATCTCCTCGTTCAGGTCGAATATGCGGCGGTCGTACTGGCGTAGCTGCTGTACTATTTCCGGTGGAACGAAACTGCCGCGTATGAGTTCCTTCAACGTGCATTCGGCAATCCACTGCGCGTCCTTCACGTCACTCTTGCGACCGGGGAGTTGCTTGATGAAATATGGGTTGGCAAGATTCAGCGTGAAGTGTGGAGACAGCACACGCCATATTGGAATCCAATATACGCTGGTGCTTTCCATTGACACCTCAACGACACGGTAGTGAAGCATCAAGTCACGCATTTCCTCCAGCTGATAAGTTAAAACTCCGAAAACTTCTTCAATAAGTCTTCCAAATTCGCTCAAAATACAAAGATAAGCGCTATCTTTGTGCACGTCAAGACCGCATACTGCTTTCATAGGCTTGCATATTTGGGGGTTGAAAATTTTCCCAAAGATAAATATAATTTGTGACTTAGAGCACGTGGATGCAAGATTTTCGGTATGCTGGTCTTGACATTTTCAACACAAATAGCGAGCATTCGGAGACATTCATTCTCGTTTTTTATCACAACTGGCTTATAATTCGGGAATTTTATCTAAATTTGTATCCAAGAATGTTTTTCCCTTTCCTACTACCAAGGAATAATATTATATGGCAATATCACTGTAAGGAATGATGAATATCAAGGAGATTTATCTACAACAGCATCTGCCATACCATTACATCAGGTGGTACTGATGTGCTCGCCCTAATCTTACTTGTTATTACTCCACTAAGCATTGAGGAGATTGTGAAAAGGCGGGCCTTGCAAAAGGAACTGGCAGGCAAAGATATGCCAGCCCGACAAGAAAATGGTGCAGCACCCGAATGTCAAAAACGTGTCTACATGTCTTCATGTCAATAAAACATGTCTTCATGTCCAAACACAAAAAAAGGTCTCCAAAGTCGTTAGACCTT
>ERZ808270.556-NODE-556-length-21106-cov-3.000855_pt1 | contig 21106 bp, 20 predicted proteins | sample MGYA00521082_ERZ808270 | MGnify/ENA primary metagenome ERZ808270 (study PRJEB31516, sample SAMN03275594) | gut metagenome | biome: mammalia-associated habitat; material: feces | host: Papio cynocephalus | place: Kenya | collected 2012-07-27 ... | reverse complement strand
TTGTTATCAAAAAATATTGCAATCAGCCGCATGAAGTTAATGTTGAACACTGGATGATAACTAATGCTCGGATCTGGTGTTTCAACAGATGCAGTAATTTTAATCTTTGCATTATTTTGCTTGAACTCGTTTAAGTAAGCTTCGAGCTGTTCCTTTAATGGTTTGTCGGAAGAAGAAAAGCGGTTCATGTTTTCAGCGATTTCATCGACCGAATGGGACATCTGCTTTACGTTGTGCAGGATTTCCTGCAAGGTTAATTTCGCACGTCCGACATCTGTTCCAATCAGATAGTTGATCATATCCAGCTTGTTCTGCATAGCTTCCAGTCCGGTTTTGATCTGTTTGTCAAGAATCGTCTGTGTGAGAGCGCGGTCATATGCATCCAGCATCAGTATATTATAGCCATGAGAGGAGATATCCTCCTTTGCGTCATCCTGAAGAAATGTGAAGCCATAGTGATCCGTATGATCTGGATCGTCTGTCGTGTAACGAGGTTCAAAAGAGGCAAGTGCATCTTCTGCATTGTTCAATGTTTCAAGGTATTGACGCAGCTTGTTTAACTGCAGTTCCATGCCGCGCAGCTTTAATGTTAATGTCTCCTTTACGGATTGCAGGTCTTTGATCTGATCCTGAATGATTTTGTTGCGTTCGGTATCCACGCCATCATTTGTGACAGGAGAGAAGACACTTTTTCTGGAGTTGGTTTTGAAGGCGTAAATATCCTTCGTCTTATCCAGTTCATCAATCTTGATGTCAATCTCAAAAATCTGTGTTTTGAGATTTTGGATATCCTCTAATTGTGATAGGAAGGATTTGTTAAAATAATCCAGCATCATCTGATTGGCAGATTTGATTTTCTTAAAATTCTCTTTTGATTCTTCCATAGTTGAAGTACCTCTTTTCGTGGTGCAGGGTTTCCCGTTACCGCCTGCGGGAACGGGAGTTTTGTTTCCGTTTCCGAGGTTCGATTACATTTGCATAGATAAAAAGTCCAAGAATACATGCAACGACGATCGCTGCGATTATATATTTCAAATAGCTTTTCTTTTCTTTGATCAGCGCCGGGCGGATGCCACCGTTTTTATATGCTTCGGCTACGGCAACATCATCGTTTGAATTGACATAGCCGGAATAGCTGACCGGAAGTGTCAGACAGGTCGTACCTTCATAAGAGACTTCTAAAGTGCCGATGTAGCCTTCATCCAGACGGTCAGCGGATGGAACAAACTTCATTTGCAGCTTGGTTCTGTCGGCATTGTTGGCAAATATAAATGGCTGGTTGTTATCGACGGACAGGTGCATTGTGCCAAGGTTTTCGCATCCATAATAATCATTGAGGAAGTTCTGTGCGGTTGTGGCATCTTCTGCATCAAATTCATAATCAGACAGCAGTGTGGTGTTTGAATAGTTGTTGAATACGTAGTTAAACAGAGCAATGCTGTCCGTGTAATTCGTTGCGTTGTCAGGGGCACCCATGGTTACACAGATTAACTGCATATCATTTTTTTCAGCCCAGACTACAAGTGTGCCACCCGCATCATCAGTATAACCGGTTTTGCCACCCTGACATGCCGGGTAATAATATTCGGAATTATTGAGCATCATCCGGTTGCCCTGGGTGAGATAACGTGTCTCGCTGTTCATGTTCGTTGGTGGAATCTCATGATAGGTTTCAGATGCATATTCACGAAAGGTTTTGCTTGTGAGAGCCTCTTTTGTGATCAGCGCCATGTCATATGCAGTTGTGTAATGATTTGGATCGTGCAATCCGTTTGCATTCGTAAAATGTGTATCCTTGCAGCCGAGACTTTGCGCTGTGTCGTTCATCAACTGCACGAAGTTCTCCAGAGAGCCGGATACCTGTTCTGCAATCGCCCAGGCTGCTTCATTTGCTGACATGAGCATGACGGCATAGAGTGCATCAGACATACTGATCTCTTCACCGACATCAAGTGCAATATGGGAGCTGTTGCGGTCGATTCCCCAGACAGCAGCGTCACTCATCGTGATCGTGGAGTTCAGATCTCCGTATTTGATGGCGAGATATGCGGTCAGAATCTTTGTGATGCTTGCCGGATATTGCCGGGTATGGGAATTTTTTTCGTATATGATCTGCCCGGATTGTGCGTCCATGATAATGGCAGACGTGGATGTGATCTGTGGAAATCCCGTCGTTGCTTTTGCATCGGATGCAGTTGCGGTGCTTGTCTGTGCAGCCGCGCATGGAATATAGATGCTGAGGAACAGCACGCACACCATTATATAGGAAATAATTTTTTTCGTAACTTTGATCATGCTATAAAATCCTTTTCTGTGAAAGATTGACATTATCTTCTTAATTATCATATAAAACAGGGAAAAAAACAAGAGATAAAATGCAACATTCTTGTGAAAATTTAAAATAAATGCTAATATAGAAACATTATAGATGTACGAGGTAAAAAAGATGAGATTACGAAACGTAAAAGGCTCCAGAGAAATGATTGCCACGAATGATTTTGTTGTGCATGAAGAGGAAAGCATGAAGGGAAAATGGCATGCATTTTTTGGCAATGACAATCCAATCCATATTGAGGTTGGAATGGGAAAAGGTCGTTTTATCATAGATATGGCGAAATTGCATCCAGAGATCAATTATATCGGTATTGAAAAATATTCGAGCGTGCTTGTACGTGCAATCGAAAAGCAGACAATCGAGCAGCTCCCGAATCTGGTGTTTATCCGAATGGATGCGGAGGCAATCGAAAATGTATTTGAAAAAGATGAGGTTGCCTATATTTATCTGAACTTCTCTGATCCATGGCCGAAGGATCGGCATGCAAGACGACGCCTGACATCGGTGCAGTTTCTGAACCGGTATGTGAAGTTCCTTGCTGCGGATGGAGGACTCACATTCAAGACAGATAACCGTCCGTTGTTTGATTTTTCGCTGGAACAGGCAGAGCTTGCCGGCTGGGAGATGGTGAACTATACGTTTGATCTGCATCACAGCGAGTATGCAGAAGGAAATGTCATGACGGAATATGAAGAGAAATTCTCCGCAATGGGAAATCCAATCTGCCGTATGGTCATCAAGCCACCAAAAAAGAAATAACAAAAATGTGTAAAAAAAGAGATTCCGGTGCATACTATGGTAGTAAGATACATGCCGGAGTCTCTTATGGGAAGAAAAAAATGTGGTTTCAAACTAACAAATGCAGTGTATTCGAATCCCTGTCTGAATCGAAAACTGATGAATCTTGGACGCAATATTCATACGGTATGTTGTATTCTGAACCGGCTGGAGACGATCAGTGCATGTAAAAAGTTAAGGAAATAAAGGGTTTGCGGGTTTTTAGAAAAAATTTTGAAAAAATTGTGAAAAAAAGCTTGCATTTTGTAAATGAATGTTGTATACTCCATATTGTTCTGATGAAGAACACATGGTAAGTGAAAATTCACTACGGGCCGCTAGCTCATTTGGTAGAGCACCTGACTCTTAATCAGGGTGTGCGGGGTTCGAGCCCCCGGCGGCCCACTCGTAAAAGCATCGGTTTTGCAGAAGAAGCTGCGGAGTCGGTGTTTTTTTTGTATATTCGGTTTTATACAGATGAAATGCAGAGAATCATGCAGGATTTACAATGTAAATGCAGAAAGCGTGTAGAAGATGATCTATGAAAAAATGATTGAAACTGAAAATTCAGATCCGATGCGAACCGTATGGACGGAATACCGGCAGACATTGACCAGATATGTCTTAGAGGGGATAGAGAGCTATTACCGGCGGGAATATCTGGCAAGACATGGCAAGCTGCGGGATCAGGCGTTTGCTTTGGCGGCAAATGCACCTTTGGAAGCGAAACCTGTGGCTGCTATCTGGGGCGCCGGTCGATGCAATGACCTGGATCTGGAAATGCTTGCGCCCTATGTGCGGTTTGTGCTGATTGACCGGACGATGGAGGATATACAGGCGGCACGGGCGCGTTATGGATTATCGGAGGAACAGTGTGCCTGCGTGGATTTGGGATTCTGGGAGATCTATGAGGAAGAAGAACGATTTTTTGAGTCATTGCTTGCAAATGGGGACGACCTGCATTTGTCCGAATATCTGCGGCAGGTGTTGGAGTCGGTGGCAGCACAGCAGCCAATATTTTCAGGATTTGAAAAGGCATTTGATTTCAGTGTCGTGTGCGGACTTGCCAGTCAGTTAAATGCGCGGTTTGCAGGGCTGCTGCAATTATATGGAAAGGATCTGCACAGGCTGCCAAGGACAGCCGCTATGATGCAGGAAATGAATGTGCAGGCTGCAAAGCGGCTGATGGAAGCCATTATGACGACAACAAAGGCTGCGGTTTTTACGGCGAACGAGATCTATGCGGCGTTGCCTGCGCGGGAAGAACGGCTGGCGGAATACGCCCAGATCTGGACGGAGGAATGGGAACAGATTCTGACGGCACAGACAGAAACACAGATCTTGCCGGAGAACGTAGAGGGTATTACATGTCAGGTAGCAGGCAGCCGGGAATTTGAACTGCAGCTAATGCAGGCACAGAAGGTGGGAAAGCTTGCTTTTCGGCATCGGAGTGGGTATGTCTGGCCATTTTCGGAAGAAAAATATTATTTTATGGATGTTTTGACGGCATATTTCATAAATAAAGAAACAAAATAAAAAAATAACTTTTATAAGTTAGGAAAGCCTTTTTGAAAGGCTGTTTTGTTGAAAAAAGAAAATTCCTATGGTATCATAACGAAGATTGGATATAAATAGTATTATTCCGAAGAGGGTATCTATGAAATTATATGTAACAAGACATGGACAGACACAGTATAATATAGAGGTTCGAATCTGTGGAAGAGCAAATGTGCGATTGACGGAAAAGGGAATCTCACAGGCACATGAGCTGGCACAGCGCATGCAGGATACGGATGTAGATCTCTTGTGCGTGCGAAAGAAACTGCAGATATTGTCGGTGCAGCAATCGGTGTACCGGTAGAGGTGGATGACCGCCTTGCAGAGCGCGATTATGGCGTGATCGACGGAACCTATGAGGGAACACCGGGATTCATGGAGCAATGGGTACAGTTTGGTTATCAGTATCCGGAGGGCGAATCGTTGCTTAAGGTTGTACAGCGTGTGTATAATTTCCTGGATGATATCAAGCAGCGTTATGCAGATAAAAAAGTCATGGTGATCAGTCATGGTGGTGTATGCCGGGTGATCAACTCATATTTTGAGAGTCTGGATAATGAGGACTTCTTCAAGTTTAATCTGGGGAATTGTAAAGTTCTTCAATATGAACTCTAAAAAGAAGAATATGTAAAATATGTAATAAAATAGTCACAATCTAGCATAAATTCCTTGAATGAACGAGGGGTTTATGCTATTATTTTTTTATCACTTCTTATTTAAAATTAAGAGGGTTATGTAGGAGGGAAGATTTATGAATTGTACGATGTGTGGAGCGATTATACCAACCGGACAGACAAATTGTCCAATGTGTGGAGCTCCAGTTCAGGCAGAGCAGTCTGTCGATAATGCACAGCAGCCGGTACAGCCACAGATGGGATACCAGCAGCCAGCAGGACAGCCGGTGCAGCCACAGATGGGATATCAGCAGCCAATGGGACAGCCGGTGCAGCCACAGATGGGATACCAGCAGCCAGCAGGACAGCCGGTGCAGCCACAGATGGGATATCAGCAGCCAATGGGACAGCCGGTACAGCCACAGATGGGATATCAGCAGCCAATGGGACAGCCGGTAAACTCACAGATGGGATATCAGCAGCCACAGCAGCCAATGGGCGGTTATTATCAGCCTAGAAGCAACGGCACAGCAGCATTTGGAGCAGGATTCAATGGATATCTTGGATATGTGAAGGAAAATCCTATGAATATACTGAAGATCGTTGGAGCATTTTTTGTGTTCCTTGCAACTTTGATCCCTTGGGCACATGCCACTTACTGGGGTGTCACAGAGCATTGGAATCTGTTTAAAGCAGGTGGATTTAACCGCTTTATTGCAATCATTTTGTTATTGCTTTCATTAGTATTGATTGCATGGGAGGTTGCAGATTTTATTCCTGTTCCGCAGATTGCAAATGTGAAAGCAAAGTTACAGGCGATTCCATACTTTGAGTTTATTCTTCTTGGCGTTATCTTTGTATTTGTATTGATTGCAACGATTCGTCACGGTTATGCACATTCAGATGGTACAACGGTTAATTTCAGAGAGTATGGTCTTAAGGTAGGTATTTCAGCCGGTGTGATTTTGGCATACCTTGGTGTGATTGCTGCCGCAGCTCCAAGAGTGTTAGATAAGCTTGGAATCAAGATCGGAAACAAATAATACATAAGTATGAAAATGGCTGTCGAGCCGGTATGGTTCGGCAGCCATCGTTGTATATGATGGTTTGGAGGGTGATGGAACATGGTATGTAAGGAATGTGGAAAAGAGATTCCAGAGGGTGCGCTTTACTGTGAGTCTTGCGGTGCACCATTGGAAGAACCAATCGTCCTGAAGGTATCGAAAGAGGATATCAAGCGGGCAGAAAAGGAAGAGAAGGCAAAAGCGAAGGAACGTGCGAAGCTTGCTGCAAAAAATATGGTAAAGCAGGCACCGGAGAAAAAGCACCATCGTAAAGCCGCAGATACGAGCAAGGCAATCGATATCGTTGGATATTTTCAGTCCATTGGTGGGGATATAAATCTGTTATTGGCGTTTGCCGGTTCGATTTTGTTATATCTGGCACCATTTATGAACTGGATCTGGGAGAAGCTTTTTGATGTGAAGCGTAAGGCGAATCTGTTTGAGATCGGAATGAAGAGTTCGATGGTAGAAGAAGATGGAAGTATTCTGGCGATGGGAGCAACCATTGTGCTGGTGCTTGGTATTATCGCAATCTTAGTCGGAGTCTGGATGTTGCTGTTGTCTGCCTGTGATTATATCAAATGGCTGCGGAAATACGCGGCAAATCCGATTATGCGGTTTGCACCAATCCTTGTTATGCTTGTCATCTTTATTATCGTGATGAACAATAAGCATTATACGCAGTCGCTGCATGTGTTAGAGGACAATGTCCGACTGGCAAAAGAGCTTGGAACCTCATCGAATTATGATGCCGGGAGAGGGCTTGGACCGGTCTTTTATGTAGCGGGTCTTGTGATTTACACGCTTGGAACGGTTGGAGATTTTTTGGAGCGGAAGAGAAACAATGGATAATCAGTATCAAAATGAAAAAAATCAATTTGTAACAGCGAGCATGCTGCTTGGCATTCTGTCTTCCGTCTTGCTGACGGTAAGCCTGTTTGTACCAGCCATTGATCTGTCAGCATATCATGCGCAGGTGCAGATCCGGTATAGCATTATGAAGATCTGTGAAAATGTGGGGTTGATTTCTGACATGTGGCGCGGAATTCCGATTGGAATCCTGATTGCCGCGGTTGGGATGCTTGTGTTATCCTTTGTCAGGATACCGCCACTGAAGGCGATACCCTGTATGATTGTTGTGTGTATGATTATCATAGCGCTTGTAGATATGGGAAATGTAACGGCATGGATCTCTAAGATGCTTGCACGTTTCATCTCTTCTCAGGTATCATCCGGTTCCTCTGTGTCCGGTGCGACGATCTGGAAGAGCTTTCAGGCAGGCATCTATCTGCTTGCCGCAGGGCTGGTGAGTGGCATTGCCAGCTGCTTTGTATCCAATCATCAGGCGTAGATTATTCTCCCGTGATACCGTCGATTTCCTCCTTGCAGTGTTTACCATCTGCAAGGAGTTTTTTTAATGTTTCTGCATCGTCGTTTTCCATTGCGGTTTTGTATTCCTGCAGGGCTGTGATGAAATAATCAAGTTCTTTAATCAAATGCTTCTTATTCTCTAAGAAAAGTTCCGTCCACATCGTTTCGTTCAACCATGCAACACGTGTCAGATCTTTGTAGCTTCCGGCAGAAAACCCATCGTGATTTTTTGCTGTCGGACTTTTCACGTAAGCGTTGGATACGACATGTGCCATCTGGGACGTAAATGCGATCATTGCATCGTGACGGTCTGCGTCGCAGATCGTGAATTTGCCGAAATGAATCGGAGACAGCAGTTTCTTTGCGCGCTCGATGGATTTTGTATCGTTCAGGTCTTCTGGTACAAGCACCATAGAAGCACCGTTGTACATCGTCTTTGTGCTGTATGCATAGCCGGAGAAATGGCGTCCTGCCATTGGGTGACCGCCGACAAAAGTAAAGCCATATTGTTTGGCGATTGGGAAGCAGGACTCGCAGATCAGCTCTTTTGTACCACAACAGTCGATGACCATCGCATCTTTGCGGATATAAGGAGCCATCTTCGTCAGATAGTCGATGCAAAGCTGCGGATACAGACAGAGCAAGATGAGATCGCAGTCTTTGATATTTCCTTCATTTAATTCGCCGTCAATGGCTTTATCGTTATATGCAGCCTGAATCACTTCCTTGCTGCGGTTATAGGCGAGAACCTTGTGTTCGTCGTTGTCACTGTATGCTTTTGCAAAGGAACCACCGATCAGTCCAAGTCCAACAATTCCGATTGTCATAATATACCTCCATGCTGTGACTGTAATTCAAACAGGTTTTGTATGATTGGCACAGCTTCAACCAACGACAACAGTATAACGCTTTAACGCGATAAAGTAAAGCGGAAATTTTAAATGTATAAGGCTGGTAAAACATGGCAACACTCCTAGTACGCAGCAGGCACAGATGTGAGGCTGCGGAAATACCTTGAAAAGGGGAAGGACTATGAGCACGAAAAAAAAGTTATATATTGTTGTACTTATCTGGGCAGCGGTTGCGCTGCAAATCTTTATTACAAAGCGGATTGACCGGGAGAGCCAGATGGTGGCACAGGTCATGAGCGATGGCGTGGAAAATGTGACGGCAGCAGAGGTAAAACTGTATGCGAATTATGGTGATGATCCGATGACCGAAGCTGCACGGGAGAAAATCCTGCAACGGGTCGGCGAGAAGCTTGGAATCGTATCGGGCTATGATATAGTAACCGGAACGGAGGGCGAGAATACTTCAACGACATTTTTGAAAAAGGGTGAAAATGGGAATACAACTATCCGGTTGATTTCGATGGAGCAGACAAACGCCGATGGTTCGACCACACAGGAGAATTATCTGATGACAGAGATCGAACTGAAAAACCAGTCGACAGAAAATATCTACCGATGCAAGGAACAGCTCAATCAGATCTACGCAGATCTGGGGCTTTCCGGCAGCAGCAATCTCTATCTGTGCAGCCAGGAAAAAGGGCGGATGACCGAGGATGAAATGCAGAAAGCAACCGCAGATTTCTTCGATACCATGCATGCAAAAAAGCGCAACGAGATTGAATTACAGGATACTCTGTGCATCTATGGATACAGCGACAACGTACCAGAATACGTCTACCAGAACGACCACAAGGTGAACGTAAATATCGCCTTTACGTATGATGAAGTGGAAGACATCACGTATATCCACCGAGGGTTACCTTTTATAGATAAATCATTTTAACCAAAGAGCAAGCGTAGTCGTATAAATCCGTAAACAAGATGAGCCATGATTATAATTCTTAAACAGACCATTGAAGCACGCCGGCACTTAATGAGTGCGGAGCACGAATTTAGTACCGCTGCGTGATGAAGTGAGCGGGAGCGCGTCTGTGTAGAATTATAATCATGGCTCATCTTTATATTTATGTAGCCCGACTACGCGTATTTTTAGTAGGAAATAATTTCGTATCCATTTTCGGTAACGAGTACTTGGATTTCCCACTGCGCAGAAGGAAGTCCATCTTCGGTGTAAACTTCCCAGTCATTTTCTTCGTCGACGAAGATGTCTGGCTTGCCCATGTTTACCATCGGCTCGATTGTGAACATGAAGCCCGGAACCATAAGCATTTCGGTACCAGCCTTGGAATTGTAGCTGACCCAAGGCTCTTCGTGGAACTCAATACCAACGCCGTGCCCACCGATCTCGCGGACAACAGAATATCCATTTGCGTAAGCATGATCATGCACTGCCTGCCCCATATCGCCAAGGAAGCCCCAAGGTTTTACCTGCTCCAGGCCTTTGAGCATTGCTTCCTTCGTGACATCGACGAGTTTCTTCTTCTCCGGGCTGACATCACCGATACAGAACATACGGGAAGAATCAGAGAAGTAGCCGTTCAGGATAGTGGAGCAGTCTACGTTGATGATATCACCGGATTTTAAGATAACATCTGGTGATGGAAATCCGTGGCAGACCTGATCGTTGACCGAGGTACATACGCTATATGGGAAACCTTCGTAGTTTAATGGAGCCGGAATACCACCCATATCGGTTGTCATATCGTAGACGATCTTATCAATCTCTGCGGTGGACATACCCTCGTGAATTGTTTTCTGAATCTCATCCAGTACAGCAATGTTGATTTTTGCACTTTCTTTAATTTTTTCAATCTGCTCTGCATTTTTAATTAAGTTATGAGTAGGAACGATGTGCCCCTGATGTGCAATCTTTGCAATCTTATCATCAAAAGCTTCATGGCAGACTTTGTATTTTCTGCCGCTGCCACACCAGCAAGGATCGTTTCGGTTAATTTTCTTTGACATGATTACGCCTCTTATATTTATATTTGTGGTTTTACGCATAGGGCGGAAAAAACCACATATATTTTAGCAAAATAGTTTCGTTTGCGCAACCTGCGTAGATGAAACGTTTTATCATCTGCAAGGATATGAGAAAGAAAGTGGATGGAGAAATGGGGGATCATGGGGGATTGTAATGAGAAAAACATGAATAAAGGGCGAAGCGGGAGGCAGTTTATGATTTTGGTTTTGGTTGCGCTGGCGTGTGTGTCGTCCGGGTGCCGGAAGCAGGAGGCGCGGGAACGGCAGGAACTGGAGTTTACGGTGTGCGCAGAGACAGAGCTGCCGGATGATCTGCGGCAGATTATAGAGGAGAAGAAGCTGCATGCGTTTCAGATGAGTTACACGACGAAGGATCATCTGTATATCGTGGTTGGATACGGGGAACATGACCGCACCAATCTGTGCGTGGTTGTAGAAGAGCTGTATAAGACCGACCGTGCAATCTATATAAAGACCGATCTGAAGACGGAGGCTGAGATGCGGGGAGAATTTTCTGGTGTGGCATCAGGGACAGATTCCGATACGCCTGACGGGCAGACAGGGACATCCTCGATGTATCCGTATATTGTAATTCGATTGCCACGGCTGGAGCTTCCGGTATTGAATGTATCGTAAGTATAGCTTCTATATGCGCGGAAAAATATTTACGGGAAATTATCATAATTCAGGGGACATCGGAATACATATAAACCAGAGGGTAAGAATCTAGTTTGGTGGAGGGAGCTATGGAATTTTCGAAGAAGGAAATACATACAAGCGTGTTGACGCAGTCCAAATATTCACAGATGACAGTCGATGATGACTTTACGATTCCGGATAGTAAAGGGGATATGGAAAAAATCGTTGCCAAGGAAGGACATATTCTGCTGGAGTCCATGATTCCGGAGGATGGAAAGGTGCGTATCACCGGGGCGGTCTGCGTGCGTGTGTTGTATCGGACAGGGGGCGATATCCCGCGGCTGTGCCAGTTCCAGAGTGAGATTCCATTTGAAGATGTTGTCAACTGCGATGGCGTGTCTTCCTCCAGCCAGGTGGATTGCCACAGCCAGTTGGAGGACCTGACGGTGAGCATGATCAATTCGCGTAAGCTGGAGGTTCGTGGACTGATTGGAACAAGTGTCAATGTGTATGAAGAGATGTGTATCGATGCGGCGACAGGGATTGAGCAGGGGGAAGGCGTTGCCTGTCAGTACCGGGACGTTACATATAGTCAGGTCGTACTTGCGAAGCGCGATGTGCTGAAGGTGCGGGAGGAGCTGGAAATCCCGCAGAACAAACCAAATATCCAGGAGATTCTGTGGCAATGTGTCGCGCTTCGGAACATGGAGACGAAGGCGGGCGATGAGAAGCTTCTGGTGCGTGGAGAGATTGAAATCTTCATCTTATATAAAGGGGGCGAGGAACGGCTCCCGGTACAGTCCATTTTCTCGGTGCGGTCGCTCTATCGTGAGGTGCCTTGCAGTGGTGCTTCAGAGGGCATGGTGCTGGATGTTGATTATGTGCTTGGCAAGGGGGAGATCACAATCCGGCAGGATGCGGACGGTGAGGATCACGTGTTTGGCTGTGACTATAATATTGATATGAATATCAAGCTGTATGAGGATTGTTCATGCCGGATGCTGTCTGATGTGTATTCGCCAAGCGCGGAGCTTGTACCGCAGTTTGAAGTGATGGACTATGAGAATCTGCTGCTACGCAATGCGGCAAAGGCGAAGGTGTCTGCCAGAAAACAGATCGGTGGGGATAAGGCGAAGCTGCTGCAGATCTGCCATGTGTATGGCGACGTCGATATTGACGACGTTGTCGTCGGGGAAAGCGGGGCAGAGATCACCGGCGTCGTAAAATGCTGTGTGCTGTATATTGCAACCGGAGATGATCCGATGAGCAGTGTCGAGGTGGAGATTCCATTTTCGTATACGGCGGATACTGTACCGCTCGCGCAGGAGGATTCGGTGCGTATCCATCCGTGCATCGATCAGCTTACCGCGTCTCTGTTAAATAGTGAAGAAATCGAGATCAAGGCACAGATCAACCTGAATATCTCCGTCTTTGCGAAGGGCGAGAGTCAGGCGATGACGGATCTGCAGATCCTGCCGATCGATGAGGCGAAGAAAGCGGCACAGCCGGGCATCGTCGGGTATGTCGTGCAGAAGGGCGACAGCATGTGGAGCATTGCGAAAAAATATTATGCGTCGATTGATGCCATCAAGCAGCTGAACAATCTGGAGTCCGATTATGTATCGGAGGGTGACCGGCTGCTGATCGTGAAATCTTAGATCTTTCTATATAATACAAAGTAAATAGAAAAATACGGAAATCCATGTTGCAAGATGTGACATGGATTTTTTATGGCCACTAAATCAATATGTCGGGCGATGTGATATATATTCTATAAATAGATTGTGGAGATACGTTTGCGTTGGTATAATAAAAACAGATTGTTTGTAACGGGAGGCTTTCAAGGATGAAAACGTTAACGAGAAATGCATATGCAAAGGTGAATCTGGCACTGGATGTTCTGCGCAGACGCGAGGATGGATATCACGATGTATGTATGATCATGCAGAATCTGAGTTTATATGATACATTGACATTTACGGTGGAGGAAGCGGACACGCTGACAATCACACTGGTGTGTGATAAGGCATTCGTGCCGTGTGATGCGCGCAATCTCATCTACAAGGCGATCGCGCTGCTGGGGGAGACTTATCATCTGACCGGACATGTCCATGTGGAGCTGGTGAAACGAATTCCGGTCGAAGCAGGTATGGCAGGCGGCAGTACGGATTGTGCCGCGGCATTTCATGCGATGCGGGAGTTGTATGGACTGGACGTCAGTGATCAGGAATTGATGAAGCTTGGTGTGAAACTGGGGGCGGATGTGCCGTATTGTATCATGGCAAAGACCGCGCTTTCCGAAGGCATCGGCGAGGTGCTGACAGAGGTGGCACCACTGCCGGATTGTTATGTCGTTGTGGCGAAACCGGCGATATCGGTCAGCACGAAGATGGTATATGAAAACCTGCATGCAAATGAGCTGCAGCACCATCCGGATGTTGCGGGTATGATAGAAGCTCTGAAGCAGGGAAATCTGTCAGGCGTGGCAAGCCGTATGGAAAATGTACTGGAGACTGTGACAACGAAGCTTTATCCGCAGATTGAGGAGATCAAGCAGACGATGAAAGAATCCGGAGCCGAAAATGCGATCATGAGCGGCAGCGGACCGACGGTATTTGGCTTATATACAGAGAAAGCAACTGCAGAGCAGGCGGCAGAAAAAATCCGGCAGCAGTACGGACTTTCAGAGGTATATGTGACACAGCCGTGTTAGAGTTAATTGTGGATTATTGTAGAATTGTGAAGATCAGGCACTTTTTTTGAGAAAAATACTCTGGTAGAAATGAAAAATATACTTGAAATATTTGTCTATGCATAGTAATGTATATTGTATACACGATAAAATTATTTATGATGTATATGGGGAATGAAGAAGGTAATGGAAATCTGAATGGATAAGTTTTGACAGGATAGCAAGGAGGTAGCAGATATGAAGTTGGATATGAATATCGATGAGTATCTTCCACTTCGGGAGGTTGTATTTCATACATTGCGCAAGGCAATTATACAGGGAGAACTGCAGCCGGGAGAGCGTCTGATGGAGGTAACGCTGGCGAACAAACTAGGAGTCAGCCGGACACCGGTACGTGAGGCGATTCGGATGCTGGAGCTGGAAGGGCTGGTTGTCATGATTCCGCGGAAGGGTGCGGAGGTTGCGAAGATTACGGTGCGTGATCTCAAAGACGCATTGGAGGTGCGTCTGGCGATTGATTCGCTGTCGGTTAAGCTTGCCTGCGAGCGTCTGGATGAGGATGACAAGACGGCAATCAAACAGGCGTGTGTGGCATTTCGCGAAGCAGTGAAATCGAAGAATGTACAGGCAATCGTGGAGGGTGATGAGCGTTTCCACAATACGATTTACCGGGCATCGAAGAACCAGAAGCTGATTACGATTGCGATGAATCTGCGCGAGCAGGTGTACCGATACCGGTTTGAATATGTAAAAGATTTTTCGTATCATGAGAATCTGATCCGGGAGCATGACCAGATTACAGAAGCGATTCTGGAGGGCGATGTTGAGACGGCACAGAAGATTATGAAAGAGCATATTTATAATCAGGAGCAGATCGTGATTCGGAATTTGCAGAAGGAATCGTAAGTAAATAAAAAACAAAGAGAGAGGTGCTTTGCACCTCTCTCTTTGTTTTTTATTTTTTTGTTCCCATTTTGCTGACAATCGTTATTCCAAGTGTGGCACTACCACTGATAAGTAGCAGAGCAATCCACAGAGCAGGGGTACTTGTATCGCCGGTCAGCGGTGATATGGAATTGTTGTTCGGCTTTGTCGTTATAGTGGCAGGCTTGCTTATTTCCTTTGCAATTATGGTAGCAGCCTTGCTTATTTCCTTTGTTCCGTCCTTGTCGCTGTAATATTTATTACAACCATCACAATACCAATACTCGATGTTCCCCTCGGAGATCTTGGTTGCTGCCTCTGTTGGAAAATGCTTGAGATCAGAGTGATTCTTTGGGTCAGGCTCGCCGTATTCCGCACCGCAGATCGTACACTTTGCTTTGACGATACAGGTGGCTTTTCCACCGGTATGTTCATTTAGAATTGTAACGTTATTTTCTGCTTTAATTGCAAAGCCATCCGCCGTTTTCGCATTGACAGTTACCTCAAAACCGTTTTCTTCGGCAGGATATCCGGAAGATGTGAGTTTGACCGTATACTTGCCGTTTTCGAAAGTTGCGGGAAGATTGCTGCCGAGTTTTTCAAACACATAGTCCACGGTGATGAGTTTGCACCCTTTCGGAAGTGTAAAGTCGAAGGTATAATCCTGAGACCGGCAGACCTTGTCTGCGCCACTGAGCGCAATTTCAGGAATTATTTTTTTAGCTGTTTCTTTACCACAGACCTTGCACTTCTGCCAATATTCTCCGTTTTCACTCTGCCAATCGTAGGTGTGCTCATTCACGATTTCTATGGTTTTGGAAGTGCTGGTCGAGAAGCCGTCGGAGGTGATGGCATAGACGGTAAGCTTAAAGCTTGTTTCGGTCTGATCGTACCAATCAGCTTCAATTGTTCCGCTGCACACACCATTTTTAACGGTTGCGTTGTTTCCACTGCCAATCATGGTGAACTCATAACCAAATTCAGGGTTTGTACATCCTTCAGGAAGAGAAAAGGTAAATGTACAATCTTGTGTACGGCAGACCGTATCAGGTGCATTGAGGATCAGCTTTGGAATCACTTTTTTTGGTGTTTCTTTACCGCAGAATTTGCATTTTTTCCAATATTTATCGTTTTCACTCCGCCATTCGTAGGTATGATTTCCTGTAGCTGCAATCGTTCCTTTGCAGATAGTGCAGATTGCAGGAGTGCCGCAGGTAGGCTTGGTTGTACTGCCAGAATGATCGCACTCTGACCATCCCGCATAGAGGGTGATGCCAGCTGTTACAGGTGTATCAAAATTGTAATTTTTTGTGCAGGCCTTATCCGTGTACCATCCTGTGAAGATGTAGCCGTTTTTGGTTGAATCTTTGGGCTTTGCAGCTTTCCCACCATGTTCTATGGTCTGTGTTGCCACTGAGCTTCCGCCGTTTGTGTTAAAGGAAACGGTATAGTTAGCCTTATTACACTTTAGTGTGAATTTGACAGTTGTTTCGTTGCCACAGTCATAGGTATAGGTAACAGTATCTTTGTCATTATCTACGGTCAATGTGGATCCACTGACTGTTCCGCCGCTCCAATTGCTTGCTTTGGTAACATCGAAGCTGCCAGGGAGAGAAGAAAGGTTAAATTTGCGATTTTCGTCAACAGCAATCTGGTAGGTGTTGTTAATGCCAGCAAAGTGGACTATAGCAGTATTCTTGCTGATATCCAATGAGGTTAGTCGGTTATTAGAGCAGCTCAGAAAATCCAAATCGGTATTTTTACTGACATCCAATGAGGTTAGTTGGTTATTATAGCACCATAAGGTATTCAAAGCAGTATTCTTACTGAGATCCAAAGAAGTTATTTGATTATTTTGGCACCAAAGATGCATCAATGCGGTAAAATATTCGATACCTGTAAGATTGCAGATGCTTTTATTATCACATTTAATTTCTGCAACAGCAGCAATTTCTGCATCGCTTAAATAACCGTTTCCATCAGTGTCAAACCCTTTGACAATGCTGAGAAAATTTGCATCTGGGAAGTTTGTATCGTTGATCGCGACGCCAGTCTCGCCTTCCGCAAGGGCCGTGATTGGAGCAAGGCAGAACACAATACATAGAGTGAGCAGAAAAGAAAATAATTTTTTCTTCATTTTGTTACCTCCGTTTCTCTGTTCATTGACAGCTTAAAATCGTATTTCATTTCCAACATTGCAAACAGTTTATACATAACTTTTGTGGCGATTGCCACGATATCAAGTGACCGAATAAAAGCAAGCACCTTTATCTGTTCTTCCTCCGGTACCAGATATATACGCATTGCCGCCGTTAAAAAGCGACTGAGCTTTCGCTCCAGTGGAAAATGAATGTCGCATTTTCGTGCCATGTAACTACGCATCAATCCTGCCGTACCGATCTCCATCTCATAAAAATCACTCTCATTATAATCCGGAAAATTCGTACCGAAAATCTGCTTTAATTCTGCTGTGGTATGCAGATAAATATATTCTGCTGTGGCAGGATCAGAATAAGCCTCAATATAGATTTCACGTAGATTTTCATTCAGCTCGGTCAGGGTAAGTTGTATCGCCGTTTCCACTGCATAGGCGTGAACTGGAGGCAGTGTATCGTCTGCAATGGCCTTTGCCACATCAAACTGCCCATTGAACATCGTCTCAACTAATTCCAGTAAAATTCTATCCTTGGTGGGAAACAAATTCAAATAGCTTCCTCTGGCAACTTCGGCTTCGTCAACAATCTGACTGACTGAAGTATTCTTATATCCCTGTTCCAAAAAAAGGCGGACACATACAGTCAGTATTTTTCTCTTTGTTTCACTGCTGTTTCTTCGCAAATATATCACCTCTCTATAATTGTATTAGTATACATACTAATAATATCATATAAAATATAAGAAGGCAAGCAATTACACATTGAGTAGAATCAAATCTATCTGTTTGATTGTTCAAGCAATATATCTCAACAAAATATATCTTCACTATTGTATAGCGATAAAATATAGTATATAATCATTTTAATCTGCTGTTGAAAAATTTGACTAGATTCATGCAAAAATTGCATCTGATTATGCAAAAACGGACAGATGAATTGTAATGAACAGGGAATCATGCAAAACTTGGGGTTAACGGAAAAAATCTTCGATTCGCGGAAAATGAATCGAAAAACTGTTATGCAGACGGTAGAATGAAAAAAATTACATTTGAAAGAGGTAACAAAATGAGCGAAGAAAAACTATTTGATGTGGATTGGGATCAGAGAAAATGGGAGACACCTGTGAGCGCACAGGATATGAAGCTATACAGCTATCCACCGAGAACGATACGGAATATGTCAGTTCCGGGATTTCTGACATGGCTGGTGCTGTTGCTGGCATCGATTGGCGGGATTCTGTATACTGCATGGATGACAGTGACTGGAGACTATGAGGATGGAAAGGTAAACACGATACTGGGAGTCGTAAGCTTTGTCGTGCTGATTTGCTGTCTGATCTACAAGACAAATTATAAGAGAAAGCTCATCACATATACAGATGTGTTACATGCGGTGCTGATTGATAATGCCAAACATGCGTATGTTGTACACTTGAACGAGGATGCTTTTCTGGGAGCAACCGGATTGGGTGCATATAGAGTTCAGACTGTCCAGGCGCAGGGGGTAAGTGTAACACATGTCGGACAGGCAATGGATAGCCGAGACATGGAGCAGAAAGCAATCAAGATGATTCAGCATAAGGATTTCCTGTTGAAGCGGATTCAGGAGAAGCCGGTTTTTCAGGAGATGATCGAGAACGGTACCTTTGAGCAGGTAGCTTTGCCGGTTGAGAAGATTCTGAAGTTCAAGAATCCGGGTGCCTGTTTCGTAGTTACGTATGCGTATAAATGGAATGGCAGTGAATATACAGATACGGTTCGTTTCTATCATTCTATGCAGGATTATAAGGAACTGCTTGCATATTTCAAGGAGCGGTATGAGACAGAAAAATAAAGGTATGAAAAAAATAAAACTATATGTTCTGATTACAGTCGTAAGTATCGTTTTACTCGCATGGTTACTGGTGGTGGTTATCGTATTTCAGAAAAACCATGCGGATATCTTTTTCTTCGACAATAACAAAGAGATTGAATATCAATATGGAAACTACAAGGCGGATGCGCTGGTTGTGGATGGCTATGTATATCTGTACAGAAGTGTTGTGGAGCTGGGAAATTATGATAAAGATACATTAGAGAAATGTGGAAATAATGTTATATATCGTCTTTCTCCGGATGGAACGTATGAGGAGTTTTACGAATTTGAAGATGAAGAAGCCATCTATTATGACGTGAATTCCAAGCTTTATTATTATGATGAGCATTTCTATATCATGATCGGCCAGCGGGTGTATCGTATAACAAAGGATGGAAGCAGCGCGCAGGTTATCTATGAGAATACCGGTGGCAATGGTATTTTCCGGATGTTTGGAATCCGGGAGCATTATCTGCTGCTGGCAAATCATAATGAAGTGCGTTATCTGGATATGCGTAAATGGGATTGGAACACGCCAATCGACTTTGATCAGATGCGTGTGTTGAAATATGTGTATGCGCTGGACGCAGATACTTTTTATAATTGGATGATCAGTGGTGTTACCAGGCATTCTCCGAAGCGGCTGCAGGATGCGAATGCAGCAATAAAAGAAGAGGAAGATATTGAATGCATGAATATCTATCAGGATGCCGTCTATTATGTGCAGGAAAATGACGAGAATCATGCATACACAATAAAATACAAATCTCTGACGTCAGATGAGGAAGGGGATTTATTCACGGTGAATCCGGATGGAAAATTGAGGATATTATCGTTGGTTGTCAGCGAGGATTTTATCATCTATGATCTTGGATCGTCGGAGTATGGTCAAAACTATGAATATGAAGAGACTGTGGATGTACGTGTAATATGGAACCGGCATACCGGGAAATGGAAATCCATTAGTTACAAATAAGAGGAGGACGAAGGTATGATTAAATTTATTCTTGTTATTATTTGGGGTATTTTCTGGGCGTTTATGTGTGGTAATGAGATGGAAATTAAGCGATATGACCCAACTGCCTGGTACATACTTGGATTTATATTTGGCTTTTTTGCATACATTATCACACTTTTTATCAAGAAGAAAGAGCCAGAATTTGATGAAGTAGAGATCCAGCGTATGGTAGCCGCCGATCAGATGCGGGCATTGAAAAGCAATATTGCTATAGGCCGTGTGTGGGTATGCCCACGGTGTCGTAGAACGAATGACCGCAGTGTGGAAATATGTGCATGTGGAGTGAGAAAACCGGTGTCGGCACCGGCTCCGGTGCAGGGAGCACCTGAACGTCCGGCTGTTGGAACATGGACTTGCCGGAATTGTGGCATGGAGAACTCAAATCATATATTTATCTGCAACTGTGGAATGAAGAAATCAGAGAATGAACAGACGTAGACAGGTTCGGTATGAGGAGTTATAGAGAATGAAAAAATGGTATATCATGCTTGCGTTTGCAATGCTTTTACTAAGTGGATGTGGAAAACAGGCGGAGTCAACCGAAGTGGCTACGGAGGAATCCAATACAGAGGAACCGGAACCTGCTACGACAGAAGCATTGGAAACAGTGGTACTGAAAGATGCAAAAATTGGAGATATTGTGCAGATGGGAACCTACGAACAGGACGGAGATGCAGAGACAGAGGATCCGATCTGCTGGGATGTGCTGGATAAAGATGGAAATGCAGTGTTGCTTATATCGCATGATGTGATCGCCTATCAGAGATTCTCGGATAACCTAAAATGTGTAATATGGGAGGATTCCGAGATACGGACATGGCTGAATCAGGAGTTCTATGCAGAAGCGTTTGACGAGGAAGAACAGGCAAGTATCCGGGAGACAACATTGGAGAATCCATCTACAGTGGGATTTGCTGCGCATGTAGACCCGTCCGGGGATGTACAGGTACGGGAGAGCAGACCGGATACAAAGAATAAGATATTCCTGCTGAGCTGGAAGGAAGCGGAGCAATATTATGGAAATCGCTTAACGGATGCATCTGTTCTTGGACGAAGACCATCGAGGGCAGTTTTGCAGAAGCGGAAAGCGATATTTACAGATCTTATAATCGAGGAGCTTCCAGCGATGTATCCATATTCCCGGCATCTGGCTGATGGTACGGAGCGGTTACCGTGGATGCTGCGGTCAACGGGTATGAAGGATTACAATA
>ERZ808270.553-NODE-553-length-21136-cov-3.917461_pt1 | contig 21136 bp, 17 predicted proteins | sample MGYA00521082_ERZ808270 | MGnify/ENA primary metagenome ERZ808270 (study PRJEB31516, sample SAMN03275594) | gut metagenome | biome: mammalia-associated habitat; material: feces | host: Papio cynocephalus | place: Kenya | collected 2012-07-27 ... | reverse complement strand
AAGGGAAGCATTGGATTTACCAGAAGTCCGGAGCAGCTGGTGATCGAACAGGAAGTGTCACAGGATTTATGGAACCGGGTAAACAGCAGCTTAAGTCCGATGGAAAAACAGGTACTGCAATTCTATCTGGATGGAAACAATTATATGCAGATTGCGGAACAGATGAAGAAAAGTCCAAAATCCATTGACAATGCATTACAGAGAATACGTCAAAAGATCAGGCAGATGAATCATCTGTAGGAAAGAGGGTGAGAGTATGAAGTTTTCAAAAATTGGAAAACATACAATTCGTTGTGTGATATCAGAACAGGAGATCCTGGATCTGGGATATACCATTGAGGAGATCATGAGCAATGGGGAACGGACGCAGGAATTTATGAACCAGATTTTTGATATGGCAGAACAGAAATTTGAAACTAAATTCGAACTTGGCATCAAAACAGTGCGTGCCGACTTCATGTCAGATCATACATTGTCACTCACATTTTCGGAACATCCGGGTTCCGATGAAATGATGGAACATCTAAAGGATATTGTCAATGGGCTGATGAATTCTATCCCGCAGCAGAAATGGGCACAGATTAATGAGGCAAGGCAGAATGGCAGTATCGAGAAACCGGTCAATACTTATGCTACAATTGTATTTTCGGATTTTGACACGCTGCTTCGCTATGCAAAAAATATTGCGACACAGGATCTGCCGCCGAGCCAGCTCTATAAATACGAGGATACCTATATGCTGATTCTTACGTTTTCAGAGATGGAAGAGCGCAGCTTAAAGAGGCTTTCCAATGTGACCGATGAATATGCACAGGATATTCTTGTGGGGGCAGAGCGGAAAGCATTTATACAGGAACATGGCACATGCATTCTGAAAAAGGATGCCCTGCAGCAACTGCGGCAATTATAAAAAGAATCGTGTTTTGTCATAAAATAGGGAATAGAAAAGGAGCATCCATATATGGATGCTCCTCTTTTATGTAATCTTATAATATTATCCTAATACTTTACGGATAGACTCTAATACACGGTCAGCCTGGAATGGCTTAACGATAAAGTCCTTTGCTCCGGACTGAATTGCCTCAATAACCATGGACTGCTGTCCCATTGCAGAACACATAACACATGTAGCGTTTGGATCAGCTGCTTTGATCTCCTTGAGTGCCTGAATACCGTCTTTGTTTGGCATCGTGATGTCAAGAGTAACCAGATCTGGTTTTAACTCGTTATATTTTGCAACGGCCTCCACACCGTCTGCTGCTTCGCCAGCAATCTCAAATCCGCCCTTTGTCAGAATGTCCTTGAGCATCATACGCATGAATGCTGCATCATCAACGATTAATATCTTTGCCATTTATATATCCTCCTGTTTTAAAATCTGTTTTACTATGCTGATAGGGTATAACTGTATCAGCTCACTATCGATCAGGTCTTCCACGGTCAGGCGGAAAGTTACCTTGACGATATCCGTTCCGTTACATAGCTCGTCCGGAATCTCGAAAGTCTTGCGATCCTTTGCATTGATAAGCGGAAATCCAATATCTGTCGGTCTGGATAACAATGATGCCATAGATGTGGCAATGGATCCACACATCTGGTTCATGGCTTCTGCGATTGCTGATAACGTGAGATCATCAAGCTGCAGATTGGATAAATTACGTCCGTCACCGCCCATCATAAGACTTGCAATGACCAGCGCATCCTGTACGTCCAGTACCATAAGATTTGTTCCGTCTAATCCACTTGTGTAAGGAACTTTGACCAGAATGTGATCGTCACTTTCCAGCGTGTTTTCCTTGTCCAGCACTTCTACAAGCGGAGTGGTAATGTTTGTTGAACGGTTGATGATCATACTCAGAGCGGTAGCGGCAGTACCTGTACAGATATTTGCGACCTCGCCGATGATATCAGCCTGTTCTTTTGTGATATTCTCCATAGAATTTCCTCCATAGTACCTGTTCCTACAATAGATTATAGCAAATTTTAGCACATAAAGAAAGAAAATCTTTGCCTTTTTTTCACTTTTCATTGGTATCATAACACAGATGTGGTAAAATTGGAATAACAAAAACATGGAATCACCGTGGAAAGGAGAAAAAATGGGAGATATCGAATATCAGGAAGCACTCAAACTCGGAAAAAAAGAATACAAGGCATGCGTTTCACAGGGGCGCTTTCCTTATCTGCCGGTTCTGGATGATATTTTATCCAGAGAAAATATCCAGACGGAACAGAACATGGGAATGATGCAGATACCATTGGAATTTGTAGTTGGTACCGCAACAAAAGGAAGAACCTATTCTTTTGCTGCTAATTTTATGCCAATCCTCGATGTAGATACAGAATTCGCATTTAAATGGACCGCATTGTCTGATGCGCAGGTAAATGAAGGAATCCGGGATCCGATTATTGCCTACGAATATATGAACCGCTACTATGTGGTGGAGGGAAATAAGAGAGTCAGCGTGTTAAAATATTTCAAGGCAGATTCCATTCTTGCCAGTGTAACACGTAAAATCCCGAAATATTCCGATGATGAGGATGTAAAACTATATTATGAATATATGAAGTTCAACCAGATTTCGGGAATGAACAATATCGAATTTTCCAAGCTCGGTATGGCAGATAAATTGCTTGAACTGATGGGATTAACGGTCAGATGGGATGCGGATACCAAAATTGAATTTAACAGCCTGGTCAATCATTTTACAAAAGCGTATGAATTCCGTGGAGGACGTAAGCTGCCAATCAAGGTGGGAGATGCACTGACCGCTTTTATCAATGTATATGGATATAAAACGGTTCTTGGCATGTCGGATGACGAGCTGAGCATGAATATAGTGAAGTGCTGGAATGAGTTTGTCATGCTGACCGAAAAGCAGAGTGTTGGTCTGGTGATGGATCCGCTGGCGTCTGAGGAGCGCAAGAGCAGAAGCATTTTCAGTTACTTCATGCCTTCCTCGGCAAAGAAATTTACCGTGGCATTCCTGTATCCAAAGTCACCGGAGACTTCCGACTGGATTTATGCACATGATTTAGGACGCAATTATCTGGAAGAAACCTTTCCGGATCAGATGAAGACGATCTGTGTCAACGATGTCACAGAGGAGCGCACGGAGCAGGTGCTCAATGATGTGATCCGTCAGGGGGCGGACATTATCTTTGAAGTGGCGCCACAGATGATGCAGGACAGTCTGAAAGTGGCTGTAGATCATCCGGATGTAAAGATTTTAAATTGCAGCCTGAATACTTCGCATAAGTATATCCGAACTTACTATGCGCGTATGTATGAGGCAAAGTTCCTTTCGGGAATGATTGCCGGGGCCCTGGCAGAAAATGACCGGATTGCGTATATTGCAGATTATCCAATCTATGGAATGATTGCAAATATCAATGCATTTGCGTTAGGAGCAAGTTTTACCAATCCGCGGGCAAAAATTTATCTTGTATGGTCTACCAGTGAAAATTACGACAGGGATCAGTTCTTAAAAGAAAATAATATTCACGTGGTATCGGATCAGGATATGATCACGCCGCGGGATCCAAGCAGACAGTTTGGTCTGTATGAATGCTCGGATGATGGCAGAAAGCTGAATCTTGTAATGCCTCTCTGGAACTGGGGTGTGTTCTATGAGAAAATGATTCAGAGCATTCTGGCGGGGTCTTACCAGTCGGAGGGAAATTCCGAGGGCAGAGCGCTCAACTACTGGTGGGGAATGTCGGCGGGCGTGATCGATCTGATCTGTTCAAAGAATGTACCGGTTGGGGTTAAACGTCTGGTAGATCACTTAAAGAGCGATATTAAAAAGGGAGATATTGTACCATTTTACGGAGAGATCCGTGCGCAGGATGGAACTTTGAAGAATAAGAAGGAAAAAGCCATGAAACCGGAAGCAATCATGGAGATGGACTGGCTGACAGATAATGTAATCGGGAGTATACCATCGATGGACGAATTACGTGCAGAGGCACGTTCGGTTGTCCAATTAAAAGGCGTAGAGGAAAAAAATAAATAATGAAGATACTAGTAATAGCAGATGAGGAGTCTCAGAAAATCTGGGATTTCTTTCGAAAAGAAGACTATGCGGATATTGATCTGGTGATTTCCTGCGGTGATCTGAAAGCGGATTATCTGTCATTTATCGCAACCATGATGGCTGTGCCGGTATTGTATGTACATGGAAACCATGATGACAAATACGACAGACGGCCGCCGGAAGGCTGCATCTGTATTGAGGACCGGGTGTATACCTTTCAGGGTGTACGGATTTTGGGACTGGGTGGTTCGATCCGTTATAAACCGGGGATCAATCAATACACAGAGGCGCAGATGCGGCGTAGGGTAGGCAAGCTGTTCTGGAAAATTACAAAAAAGCGTGGATTTGATATTCTTGTGACACATGCGCCGGCGCGCGGCATGCACGACGGAGAGGATCTATGTCATAAAGGATTTGAAGTTTTTAACCGCCTGGTTGAAAAATATCATCCAAAATATTTTGTACATGGACATGTACATATGAATTATGGGAGAAATATTCCACGGGAGGATCAGCTGGGAGATACAAAAGTGATCAACGCATATGAGCGGTATGTCATAGAAATTTAGCCGTGTTTCAGGGGAGTTACCACCCACAGGATGCATGTGGGTGGTGAATCCTTGTAAAATGATAAAATAATTAAAAATTTCTTGACAATTAAGAAAATACCATGTATTATGTAAGAGTTGACGCGGTCAACGAGATGCTGATGTGGCTCAGAGGTAGAGCACTTCCTTGGTAAGGAAGGGGTCACGGGTTCAATTCCCGTCATCAGCTCGCTACAGAAACGGCGGAATCCTTTGGGTTCGGCCGTTTTGTGATATTTAAAGACAGTTCTAAAGGAGGTTTTGTAGATGGAATCAATGAAAGATTATGAAAAGGAACTGGAGCGTTCTTTTCGTACAATCAACGAAGGAGATATTGTCAGCGGAACAGTCGTTGCAGTGTCGGATGAAGAGGTGACACTTGACCTGAATTATTATGCACCGGGAATTATTAAGATTGAAAATCTGAGCAATGATCCGGATTTTCATGCAAAGGAAGCATTACAGCCTGGAGATGTGATTGAAGCAACGGTTGTACGCACAGATGACGGACACGGAAACATTGAACTGTCCAAAAAGGAAGCAAACGAAGTGCTTGCCTGGGACAAACTTAAAGAACTGATGGAGCAGCAGACCGTAGTAACGGTCCGCATCAAAGAGAGTGTACCAAGTGGTGTGGTTACATTCTTAGAAGGTATCCGTGCATTTATTCCTGCGTCTCAGCTGTCTGCAGACTATGTGGAAGACACCGATGCATGGATCGGAAAAGATGTGCGTGTTGTTGTGATTACCGTAGATCCTGAGAAAAACAAACTGGTATTGTCTGGAAAAGTTGTGGCAAGACAGGAACGCGAGGAAGAGAGAAACCATCGGATTGCTATGCTTGTGCCTGGATCTGTGGTAGAAGGAACCGTAGAGTCCATTATGCCATATGGTGCATTTATCAATATCGGAAATGGAATCAGTGGTCTGGTTCATATTTCACAGATCAGCCAGAAGCGGATCTCTTCCGTACATGAAGTCTTAAAAGAAGGACAGAAGGTAAAGGCGAAGATTTTAAATACCAACGATGGAAAAGTCAGCCTGAGCATGAAGGCACTCGAAGATATTATGGAAAAGCCAGAGGAGGAAGAAGAGGCAGAGGCAATGGAGTATAGCTCAAATGAAACTGCCGGAACGAGTCTTGGAGATCTTCTTTCTAAATTCAAATTATAATCAGATTTCCTTTAAACAGTAAAAAACCCGTGAGGATGAACAACCGACCGTTCATCTTCGCGGGTTCTTTTTATGAATTTAAGCGTTGGAATTCTGATAATAGCCAAGCACTTTTTTGACGTAATTTTGTGTTTCCTTAAACGGTGGAATACCACCATATTTGTCGACATTTCCACCGCCTGCGTTGTATGCGGCAAGTGCAAGGGAAACATCTCCATTGTATTTCTTTAAATTCTGTGCCATCAGTTTGGCTCCACCCATGATGTTTTGCTGTGCATCGTATGCATTCGTAACACCGAGTCCTTTGGCAGTGGACGGCATCAGCTGCATAACACCCATGGCGCCGGCAGAACTGGTTGCAGATGGATTAAAATTGGATTCCTGCTTGGCAATGGCCTTAAGCAGGTTGATATCCACACCGTATTTTTCCGAAGCTTCTTTGAAATATTCTTCGAGGTTCTCCGGAGAAGAGACGCTGCCGGAGGATGTGGTGCTTGTTGCGGTAGTACTAGCAGAAGAACTAGAACTTGTGGAAATATCCGTGACCGGAGACGTATCAACCAGTGCATCTGTCTGCGGGGTAAATCCAAGGATCTGCTGTACCGTATCGAGGGAAACAGCACCACTGTTGCTGGCGGCAAGCAGTGCATCCACTGCCATGGCCTGTACCGTGCGCTCGGCAGAAGCCAGACATTCCTTAAATGTGGTGACGGCTTCCTGTGTATTTTCCGGTGTCTGTATATTGGAAGAAGCTGCTTCCTGCAGCTTTGCAGTCTGTGTCTGATCAATATAAGGTAAAACTGTTACACCCATGATTTTCCTCATCTTTCGTTCGTCTAATCTAACATTCAATCATGCATATCATACCATAATCCGCAGAAAAATGAAAGGAAAAGGCGAAAATTGCTTGAATTTGTAAAAGAGTTGTTGTAGCATAACATCAGACGAAAAAGTGTAGATAAAGGAGCTCAATTATGGAGAAAAAGCCGTTTGTAACAAAGAGTCAGGTGGAAGAGATCGTCAAAACATATCCGACACCATTTCATTTATATGACGAAAAAGGCATTCGTGAGAATGCAAAAAAAGTAAAGGAAGCTTTTGCATGGAATCCGGGATTCCGCGAGTATTTCGCTGTAAAAGCAACCCCAAACCCATATATCTTAAAAATTTTACAGGAATATGATATGGGATGTGACTGTTCCTCTTACACAGAACTGATGCTTGCAAAGTCCTGTGGATTTGACGGAAAGCATATTATGTTTTCTTCGAACGATACACCGGCAGAGGAATTTGCCTATGCAGATCAGCTGGGAGCAATCATCAATCTGGATGATTTTACCCATATTGATTTCTTAGAAGAGACCATCGGTCATATTCCGGAGACGATCAGCTGCCGATACAATCCGGGCGGAGTATTTGAACTGAGCAACGGAATCATGGACAACCCTGGAGATTCCAAATACGGCATGACAAAGGACCAGCTCATTGAAGCATTTAAGATTTTAAAGAGCAAGGGAGCAAAGCATTTTGGTGTCCATGCATTTCTCGCAAGCAATACCGTCACAAACGAATATTATCCAAAACTTGCAGGAGAACTGTTTGAGCTGATCGTAGAGCTGAAGGAAAAGACCGGATGCGATATCAAGTTCGTAAACCTTTCCGGTGGTGTGGGTATTCCTTATACACCGGATAAAGAGCCAAATGATATCACAGTCATTGGAGAGGGAGTACACAAAAAGTTTGACGAGATTTTAGTTCCGGCAGGACTTGGAGATGTATCCATTTACACCGAGATGGGACGTTTTATGCTTGGACCTTATGGATGTCTTGTAACCAAGGCCATCCACGAGAAACATATCTACAAAGAATACATCGGTGTGGATGCATGTGCAGCAAACCTGATGCGCCCGGCTATTTACGGAGCATATCACCATATTACAGTTCTCGGAAAAGAAAATGCACCATGTGACCATGTTTATGATGTGACTGGAAGTCTTTGCGAGAACTGCGATAAGTTTGCCGTTGACCGCAAGCTGCCAAAGATTGATATGGGAGATTATCTCGTGATCCACGATACCGGTGCTCATGGATTTTCCATGGGATACAATTACAATGGACGTCTTCGTTCTGCAGAATTACTGCTCAAAGAAGATGGCAGCGTGAAGCTGATCCGCCGTGCAGAGACGCCGGAAGATTACTTTGCAACGTTTGACTGTTTCGATGATATCAAGATCACAAAATAAGAGATTTATCATTTACAGCTAAACGAATGGAGGACGTATCCTGGACAAAAACAGGATGCGTCCTCTTTTCAATTAAAAAATATGTACTGCAAAAAAAGAAAGACCTCAGATTTCCGATTTGGAAACCTGAGGTCTTTTTCTATGCCGGCAGTGGGACTTGAACCCACACGATGTTGCCATCAACAGATTTTGAGTCTGCCTCGTCTGCCAATTCCGACATGCCGGCGCGAACAAATATTATATTAACATATGAAAAAAGAATTTGCAAGACTTTTTATAATTTCAGAAAATAGGACTTTCGGTTCATTGACACATGTTATCATATATGATAATTATTGAGATAGAAGTTACATGTGGAGGAAGATGCAAAAAAGTATGATGATGAAGCTTGGAAATTACAAGGATAATGATGTAGAGCTGTGCCGTACCACCAATTCCAGAGTGAGTACACATACGGCAGAGGCACTGCTTGAACAGCACATCCCGTTTACGAAGAACAGTAAAAAGATCCCTTTTTTCAAGAGGGAAACCTATCAGGGGGCAGATACCATCTGGGTGATCACCATCAACCCACGCAGATATGGACAGGCGCGCCGCGTGATCGACAGTATGGATCGCACATATCGGGAGCGTCTGGTGTTATCCAATTACTAAGATGAAATTATGATAAAAATGTGAAATGCGTTTTAAAAGAACAATGAGTGTGGTAAAATCCTATTCAGATAAAATCGTATGAGAAACGATAAAATGGAAGGAGCCACACTCATTTTTATGTTAGAGAACATGGAGCAGATCGTCCGTCAGGAACAGACGGAAAGTGGAGAAAACAAAGAAGAAAGACAAACGAAAGGATGGCAGCAGAAGGGAATCTGGCTGCTTTTGTATGCTGTGGTTCCGGTTCTGGCTTTTTATCTGATGGAATGTTATGAGCATGATCCGTTTGCAGAAGTGCGTGTGGGGGCACAGCTGTTTAATATCCTTTTATTTGAACTGATCGGATGGACGTTGTATTTTTTGATCGGAAGAATGTGTTTTGCATCCAGAGTACTGCTGGGACTTGCTGTGGCGTTTGGAATTACCAATCATTATGTCATGAAATTCCGTTCCACACCGTTTGTTCCGTGGGATCTGTTTTCGGCTGGAACAGCAGCCAGTGTGGCTGGAAACTATGATTTTACACCGGATCGGCGTATGGTGATCGTTACACTTGTCTTTATTGCGTTATTTGTGCTGGTCCGATTTTTAAAAAAAGGTCCGCGTTTTTCCTGGAAAATAAGGCTTGGAAGTATGGTGCTGGTGGTACTGGCATTGTGTACGTTTGTCAATGCCCTGCAGCAGGAATCGTTTCAGACAAAACATTACCTGTATCCATTTCTGTTCACACCGGCATATATGACAAAAGTAAACGGTATGGCGGTGACCTTTGCCATGGATCTGGCCTATGTGGCGGTGGAGCGTCCGGCGGGATACAATGCGGGTGAAGCAAAAGAGACACTTGCAAAATACGAAAGCAAAACATCAGAAGCCGATACGAAGGATCTGCCAAATATCATTGTCATCATGGACGAGGCATTTTCGGATTTAAAAGTGTTGGGACCATTAGAGACCAATGAAGATTATATGCCGTTTATGCATCGGATGCAGCAGGGGGAGAAAAATACGATCACCGGATATGTCCAGACGTCTGTGTGTGGGGGAAACACGGCAGATTCGGAATTTGAATTTCTGACAGGAAATACGATGGCATTTCTTCCAAACGGAAGTATTCCCTATCAGCAGTACATCAAGAGCAAGACACCGTCTTTAGCAAGTTATCTGAAATCATTAGGATATGCGACCTATGCACAGCACCCGTATCAGGCCAGTGGATGGAACCGGGATAAAGTATATCCTCTGCTTGGATTTGACGATCTGAATTTTATGGAAGATTACAGCGATGTCTCATATGTGCGCGATTACATCAGCGATGCGTCGGATATGGAGCATATCATAGAAACGTATGAGAAAAACAAAGCCTCCGGCAAACCGGCATTTATTTTCAATGTGACGATGCAAAATCATGGCGGATATACCGATACCTATATGAACCTGACCAATGATATCCTGTCGCAGTATGCCAGTGAACCGTTAAACCAATACCTGACACTGATCCACAAGACGGATCAGGCACTCGAAAATCTGACGGATTATTTTTCCAAAGTGGATGACAAGACGATCATCGTATTTTTCGGGGACCATCAGCCGAATGATACGGTGGCTTCTGTCGTAGAAAACGGGGCGCAGGTAGAGACACAAAAACGCTATCTCGTACCGTATCTGGTGTGGAGCAACTATGAGATTGAGGGAGCAAAAGACAAGAATACGAGTCTGAATTATCTTGCGGCGCAGGTACTTACTGCGGCAGGAGTGCCGACAAATGCATACCAGAATTATCTCTTAAGTCTGAGTAAAACCTATCCGGTAATCTCAGCAGCGGGACAGACGGAGGGGATCGGAGCCGACAAAAAACAGCTTCAGACCTACAAGAAGCTTCAGTATTATCAGCTGTTTGAAAAAAACAAAGAAAAGGATGAGTAAGAACATGAAAAAATTGATTTCCCGGATGGTGTCACACCGGTCTTTTCCTTATGTGATGGCTTTTCTTCTGCCATTTGTGATCTGCGTGATCATCTGTATTGGAAACGGGGTATATCCTTTTGGTGACAATTGTATTCTGCATATCGATATGTATCATCAGTATTGTCCGTTTTTTACAGAGTTTCTCCATAAATTAAGAACCGGGGGCAGCCTGCAGTATTCCTGGAATCTGGGACTTGGATCGGATTTTGTTTCTTTGTATGCCTATTATCTGGCAAGCCCGCTTAATTTCCTGATAGTGCTCTGCCCGAAACATTACGTAATCGAGTTTATGACGATACTGGTGTTGGTAAAGATTGCTCTGTGCGGACTGACTTTTTTCCTGTTTTTGAAATATCATTTTCATCTGATCGGAAAAGACGGAAAACTCCATAAAAATCAAGTGATCCCGGCACTGGTATTTTCTACGGCATACGCACTGTCCGGATTTGTTGCAGCTTACAGCTGGGATATTATGTGGATGGATTGTATCCTGCTTTTCCCGCTGATCATGGCAGGACTGGAAAAACTGGTACGGGAGCAGAAACCGGGACTGTATTTTGTGACCCTTGCATTGTCGGTGTTTGCAAATTATTACATTTCCATCATGATCTGCATCTTTCTGGTGTTTTATTTTGTTCTCCTCTTTTTTACGCAGAAAGGTGGAAAACTGAAGGCATTTTTGCGGTTTGCGTGGTATTCTCTGCTGGCGGGGTCTGTTTCGATGGTACTGCTATTGCCGGAGATCGCCGTGCTTTCTGCATCCGGATCTGCCGAAGACAGTTTCCCGAAAACACTGGAGTGGTATTTTTCGATTATTGCAGAGCTGGGGCGTGCGGCAACCGTCACCACAAGTTATACGGGAAATGATCACTGGCCGAATCTGTATGCGGGGGCATTTACACTGGTACTGGTGTGGCTGTATGTACTGAACCGTAGAATTTCCTGGAAAGAAAAAGTTCCGCGTATGTTGATGCTTGCCTTTTTCCTTGTAAGTTTTGCGGATAATCAGCTGGATTACATCTGGCATGGCATGCATTTTCCACAGGCATTGCCGGGCAGACAGTCATTCCTTTACATTTTTATGCTTCTCGTCATGGGATTTGCAACGATCCGCAAATGGAAAGGAACCCGGCGCTGGCATATCATCATAGCAACGCTTGCCGCACTGACACTGATGGTTCTCTCCGGATATTACGGGGACGAACTGGTGACGGAGTACATGGCAGTTGTGATTACTATGCTGTTTATCCTTGTTTATGGAATCCTGTTTCTTTTACTGAAGCTTGCACCGAAGAAAATGCGGATAGCCTTGCGGGAGGTCACCTTTTGTGTTGCCATCGCGGAACTGGCAATCAATATGGCGGTAACCGGGCTTGGTGTTACCAGTCGTGTGGCCTATACAGATAAACAGGGATACTACGAAGACCTGTTGCAGCAGGCAAAAGAGGATAACGGAACGGACGGATTTTACCGCGTGGAAGACAGCGGGCGAAAAACAAAAAACGATGACAGCCTGTACGGATATCGTTCTGCGACGGTCTTTTCTTCCCTGATGAATCTGGATGTCAGCCATCTTTTCCAGAGCCTGTATATGGAGGGAGGAAAGAATTTCTACTGTTACAATGGTGCTTCTCCACTTCCGTCAGCTATGTTTTCTGTAAAATACATGCTTTCTTCCAATCCAAAGGATGAAAGTCCTTTGCGGACGCTTGTGGGCAGCAGTAACGGAAATTACCTCTATCGGAACAATTATTGCCTGCCGCTTGGCTATATGATGAGCGAAAAGGCAATCCGTGGCTGGGAATCTTCCATGCTTGACCGGATCGGTTCTCTGAATTCCCTGGCAAAGCAACTGGGCGCAAAAGGAGACATGCTTTATCCGGCAACCTGTACACAGTCGCAGGTAGCCGGGGATACGACAATTGATATTTCCGAGGATGGATATTATTATGCAGATTATGTAACCTGTAATGCAGATTCTCTGACGGTATCAAGAGATGACGGATGGACGCAGCAGTATGGGAAGACCACACACCGCTATCTGCTGGATCTGGGAGAGTGCAAAGCCGGAACGAAGGTAAATATTACCAATCTCAATGCAGAAACGATTGAATACCATGTGTACCGCCTGAATTTCAAGGCTATGTGCACTGCGTATGAGACGCTCAGCGAACAGACCATGTCACTCGACAAAATGACGGATCGCAGGATCGTTGGAAGTATCGATGTCAGGCAGGCGGGAAGACTGATTCTGTCGGTACCGGCGGATGAGGGATGGACGTTGTATGTAGATGGGAAAAAGACGAAAATAAAGCCTTTCGCAGATGCACTCATTGGTGTACACTTAAAAGAAGGAACGCATAAGATTGAGCTGCGTTACACCACACCGGGCGTACAGATCGGAGCTGCCATCAGCATAGCTGCACTTTTGTTATTCCTGTTTAGTATGTGGATAAGATATAAGACAAGGGGGAAACATGGGGAAAAAATGCATCAGCATCGTCGTACCGATGTACAATGAGGAGGAATCTCTGCAGATTTTGTACCGGGAATTAAACCGCGTGACACGGGAAATGGGCGATTATGATTTTGAATATTTATTTGTCAACGACGGATCGAAGGATGCAACATTGCAAAAGATCCGGGAACTCGCAGCAGAAGATGAGCGCGTGCACTATCTTTCTTTTTCCCGCAATTTTGGAAAAGAAGCGGCGCTGCTGGCAGGATTGTCCTATGCAAAGGGGGATTATGTGACTACGATGGATGCGGATCTGCAGGATCCGCCATCGCTCTTGCCACAGATGGCCGCGATGTTAGAAGCCGGAGACTGTGACAATGTGGCAACCCGCCGGATTAACCGGCAGGGAGAACCAAAGATCCGTTCGTTTTTTGCACGGATGTTTTATAAAGTTATGCGGAAACTTTCCCACATTGAGATTGCAGATGGGGCAAGGGATTACCGCCTGATGAACCGTGCCATGGTAGATTCCATTCTTTCTGTCAGTGAATATAACCGGTTTTCCAAAGGAATCTTTGCCTGGGTCGGATATGATACCAAGTGGCTGGAATTTGAAAATGTAGAACGGTCTGCGGGAGAAACCAAGTGGAGTTTCTGGAAGCTCGTGCGCTATTCTTTTGATGGAATTATCAATTTTTCGGATGTTCCGTTGAAAATTTCATCGTATCTGGGGTTGGTACTTACCGTGGTTTCTTTTGTCGCAATCGTCGCGGAAATTGTGCGGGCACTGGTATTCGGGGATCCGGTTGCCGGCTGGCCATCGCTGGTATGTATCGTGACATGTATCGGCGGAATTCAGTTGTTTTGTATGGGAATCATGGGACAGTATATTGCAAAAACCTATATGGAGGTGAAAAAAAGACCGCATTATATTATAAAGGAGAGTAATTGTACCCGGGAGAAAAAGAACGACACACAGAATTGACGCAGATATGCTTTTTCTATATAATAATACAAAGACTGCGGTACATCCCTGATGTATCGCAATACAGGGCAAACATTCAAAAGCATAACAGGTGAGGAAAAATAATGCGAAAGATAAAACGCGTTTTGAGTGCTCTGCTTTGCGGAGCAATTCTTATAACAGGAACACTTACAGGAGTCTGTGTGCGTGTCGATGCAGCAGCCAGCAGCTATGCCGTACAGCTGCGTGCGGCAGGATTTCCGGAAAGCTATATCAGTGCACTTTCCGCGCTTCATACCGCATACCCGCAGTGGCAGTTTCAGGCAGTGAATACCGGACTGGATTGGAATACCGTGATTACCAGGGAGAGTGCCAATGGGATTAATCTTGTTCCAAAAACCGGAAACGATGCGACAAAATCCACGGCGGCAGGGGCATATGACTGGACAACCAATGTGTGGACGATTTATGACGGATCTTCCTGGGTTGGAGCCAATTCCAAATATATTGCCTATTATATGGATCCGCGGAATTTTCTCAGCGAAACCGATATTTTCCAGTTTGAAAGTTTAAGTTTCAGCCAGGTGCAGACCAAACAGGGAGTTTCTTCTATTCTGAAGGGAACCTTTATGGAAAACAGTGTTCAGGATAGTGATGGTTCCACACTTGATTATGCACAGGCTTTTATGGACATCGGAGAAGAGACCGGTGTCAGCCCGTATCATCTTGCGTCGAGAGTGCGCCAGGAGCAGGGGCTTAGAGGAACCAGTTCCCTGATTTCCGGTACTTACAGCGGTTACGAAGGTTACTACAACTATTTTAACGTGGGAGCTGCCGGCATTACTTCTACGCTGGTCATCAAAAACGGACTGGCTTATGCAAAGAAGGCGGGATGGAATACCCGCTATGCGGCACTCGAAGGAGGCGCAAAAATCCTGGCAAAAAACTATATTGGTGTGGGACAGGATACATTGTATTTTCAGAAATTCAATGTGGTAAACCAGAAAAATCTGTACGGTCATCAATATATGGCGAATCTTGCGGCTGCCTACAACGAAGGCAGAAAGCTTGGTCAGGGATATGCGGACAAACAGCAGGCATTTGTATTCCGGATTCCGGTTTATTCCAATATGCCAGCTTCGGCAGTGACGTTTACGGCCAAAGGAAATCCGAACAATTATCTGAAAACGCTCAGTGTAAGCGGACAGACACTGACGCCTGCATTTCGCGGGGACAAGACATCATATTCACTTGTGGTGGACGGCAAGATTTCTTCTGTTACAATCAGTGCATCACCGGTAGCAGCAAAATCGTCTGTGTCGGGAACCGGAACGAAAAAACTCCAGACGGGAACCAATACCTGCAAGATCACCTGCAAATCGGAGAGCGGGACATCCAAAACCTATACGATTACGATTGTAAAAAAAGCAGGTACATCATCCATTACAACACCGGCAACCCCGACGACAACGGAAAAAAGTTCCGTGACTTCGAATACCTATCAGATCAGAAATAAAATGGTCACAGGTATTCAGCCGCAGACCTCTGCATCCACATTTTTAAAGAAACTTAAAGTGACTGCGGGAACGGTAAAACTGGTCAGTGCTGCCGGAAAAAGCGTGACGGGAAACGTTGCAACCGGCAATGTCCTGCAACTGTATGACAACAAAAACAAAAAAGTTTCTTCCTACACCCTTGTGATTTATGGAGATGTAAACGGAGACGGGAAGATAGATAAAACAGATGTAAACCGGCTGAACCGGCATCTTAACGGATCGGAAAAACTGACCGGATATTATCTGGAAGCTGCAGACACAAACCGTAAAAAAGACGGGGTAAACGTATTGGATCTGGTATATCTGAGCAGGCATCTTCGCGGACAGATTACGATTCAGCAGTAAAAGAAAGGCAAAAAAATGAGACAAATACGGAAAACAAAAGGAAAACGGATACTGGGAGCAGTATTAGCACTGGTGTTTCTGATCGGTTGTGTGATGACACCGGATCTGCAGGCACAGGCAGAGAATATGATTATCGCCTTAAGTGCTAAATCGGTAAAGATTGGAGATACCCTGACAGTTACCGTGACACTGCCGGCAGGGGTGACGGGTACCGTGAACCTGACGTATTCCAAAGACGTTTTCACTTATCAGTCCGCATCGGCGGAAACCAGCGTAAATGCAGGTACGGTTTCCATGACACTGGGAAGCTACGGTTCTGGAAGTAAGCGTGCAAGCGGAACGATCAGATTTAAAGCAGATGCAGCCGGCACTGCAAGTTTTGCAGCATCCGCACCATCTGCGGGAAACCAGGAAGGGGACCGCGTGGATGTAGGAGGGGCAAGTGTATCGGTCTCTGTAGACAATTCGGCTGTGGCATCCGATGAAAAATCCGCAGACAATACACTGGCATCGCTGACCATTTCCGAGGGAACACTTTCTCCGGAGTTTCAGCCAAAAGTTACCGAGTATAAGGCGAAGGTGGGAGATCAGGTAAGTTCTCTGGCAGTCAGCGCACAGCCAAACGATGCCAAAGCATCCGTGATCTCTGTCAGTGGTGCAGACAAACTGCAGACAGGCACAAATAACGTAAAGATTGTTGTGCAGGCGGAAAATGGCGTGAAAAAAACTTACACGATCCATGTAACCAGGGGAACAGCGCAGCAGGAATCACAGGCGACACAGGAGACACAAAAAGAAGAGACAAAGACATCTTCGGACGGACAGCGGTATTTCACCATCGATGGAACGAAACTTTATCTGACGGACAGCATACCGGACCGTTATGTCCTGGATGGATTTGTCAAAGATACCGTGACTCTGTGGGATAATCCATACCCATGTATGCGCAAAGACGGCGTAGATACACCGTTGAGGATTTTGTATCTTGTGGATGAAAATGGAGAAAACGGTGCACTGTATATGCTGGATCTGGATGATCCGGAAGAAATTTATCCGTTTGTATGTATGAATTATAATCAGTATAAACATACCATGGGGGGAGAAAATGCTTCGACAGAAGCATCGACGCAGCAGGGCGCAGACGGCTTATTCCAGAGTACGGAAAGTCAGATGAGACTGATCCTCTGTGCATTTGTTGTAGTTGTACTGATTCTTCTGATCATTATCGTAGTGTTGATTGTCAGAAGAAAAAAAGGTGACGCCGATGATGATGATGATGATCTTTATGAGGATTATGATGAGGAATATGATGATGACGATGATGATCTTTATGAAGATCCGGAAGAACCTGAAGAAGATGATAATGAAAAGGGAATTTCTAAGCGTTATAAGAAAGACACTTTCCGCAAAAAAGGCGGATTTATGCATAAACTGTTAGAGGGCATTGAGGACGATTTAGATGACGATCTGGATGATGACGATGACCTGGATGATGCCGGGGACGAGGATGAGGAAGAACCGGAAGAGAAGACAGACAGATATGAGGATCCGGACGAGGATATCAGACTGCAGAAAGAATTAGCAGAAGAAGTCCGGAACTCTATGCTTGGAAGAAAAAAGAAAAAACCGAAAAAAGATACCGATGACGATATCGAATTTATTGATTTATAAAATAGTAACAGGAGGTATAAACATTGATTCCATATACAGATAAGGCGAAAAAAGCTTTGAGTTTTGCGAACCGCCTTTCCCGGTCGTCCGGCTGCAACTATGTTGGAACCGAACATATTCTGGCGGGACTGCTCAAGGAAGGTACCGGTGTGGCAGCAGAAGTTCTGACAGCCAATAACGTGGAACTGGAGGCATTGCTCAAACTGATCGATGAACTGGTTGCCGCAGGGGAAGAGGTGACGGTAGCAGACCGGGACGGATATTCCCCACGCACACAGATGGTGCTTGACCGTGCGGAAGAGATGGCGGAACGTTTTGAAAGCGATGAGATCGGGACAGAACATCTGCTCCTTGCCATGATAAAAGAAGGGGATTGCGCAGCTTCGCGGTTGTTAAATACCATGGGGGCCAATCCACAGAAACTTTTTGTGGATGTGCTTGCAGCGATGGGAGAAGACCCGGCACAGTACCGGGAAGAAATCCAGCGTGGAAAAAGCGAAGGGGCAACCCTTACCCCTACACTGGATCAGTATTCACGTGATCTGACAGCCATGGCACGGGCAGGATTGTTAGATCCTGTGATTGGCAGGGAAAAAGAAACCGAACGGGTGATTCAGATTCTGTGTCGCAGAGGCAAAAATAACCCATGCCTGATTGGGGAACCGGGAGTCGGCAAGACCGCAATCGTTGAGGGAATTGCACAGAGCCTGGTAACCGGAAACGTGCCGGATATTGTGGCAGATAAACGCCTGGTATCCTTAGATATGTCCGGTCTGGTTGCCAAATCAAAATACCGTGGCGAATTTGAAGACCGTATCAAAAAAGTCATCGGGGAAGTGGAAGCGGCAGGAAATGTACTGTTGTTTATTGATGAACTGCATACCATTATTGGTGCAGGCGGGGCAGAAGGTGCGCTTGATGCCTCTAATATTTTAAAACCGGCACTTGCACGCGGGGACGTACAGGTGATTGGAGCAACCACAATCGAAGAGTACCGCAAGTATATTGAAAAGGATGCAGCGTTAGAGCGGCGTTTTCAGCCGGTACAGGTGGAAGAGCCGACCGAGGAGGAATCCATCGAGATTTTAAAAGGATTGCGGAAACTCTACGAAAAACATCATCACGTACAGATCACAGACGAGGGCGTGGAAGCATCCGTGCGTTTATCGGCACGTTATGTCAATGACCGTTTTCTGCCGGATAAGGCGATTGATCTGATGGATGAGGCAGCTGCAAAAGCACGGCTTGGAATGATGCATGGATCGGATGAGATGATGCAGTTAAACCGTGAGATTCATCAGACGGAACTGGATATGGAACATGCGCTGCAGGAGGGAGATATCGAGAAAGCCCGCACATTGAAAGAGACACGGGAGAGCCTGCAGGCATCCAGGGAAAAACTCGAAAAAAAGAACCGCCGCGTATCCAAAAACAAAGTTCCGGTGGTGGGCGAAAATGAGATTGCCGATGTGGTGGCTGGATGGACAAAGATTCCGGTCAGCCGTCTGACAGAAAGCGAGGCATCCCGTCTGCAGAAACTGGAAGAAACACTGCACAAGCGCGTGATTGGACAGGAAGAAGCGGTATCTGCAGTTTCCAAGGCTGTCCGCCGTGGTCGCGTGGGACTCAAAGACCCGAAGCGTCCGATCGGTTCGTTCCTGTTTTTGGGACCAACCGGTGTCGGAAAGACGGAAGTTTCCAAAGCACTGGCAGAGGCTGTGTTTGGCAACGAGGAATCCATGATCCGGGTAGATATGTCGGAGTATATGGAAAAGCACAGTGTATCTAAAATGATTGGCTCCCCGCCAGGATATGTGGGCCATGAAGATGGGGGACAGCTTTCCGAAAAAGTCCGCAGAAATCCATTTTCTGTGATTTTGTTCGATGAAATTGAAAAAGCGCATCCGGATGTGTTTAACATTTTACTTCAGGTGTTGGATGACGGGCATATTACAGATTCTCAGGGACGCAAAGTGGATTTCAAGAATACTATTATCATCATGACCAGTAATGCGGGCGCGCAGTCGATCATCGAGCCGAAGAAGCTTGGCTTTGGTGCAAAAGAAGATGAAAAGCAGGATCACGAGCGGATGAAAGCCAGCGTGATGGAAGAAGTCAAGCGTATTTTTAAACCGGAGTTTTTAAACCGTATTGATGAGACAATTGTATTCCGTGCGCTGAACAAAGACGATATGAAAAAAATCATCGGCATTATGGTGCGTGATTTACAGAAACGCTGTAAGGAACAGTTACAGATCGATCTGGTGGTACGGGAAGCTGCAAAGGAATATATTGTTGAAAAAGCTTATGACCGCAAATACGGTGCCAGACCTCTGCGCAGAAAACTGCAGGATGAGGTGGAAGACCGTTTAGCAGACGCACTGATCCGTGGAGAAATCCATGCCGGAGACCGTGTGATCGTGACGACGAAGAACAAGGAAATCATTGTATCAAAAGATAAAAAGTGATATAATTTAAGAACCAAATAATCAACCACACAGGAGGAAAAATCATGGCTGCAATCAGTGAATTAATTCGTACGGAAGGAAACGGAACCCTTAGTTTCGGCGATTACACTCTGGGAGCGAAAGCAAAGCTTGATAACTACGAATTTCATGGAGATAAATACAAAGTAAAAACGTTCAAGGAGATTACAAAGCTGGAGCGTAACGGACTGTTTGTATATGAATCTGTACCGGGTACAGCTGTCACCAATTTTACAGAGGATGAGAATACCGTCAGCTTTACGGTAGAGGGACCGGAAGATGCACAGATCACATTGGAGCTGGCAGAAGAGACAGAGTACGAGATTGATATCGATGGCAAGTCTGCAGGAACAATGAAGACCAATCTTGGAGGCAAATTAAGCCTGAGTGTAGAATTAGAAGGAGCAGATGCGGTAGCAATCCGCGTAGAAAAGAGATAATATATGGCAAAAGCAAAAACCAGTGCGTTTTTTTGCCAGAATTGCGGATATGAATCATCCAAATGGATGGGCCAGTGTCCGGCATGCAGAGAGTGGAACACGTTCGTAGAGGAACTGGTGGACCGGAAAGCGCTCAGTACTTCCGGAAAAATAAAACCAGCGACAGAAGCGAAACCTGTTCCGCTTTCTGCAATAAAGACATCGGATGAGGAGCGGATTTCCACATCCATGCCGGAGCTGGATCGTGTATTGGGCGGGGGAGTTGTAAAAGGCTCCCTCGTTCTGGTTGGAGGAGATCCGGGAATTGGTAAATCAACGCTTTTATTACAAGTCTGCCGGAATCTGTCCGGGCAGAATCTTTCGGTACTGTATGTATCCGGGGAAGAGTCCCTGCAGCAGATCAAACTGCGTGCAGAGCGGATTGGCACGTTCAGTGATCATCTGGAACTGTTGTGTGAGACCAGTCTGGACACCATACGCACGGTAATTGAACGGAATAAGCCACAGATTGTGGTGATCGACAGTATCCAGACCATGTATAACGAAAACGTTTCCTC